>ENA-UPWO01000028-UPWO01000028.1-human-gut-metagenome-genome-assembly--contig:-NODE-28-length-94372-cov-31.205843_pt1 | contig 94372 bp, 104 predicted proteins | sample MGYA00250056_ERZ773388 | MGnify/ENA primary metagenome ERZ773388 (study PRJEB29103, sample SAMN06112004) | human gut metagenome | biome: human gut; feature: ankylosing spondylitis patient; material...
CAATGGAATTTAAGTCACTTAAAAACATCGAATCATCGTTCAGGCAGATACGCCTGTTCGGTATCGTCTTCCTCTCGTTGTGTGCCGTAATAACGGTATGGAGCGTGTGGAGTTCCTACCGCTTCGCGGAGCGGCAACGGGAAAAGATTTACGTGCTGGACAACGGCAAGTCGCTGATGCTGGCTCTCTCGCAAGACTTGTCGCAGAACCGTCCGGCAGAAGCGAGGGAACACGTGCGCCGTTTCCACGAGCTGTTCTTCACGCTCTCACCCGAAAAGAGCGCGATAGAGCATAACGTGAAACGCGCCCTGCTATTAGCGGACAAAAGCGTGTACAACTACTATTCGGACTTTGCCGAGAAGGGGTACTACAACCGCATCATCGCCGGGAACATCAATCAGGTGTTGAAGGTGGACAGCGTGGTGTGCGATTTCAACGGCTATCCCTACCGTGCCGTGACCTACGCCACGCAGAAGATCATCCGGCAGAGCAACGTCACCGAGCGCAGCCTCGTGACTACGTGCCGCCTCTTGAACTCGTCCCGTTCGGACGACAATCCCAACGGTTTCACCATCGAGGGATTCACCATCATCGAGAACAAGGATTTACAAACCATCAAAAGGTAAACGGACATGAAGAAAATCAAAAAATCATTTTGGCGTGCGTACTGGAAGCTCCACGACAAAAAGAAAATGCTGGTGGCAAGGCTCAAAGGCTATCTGGACGGTTTGCCCCCGAAGACACGCAGGCGCATCGTGCTGGCGATGCTCGCCGCCTTTGCGGTGCTTGCCCTCTACACCTTCGGCAAAGCCGTCTATGAAATCGGCAGGAATGACGGCAGCCGGATGGTAACAGACCATGCCGGACAGGTGGAACTGTCCATAAAGCCGGACAACAATCATAATGTAATACCTTATTTATATGGAACAGACGAAGAATGAACCTAAAAACGAGAACAAGGCGGCTCCCGACAACGGGAAACCGAAGAAGGAGCGCAAGCCGCTGACCGAAGCCCAAAGGCTGAAACGTCAGAAAATGATAGTGCTGCCCGCTATAGTGCTGGTATTCATCGGTGCTATGTGGCTGATATTCGCCCCGTCTTCCGACAAGGAGCAGCAACCGGGAACGGGTGGTTACAACATCGAAATGCCCGACGCTGACAAGGCGAACCGCCAGATCATCGGCGACAAGGCGAAAGCCTACGAACAGGGAGCAATGGAGGAACGGCAGGAGAACCGCAGCCGCGCCATGCAGGAACTGGGCGATATGTTCGACCGCGAGGTGGCGGAAACGGACGGCGGCAGGGACTTCGACCTTGCTAATCCCGGAAATGCGGAAGATGCAACAGCAAAATCATCCGCTCCGAAAACCATCCAATCCTCCGCAGCTGCCTACCGCGACCTCAATACCACGCTCGGCAACTTCTATGAGCAGCCGAAGAACGACAACGCGGAAATGGACGAACTGTTAGAGCGTATCGCCTCGCTGGAATCGGAACTGGAAACCGAGAAAGGCAAGGCATCCGCTATGGATGACCAAGTGGCACTCATGGAGAAGTCCTATGAACTGGCGGCGAAGTACATGGGCGGGCAGAACGGCACACAGCCACCTGTCGGACAGGCGGCAGAGCCTTACCCCGTGCAGAAAGCCGGAAAGAACACGGCTGCACCTGTCAGGCAGGTAACGCATCAGGTGGTATCTTCGCTCTCACAGCCGATGAGCAACGCTGAGTTTGTCGCCTCCTTCTCGCAGGAGCGCAACCGCAGTTTCAATACGGCGGTGGGTGTCACGACTGTATCGGACAGGAACACCATATCGGCGTGTGTCTATGGGGCGCAGAGTGTGACTGACGGGCAGGCGGTAAGATTACGGCTGCTGGAGCCGATGGCAGTGGCGGACAAAATCATACCCCGCAATGCAGTGGTGGTAGGCACGGCAAAGATTCAGGGCGAACGACTCGATATTGAAATTACTTCGCTGGAGTACGCAGGTACGATTATCCCGGTAGAACTGGCGGTGTATGACACGGACGGACAGCCCGGCATCTTCATTCCAAACTCGATGGAGATGAACGCCGTCAGGGAGGTTGCCGCCAACATGGGCGGCTCGCTGGGCAGCAGCATTAATATCTCCACCAACGCAGGGGCGCAGCTCGCCTCCGACTTGGGCAAGGGGCTGATACAAGGCACGAGCCAGTATATCGCCAAGAAGATGCGTACCGTCAAGGTGCATCTGAAATCCGGATACAAGGTCATGCTATATCAGGACAGAGATTGAAAACAATAACAATCAACGACTAAAAAAACAACAACCAAATTTTTATTTACCACTAAAATCCAAAGTAGAATGAAAAAAGTAATCATCATGTTTGCCCTCGCTATGGGCATCATAACTGCCAACGCGCAGGAGAACGTAACCGTTGGAGAGAACAACGGAAGTGAACCGACGAACGAAGCGAGAGCAGAGACAAGCTCGCTTGACTATGCCTCGCAAGGAGGAGGAAGGCAAAGCCAACAACCGACCTTGACAAAGGAGGTCTATCCGCAGAAGGAGGCGGACGGCGATCTGTATCACGGGCTGACAAAGAAGCTGACCTTCGACCGCATGGTTCCCCCGCACGGATTGGAAGTGACCTACGACAAGACCGTCCACGTCATTTTCCCCTCGGAGGTGCGCTACGTCGATTTAGGCTCGCCCGACCTGATTGCGGGTAAAGCCGACGGAGCGGAGAACGTCATCCGCGTGAAAGCTACCGTGCGTAACTTCCCGAACGAAACCAATATGTCGGTAATCACGGAGGACGGGAGTTTCTATACTTTTAACGTGAAGTACGCCTCCGAACCGCTGCTTCTCAACGTGGAGATGTGCGACTTCATCCATGACGGCGAGAAGGTGAACCGCCCGAACAACGCGCAGGAAATCTACCTGAAGGAACTGGGCAGCGAAAGCCCGATGCTGGTGCGCCTTATCATGAAGTCCATCCACAAGCAGAACAAGCGTGAGGTGAAGCACATCGGCTGCAAGCGATTCGGCATCCAGTACCTGCTGAAAGGTATCTACACGCATAATGGGTTACTCTATTTCCACACGGAGATAAAGAACCAGAGCAACGTGCCTTTCGATGTGGACTACATCACATGGAAAATCGTGGACAAGAAGGTGGCGAAGCGTACCGCCGTGCAGGAGCAGATTATCCTGCCGCTCCGTGCGCAGAATTACGCCACACTCGTGCCGGGCAAGAAGAGCGAGCGCACGGTATTCACGATGGCGAAGTTCACCATTCCCGACGACAAATGCCTCGTGGTGGAACTCAACGAGAAGAACGGGGGGCGTCACCAGTCTTTCGTGATTGAAAACGAGGACTTGGTACGTGCCAATACCATCAACGAACTTCAAGTGCGCTGACCATGAGAAAGTACATCGCAATAATCATCGTGTCGCTTGCCCTGTTCACGGGGCAGGCGCACGCCCAGCGATGCCTGCCGAAGATGCAGGGCATCGAATTGAGAGCTAACCTTGTGGACGGTATGCGTTTAAGTGGCAACAATGGCGGTTACAGTTTCGGGGCGGCTCTCTCCACCTACACGAAGAACGGTAACAAGTGGGTGTTCGGTGGCGAATACCTCTTGAAGAACAACCCGTACAAGGATACCGCCATACCTGTGGCGCAGTTCACGGCGGAGGGCGGTTATTATTTCAAGATACTCTCCGACGCCCGTAAAATAGTGTTCGTCTATGCGGGGGCTTCGGCTCTCGCCGGATATGAGTCGGTGAATTGGGGCGAGAAAGTGCTGCATGACGGCTCCACGCTCCATGACCGGGACGCCTTCATCTACGGCGGTGCGCTGACGCTCGATGTGGAGTTTTACGTGGCTGACCGTATCGCCCTGCTCGCCAACCTCCGGGAGCGCCTGCTGTGGGGTGGCGACACACGGAAGTTCCATACGCAGTTCGGGGCGGGCGTCAAGATAATCATCAACTGACACGTCGCATGGAACGGACGGACATTGAGAATATGAGGCAGATACCCATTGCGGACTTTCTCGCACGGCTGGGACATGAGCCTGTCCGAAGGAGCGGAAACGAGCTGTGGTATCGTGCGCCATACCGCAGTGAACGCACGCCCTCCTTCCGTGTGAACGTGGCGAAACAGCTCTGGTACGACTTCGGCTTGGGCAAGGGCGGCGACATCTTCACGCTTGTCGGGGAGTTTACCCGAAGCGGGGATTTCATGGCGCAGGCGAGATTCATAGCGGAAACCGCCCGTATGCCGCTTGCCGCAGCAGAAAAGCCGTTGTACCTGCCGGAACCGTCCGAACCTGCCTTTGAGGGAGTGGAAGCCGTCCCGCTGCTTCGCTCTCCGCTGACGGAGTATTTGAAGGAAAGAGGCATCCCTTATGCCGTTGCATCCCGCCACTGCTGCCGCCTGAACTACGGCGTGCGTGGTAAGCGGTACTTTGCCGTCGGCTTTCCGAACGTGTCGGGCGGCTATGAAACCCGAAGCCGCCGTTTCAAGGGTTGCGTACCACCAAAGGACGTGTCGCTGGTCAAGGCGGGGGACATCCCGGCGGACGTGTGCAGCGTGTTCGAGGGCTTTATGGACTTCCTGTCCGCCGTCACGCTCGGTTTGGCAACGGGTGACTGCCTTGTGCTGAACTCCGTCGCCAACGTGGAAAAGGCTTTGAAACATCTGGACGGGTACGAGCGCATCGACTGTTACCTCGACCGAGACGAAGCCGGACGCAGGGCAATGGAAGCCCTGCGGACACGCTACGGAGGAAAGGTGACAGACCGTTCCGGCATCTATCAAGGCTGCAAGGACTTGAACGAGTACCTGCAACAAGTATCAAGAAAACAACAAAAGAACAACAATCTAAAAATCAAAGAATAATGAACATACTGAACAACAAGAACAAGAGAACATCAATCTTCAAGGCGTTGGCACTCTGCCTGTTCGCCGCAGTGTCATTCACATTCGTATCGTGCGACGACGATATGGACATCCAGCAATCCTATCCCTTCACGGTGGAAACCATGCCCGTGCCGAACAAGGTCACAAAGGGGCAGACGGTGGAAATCCGCTGTGAGCTGAAGAAAACGGGCGATTTCGCCAATACCCTCTATACCATCCGGTATTTCCAGTTCGAGGGTGAGGGCACACTGAAAATGGACAACGGCATCACTTTCCTGCCCAATGACCGCTACCTGCTCGAAAACGAGAAGTTCCGGCTGTACTACACGGCGCAAGGTGACGAGGCGCACAACTTCATCGTGGTAGTGGAGGACAATTTCGGCAACTCCTATGAGTTGGAATTTGACTTCAACAACCGAAACGTGAAGGATGACGGGGTTATCACTGTTGTCCCCATCGGGAACTTCAAGCCCTTTACACGATGATGCGTGTATTCATGGCTATCCTCTGTTCGCTTCTGGCGGTCTGTTCCGTGTCCGCACGGAACAGACGCCATGAGGGAACGGACGGGCAGGCGGCTATCTACCGGCTGCCACCATTTGAGAGGGCGGTGCGATGCACGAAGTATTTTGAGGGCTGGCATTCGGAAAAACATCACCCGTATGTAGGATATGGACATCGGTTGCAGCCGGGGGAAAGGTATTCGGCACGCACCATGACGAAGCGGCAGGCGGACGCGCTTCTGCGAAAAGACCTGCGGAAGTTCTGCGCGATGTTCCAGCAGTTCGGGAAGGATTCGCTTCTGCTTGCCACGCTCGCCTACAATGTCGGTCCGTACCGTCTTTTGGGGAGTGGGAAGATACCCAAAAGCACGCTAATCCGAAAGCTGGAGGCGGGTGACAGGAACATCTACCGGGAGTATATCGCTTTCTGTAACTATAAGGGGAAACGCCACGCCATGCTGCTCAAACGAAGGAAGGCTGAGTTTGCGCTGCTGTATGTACCATAAAGAATAAGTGTCTGACGAAAGAAACTCCGATGAAGCCGCCAACTTCATCGGAGTTTCAGTTTTCATACATTCGGGATTGTCCCTTTGCCTGCAACCTCACCGTCCCTGCAATGCTCTATGATACCGGGTGAAAATCCCATGCTGCCGATTGCGATATGCCGGATATAGTCTGTATATTCCTGACCTTGAAAATTCCTGCCCGTAAGGTTCTTGAAAACCATCTTTATGCTTATGCCGTCGTTGCTGTACAAGATGGTTTTTCCGTTCTGTCTGATTGTTTCCATGATTAAAACTTGTTTTTGTGAATACTATCGTAGATTGGTACAAAGGTTTCTTTGCCTACTTTCTTATCCGCCATCATGCTCATGAAAGAAAGTAGGCGGCTTTTGCCGCCCACCCCTCAAAAGCGGGTGTAAAGTCCCGTTACCATCGTGAACATTTCCTCCAGCATATCGCAATATATCCCCTCGTGCGTTTCAATGTCCTTCGTCCTGCTCTCGAATGTCTTTTTGCTGAACGTCTTGCGGTAGAAACGCATATTGTATAGGTCTGCCCCTCCGTCATAGATGATGTCAAGGCGGTTGGCACTGGTCTTGTTCCTCGCAAGGCTCATGCGCAAGCCGTTGCCCATGTCTGTGAAGTCTTTGCTTCCCGTCATGGCGGCAAAGCGTCTGCCGCCAATCTGCTCTAAAATTGTCTTTGCTATCATATCCGTTGTCTTTTAGGTTTATGGTTCGGGCGGTGCGGACACCGCCCCAATGTTCAAAATTCTGTTTTCTCGGTTATGGGTGTGCATTTTTCCAGCCACTCTTTCAGACATTCCATGCTATACTCGCTCGTGATGACTGCCGTATGGCTGTCAATGGCAGTGAAACGGCTGCTTTCATAGCTGTCTATCCACCCCTTTAGGGTATCAACTCCCCACGCTTCGGCATCGTCAAAGATGCCGTCCAATGCCGTAATGGGTTCGCTGAATTTGACTATCAGCGTTTGGTAGCCTGCTTCGTTCATCGCTTCTCCTCCTTCCTTTCCTTTGCCGTTAGCCACTTGTCCCGTGCGGCTCGACATTCGTCTAATGTGGGTTTGACACAAGAGAAAAGTTCCCCGTCCGTGTGGCGGTAGTCGTATTGCACAAGGGTGCGTTTGCGTCTGTCGATACCCGTTTGGAATTTCTCGTAGTTCTCCGTTCCTGCCGATTGGCAGGTGCTTACTCCGTTAATTGTCATTTTGTTGCCATAGTCGTTGTTATTTAGATGATTAGAAATGTACAGACAGCACTCTGTGTTGCATCACCATTTCGGGGTCGCTCGTGTAGCGTTGGTGCAGGTAGAAATGATGAGAGCCGAAGCCGTAAAGGAAGAACTTGTCAAGTTCGTGTTTCTCGGCAAAGTCCTTGACGCTCGCCCTTAATTGCTCCTCACTCTGACAAAGAGTGAGGAGGTTCATAAATTCAAGGAACATCGTGGGGATTTTATCATCCCATAGGAAAACCATGCTTTCAAATCTTACTTCCATAATGTTAGTTGTTAGATGTCGATATTATGCCGCTTTCATCCGCTGGCGGATAAGGTTGGCGTTCTTGTTCACAAGGGCGATGATGCGGTCGTGGTATTCGGAGTTCTCGTTGCATACGCCACGACACTGCACCACCTCAAAAGTTTTTAGTGACACCTCTATCGTTTCAATTCGTTTTCCGTCAATGGTGGCGGATAGGATAAGGGAGTCTTTTCGTTTGTGGTAACCGCCCACACAATGGTGCATCGTCCTTCCTTCCTCTGCCATTTCTTCCACGCTCTCTATGACTTTGACGCAAATAAGGCTGTCGGTAAAGGCAAGTCCGAAGAATATGCCCTTAGCTTTCAGATATTGTTTCTCGTCCTCAATCGCTTTCCTGCGTTGCTGTTCAGTCCGCTCATGTTTCCTTTGCAGGTTGCGCTTTGCCACCAACTTGTCGTGTTCAACTTTGAGGTCGGCAGGGCAAACGTATTTCGGGCTGTTTGTGTCCTTGCCGAAATGACGCAGGAGGTCTATGGTGTCACGCCACATTGAGCCGTCCTCAATAGTATAGCCGTTGCGGATACATATCTTGATTGAAGCCCAATACTCTCCAATATTGAAAGAGTGGTACAGATAGTAGCGCAACATGGGATATTGCCCTGCCTTCAACAGCGTTTCCGCACGGCTGTCCGACAATAATGCCGGTATTAGTTTGGTGGGTACAATGTCGTGGAAATTGCCGTTAAAGCCGTTTCTGCGGAGCGTCGGCAACACCTTATATCTTGGATATATCGGGGAATATGAGATATGGCGGTACGCTTCATTGTCATTGCGGATAGCAAAAGGAGAAGCGAATGAGAACGTGTCGATGTAGCATCCCAATGTGCGTGGAATGGCAACAACAGCCTTACGCCCTTGTTCATTCCACCAATACTGCCCGATTTCAAGGGCATAGGACTTGGCATTAACCCCTTTCTCCATACCCACGACAAGCAAGAACATTCGTAGCACTTGGTATTCTCCGCTTGTGGTAAGGGTTGTGAAATACTGCTTTTGTCTTACCTTGCGCTGATAGGTGAGGCAGACTTTCAAACTTGCTCCACATTCGGGACACGTACAATGCTCGGTCTGCTCCGTCATTACCCAACTATGACCGCAATCCATACAAGTGGTACGACCTTTCGGCAAGCGGTGTGCATAATGCTCCACGCAATTACGGAATGCCCAATTTATCTGTATCGGGGTTATCGGGCGTAGTTTCTTGCTTTGGGCAAGAACTGCTTTTTCAAATTTGTTTCTCGGTTTCATAAGCCAAAATCAAATAATGAGGGTTGAACTTGGGTTTCTGTTTTCGCCTTTGTCGGCTTGGTGCGGTTCTGCAACTTGCGGAGTTCCTCGTCTTGGTATCTGCGGACTGCCTGCTGACGTGCTTCTGCTTTTTCCTCTGCCGTGAGTTCCACAATGTGGTTCACCGCCACTTGGCATTGGATAGGCTTGCCCACCTCAATCTCGTTCTCGTCATAGTAGTGTACTGCTTGTCCGTATATCTCTCCGTCCGTGAAGCCGTTACAACCGCTTTTCTGCACATAGTTCAGAATGTAGGTTACGCAATCGTCAATGTTCTTGGCTGGATTGCGGTAGTTCTTCGCAAAGAGCGTGTCTTCCTCCGCACGTTGTTCCAAATACATCTGTATCGTTCTCTTGAAATGGTCTGTTCCTTTCATATCGCTGTCGTTTTTATGAGTTGTCAAATAGTATGTTTCAAAATCTCCCTCCAATAAATCGGCTCAACCTCGCTCAATAGGAAGTCTATAAAGTCCTTCCGTGCGTCCTTGTTCAGTTCGTGGTAGAGTCCACGGAACACGGACATATTGCCGTTGAGGTATGTTTCCACCATGTACTCGAAGATGTTGCCCACCTCGTAGTATCTGCATTGTTGCTCCACTGTCTTGCTTCTTCTCTTTGCCATGTCGGTAGGGATTAAAGGGTGAATAACCAAAGAATGAAGCCGAAGAACAGGATAACGGAAAGAATAGCCACGATTACCCCTATTGCCACTCGGAACACTCCGTTTATTATCTCTCTGACGATGTACCAAAGGATGCCGGACACCCAAAAGGCGGTGCGCATGATTAGGGTGCATATCGCAAGCCCTATGTATTGCGCCATTTGTCTGAAATTTACCGTTGCTGTCATAGCCGTATCATTTGTTAAGTTCCACGATGCTGTCTATCCTGCCGTATAGGAAACTGCGGAGTGCGGTCTTGTCGGTAGCCTTGTATTCCGCCCAATGTCCATACTGCTTTACAATGTAGGTTCGGAGAATGTCGGAAAAGTCAAACATCCAACCTTGCAAGGGTACTGCGCTCTTGAAATAGGTGTTGCTGTTCACGTTGCGTGTAAGCCAATCCTTTTCCTCTCGGCTCAATTTCTCACCATTGTTCAGTTTGGTGCGAAGTCCGTACACCTTGCTGCCTTGCAGGTTCTCCAAACTTGGTACTTCCCATGCCACGAATTTTGTTGCTATTGCCGTTCTCATATCCGTTTTGTTTTTGATTTTTTGTTTTTTAATGCGGATTCAAGAGCTGAGGGAGTTGAGTTTCAAACTATCTTATCTGCTTCTCGTTTATCCGACATTTTTTTTAATGCGTCTTTCTGTCGCATCGGTCGTTTTCGTTTCGGGTGCTTAAAAAGGTAGGGATTAGGGAATGCAAGGTTTTTCGGAAAAATACTACCCGAAAGGCTGGAGATTTTTCCAGAAAACAGGAGGCTTGACCTTGCTTTCCCGTACAATCCCGGAGTTACCTTTGCACCCAGCACGAAAATGACTGCCTGATGCGGCTCACTGAAAGGCGCGAAAATGGAGGTAAACGGAAGTGGAGGCAGATTAGACAGGAAAACTTCAAAAGAGAAATCCGTGAAAAAGACATCCCCAACAGAAAAGAACATAGCCGGTAGCGTGAAACCGAGCAAACCATCGGCAAGGAAGTATGTTTTTATCTGTTTGGCCAAACGTGTTTGGTCGGATGGATAAAATCATTCTTCCCGGTTTGTCTGCCGTGAGTGACGGCTTGTTCCATTTATGGAATGTGCGGTCATACACGGCTTTCCGCTTCCGGCTCAAAAGGACAACGAAAAAAGAAAAATCGTCAAAACCCCGTAAAAGCACCTCTTTGGCATAAGCACAAAAGAAAGGGGCCTTGTCTCATCAGTCTAAACTATTGTTTAGGCGTGAGGCAAAGCCCTTTTCTCCGCTTATGCGGCAGTCGGCACACGTTCGTTCAAAATCTTTTTGGGCGATGGTGTGCTGACGGATAAAATCGCTTTTACGGAAAAACTTGTGTGAGAAGAAAAAATCAGGAGATTCATTTCTAAATCTCCCGTTTTATTGTTACTTTTGCATACGAAGAGTTCTTTGAAGGTTACGCAACGCACAGAAGAATAATGCAGTAGATAACTAACTAATTCGTAACCTATTACTATTATGAGCGATTACCCAATGCTCATTTCCAATAAATTACACTCTTTTCGTAACTTCCCATTGCAAGGCTATAATGTTTCTGGTAGTTCGACTCCGTTTTCTGAAATTAGCCAAAGCCTTGGATACTTGTGGATGCTCACGTATAGCTTTGAGCTAGAAGAGAAAAATACTTTTTTACACATGTGCCATCTCTCCTAATTTGGAGAGACAGGATTTTTGTGCGGTCTTGGGGACTAATACTAAAGGTTTGCATATTACTTTGGCTATTCCTAATTCCTTTTTTAGAGAAAACAATTAATAAGATATACTTAACCATTTCGGAAAAGCAGAATCCAAAAATCAGTATTGGAATCTGCTTTTCTACTTGTATAAAAATGTAGGAAAACAGTATGATAGACAGCATATCTATTTGTTCTTATAGAATAAAAGGGAATGATTGGCAATCACATCCTTTGAGGGAGTAGTTTCAACCGTACCCCCCTGAAATATCATTGGATAACTCTTGTTTGTCACATTATGGGTGCGGTTGAAATGCCCCATCCGATCACTATTCTGTAGTTTTTAATGTAATCGAAAGTTAAATACATTAAATATCACGCTTTTCGTATCTACACAGAATTCATATTGCCACTTTCCTACCGTTTAGAGCGTATAACACTGACAATCAACTAATAATAGATACTACTATTGTAGATGCGGTTTTAAGTGTGCCACACTTTTAAGGGCTAATAAGCCAAATGAATTTCCACGGTAAGCGGCACAAGGGCAAACAACCCTTAAACAAGACTTGCCTTTTTGCTTACGCCACCCCAAGTCACCCATTTTAATTACGTAATTCATTGATTTTCGACATGCGCTATATGATGGTGCAGAAAAGTAATGAAGTAAAGGAAGGGCACGTTTTTACACATAAAAGCGCAAATTGTTTATATTGAGGCACGAATTGTAAAAAAAATCTGTACTTTTGCAGACGAAACATCAAGAGCAGTTGCTACGCAGCATTGATTTGCTGATGGTGGCAAACTCACCAACCGAGTTTACAGGAACCACGGTGGTTAAGGTACGATGTGGAAGTTTCCTATATTCATTAAAACACTTCAAACATTTCCTGACATGAACAACAATTCTCTTTACGCAGATTTTGCTGCGCGTTTTGCGAAGGCTTCACTTCAATCTCTCATTGACTCTTTTAACGCACAAGTAGGCTGCAAGGGCTGGGGTTCAGCTCGTGCTTGCCATGACGTGGCACTTATTGACGAACTGAAACGACGGGGCATTGACCTTTCGGCCATTAGCCAGGGTGGCGGCACGTCGTTTGCTCACAAGGTGACACTTGACACTGACGGACAAAAGCTTGTTATTGCTGGCTAATGGGTGGTCAAGAGGTCTAAAAAGGCACTGACATTAGTCTGACTCTACAATTATAGGAAAATCCCTTCCACATCGTCTGCTCTTGATGTGGAAGGGATTTTGCGTGTACTTATTCCATATCCTCTTGTAAGTCATTCATACACAATGCTTATATGCTTGAAAGATTTATTTGCGTGTTTGGGATTAATCCAGACTCACAAGCTATTGAAAAACTTTTCAAAGAACTCATTTTATTTACTGCTAAAGCTGCTTAGGCTTGGCTAATTTTTTAACGAACTGTTGTCAAAATGTAAGCTAACTTATCTGTTTGCTGAATAAAATCTAAAAAAAAAAGCAAGAAAAAGCATTGTGTAAGAGAAATACTTTATATATTTGCATTGTGAAAGGGTATTAAGCGTTTGTTTACCTATTATCACATAACACATTAACTAACTTGAAACTTTTTGAACCATGTGCGGCATTGTATCCATCTTTAATATTAAAGAACAAACACCTGCGTTGCGTAAACAGGCGCTTGAGATGAGTAAGAAGATTCGTCATCGCGGCCCTGATTGGAGTGGAATTTATTGTGGTAAAAGTGCTATATTATGCCACGAACGTTTGTCGATTGTTGACCCGCAAAGTGGAAAACAACCGCTTTTCGCTCCCGACCACCATCAGGTGTTGGCAGTGAATGGTGAAATATATAATCATCAAGAATTGCGTAAGCGATATGCTGGGCGGTATGAGTTTCAAACAGGCTCGGACTGTGAGGTGATATTGGCGTTGTATCGTGATAAAGGCATTCACTTCTTAGAAGATTTAAATGGAATATTTGCCTTTGCGCTTTACGATGAGGAGAAGGACGACTTCTTGATAGCTCGTGATCCTATTGGCGTTATACCTTTATATATAGGTCATGATAAGGAAGGTAAGGTATATTGCGCTTCAGAGTTAAAGGCGTTGGAAGGCTTTTGTGACGTTTACGAGCCATTTTTGCCTGGTCATTATTATTTAGGCTCAGAGGGGAAAATGGTAAAGTGGTATCAGCGCGATTGGGAAAGCTACGATAATGTGAAAGACAATGCTGCTTCTGTCAAGGAGGTGCATGATGCGCTTGAAGCTGCTGTGAAGAGACAATTGATGAGTGACGTGCCTTATGGTGTGTTGTTGTCAGGTGGCTTAGATAGCTCTGTAATATCTGCCGTAGCCAAGAAGTTTGCAGCGCGACGTGTAGAGACGGATAGTACACAAGATGCTTGGTGGCCCCAGTTGCACTCGTTCGCAGTAGGTTTAAAGGGCGCTCCTGATTTGGCGAAGGCCAGAGAAGTGGCCGATTATATTGGCACCATTCATCATGAAATAAATTATACTATACAAGAAGGACTTGACGCGGTGCGTGATGTGATATATTATATCGAAACGTATGACGTAACCACTGTGCGTGCTTCCACTCCGATGTATTTGTTGGCTCGCGTAATCAAGTCAATGGGTATAAAGATGGTGCTCTCGGGCGAGGGTGCTGACGAAGTGTTTGGAGGGTATTTGTACTTTCATAAGGCGCCTAATGCGAAGGCTTTTCATGAAGAGACGGTACGTAAATTGTCGAAATTGTATTTGTATGACTGCTTGCGTGCCAATAAGAGCCTTTCGGCTTGGGGCGTTGAAGGTCGCGTACCCTTCTTAGACAAGGATTTCTTGGACGTTGCGATGCGCTTAAATCCTGAAGCAAAGATGTGCCCAGGTCATACAATTGAAAAGAAAATAGTGCGTGAAGCCTTTGCTGATATGTTGCCCGAAAGTGTAGCTTGGCGTCAAAAGGAACAATTCTCGGATGGTGTAGGCTATTCGTGGATAGATACGCTAAAGGAAGTTACGGCTGCGGCAGTAAGTGATGACGAAATGGCACATGCGGCTGAACGTTTTCCGATTAATACGCCGATGAATAAGGAAGAGTACTATTATCGTTCCATATTTGAGGAATACTTCCCCAGTGAGAGTGCTGCTCGAAGTGTTCCCAGCGTTCCGAGTGTGGCCTGCTCGACGGCTGAAGCTTTGGCTTGGGATGAATCCTTTAAGAACGTAAATGACCCGAGTGGACGTGCCGTAGCTGGTGTTCACGAGGAAGCTTACGAAAAGTAAAAATACCAACCATATATACATAAGACTTGACTAAACTTATATAATGTTATTTTGGTTGATCTGTCCGCTGCACGCACCAATGGGTGAATGTGTGGCGGATTTTTTCGTTTTGACTTTAGAATAGTTCCCTGATTAGATGCTTTGCTGCTGCGATAGGGTGATAGAGCAGCATTCTTGGACCTGCCCATGACATGACGGCCTTAATGCGGAGCCGCATATCAGAACGGTAACAGTGTATGGGACACTTTTGGCAGGTGGGTTTATTGTTGCCATATTTGCAGTGCGACAGACGAAGGTGTGCGTAATTGAGTAGTTCTTGACATTGTGCACAGAGTGTATGATTACCTTCTTTCTTTTGACAGTAAAGGCGAATCATTTGTTCGATTACGCGCTTTTCTTCGTTTATCCTTTGCATAGATGTGTAGTTTAAGTGTGTGTTAAAGGGGGTGTTCTAAAAGTTCGCTTTCGCGCACCTTTTCTCGCCATGGCAAAATGAAAGCAAGCTTTCTTTTGCTCATTTGGCTTAACGAAAAGGTTCACTTTCGTGCACCTTTTCTCGCCATGGCAAAATGAAAGCAAGCTTTCTTTTGCTCATTTGGCTTAACGAAAAGGTTCGGTTTTTAGAACACCCCCTAAAAGTGACTGGTCTTAATGATTATTTGTCTTCAATGCCTTTATGACTTGTTAGACGCTGAATATGAGCGTCTTTGTAATAATGTTTTAAGATGTAGTCGTAAGTGTAGCCTTTATCAGCCATTACTGCTGCACCGATTTGGCAGAGGCCGACCCCATGTCCCCAACCAGCACCGATGAGTGTGAATTGTGCTGGGATGTTGGTGGCATCGTCAACATTGTGACGCTCAACGACAAAGGCCGAACTATAGAGGTGAGTTTTGGAGAGGATACGGCGGATTTCGAGTTCTTTACCAACGATCCATTCAGTTTTCGTCCCCACAATGCGCAGCCGAATAATTCGTCCACTAACGCCGCGTTCGACAGGTTGCAAGTCGATGATTTCGCCAAAGTCCTTTCCTGTATGTTCATTGATGAGTTCTTTGACTTGCTGTTGTGTTAGATCAACGCGCCAACGATAGAAGTCAGTAGTTTCTTGGTCGTAGTTGTTGAGCACTTGCGACAACAAGTGTACATTGTGCGTATTGCAAAAGGCGGGAGGAGCCGTTCGTATCCATTGTTCAGCATTTGCTTCGATGGTGAGGTCGGGTAGGGAAGGGGTAACGTCGTCGCGAATGGGTTGTAGGTAAGGGTATTCCGTGTCAGACCAGCAGCTACTAAAAAGTTCGCTTGCTCCACCACAACATTTTGAGAAGCGCGCATCACATAAGTGTCCGTCGTAGGTTAGTACCTCACCTGTAGTTTCTCGCACGGCTTGTTTGACTTGCGGCAGTGTACTGCGAGTGATGCCCTGGTAGCGTTGGCAATGGTCATCAGCACAGACGTCGTATAGAGAGTGGTCTGAGCGGTCGTGCCATTTGATTGTCTCGCCTGGACGGTGAACAAAGTTGAAGAAATCGCTTGACGTACTTTCGCTTTCAAGTCGGTGAAGCATTTGGCTGTAAACCCAACTGCGTGATACGACGGCATGTGTCTTTAGTAGGTTGAGAGATGAGGAGGCGTTCATTTCAGATGATATAACGCTCTCAAGATAGTCTTCAACTGATAGTTCGTTGATGACTACTAACTTCTCTTCGTCAACGATGAGTCGCAACTTACCCTTAAAGGTTTGTTCTTCTTGGCGTTCCCAATGAAAACCGATGCCAATCGTGACGTCCTTGAGCGTGAAGGAGTCAGTTCCTTCGTTTTCAGGTATAAAGCAGAGTTCGCTGTATTTATTGCCATTCCATAGAATAGCGCCATCAACGCATTCGGCTTTTTGCTCGTTACTTACCGTTTCGCCTTTAGCAGAGTAGTGACCATTGAGCGTAAACTGAATGCTTTGTGCATGGAGTATACCAATAGAGATGTCGCGTTCGGCTAACTTCTTAAGTAAATTAGATTCAGACTTGGCGGTCCAATTATCTTTCGAGCTAGCATTGTTATGTTTGTGTCCATGCAGCCTTCGCGCGATAGCGTTCATTTCGGATTCGCTAATGGTTACTTCGCGCAGAATGTTGGTAGCCAATTTTGCATTAAGTTTGTCAAAGTCCTCTTTGCGCGGTGTGATAAGGAGTCCACCCATATCAATGGCTCCTGGACTGACGAGGCACTGCGCCTTCCCTTCTTCTGAATAACAATTAGGACGGTGCTTTTTGCGCACGAATACGACCGTTACTATGTAGTCGTCGGCCGTAGGCCCACCGTCTTGTCGCCACGACAAGATGTTTATGTCTGGTTCAGCTCGTTTGCTTTCAACTGGCAGTACGCTTATTAATTTCTTTAGCAAGATAGGATTGCTATCGCAAGCGGGGCCTTGAATGACGAATGCGGGGCAAGCATAGCCCTTGAGCGTGAAGATACCGCCCGTCTTAGGATTGTATCCTTGCTCTTCGAGGTCAGCCTCTTCGTTTTTTGTAGAGGGATAGATGCGTTCTAATCGATTTTCGTACGACTTCCAATCTTTCTCGATGGGCACTAAGCCACGTACGCCAGCTTGCAAGTGTGCATGGTCGGGGGCAGAAGCACCACATCGTGCTCCGTTGTAGAAGACGAATAGTCCAGGCAGATTCCATGCAAGTTTATCAATGATACTTGTGAAGTGGCTAATGTTTTGTGCTACGTGATGCCTTGTCGGTATGGTGAAATGTTGCGGGAGAATGGGGTAGGGGTTAACCAAGAATTGTACGTTGCCTAATACGGGTAATTGCTTCTGCTTAGAAGGTCTGTTGTGATCACACAAGAAGCAAGCACGCTGCTTAAGATGTTCTTTGTCAATTTTAGCTCCCGTGCTAACAATGCGCGAAGGATTGAATTGCGCACGTAATTCTCCGTTGTCAGTAGCTAACTCTTTGGTGATGACTGTCGCTTGTAGTGCTTCGTAGCGTTCTTTCGCTTCGTCCCATTGAGAAAGTTGTTGTTCGAAGAAGTGTTCAATCTCGTCCTTACTTAATGGGTGATTCCATTGGGCTATCAACGCCTTGCGAGCTTTTAGCTCGTAAGTTCGCAGTGTGTCTTTGTAAGCGTTGTTTTTGTTTTGCTTCTCAATACTTAGTGCAGCGTCAGAGTTGCCTTCCCAACGTCGGCAGAGGTAAAGCTCGTCAAAGATGCGTCCGATGCGATAGTGACGAGAGATAGTAAGGCCTAAAGCATAGTCCTCACCATAGCTCGTATTGGGAAATCCAATTTGTCGCAAAATGTCGGTTCGGAAGGCGCGGGGAGCTCCCAATCCGTTTATGCGCAATGCATTGTTACGCCCATTTTCGGCAGTCCATTCATTGTGTGCGATTAATCCTGGGGGAAGTGTTTGTAGGTCAAAGTTAACCATGCGATAGCTACCTATCACCATGGCAGCGCGTTGTTGGTGGAACGCATCGACGATTTGTTGTAACGTTGAGGGTGAGGAGTAGAGGTCGTCAGAGTCGAGTTGGACGGCATATCGGCCGCAGTGCTCAGAACGTACGGCAAAGTCCCAGCATCCACCAATGCCTAAATCTGTCCGTTCGGGTTGTAAAAGAACCACCCTTTTGTCGTTATTAAAAGAAGCTACGGCTTCGGCTGTACCATCCGTAGAATGGTTGTCGATTACAATGACGTTGTAGTCAAAGTTAGCCTTTTGGCTTAGCGCGCTATGAATAGCATCTTTAATCGTACGAACGCGGTTGCGAACGGGAATAATAACGCTTGCTTCAACTGGGTAAGCACCTTGGTCTTCAGTATATTCAGCGTATTCATTAGGGGCAAGCCAAGCGTTGATGCTTTTTAGATGTTCAGTACAAGCACGCTCCATCTCTATTTGTACTTCCCTATTTGAGGGATTCACATAGTCGAACTGCTTCTCGCCTGATAACCTAAGGTCGGTTTCAGTTTCTGTGTACAAGGACTCCCGAATGTGTTCGATTCGGCCTTTTGCACTAATGAACAAACGCAGTGCGTAAAGCGTTGCGTATTGATAACGAATGGTTTTGGATTGTTTGAAGAAGTCTTTTATTCCTTCGGTGTTGTAGAGTACGAGTGAACCAAAGTCGAAGTCATCGCGCAAGGCTCCTTCTTGATAGTCGATGACAGGGTGTGCTCCGTTGCCGTCATTATGGTCGGCATACACCATGAGCGGCTCTCTGTCAGTGTTAAGGCATGAGGCGATTTGTAGGAAACGATCTAATGCTCGATAGGATAGTGTGAGCTTGTGATTGCTTAAATAAAAGAGTGTGTAGGGTGCAGTAAGCTTCTGACTTACTTGTCGAAGAAACTTAGCACTTGTAAGACTGTTTGATTGAATGACCTTACAATTATTACTTACAAACTTTTCAGCTTCTTGTACATGGTCATTAGAAACGACCAATAACAGCGTATTTAAGAGCTTGCTCTCTTTTAAAAGCGTTATTATCGCTTCGTTTTGTGGAGAGTACGCTAGTACGAAATCTATATATTGATTCATATTGTATATAGTGATAGATGCGTAAAAATAACCTTTACAAAGGTAGATAAAGAACGTGAGCGAGCAAAGTAATTACGTAGTATTTTGTAATACTGCGGCTTTATCCGTATTTAATACCTATTAGTAGGTATTGTAAAGCCGTTTGATATTTGTAACTTTGCAAGCTAAAACAGAAGTTAATCGATAAAAGGTAAGCAATGAATTTATCAGATTTACATACAGGGGAACGTGGCGTAATTGTGAAAGTGGCTGGCCATGGCGGCTTTCGCAAGCGTATCGTTGAAATGGGGTTTGTAAAGGGGAAGACGGTAAAGGTAATACTTAATGCTCCTTTGCACGACCCTATAGAATATGAGATAATGGGGTATAAGATATCCCTGCGTCGTGAGGAAGCCAAGCTCGTTGAGGTGATTAGCGAGAGTGAGGCAGAGAATGATGTCCGTTTGCATCCTGAAGAAAGTTTGAAGGGTATTGTTGCGGGTAAAGATGAAGACGAAGAACTCAAATTGCAATTGGAGGCTCGTATGGAGCGCATGGCTGCAGATAAGCGTCGTGTGATTAATGTAGCCCTTGTGGGGAATCCAAATTGTGGAAAGACTTCGCTGTTTAATGTTGCCTCGGGTGGACATGAACACGTGGGCAATTATAGTGGCGTGACGGTCGATGCGAAAGAGGGCTTTCTTGATATGAAGGTGAAAGTTCGACGAAACGACCAGGGCGAGGTCGAAATCTATCATCAGAAGTCGGGCGAAGGCTGTAGCGCAACGTGTACAAGTTGCACAATCGGAAGCGATTGCTTGAATAGTGCTGTCGAGGGGTATGAAGATAGGGTGTATCATTTTCGTATCGTCGACCTCCCTGGCACTTATTCACTTTCGGCTTACTCTCCAGAAGAGTTGTACGTGCGCCGCCACTTGATAGACGAAACGCCTGATATCGTCATCAACGTAATAGATAGTTCCAACTTGGAGCGTAACCTCTACCTTACAACTCAATTGATTGATATGCATCAACGTATGGTGGTGGCATTGAATATGTATGACGATTTGCAACGTAATGGCGACCGATTGGATTATCATCAGTTAGGACATTTGTTAGGCGTACCAATGGTTCCAACGATTTCGCGTACGGGACAAGGCATTCGCGATTTGTTTGAAACGGTAATCGCTGTGTATGAAAACCAACACGACACTTCGCTTGAACGTCACATTCACGTTAATCATGGTAAGGAATTAGAACAGAGTATTGACAGACTGAAGTACATCTTTCAGAAAAATCAAGCTCTGCGCTCAAAGTATTCAACTCGTTATCTTGCTATTAAGTTTTTGGAGGGAGATACAGAGGCGCAGCGTTTGGTAGAGTCTTTGCCCCAACATGATGAACTCGTAGCTGCACGATATGAGGAGAATAATCGGTTGAAGGAGGTCTTACACGATACTCCTGATAATGCCATCACAGATGCAAAATATGGCTTTATACAAGGAGCGCTTAAAGAAACGTACGAACCACATGTGGCTCGACAGGGACGCACCGTGACGGAGAAAATAGATGCCTTTGTTACCAATCGCTATTGGGGCTTCCCATTGTTCTTTGTCGTACTTTTCTTAATCTTCTTCATCACCTTCCAAGTGGGTGCTTACCCTATGGATTGGATAGATTGGTTGGTTAGTCAACTTTCAGCCTTTGTGCAATATGTAATGCCTGACGGAATGCTGAAGGATATGATTATTGACGGAGCTATAAGTGGTGTGGGCGCAGTGATAGTATTCTTGCCCAATATCATGATACTCTACTTATTTATTTCATTATTAGAGGATTCGGGCTATATGGCTCGTGCCGCATTCATAATGGATAAGTTGATGCACCGCATGGGATTGCATGGTAAGTCGTTTATTCCCATGGTGATGGGCTTTGGTTGCAATGTGCCTGCTATTATGGCAACACGAACAATCGAAAATCCCAAAAGTAGATTGATTACCATGCTGATTACACCGTTTATGTCGTGTTCTGCTCGAATACCTATTTACGTAGTATTGGTGAGTGCATTCTTTCCACAGAATGGCGCAGCGGTGATGTTAGGATTATATGCGTTAGGCATCTTAGCAGCTATACTTATGGCGCGTGTGTTTAGTCGCTTCTTGATGAAAGGCGAGGATTTACCCTTTGTTATGGAGTTGCCTCCTTATCGCATGCCAACGGCTAAGTCGGTGCTTATGCATACTTGGGAAAAAGGTCGTCAGTATCTGCAAAAGATGGGAGGAATTATTCTCGTATTCTCATTGATTATATGGGCATTAAATTATTTTCCCCATTCGAGTGTAGCAGACGCTGCACAAACGGAACAAGTTGCTGTGGAGCAGAGTGCATCAGTAGATGAACCTGAAGATTCTTACTTACAGTCTTTGGGCCAATTTATAGCCCCCGTGATGTCGCCTATGCATTTTGATTGGAAAATGAGTGTAGGTATCCTTTCGGGTGTCGGTGCAAAAGAGCTTGTTGTTAGTACATTAGCTGTTATGTATGCCAATGAGGACGTTGATACAGATAGTGCTGCAAGCGATACACACTTATCGCAGGCATTGCGATCGAATATGACTACTGCTTCAGCTTTGGCCTACTTAGTTTTTATCCTGTTCTACTTCCCCTGTATAGCAACCATTACTGCTATTAAGAATGAAAGCGGGGGTTGGAAGTGGGCGCTCTTTACTGCAGGATATACTACACTATTTGCTTATGTGGCTTCTTTGCTTACTTATTGGATAGCAGTAGCTTTTGGATCTTAAAGTAAATAGTTAAGTAAAAGTTTTTGCACGCTCAACAAATAACGAAGCAAGTTATTTGTTGAGCGTTTTTTAGAAGTAAGTTTTGGATGGGTGTCAGAATGTCTGCGAAATAGGACGGAGAAAGAAATGTTGGCTCTGTAACGAATAGTGTGGGTAAAATAAATCAATCGTGAGTGCTGGGAATAATCGCAATTCTTAAGGATTGCGTAGGCGCAATAAGTCGTTGTTTGTATTTGTTGTTAAGAACAAATCAACTTACGCAAATCGCTATAGCGTCACAAAAACTTTATACGAATGTAACAGAAATTTAACAAAAGCCTTTGCAATTAACTTCGCATATACTAATTTTGCAGCATAACATTTGAACCCACGTTATATGGATTTCTTTTATCTTGGAATACTAATATTCCTTTTTGTATTAGCCACGTTCGACTTGTCGGTCGGTGTGGCCAATGATGCAGTAAACTTTCTTAGCCCCGCTGTGGGAGCCAAGGCTGCAAAGTTTCGCACCATTCTTGTAGTAGCTGCAATCGGTATCTTTGTTGGTGCAAGTACATCAAGCGGAATGATGGATATAGCGCGCCATGGTGTGCTCAATCCACATTATTATTCGTTAGACGATGTGATGTGCATCTTTTTAGGCGTAGCTGCTACCGATGTAATATTGCTTGACATCTTTAATACGTTAGGTATGCCCACGTCAACCACCGTATCAATGGTGTTTGGCTTGTTAGGTGGTAGTACAGCGCTCGCCTTTTCTAAAATATTAAGCCACGGCTTAACTTACGCTCAACTCATTAATACCGATAAGGCTTTGAGCGTTATAATCGGTATATTCCTTTCTGTCGCCATAGCTTTTGTGTTTGGTCTAATTGTAATGTGGATTGCACGTTTAATCTTTACATTTCAATACAAGAAGCACCTTCGTTATAGTATAGCTATCTTTGGCGGTTTGAGTATCACTTCTATATTTTATTTCTTGTTGGTAAGTGGCTTGCGCACAAGCCCTCTGCTTACTTCCATAGGTTGGACGCCTGAGTGGATTGACCAAAATCGCTTGAATATTTTGTTAGTTTGCTTTGGCTCGTTTACGGTGATAATGGAAGTGTTACATTTACTGAAAGTAAACATTTTCCGCATCGTCGTATTGTTTGGCACCTTTGCGTTGGCTATGGCCTTTGCAGGTAATGACTTAGTCAACTTTATAGGTACGCCTTTAGCTGGCCTTGAGTCATTCCTTGATTATTCTGCAAATGGGGCTGGTCAAAATGCGAATGATTATATGATGACAGTGTTAGCAGGCGAAAGCCAATTGCCGTTCAAGCACTTGTTCCTTATAGCAGCAGGTGTAGTCATGACTGTGGCCATTTGTACTTCTAAGAAGGCACACAAGGTGGTTGAGACGACGGTCAACCTCTCGCGACAGGATGAGGGAGAAGAAGTATTCTCTTCATCGCGTTTAGCACGTCGCACCGTTCGTGCTGTGTTAAATACGACCAATGCCATGTCAAAGCACGTCCCCAAGTGTGTATCAAATTGGGTGAATACACGTTTTGACCAAGAGGGCGTTGTTATGGCCGAGGGTGCAGCTTTTGACCAAGTGCGTGCTGCTGTTAATTTGGTTATGGCAGGTTTCTTAATCGTAGTCGGCACGTCTTTACAACTTCCATTGTCTACCACCTATGTAGCCTTTATGGTAGCTATGGGTTCTTCGTTGGCAGACCGTGCATGGGGACGCGAGACTGCAGTTTATCGTATAACGGGTGTTATAACCGTAATCGGTGGTTGGTTTATTACAGCTGGTGCAGCCTTTATTGTAAGTTTCCTCATTGCAACTATTAATCATTGGGGCGGTTTCTTCGCCATGATATTGGTTATGTGTGTAGTTGCATTAGTAATAATCAACAACAACCGCAAGTTTAAGCAAAAGCGTGAACAGGACAATGTTGATTTGCTTTTCCGTCAGTTGGTACGCAGTCATGATAAGGCCGAAACGTGGCAGTTGCTCTTAGAGCATGTACGTCGTACGCAAACGGATATGCTTACCTTTACGCGCACTACATTCCGCAACATTACGCAGGGGTTAATGCATGAGAACATTCGCGCACTCCGTACGGCGTCACATGATATCGAAAATGAGAAGAGTGTATGGAAGCGTTATCGTCGTAAGGAAATTCTTGGTATGCGTAAGATTGACTATCTCGTTGCAGTAGAAAAGAACACTTGGTTCCACTTGGGCTGTAATAACTCGACGCAAATTATATATGGCTTGAAGCGTATGCTCGAACCATGTGTGGAGCATGTTGACAACAACTTCAATCCTTTACCACAAGATTATGTGGATGAGTTTATCCCCGTTTGCAATGACGTAGATAAGTTCTTAGAAAATGAGCAACGTATGATTTCAACGGGCAACTTTGAGGGTTCTGACGAACTTCTAGTTCAAGGTAATGCCATTAAGAGTCGCATCTCGCAAATACGCCACGCACAACAAGATCGTATTCAGCGTGAAGACTCTAACATTAAGGTCGCTTTGCTCTATCTTTCTACCTTACAAGAGACTCAAGAGTTAATGTCGGCAGCACGTCATATACTTCGTGCAAGCAAACGATTCCAAACTCAGTAAATTGATTTTGTTGATAGTCTTTTTCTTTTGAGAGAAAAGAACTTGATGAAACGAGTAAGTTAGCATCTGTATGATTTATGGGGCGTTTTAGGCTCCGGTTGTTCAGAATGCTCAGTGTGCCTCGTGCATTTTGCCCCTGCCATTTTTAACGCGCGTGGTGTCAACATTTATCATCGTAACAAGCCGCTTACATGCTTCGTCTTTATTGACTAGTGGCATGTGTGCGGCTTTTGTGTTGTATGGGGCGCGTTGTCTTTTTCCTAGAGCAAGGGAAGAATCGTGATGGTAGTGTACTGCTGGTAGACGTTTTGCTCTGATTGATAGTACACAAGATATTGATAATAGCAATAAGGATATTATTGGACACCAATGATTTTTTTAGAAAGTCTCGAATTTTTATCGGACACCAATAAAAGTATGAAGCCCTACAACGACATAGCCGACACGGCTGAGAAGTCAGCGATGCGAATGGTTAACAGGTAGCGAGTGTACGTATACAAAAAATGCGTTCCAAATTGCACGCAATTTGGAACGCATTTTTTTTGTAAATCACTGATAATCAGTACTATTGGTGGACCAGGAGGGACTTGAATATTGAAATTAAATATATATTGAATTATATATATATAATTGAAAATCAATAGTTTATGTGTTTATTGTTAATACATATATATCAATAAGATTAAATTAATTACAGTAAAAGTGTCACCACAAATTTGTATTGTGGTGACACTTTTCAAAACGTCTGCATATACCTCCATATTTTATCTATCGGTGCATCTTCATCTTCAAAGAAAAAGGCATGTGCAGTTTCGATGATTAATTCGGGCGGTAAAACCTTGCAAAGGTCGGCATAAGCAACATTGCACGCTACATATATATCCCATTTCGTTACACCTTTCGGAAACGTTAATGCTTCTGTTGCTGCAATTACTTCTTCTAATGTCCAATGTGAACCATGATGTTCTTTTCCGCTCTTGTCTGTGTAATAGATACGCTTAACTGCATTTTCTGCGCTATCTTTATCAAAATGTTGTTCATGACCTTTTGCGAACTCATGGCCTACTATCATATATATTCTCATTTTCTAAATTCGTTTATAAAATCTTTGACAATATTACCAAGACTTCTCACTTCACTCTCTATACTTTCAATACGTTTGTCTTGCGCCCGTTTTTCTGCGAATGCTGGATTAAGTTTTTCCAACAACTCACTACATTTTGTGAGTGTTGCCTTATGTTGCTCAACCTTTGCAAGTGCTTCCTCGCTTGCGCTTTTCATTGCTTCAACCTCGCGCACTATTCCGTCTTTATCTGTTGATAGTACAATATTTGCTGCATAGGTCAAAGTTGATGTTTCGGGGATTGTGTACGTTCGTGTTGCGCCATTCGCTTCAATGGTAATGTCTACAACAAGACTTGTCGCTTGTTGTGAGATACCTATCTGCGAGCTATCGTAACGTGGAACTGCAACACTTATAACTTTTCCTTGATAGTACTTTGTTTCGTTCTTATCAAGAAAGTAAACTGGATAACCAGCCTTTAAATCTTTGAATAACATAATCTTTAAAGAAAATTCGGTAGTCCGACTATTAGACTACCGAATTGTTTATTTGTGATGAAAAAGATATTTGGCTACAAATGTGAACATTCCTATTACTTCTGCAAGTGTCGAACTTAATAGTGTGAAAAGTATCTTGTCAGATAATTGCATGATAGATAAACCACACAAGCAGACAACAGAAAGAGAAGATGCCATATATATGCAAGTGAAAATAAAAATCCACTTAGAAAAGGATTTGCGTTGTTCTCTGTCTTGCTTAAGACCTTCTATTTCTTCGTTCGCCCTCTTTAGTAATGTACGCTGATATGAAATTGTTTCTTCTGTTGGAGTTCTTTTGTTAAGCGATACAATTTCTTCGTCTTCTTCACCTATTTTTATTTCTTCCCTTGAAAACTCGCTAAGATAATTTCTGCTCATATCGTTCGTGTATCTTTTGCATTAACAACTCGTAATACGATGCAGTTACTTCATCAGGAATTGGAACATTTACTCCCTCAACATAACAAATATACCAAGGTGTTCCTTTTCTGTGTAATAGCGTCACGAGTTCACTATCAGTGTAGTTGATATATCGTTTCCATACGGCTTCAACGATTTCTTTATCTTCTTTATCTGTTAACTGTGGTGTTACCCATTCAACTTCACCATTATCATTCCAAATAAGGTTTGAAACTTTTTCAGTTATAGCATTACTTTTATTTTGCTTAAAAGAATGATAAACAGACGGAATAACAGGGCCATATTTCCATGCTTCTACTTTATCGAAACGTGGGTCAAGCAATCCCTTGTGCCTATATGCCAAGGCTAATCCATGTGCAATATACACACGTTTAACAAGTCCCAACAGGTGTATAAGCTTGTTGTCTTTTTGTGCTAAATCTATAAAATAGTTAGCAACAGATAGTGCATTTGCTTTCATATTGTTGTACGATTTTGTTGCAAAATTAAGCAATAAACTGCAAACAATCAACATAAAAGTTTATTCGGTAGTCCAATATGTCAAAGAACACTTTTGTTAAAACCAACCTACAAGATAACTTATAGGTTGGTAATACTTACTTTTTACGTTTTCTCTTTGCTGCCTTAACCGCAAATTCTTCGGGTTTCGCTACGTATGTAGCTTTGTTCTTTCATGTGGTTGCAGTTGTTGTCGTTGTTTTCAACGCTGCAATAAGAGCTGCCGTCTGATTTTGTTGTGACAATTCAAGACGAGCATCTTGATACTTGCGGTCAATGTCAGCATACCAGTGATTGTTAAGGGCATCAATTATACGCTGCGTGTTGTCCTGTCCAGCACGAATAACATCGCACTTGTCTTGCGACATTTGATAGCCTACAGAGCTAAATCCACGCTCCACTGATGAGTTTACGAAATTAAGGCTCTGCTGCAAGGCGTTGGTCTGTCCTTGTATTGCGAGCTGGTTCTCGTAGCCCATCTTGGTGATACCATTCTGTGTGTTGCAGCAACAATTCTGAATTGCTTGAATTACAGCTGCGTTTCCTTTGTCGGCTGCGTTAATAACTCGCTCAGCTGAGAAACCTACTTGACCCGCAACTTGTTCAATGGCTGAACGTACCGCGCACACGCCTTGCTGCAACTGATTAAAGTCGCAATTAAGGTTTGCACCCAGTGTTGTAAGAGCATCGTTATTACCCTTGATAGCTTGCATCAACAAGTCTGAATTGTGATTGTCGGCCATTTGCGAGCGCAAAGATTGGATTTGGCCCTGTATCTCTGCATCTTGCAGACCATTGCGGTTGTTGCCGAACCCGAAGCCATTGCCACCGAACATAGCAAGGAAAATAAGGTACAAGAACGGATTGTTAAGCCACTGGTTAGCACCTCCAAGGCCACCGTTCATCATAGCAGCTAAGGCCATTGGGTCATTGCCCTTGTTGTTCGCCATTGCCGCATAAGCAAGCGCATCATTACCTCTGTCGCAACAGATTACTTTCTCTACATTGTCCATAATTATAAATGTATTAAGTCGGTCGGGGAATATCCCCCGATACCGCAAAGATTGTGACAAGTTGCTTGTGAGTTGCTTGTTAGTTTTGTTTATTGTTTGTGAGTTGTTTGTACTCAACTCTGCACCAATAATTGTTAATTTATTTGGAAGTTGTAGATTGCAGTTGTATCTTTGCACTCAAATAAGAGTGTGTTATTGTATGAAAAATAAATCTCAACAATCATTGGAAGCTGCGCAAAAACTAATAAATTTGCGCAAGCCACTTGGTTATAATTCATCAATACATTGCTCTTATTATGCGGTATTGCAATATATGAAATATATGCTTGCTAACACACGGAATACTCCGTTATCTTATGAACAGCAAGATATTTCAAGCCAAAGTTCTCATGAGTACCTTTTGACTGAAATTACCAACAGATTTGATAGTTACAACGAAAGACGAAACTTCACTCATCTATTTAGACTTCTAAAGAAAAATAGGGTCGAGGCCGATTACACCACAAAAGATTTCTCGGAATTTGAGAGTTTGAAATGCAAAGAAAATGCAGAAGCCGCGATTAAAAAAATAAAACGTAATTTGGGTGACCTATGAAAAAGGAAATAATCAAAGAACAACTTAATACATGGTTTGGCCAAATGCTGCAAAAGTATACTTGGCTTAGTATAAAGTTTGAGTATAACGATTTGGAAAAATGCTTCATGGTTTCCTTTTCGCCTAAATTCATCATATCTCAAGATGAAGGATTTTGTAAAGAGGCTCTGACTTTTGAGAACGAAATGAATGAGGCGTATGGAGATTACGCCCCTTTGTTCTGCGATGATGAAGATCTTTTTACTTTGTCTTCTGGAGCTGAGTTTTTGTCAAATCAGACAGCAAACTCATTCTATACAGATGAAACGATTGATTTCGCGGAAGTGAACATTTGCGATGTTTCAGCGTATATATCATCTGAAGAAATTGAGCAAAATACTGATATTGAGGTAGTGCAATATAACAATAAATACAGAATAGCGGCATGAAACCAATAGAATACCAAATTGCATCAATGCGAGTGCTGCATTCCAATATTATTCCTGAGAATTACGATGCAGAAGGACGTATTCAGTTAGGCAATACATTCTCTTTTGGAGTTAATGTGGACAACAATTTAATCCTATGCAATCACAAGTTTGTTTTGAAAAAGCAAACTGAAACCTTTGTTGATATAGAATTAGAAACAATCTATACAATCTCGTCTGAATCTTTTAATGAAATGATAGACAATGGACGAATTGTAATTCCTACTGGGTTCTTAGTCCAATGCGGATCTATAAGTTATGGGTCTTTACGTGGTATAGTTTTATTGAAGACGAAAGAAAAAGGCTTAGATAATGTCATTATTCCGCCAATGTATATCGACCAAATTATCAATGAACCTGTTATCATGAATTTGTAAACACAATATTAACTTCTCGAATCCTAACTTGTAAGATTCCATATAAATAAAGACCACCCATTCAGGTGGTCTTTATTCATTCTTTTTAGTCAATCCTTTATTTCGGATTATTTTCGGAAAAATGCACAGAAAACACGCATTTCTGCCAGATTATCACCGATTATTTTCCGCTATTGCGTAACCAGACGCTTCTTCACCTCCTTCATCATTACCCGTGCAGCAAGACCCTTAAGCCTATACCTTGCACTATTCTTCAGCGAGTTTACTCGCTGCTGACTCATTCCGCTAACGGCTGCAATATCACACTCCGTAAAGCCAATCTCAATAAGCGTGTTAATCATTACCACACGCGCAATAACACTTCTTTCTGTGCGTGATGTCGCGAGTTGTTCAAATGTTAATCCACTCGCTTCTAAGGTGGCTTCAACCACTCTGTTATATATTTCTTCAAGTTGTTTCATTTTACGGGATTTTATTGGTTAAAAGACAAAGGCAAGCAGAGGATACCTCGCACGGCTCCTCGCTTGCCAACTCAACACAATAAAATCACTTACGTTTTTTGTATATAAAGTAGTAGATGGTTGCAACAATCGCAACTAACAAAATAGAGTAAAAAGCAAATTTTTTCGCTTCGTACAATGCAGATGTTTCAACGACTTTCTTTTGTTCTGTATTTATCGTTGTTTTCTTTTCTTTGCTATTTCTTACACGCAGAACGTTGCTCGCATGGCTATTCGCGCTCAGCGCGTCCTTATTATGATACACTTTCCTGTCTCGGTACACATATTTTGTCAGCATTCGCCCTGTGGTGTCTACCACAACGTATGTAACCATGTTGTCTGTTACGCTGTCGGTTGTTTCCATTTTGGAAATAACCTTGATGGTGTCATACACTTGTAGCGTGTCGCTATGGTGGATTATGAGTGTATCACTCGTTCGCTCCATGCTCCTTATTACCTTATGTGAGCAACTGCACAAACATAGGGCTAATATTAACCCCATGATTAGCCATATAGCTTTAAATGTGAATTTCTCCATACGTGAATGAGTTTACTCTATTAATCCACCCTTTCAGGAACTTCTTCTTACGCGGATTTTTTTGGGCGGTTGCATTAAAAAAGGCTATGCGGTCTTGTTTCAATGCGCCAAATAAGGGTAGTGGAGAGCGTCTGTTGATGGCTGATAATGTTATGTTACCCATGATGCCATCCACCTTAACACCTACTATGCGTTGTATATGCCGTATTGCTAACGATGTTCCGCTATTGTAAGCCCAATCTACTAATAGGTTGGCGATGCTTTGGTCTGCTATATCGTCAGCTTTGCATTTGTCCCAATAGAGTGACTTGAATATGTGTCGCCACTCGTTGTCGGTCATGTGCTTTAGGTCGTTGATTGTTTTTGTTCGGCCATATACGCTGCGGAATGTGTTAAGGGTCACTCCCTTGTTGGTTGGTCCTCCGCTATCGTTAGGGTCGTTTACGTACCCTCCCTCAAATTTTAGTACGTAAGGTATGAGTTTTTTGTAGTCTGCCATTTTTTTAAGGGTTATGTCGTTGTGTGTGTAATTGGTTTTTACTATTTTCGCGGTGGAGAAATATTTTTATGAATTCTTAAAGAATGACGTTCCGTTTGTCTGTGAAGATGGGCGGAACTTTTTATATCCATAAAAGTCGCGGTTCGCTCTTCGTTCCTTTTTGCCATTCAAACCAAGCATACGAAACGGCACTGCATATTTTCCGCATACTTTCAAAATTGCCATTCTTAGCACATACAATGCGTCCGCTGAATTGGTAAATTCGCTTAGGAGGATATTTGTCAAAAAGAATTTCTTTGCGTTTCTTACCCTCCACAAAAGTTGTTTTCAAAAACATAAACACCTTGTCATTGGGCTTAATCAACTTTAAGGCATGAAGAATAAATTCATTGGCAAATTTGTAAGGAGGGTTGGTGAGAATGCACATCGGTTCACTGCCTTTAAAAGGTACTTCTTCGGTCTTTAAAAAGTCAATACCAGACAAACCATAACCTCTGTCTATCAAGTCGGTGCTACAAACATTATAGCCATTCTCAACAAGTCGCTTGCTTAAATGCCCCTCGCCACATGAACATTCCCAAATGTTGTGTGGCAATAAACCATTTTCAAGTAAATAGTTTAATACAATAGGGTCGGTTGCATAATAATCGTGTTGCTCTCTTCGCCCGTTTGAATGCCCCACGGCTCCAAGGCATTTAAACACGGAATTATATCCACCCGTCCAATCATTATTTTTCATCGTTCTTTAGTTCTTTCTTTTCGCCATAAACTTTGGTGATGCCTGCCGTTACAAACAAACTTGCCACACTACCCACAAAGGCACTTAGGCCCATAAGGTCGGTACGTATAGTTCCGTTAGTAACCACCTCCCACACCATTACAAATGCCACACAAAACAACAACAAGCAACCTATCAAGGTGACGGCCACCAAAAAGAATGCCTTGCTGCTATGGCCACTATTTACGCGAATGAGTTCTGTTAAATACTTTGTCCATTTCATTGCTCTGGGTGATTGCTTGAAGCACAAATCAGTTGCGGTGGCTGTCGGTTTGGGCAACCATACACCGTACATTTTTGGCTCTCGGCATATTTGAATTTAACCGTCAAGTCAGCCATCTCCTTTTTTAGTTGTGTAAGTTCATCACGCTGTTGGCCTAACTGCACATAAAGTCCGTCAATCTTTTCGTTTAAATCCTCTTCGTGCTTTACTTTTTCTTCATAGAGTTCTCGCCATTGCGCTGCATATTGTGTAATGTTTTCGGCTTCGGCCTTGCTCGCCTTTGCTGCTGCTTCCCTCTTTTTTGCGTCATAAAAAAGGAATACGCCAAGTAAGGGTAAGGCTACTCCCGTTACAATGGCTGATATGGTTTGTATAATTTCTGTCATTTTTTCGCGATTTTATTTGCATGGGTATTTTATTGTTTGTATTTTTGCATTGAAAGGGTGTAAGATCTCAATAGAGATGAGTGTGAAACACTATACTTTATTACGTGAATCTTACATCCTTTTTTTTATTACTCCGTTTTCAATAATTATTTTTAATTTAGGGCCATAATTTTTGTAATTACTGAAACGATTACTCCATCTTTTTCTTTTATTGACAATAGTTTTTGATACATAAAAGACTCCGTGCTTTGTCTTAAGAACTTTTATGTCTTTTATTTTACATATTCTTTTACCATAATACTTTTTCCCTTTATCCATTATAAAATCGATTTTTCTTTCTTTATTAAAAACACCAAACGTTTTCCTCTTTTCTTTGAAAAACTGGAGATAAGGAACGTTATTTATAGTATCGCCAACTCTTACAGATGGCAAAGGAATATCAAATACGACTTTATTTGCTTCAACTTTTCTATAAAGAGAATATGTATCAAAACAAAGTTGTTCTGAAAGATTTGAAACTCTAATAGTGTTCGCTTCAAGACTAAAGCCTTCTTTCTTTATTGTAACTAAGGCAGGCATACTTGTCTTGCAACACAAAACTTGACTTCCAGAAACATCTCTATTGCCCCATACTTGGAAATATGTGTCGTAATTGTCATTATTTATAATAGTACCATTAGGAATTATATTTTGGCTTCCATGTATCGTACTAGGAATCGTATAATACGTCTTTCCATCATTAGGCACAGTTATCGTATAACCTTCATCAACAATATACTTACGAGGTATAGAGAACCGAATATCATTATCAAAGAAATACTTCATGCCTTTTCTTGGGTGCAAAGGAATAGCCTTACGAACAACAACTTTAAAGTCGGGATTAGACAACTTCTTCAACTTCGCTTTCGTGTTAGTTGGCACATTGTCTAACTTTTGTTTGTCGGCAGCAGACATTAAGCCATCTTTTTCACTTGTTGCAGCATCGTGCAAATCACTATACGAAGGAATAACACATTCTCGCGACAATATATATTCTTTAGATGTACCTATACTCAACCCACTACTGCCTTTAAAGGGGGTATATACTTTCCCATCATTCAGACGGAATGCTACTGGAGTTCCATACTTGTAAAACTCTTCCTCGGTTTGCCCTATAACTTGTTGACAACTATATCGCTCTATGTTGGTCGCACTTTTGCGCAATCCGAACCATATCATATACTTTTCGCTGTATACACCTGACATTATGCCTTGCGTGCAAAATACTTCAAAAGGACTCCCCTTTTTGTATTCTGTTGGAGTTGAGCTGTCATATATACCTTTACCAATAGTACCACCTAACGTGTTGTTATTTGTATTTAAAATATTATTTGGACCAAATAGTTTTTTGTCTCCTGCGGCCGCGTATAAGGCTATTGCAGCGCGTGCACCCTCGGCAGAAATATCAGGTTTCCCTCTTCCTACAACCTCGCCATTCATTACAATGCTTTGTTCTGTCGTAACGTGTAGTATAGCAGGGTTGGTGGCTGATAAGGCCTCCTTTTGTGTTGACCCAACATCAAGTCGCCAAGGTTTGCCTTCAAGTGATTTCCAATCTTTTGTTGCCATATCGTTTTATGTGTTAAATCAGAAAAAGAAGGAAGCTTTCTTTTCTAAACCTCCATCTTTCTCTAACAAAGTTATTTATGCTAATTATGCAAGCGTAAGCAATTTTTCAAGAGCTGTGATTCTATTTCTTTCTCTTTGAAGGTCTGAAGGACCTATTATAGATGATAAAGTGCCATCTGATGCTTTTGTAATTAACACACCAATAGAACCTATTTCAAGTTCTATTTTTTTGCTACTTGTATATTTTGATGTGTCTGAACTATTATATTCCTTGCAATCATAGGCGTATGCTTTTGAACAATTCATTACTCCGCTATTATCAAACAGACCTGAGGAGTTTTCTCTAAACTTACGCGACACCGTAACACCTGCTTGAATAGCACTAAACAATGCGTCAAACGTTGGGGCATTCGTCCCATTAAAATATCCAGCTAATGTTTCAGAAGTTGCGTCTTCTGTAGTAAAAGGGTCATAAGTTTCAAATCCTACCTTTTTGCTTTCAAGAACAATGCCTTTTTTGGCTGTATTCGCTTCTAAAGTTGCCTTATCGGTTGCGTAGGTGGTTTGGTCAACTTTCGTGGCAAGTTTGGTGTTAACTTCGGTCTTTGTGTAATACTGACTAAGGTCTGTGATACCACCAAGTGGGTCAAGATTTGCTTCAGTTCCTACACCTGCTCTAAAACCTGTTTTTACGGCCACATTAGTACCTGCTTTGTAGGTCTTACCTTCAAAAGTAAAATCATTAGTAACATTGAATACATCACCTACAGAACAAGTCAATGCGTAAATTTCCGAAAGACTCGCAACCGATTTTTTATACTTATATACGCCAGCAACAGCAGTATTAATCTGAGAACCAACTGCGTTTACTTTTGAATATAATTCTGCATTTATAGCTTGCTGATTCTTATTAAGAGAGACATCCTGCACTTGTTGTGCTTCAGCTAAGATTCCTTCTTGGGCTGTAGACTTTAATCGTCCTGTAAATTTAATATATACTGGATTCGCCATTTGTTTTTCCTCCTCTCTTTTTAAATTGTGATATCATGTGAACTTACGCTTTGTGCTGATGCGAGTCTAAACACTTCATAAGTAGCACCATTATAAGTTACATTAGTTGACTGCTTAATAAACGGAACATCACTAACACCTTCGCTGGCATGGTAAACACCTTCCTTGTCGGCAGTTGCAAACTTGCCTTTGCCCACACCAGTAGGAATAAGGATATAAGCATACTGTCCCTTAGCAAAGGTGAAAGCATAAGTTCCTGCTGCCGATGCGGTAGCAGTCTTTTTGGTCAATCCCGTAACTGCCGAAATTGTTTCTGCTGAATTAACACCATAGTAAACGGGATAGTAGGCTCTGATTTGTGCTGAATACACTACCTTTTTCACCCCATTGTGTGTAACTGTGGCCATGTATCGTTCATCGGCCTTAAGTGTGGCAGTAGTGGCTTGTGCGCCTGTTTTTGATAAATCGGCCACAAGCGTTTGGGCAGTGCCAGCACTATTAGTTAAAGTAATAGAGTCGGCTGCAACATAAAATCCGTCCCACTTAGCTGCAACAACCACCTTAACACTCGTGCCATCTTGCTTATCAACATAAGGTGCTGAGGTGGCAGTGCCATTAACATAAGTGATTACCTCAACTTGCAGTCGGGCATTGTTCTCCTCAGTTATCTTTTTTGCCAAATAAGTACTCTCTGCATCTGTAATGCCCAATCGCTCACCATTAAGGTACAGCTCTTTGGTCATGCAAATGTCAACACGATTGGTGGCAGTGTCATTCTTCGCTGCTGCAACCGTCTTGTTTGCGGTAAAACCAATCATAGTTCCACTCGCAATATTGTTTAAGTTTGCCATTGTTTAAAAATGATTATATAATGATTAATTAAACCAGTGTAAGCAACTGCTTAAGTTGTTCCACTGTTTTTTCTAAAGCTTCAATCCGTCTAACTTGTGAAGGCTTAATGTCGTATAACGATACTTGTTCGTCACGTGCTTGCTTGTAAAAGCCAATACGTGTAGTAGGCGATTCAAGGTAAAGAGTTGTTTCGCTTAGGCTTTTGTGAACATACACCTCAACCGACCCCGTGTCAGTGTAAAAACCTCTGCCACTTGCAATGCCACTTAGTATTTTGTTAAATAGTGAGAGTGGCATTACTTCGTTTACCCTTTCGGCCGTATCATCAGCCTTTAGCGCAAACACCTCGCCCTCAATGTAAAGTGCAAAAGAGTCCTTACGAACTTCATCAACAATTTTGCTTGTGTCGGGAAACTCCTCACCATTCATCATAATGCGATTGTCGGTGGTAAAGCACAACACCTCGGCAGGCATTTTGTCGCCCAAGGCTTGTTCACGTGTTGAGCCTACATCAACACGCACCTCACTGCCTTCTATGTCTTTCCATGGTTTTTTCATAGCTCTTCACTTTGTTGAGGTTGATACTGCTGAACTTGCTGAGGTTGTTGCTGAATAGTGTCAGTAATATCGGCCAACTGCTTAGCAGTAGTCAGTAATACGGCTGCTTGTCCTTCAGCATTAAATGCTATTGTTGCTAAATAAGCAATAGCATACACAATGGGCCTATAAAGTCTTTCGGGCAATGGAATCTCGCCACTTTTATTTATTTGGGGATTTGACAAATAGGTATAACTACACGCTGATTTACCAGCACATGAATAGGCTTCAAAGCAATAATCGTTATCGCCACTTTCAATGTTCGGAACAAAAGCTAACACAGGCCTTTCGGGGCAACCCCTTACTCCTTCAACTCTACTACGCTGCAAGGCATATTCGGCATCAGTAGGAGTTATGACCTCCTCTTCGGTAACAGGCATCAGCCAATCAGCCATACGGAACGAAACAAGTCGAAAGTAATCATTGGGTACTGCAACTTGTGCATAATAGCGTTTGTCATTATCGAACACCTTATTGTATTCCACATTGGGTTTTTCTACCGTTGTTATGCCCTTACCTATCATGTGAATAGGTGCAGCACCAATAATGAGTTTCGCACCATCTACTATTTTTGACTGAATAATCTCGTCAAGTGCCAGCGTATCATAGTCTCCAAAATCAGACAACATAGTTCCGTCCATATTTTGGTCAATGGCAATGCGTACCTCTTTTACTATTTCATTTACTTTATAATTGGTCATTGTAGTTGTCCTCCATACGTTGGTTCTTCATCACCTCTCACGGCACCATAGAGTTGATTTACTGCGTTCATATTAGCACCTTGTTGCGCTTGTTGCATAAGTTCGGGCGAAACTCCTTCGGGCATCTGCCCTTGCTGCATTTCTTGTTGCTGGCTCTGAATACTTTGTAACAATTGGTCGGCAAACGTAAAGTCGCCCACTTCAAGCAACTGCTGCAAACTGATTTGCCCCGACTGCCAAAACTGAATAAGATAATCGTTGGCTATTTGTCGGTAAACAGGTGTTGCGGTTGACTCTACAATAGATAGGTCAAACTCCGTGTCGCGTATCTTATCAGGGTCGTATTCAATTTGCGTGGCCGAGCGACCTGCAATGTTGTAAGTTCGCTTTTGGTCGTAAAACTGCTGAATGTTTTTTACGTCCTTATAAGCTGCGTCAATTACAAATTGCGAAAAAGAGTCTAACAAATCCAACAAACTTGTTGTAGCGTTCTGTGCCTGTTGAGCATATAGCGTACCACTCGTACTACTAACTCCTTGTCGGCCTTGCAAAGCACCATGCACACCACTAATGTCCTCAAAAAACTTTAGTTGCAAATTCAGCAATTCACTGATACCAATGTTTGTTGAATTGTTCGCCACTTGTGTAGGAGCAGGAACACCAGGCTTAGCATGATACACCACCACACCATTAAATCTTGTCCAAGCATCAGCAAAATCTTCAGGACTTTGGTCGCCCAAACAATCATCTGGCACGAGCAACACACCTTTTGCCGAAGCACGCATTATCCAATCATACAAGGTGATAAGACGATTTGAATAACGCTGCTGGTCTATCACATCTGAAACGAAAGAATGTATTTCGCCATCAATGAACGGATATGCCTTGAACACATAAGGGTGGCTTTTGTGCGCATAAGGTGTTTCGCCCTCCGCTAAAATGTCGCCAAATGGGGTTAGATAATAGTAATACCAATAACTATCAACAAACCATTCTGTTTCAATTAAGGGAATATCATCTACCTCCATTCCTGCTTCACGGCCTTGTTCAATGCGCTGCGCATTTACATCGTCAACAAGTTCTTTCTTGTCTTGAACATCTATTTTGAAAATGTCACCATTATTGTAGTCATGACATCGAATGCGAGGTTTTTGCTCTTTGCGCCACACCTCAATTACACGACAAAGCGACTCATCTGTGTTCAGCAAAAAGTCAAGGTCGTTGCGTTTTGTCGAAACACCAAAACGTTCACGTGTGCTAACAAAAGTTTTTAAATCGTTAGCAGCACGATAAATGTTCGCTAACCTTTCATAATCATCTGGCGATTGTGCAAATTGGGCTACAAGGTCGCCAAATGTGATGTCGTGTATCTCGCCAAGACAAGTAACATCCCAACCACGAAAATCACGCATATTGGTGTCAACAAAAAAACGATTGGGATTAACATAATCCGTCCAACAATCTAACTTGTCGTTGCGCCAACCATACCACTTTCTGTGAACTACAAATGCGCCTACCATATACTCTTCCATGGTTCTTGCATAAAGTTCATTCATGCGGTTGAGTTGCATATTATACTGCAACACGGTTGACATCGTTTCTCCTAGCTTTTGTTCATCGCGGTCGCGTGCGTTGCAAACGGGTTCTTTGCTTTGGCTACGATACACACCTATCACATTGCGAATAAGGCGACGAATAAGATTGTTCTTTAGTGGAATATTACCTTGGCTGCGTATGTAGGCTTCTTCGGTCATTCTACGTTTGCAGCCATTCTCTTCCACTTCAATCATATCGTCCCATTGGTCTCCGTAAGCATAGCGTTTATTGCGCTCACGTTCCTTACGGAAATCGTCCATATTATTCCAGAAAGTTTGTGCCATTGCAAGCACATCATAAGCTCTTGAAGGGTTATGCTTCTTTTCTGCTGCAACGGAATCCATTCCGCCAACGTTATCTGGTTTTACTTTGGATAGTGAGTGCAATTCCATTGTTCTCTGTTAATCTGTAATTTTTACATCAATGCCATTCGCTTTGCCAACTTCAATGATAGTTTCACGTGTGCGAAGTTTGCTCTTAGGTGTGCCAAAGTTTTCGTTTAAATAAGTTGAAGCATCTCCTAACGAATTAAATAGCATTTCTTTTAAAGGTTGCTCTTCCTCATTTTCTTGTACTTCGTTATCACCTTCATGATTATCTGAACCATGTTCATATAACAACTTGATATAATCCGATTTGAAATAGTGACTACTTTCAATAATGTGTTGGCACACAGGGTTTGATGTTGTATATTTAGCTGGTGTCTCTCCATAGGCTGTTACTCCGCCACCACTAAATAAAGGTTGGAATTTAGCCTTGCCAACATGCAATAGCGGTTGCCAATCCATTAAACCATAAACACCATAGGTTTTCAATTTTTTATTCATTCTTCTGATATTAAGAGAGCAATGTCAGACGCAAGTGTGGTAGCGTCTGACATCGCGAATGGTTAACCGTAAATTTCGCCTGTGTACTCTACCCACTTGGTGTCTTTGTACTGCCACATAGTGCAAGCTTTTGCCGACTTGTTGATAGCAACACAATCATTGATGAGGTAGTAAACAATGCCTTCAGTCGTTTCAGGAGCAGTATCTTTCTCCCACATGGCAAAGGTAATTGCACCTTCATTGGTGTCATCACCTTCACCATTGATGAAGATATGACAACCGCCTTTCAGCGCAAGACAATCCCACACAATCAAACCCTTGCGAGTTGCTTCTTCGCCCTCTACGCGGTCTGAAAATTCGTGGTCACTTGTGCGTTTATAATGAACCAATCGGTCTTCGCCCAACAAAGCACCCGAATTGCTCCAACCTAATTTATCAAGTGTCGGTTCACGTTTAATTTCAATATCGCCAAACACGGTATGGAAGTTGGTTACAATCCAACCTACTGGATTAGTTTTGGTAGAAATTTGAATTTCGGGGTGTTGTGTATAGTCAATGCACTGAATTTGTTCAAGCAAATTCTTACCAGCCAAAAGAATAGCAGTCTTAGGCACATCTTCACCTGTAAAGAACATCTTTGCCAATGCAATAATCTTCTCTATGGTCCACTTGCCAGTATGCTGCAACTCACGCATAAACTGCCAACGAATACCCTCGGCACAATAAACAGTCTGTGCGCCCAACTTGGGTACATTTACCGTAAACTTACCTTTGCGACCTGCCCACAATGTGCGGTTGCAACGTGTCTTAAAGTTGGTAATGGCTTGTTCTGCAATGAGTGCTTGTGAAAATGGAATGTGCTTTTTCTGACTTTCAAAATAGTCTGATACAATTTGGTTCATACCTCGCTTCTGCAAGTACACCTCGCGAGGTTGCGGAACAATAAGGTCGGGAGCAACCTCTTTTTGTGTTTCATACAATGCGTTTGAAAGAATGCAGATTTCTGTGTTTTCGGGAATAGCTGGCACGGAACAGAATGTTGAACCTGTCATGCGCTTACCATTCACGGCACGACAAACGGGGTTGCCATCTGAATCTCGACCAGTTACAAACAACATCAAGTCTTTGCCTGGTGTTTTATTCTTACCTTGCTCGTCATAACCAGCAACACCCTTTACGAGTAAAGTACCAAACTCTTGTGGAATGTTTTGTTCTGTGCCATCAAGAGGAAGTGAGAATGAACTTGAATTAGCACTTTCGGTTACTGCCTTAATTGTGGTTACTGACGATTTCGGCTCGTCAATCATGTAGTGTTCCACTTCGGGCGAGTCAACAGGTACCTTTTTAGCCTTAAGCATAAGTTGCATAAGAGGAGTGTCATCACCTTTAAAGGCAAAAAGGTCTGCATCAATGTCTTGTTCAACAAAATTGCCAGCACCAACACCACCTGTTGCATTGGCTGCATTCGACACGGTTGTTGCTTGACCCGAAACTTGGGTTGACAAACCTGCTGAACCCTTACTGGGGGTGATTGCAGCGTCTGACTTCATCTGAACGTTTTCTGTGATTTCTGCCATAGTTTTATAAAATTGTTCTGTTTATTTGTTATTGTTCTGTTTAATGAAGAGTGAACCACCCTTCATTCCTCCAGTAGCCATAGCCAAAGCTGATACGGTTGTCGCCACTCCTGGTAATTGGCTCCTTAGTCCTGTGCTTCCCTTACCAGCACTGACTTTGACTTCATTCGGGAATTGAATTGTTTCAAAATTCATCTCTATATAAGTCTGTGATTTATGCTTGTGATGCAAGGGCAAATATGCTTTGTTGAGTTGGTGAACGCTGTACTTTCCCGTTCTTGCCATTGAGCTGCGGTGTTCCGTCTCCCGATTTGGCTTTGCGCAATTTTTCCTCAATTTTAGCATTGCGTCCCTTTACTTCACCCTCTTGTTGTGCAGTAGCAATGTCTTGATTATAGTTCTGTGCGTTCATCACTAACTGCAAGGTTTCTGGACTAAATTTGCCCATCACTGCATCATCAACAATTTGAAAGAGTTGTTGAAACGCATTATCAATTTGCTCATCACTCCAACCATTTTGTTTTTGAGCATCAGCGAGAGTTTGTAACGACTCTTGTAAATTCGTTTCATACTCATTGTCAAGTTCCTTGCTCTTGTTGACTCTTTCAATGTACTCTCTGTTGGCTTTAGCTATTTCCTCCTGCCGTGCTGGGTCATCAGCAGCATCTACAATGTCTTTACCAAAAGTGCGTACAAGAGCCACAACGGGGTCGCTCCCATCTTTCCACTCCATCAAAAACGAGGTGGCACGAGGGTCAGTGGCAAACATATCGCCAATAGCTTGTTCGTTCTTCTGATAGTCCGCTAATCGTTTGTCGTAATCATCATAGTCATCACTAACTTGCCCAGCAAAAGCTTCATCATCGTCAAAGTTTTTGTCGGGATATTTTTTTGAAAGTCGCTCGCGTAGCATATCGCGTTTCGACTTTTTAGAAGGTGTTTCGCTTTGTGTTTCTGGTTGCGTAACTTCCTGTCCTTTTATTTCATCTTCCATAAGCATTCGTTTTATTCTTTGTAGCAAATTTAGTGGGTAAGTGAAATATAACTTCTTTATTTCCAACCTCGTTAAATGATTTTTTTTAATTTTGCGCTTGTACAACACAATAACTTTTCATCTCATAATTATATGCGAGTGCTGCAAACGTAAAATTTGCATCACTCGCCTTTTACTTTTTCATTTGCTTATGAAACACACTGGCTCATCATTCCCTTACAAAATGCAGCGCGAGAGGGAACTCGTTAAAGCATTTAAACAAGAGTTAGCTCAATGCAAGCATATTAGCATGAACAAGGTGTTTGAACGTGTGGTTAAACACCCTTGCTCACGTTTTTGGGTGAGCGAAGAGCGTGCTGCCATTGCCGTTTCGTCCATGTTGCGAGGGTGTGATGTGGTGTTTGCTAACGGAATGAAAAGGCAAATGTATCGTGAACTCTTTCGCCGTTACAACGAGATGCGAGCCCAAAACAAAGGGTTGCCCTTGTCGCGCATTATTTTTAGGATTGTCAATAGTCCTGCTCCACACTTTTACCTTTCAGCATCACAAGCTAAAATCATTATTAATGCAGCACGCAAACGGCATGTTGTGAAATGGTGAATGGAAAAGCTATATCACCGCTTCGGTTATTTTGTTCACTTTGTGCTTGGGTTTCATGCTAACTTTTCGCTCAACTACAATGGGCAGTGGCATTACCTTAAAGTTGTAGGCTATGTGCAGACCAATGGCACGTGTCATAAGCAAATCGTCATGTTTGCCAGCTATGGCACCATATGCGCCATTAGGCTTTTGCTCGTAAGTAAGGTATTCGTCAAGGCAGCGCGTGTCGCGTTCAACATACAAATGCTCACGCACCACTTTCACAAGGTTTGAAATTACCATGGGTTTGGTGGCTACATTGGTGTGAAAACCATACTTGCGTGGCGCGCCCTCACGAATTTCGTCTTCGCTCTGTTCGCGTGCATAAAGGTTGTCGTACACCTCTTTAATTTTGTAAAGAATGAATTGCGATTGGTCGCCATCAACCATGCGGTCTTTGTCTTTCGTTTCGAGCGTATTGCTTTCAATCACAAGCAAAGCATCGTCATACCACTTTGCTATTTGCGCTGCCTTCCATGCCAACAAGTCCATGTCGATGTGGCCATACCATTGTGCCACCACTTCGGGGCGTTCACCGCTCATAAGATATAGTCGGTCAATCACACAAATTACCGACCAGTCGGCCTTGGCAGACCGACCACCAATGTCTACTACAACAAGGTAGCGGTTTTTAATTTTTTCAAGTGGGTCAACTTCGGGTTTGTCCCAAACGCATAGCAATCCTGTTTTGTCGGGTGCAAACCTTACGTGTTGCAAAGCCTCTTTACCTTCATCGCCATCGGCATATACATCGCCCACATAACGCGGTGGTCGGCATGCAGGGCGGAATTGCTCAACAAGCAATTTGTCAAACACCTTGCAGCCTGAATAAACAAAGGCTTCGTTATCGTCAGTGGGGTACTCACTCGCCATGTCGCCATGGTCGGTATATTTTTTCCTTTCGTCAATGTACCACGCTATGGCTTCAAGGGTTGCGCCACATTGCCACAAGTACCACAAGTATTTTCCTGGTTCAGCACGATTGGTAGGGGAGTACACTTGGTTTTTTTGCGCTTCAAGGCTTTGTGCAAAATCACGTTTTGCCTTTTCGGTTTTAAACTCCTTTCGGTACAATTCGATTTGATACCACGCTATAAAGAGTGAACGAAATTGTGAGGTGCTTTCTTCACCTCTTCGTAGGTGTTCGTCACTCTCTTTTGCAGCATTGTATTCGCGTTCAAAAAAATTGCCTGTGCCATTTGCCGTGCTTTCGTACACTATCATTGTCAGTGGCTTTAAGGTTATGCCCGAACAGGCTGAACGTACTACCTTTTCGGGCGAGCGATTGTCAGTAGGAGACCAAAGGCCCACTTCGGTGCAATGCACAAGACTATAAGCACCACCACGTGCCGACTCTGGCTTTTCATACGACCCAATTTTTATTTTGCAATTCCGCTGTGGTATGCGTTTAATGTTGCCACTATTACCCACAGCACTTTGTTTGGGTTCGTTAGGGTCAAACTCCTCACCAACGTTGTGCAGCATAGCGAGTGGGTACTCATTTATCATTTTGTCAAACATATCACGCACCTCGTATGAAGCATCTTTTACATGACCCACAATCAGCGAGTTCAATCCCTCCTCTTGCACCAACTGCAACCATGCCATATAAATTTGTGTGGCTGTTGAACCGCCCCATTGTCGAGCTTTGAGCAGTATTAAACGTATGGGTTGGTTGGCCAATCGCATTTGCTCAAATCGCGTAATGAGTATGCGTTGTGGGTAATTCAAACTAAAGTGAATGTCGTCGCCACCTAATTTGTTGCTGATTAACACATACATCACGGCCCAAAACGCAAAGTCATACTTGCACCTTATGCGCGTAAACGTTTGTATGATGTAGTCGGCTTCATTATTGCTGAACACGGCATCTTCGTTCAGTGTGTCGTAAAACTTGCGTATGCTGCCACATTCAGCTAATTGTTTCACAAACGGCTCTTTCATCATCTCTTTGGGTAACCATTGCTTTTTAATCGGGAAGTCCGTTATCGTAACAAGCACACGTTCAAGTATGCTACCCTCACCCGTAACGGGGTTGAAGGTTGCAAATAGTTGAGCATTTCGCTGCGCGTTTTCGTGCAATATGTCGTTCATGCTTGGCATCTTAATTTTATCCGTCAGTGTTTAGGCTCATCGTTGCATGTCGGTCATTCGTGGGGCAAAAGTAATGGTTGTTCCTTGCAAGGTTTCGTTCTGTTTAAATTCGGGGAGGAACAACATCAGTCGGTAGTATTTGTAGCCAGTCCCCCTAAACCCTCTAAGATAAATGTTTGAACTTGACCACACAGGCACCCAGTTGTAAAGGTCGTTACTGCCATAAAGTGCTTGCTTTACATCGTCCTTACTGCAAAAAACTCCTCTCTGAATAAGGCTATGCAGTGTTTTATGCACATCGGGATAGCCTAATTTAAATGGTCGCGTAATGAGGTAGGCTTTTTGCGCTTCAACCACTTTGTCTGACGAGTAGTTGTACACCTTATATTGCGTATGATCTTCGGCTGTACTCACCTCTTTCACCATTAAACACTCTTCGTACACATTCAAGTTACTATGAAAACCTTGTGTCATGATGCTCCACATGCCCGAAGCAGCTTCCATCACATACGAATAGTTATGCTTTTGGTTGTACACTATCAGTCGCCCATGAGGGTAGTCGTATGCAATTCGCGCTCCAGTTGTGAGGTAGGTATAAAGGTCAACCATTTGGGGGACTGCATCAAGGTGCAATACATTTGTGAAAGCCTTTTGTATAAATGTTGCTTGATGATTGCCTTTGCACGTGTCGTAATCATAAGTGGCAGTAGGGTCGGCAGGCAATAAGAGTTGACGCCCCTCACCGCCTAACGAAATTATGCCTTGTTTAGTTACAAACACAACGCTACTCTCCATGTTTGACACGCTATTGGCATCAGATAGAATGTCGTATGAAAAAGGAGAGCAATTTTGCAGCGTTCCGTCTGTCCCTACCCCAATAGCATACACACCATCTGTGCAGAAAGCATACAAAGGGTATTGGCCAAATTGGCCTTGGCTTACTGCACGCGAGTTGCTTGCAAGGGATAAAACAGTTCCTTCACCACATTGTGCGCTATTACCATCTTTAAAAACAAATGGGTTATTAACTTCTGAGATTTTTACTAAGTTTCTATTTTCTTCATAATCACGGTTAGGTAATGAATACAAATCATATCCTGGTTGTGTCTGTGTAGTATTAATGATGGCATTTTTTATTTCATTTTTCTCATTGAAACAATATGATACATTTAGAAAGTCACTCTGGTTAAGTTGTAGAACCAAAGCTTTAGCATTTACTACATTTGTAACTTCGGTATCACTACTAAGATTTGGTACAATTGATAACCTATCTGCCTTCGACTCTGGAATTGTTATAAATAAAGGAATGCGCAATGAAGAATTATTAAAGTCCTTTGATGTCGCACGAATTTTGCACTTAGAATATGAAGATGAGCGATATTCATTTACTTCAATGTTACCAATTTGCTTTTTATAGTTTCGCGTATCAAATAAGACTTCGCAAAAAGCACTACTAACATTTCCTGTGTTGATATCAATATACTTCTTATTTATGACGTCTGCATGTGAAGGTGTTGCCTCTGTAGATGTATTCTTTTCGGAATCTTCTACAAGTGGTGCTTCAATGCTTATGTCAAGGCCGCTCATGTGCATTTTCCTTATATTTGCAGCAACTAATCGTGAGTTGAAACTATATAACCTTGATGCTTGTATGTTTTGGCTTGAGAAAGAATTATCTGTTAATTGCGTTCCTTCTGTATAGTTTACAAGAGTCTGTTTGTCTTTTTCAATTATATTATTCCAATCCTTACAACCATCCAGATATTCGCGTATGGGGAAAGAACGAACCAAATAGAAATTTTGAATATCCTTAGCTTCTTTGTAGCCAAGTTTCTTCTTGAAAACTAATTTAAAATCACTATCATTTGCCCCGTCTAATTTGAGAGTTCTTTCAATATCTAATTCATCCGTATCTATTGTATACAAAGGCTTAGATACAAATATATCTATTGAAGCAATTAAGTCCTGCCATTTTCTTAGGTTGTTTAAATTGTTTGATATTTCTGTCGTAGTATCACCATCATTCTTACATTCTATTTGATATGCTTCAAATCCAACATAAGCTTCTTTAATGACATATTTTATAAACTTTGTTTTTTCGGTATCTGATGAACTTTCTTCTACTGCACCCTCATTCTTAACGATAAGAGTAGGGCTATCATTGGAAGGGAATACTAAAATCGGTGGTGATATATTGATATAATTACCATCATACATTTTCATTGCATATCTCAATACAACAGGGTACATAAAAAGACCTTTTTTATCAAGTTCTTTCTTTGTCGAATTTACAGCTGACAGTATAAAGTTTTCTGCTATTTCAAAATTACCTTTTGTTCCTTCAGTAGATTTATTATTGTTGCCCAAACTGGATCTTGATAATCCAATAGACATTTCTTTGCTTGAATAACGAACAAAGTAAATGGGAATGCCACCCTTATATATAGTGTCAGAAATAGCCAAAACTGTATTGCAACCTGCATCCGTCCACCCTCTAAATCCGTGATTATATAAGGCTGTCTTGTAATCTGTATTACCTCCTGCCCATTCTTTACTTCTTAGATTTTGTCTTACTGCTTTAAAATGAATGTTTATGAAGTCTGGTAATCCTACAAGGTACAAATAACACGCTCCTTGAGACTGGTATACCAAATGGCATAATTTCCCTTCATTTACAAACGAAATGATTTTACCAGTTGCACATATATCATCAAACTTTTGCTCTGTCGCTATATCATCTTTTATTAAATTTTCGTCTCCTAATGTGTTGACATTCAATTCATAAGCAGATAATTTGTAAGTTGGGTTTATAGCACCATCACTTTCAAAACCTATAATGATAGTCTTATCCTCCACTTTATGCACGAACATTGGTTCGAATCCGTCCTTATGATACATAACATCTTTAGGTATTCTCACAGCATGATACCCACCATCCCTATACTCCGCATTTACAGCCAACTTCATCTCACCATCTTCGCTCTGGTAATCAGAAGGCTTGGATGTCATACCCTTGTATTCTATTCTCTGTTCCATGTCTATTCTTTTTTGTTGCTGCTATATTGCAATGCCATGCTCTTAAGTTTATCAGAGAGTGAAGCGGACACACTTGCAGTTGCTGCCACATCAACCTTTTGACTCTGTTGCTTTGGCACAACATATTGTGATAATTTCTCCATCACTGTTATGCGGTCCTTTGGTTCAAGTTGCTCAACATCTTGTGCAAAAAGTCCTTTTTCAAAATAGTCGCTCACACCGCTCGAAATACACTCGTATATAATTTGCTTGTAGGGTTTAGGCTTGTTGGGCGTACCTTTCACCCTACCTCCTGTTTTATATCCTCTTGCCATATCATTCTTTTTTTAAAAAGGTCGCAAAGGTCGTGTAAGCACACCTGTGCGCATGTTCACTTTTCGTTTTGCTTCGTCAAGCAATGTTTGTGCTTTAATTGCCCACTTTTCAGCAGCGTTCTTGTTGGTTATTGATAGCCAGTCGGCCAAAGCTGATGCCACAAAGTATTCATGAATAAGTTGCTCTAACAACTTGGCAGTAGTGTTTGAAAACTTTTGCGAAACATTCAATTCAATAACGTAAGTGTCGGATTCTTTAAACAAATCGTCTAACTGCATGTCATCTTCACACGGCTCTTTTGTGAAACGATACAATTCTTCAACGCAAATGGCATGCGCAAGGTCAAGCACACGTGTCACGCGGTCAACATTGCCGTCTTCAGTAATGTCAAAAACTTGGTGCTTTGTGTGCGCATCATCGGTCGGCATTACATCACCTTCAACATAACTCACATTTGCTATGTCGTAAAGTAGGGCTTCGCGGTCAAACAACAAAGTTACTTTGTGCTTAGCGTCAGAACTATTTGCGCTGCACTGGCAATTTGCAAGTTTTTCAATGCAGTCGGCAGGGCCTATAACATAGCCATAAGGCCCATAAATCATCTTTGTTTTATTCATATCGCAATTCGTTTTGTTGGGGTGGGGTTTGTTCGGGTGCATGAACACGTGTGGGCCGTATGCGTTTGTTCATGGCAGTGTGTAGTTCTAACAATGCTGCCTGTGCTGATTTAATGTAGGTTTCAGCTTCGGCTTTTGCAGGTGTTAGCAATAGCCACGTTGCAACTGCTCGGTCAGTCATGTAATTGTGCATGGCATGAGCAATGTCGCCACGAACTGAAAGGTTAAAGTTCATTGGCACGCGAAGCATCAAAAATAAGGTGTTATCTTCTTTCTCCTCGCTTTGCGCTGCTGGCTTACCTTGATAGCAAAACACGAGTGCATGCTTGATTTTGTTTCGCTCTTCTTGCTGCAAAATGTTGTCAGCATATCTGTTCGTCTCAACAAGATATTCGCTTAACTCATTTCGTAAACAAGCATACGACTCAGCGAATGAGCGCAAAATAGCGTCTTTGCGTTCATCGGTCAAGTCCTGCACCTTTGCTGCTTGTTCTGACGTTTCGTCTGTGCGCATTGCATCGCCTATGAGGTGCGCTTTTTGCTGCACATCGTACACAAGTTCGCTCATGTACAATTTTATCTCAATCGTTTGTTTTGCCATCTTGCTTATTCGTAATTAGTTTTTTTATACTTCACCTCGGTGGGTTGCTTGCGCATTGGGGCTGCACGCATGGTGCAAAGTTTTCGCATTGACAATAAATTTTTTGTTGCCGTTTGAATTTGTAATTCAGCGTCTTGCTTGTTAATGATTGAGAACCATTTGAAGAGCGCATAAGAATAAAAATACATCGTGGCTATATCTGTCAATCCAGCTATTTGTGACGTGTCAAAATTGCTCGGCAGTGTGAGCTTTATGCTTATTCCTGTATCGCTATTCGTTACATAAGGCTGATACATGGCAAGCATAGATGAAAGGTCGGCTATGGCTTCGTTAATGCAACTTTTCAAAAACGTTTCATCAACTTCGGTTGTAGCTATTCGCTTGTAGGCTGTTTCGTCTTGCACGATGAGTTTTGCTCCCTCGTAAGCAGTAAATTCATGCAGTTTGTTCAGCACATATTGTAATTGTATGGTAATTTCTTGTTGCATATTGTTTTGTGTTTTTATGCAAATATAAAGCACCTTGCGTTGATAGACTTTTTATTTCCGACTTTATATACTTCATTTTTTTAGAATATAATTTTGTTTTACAAAAAAATATAAATACATTTGCAATATAAAATATGTTATATGAGGATTATTGCAAGAAATAAAATTGTTGAATACTACACAAAGTTCAATGATTCTGAAACGGCTCTTGAAGAATGGTATCATAAAACAAAAAGGGCTGAATGGGATTGTTTTGCTGACGTAAAAGATACCTTTAATAGTGTTGACAATGTTGGAAATCAGCATTATGTGTTCAACATCAAAGGTAATAATTATCGTTTAATAGCTGTTATAAAATTCACCATCAAAACCATATTCATACGATTTATTGGAACACATCGTGAATATGATAAAATAAACGCTACAATCATCTGATAACATGACTATGATTAAGAATAAAGTGGCTTACGAAGCTGCTATGAAAAGAATAGAAGAACTCTTACCATTGGTGAACGATGATACTCCAAAGACGGATAAAAATTTAATAGAATTAGATTTGCTATCAAACCTTGTTTCGGAGTATGAGGAAGAACACTATCCCATCAAACAGCCATCGCTTGTTGATGTCTTAAAATTGAGAATATATGAAATGGGATTAAACCAAAAGAAACTTTCAGAGTTGTTAGGTGTTAGCCCCTCGCGCATCAGTGATTATTTGTCAGGGCGTTGTGAACCCACACTTAACATTGCACGCAAGATGAGCCAACAACTAAACATTGATGCCAATATCATTCTTGGTGTGTAAAAAGTTTAAATTGAAGTCGGCAGCACGGCTCCTATGTTGGAGGGTGTTGCCGACTTTTCATGTGTTTAAGCTATTTTTTTTGAGGTTTGTTTTGCTTTGCAATATCCATGATACGTTTGACTATATCTTTGCGCATCTCAATGGTCTTGTTGCTTCTTTCTTCAGCTTTTTGGGGGTCATTTGAATAGTCTTGCATCCAAAGGTTGTAAAGTTCTTTCATTTCTTTATCTTCTGAATTAACAACTCCCTTTGTCGCTTCTATCACTTTTACGGCTTGCTTTTGAATGTCAACTTGTTGCTGCTGCAACTCTTTGTATTTGTCGCTATTAGGGTCAGTTACAGACATTGCCTTTCGCACAGCACTTAGTTGTTTATTATATGAGTCCATCATAGTTGCGCTAAAGCCTTCGGGCGAATACATTAAATCATAAAACTTTGACTTGTACTCTGGGGCCTGCAATTCCTTTTTGTAAAGCGAAAGCAGTTCTTTCGTCTTTTGATATTCATCGTTGTATTTATAAAACTTGCTGGTGATGGCTCTGTCTTTGGTTCTTTCGTCAGATGTTTTATAGAAAGAATTAATGATTGGCACATTTTTCAGTTCACGATTATCTTCATTAAAAGGCATTGAAGCTACCTTCATCGTTTGGAACACGAACTTACCTAATCCGCCAAAATAGCCTTCAAACAAGTGCTGGATTTTAGCAGGGTTCACGTCCATCACTCCAACATTTGCTTTCTTTACATCGTCACCTCCACCCAACTCATTCAGCAAGCGACTTGCCCACACAAGAGCTTGATTAGTACCCTTGTAGGCTTTCGTCCATTCGGGTCGGTTTTTGTTGTATTCAGCGTCTTTGTAAATGGGTGTGCCTGTGTAATCCTTATTTGTAACGTATGCTTCAACTATGGGCTTTGCGTAACTTGGCACAAATGAGGTTAAGCTGCCACCGCCCTCCATAAAGTCAACGGGGAATAATTGTGACACTTGTTCAAGCATTTTGGTAGCGATGTCAGTGGCAGTGTATTCCTCATTGCCCGAAAGCACACTTTGCGCCAACTCTCCTAAGCCATAAAAAGCACGCAACTCAATTGGCAATGGAATTGTTACCCACCCCTTGCCAGTGTAGAAGCACAGATTGTTTCTGCGTACCCAATCGGGCAAGTCGTAATAGTTTGTATCGTCATCGCCACTGCCTTGTGAAAGAGCTGCCATCAGCATAGGAAGTGCTGTTCCTATGGCAAAGTACAAACCTGCAACTGCAAGTGTTTTGCCTTTACTCTTTCCAAAAGTTCGGCTTACGTTTGACAAACCTTGAACTCCTGCATTCCAGAACACGTACAACTCTTTTGCACTTTGCGACATGTAGGCTTGCATAACGTTTAGTCGGTTTCCGTCCTCCCATTTGCCTGCTGCCTTTGCGCCAGCACCTTTTTTGTTGAAGTTAACTGAAATCTCCTTAGCGTCCCAAATTGATTTTTCAATGCTGCGTCCCATTTCACGGCTTGTTTTGTAAGCTGCAAATCGGCTTGTGTTTTCGGCCCATGTTCCAAGGTAATTGATTAAATTGTCAAGGAACTTCAACCACGACTTCGGATTCCAACCACTGCGTCTACTTTCTTTCAGTGCCTTTGCAATCATGTTTTTATAATCGTCAACACTGTGCAAGAAGGTATAACCTGTTTCACCACCATTTTCAATAAACTCTTGATACATTCGGTCAACTTTGTCGTTCATGTTAAGTGTTCCCTTGCGTTGCCTTGTTATCAAACCGAACAAGGTGTAAAGACTTTTGCCCCAATTTTTATTGAACTTCCACGCATACGCTGGCGACTCCTTGGCCCAAACCATGCTGTTTGCATAAAAGCTATCGCGTGACAAGTTGCTAAGAATGAAAGCTGGGTTCTTTTGCGTGAACATAGCTGCCATGAAATGATTTGTTGACTGGAAGAATTTAATGAACGGATTATCCGTGCTGTCAGGATTGGTCTGCCCATTCAATGCTTGCGCTGCTTCGGGGTTGCCGTTTATTGTTAGCACATAATCTTTACCTTGCATTTTTACATGCACTTGCTGTTCGTTGATGTTCTTACCCACCACCTTGTATTGAATGTCATGAGCTTCGCTCGCCTTTTTGTACTCATCTGGCTTTTGTTGGCATAAGGTTTCCATTCGTTGATTGAATGCTTCGACCTTTTGCGCAACAGCATTCGCATCGTCATGCTCCTCAAACTCGGCAAAAACAGGTTTCCACTCTTGCGTTGCAGCATCATAGTGCAAGTAAAGTTGGTCAACGCTCACTGCATCACTTGGGTGGTTCAACACCATTTTTAAAAAGTGTTGCTTCATCTGGTTGCGATTGCCTTGCATAATGGCAGACTCGGCCATATTGCCAATCGTTGCTATGGGGTCGTCAGCCTTACTCTTACGACCTTTTGCGCTACGTATGCCACCGCCAAATTGGCCTTTTGCATTGCCAAAGTAGTTGTACACCTCGTCACTTGTTACATCGTCAAAACCACGCAAAGGAATGTAGTTTTTAAACATATCAAGTGTGTGGTGATACACCTCGTCTGTCAAAAGTCCACTTTCATATTGCTTTGTGAGCGAAGCCTTTGTGGCAGCATTCGTTCTGTTCCACAATTCAGATGTGTCGTATTTTTTCTCAAAGTTTGATGAGGAGTTTTCAGCTATACGTTCTGCTTCGTTCACCATCTCTTTATTTAGTTTCGCAATTTTTATTCTGATACTTTTTTTCGTTGCATCATCTCGTTCATTGTTTAACTGCTCTTTGAGTGTAGCTATTTGGTCTTGATAGCTCTTTATGCTTGGGTCGTCTGTCGTAAGTTCGGTAAGGCCCGAATAATCTTTGCTCCTGTACTTTTTGTAACTGGGTGCGTACTTCTCTCTTATGGCCGTGTCGTTTGCCTTATAATCGTCCCAACTGATTTTGCCACTTTCAAAGTCTGTTTTGTTCTGTTGTGCAGTAGCATCGTTTTTATAAGCCTTCCATGCTGCTGACATCTTTTGCTTATCGTTGGCAAAATCATGTTTCAAGGCATCTCTAAATGCAAGCACTTCATTTCGCTCCAATCCGTGTTTTGCCATCATGTAGTTAGTCACTTGCTCGTGAATAGTACCTTTGTCAAGCAACTCTTGTTCGGCATCAAGCAGGTCTTTATAGAACGACTTTTTGTACGTTTCCATCTCGGCAAGGTTGGTCGAACTCATTCGGTTCTCGGCCATGTAGGCATTCTCCCAATCTTTCAAATCTTTTTCGTTGGGTACAATCGCGTCTTGCAACAATTTTAGTCCCGACATGCTATCCACCCATGCAAGGTTCATTTTATGCTTTGCCGTGTTTACGCTTCGTTCATATTCATCGCGTGCGCTTTTGCGTTCTCTCTCTTCGCGGTAGTATAAGTTCTGCTCACGTGTTTTTGCGTCAACCGCTTTAGGTTCGGCAAAGTCGCCTACCTTTAAGTGTTGTTGTCGCCACGTGTCTTCGGCCACTTGATAGATGTTGCGTGCAGGGCCTTCAGCCAAGTTTTTCCAACTGCGCCACAAAAGGTAACGTAAGTCATTATCGCTAAGTGTTGTTCCGCTAAAGCCAGCAAAGCCTAACTTATGAAGCATTTTAAGGAATGCAAGTTTTAGTTGATGCCACCATCGTTTGTTCACATTTTTGAAAGTTCCGTCCTCGGCCATACTTGCCATATATTCCTCTGTGGCTTTTCGCATATCCCAACCATATTTGGCTGAATTATGGGCTATTTGGCTGCGTGTGGCTTTGTCAGCATTTTTGAAAACGAAGTCAATGAACTCATTCATTTTCTCTTTACCGACAAGTTCTCTTAAGCCATAATGCCCTACGGCTTCATGTAGCATGGTGTTAACAACATCGGCTCGGCCATTATGGTTAGGCAGCACAATGGTGATGCGCCTTGTTTGAGGGTCGTACCACCCTTTTGCATTCTTTTTGCGTCCCGTCAGTCCGTCTGTCGAAGTCAACACATCTACATTGCCACCTAAGTGCATTTCGTTTGCTACGGCCTTAGCTGCTTGGTGCATAGATTTTTCTTGGAGAGAAAGTTGCGATGTATCGGGATTTTTCTCTACCTTTGCAGTAGGTGTTGAATTGTTTCGGGACAAAGTTCCGTCGGTATTCCGTTCTTGCGGTAGTAACAATTCAGCACCATTTTTTATTTTGTTACGTAAGTTGCCATCTCGTTTTATGTGTACAGAACTTACATAATCTTCAACCTCTCCATGTTTATTAACTGCTACTATATTATACGTATTACCGCTATTATCGCTCTTAAATCGTTTTATGTATAATGTACTACCATCTTTGTCACGTATGGCAAAATCAGCATTTTCAATAGTTGAAAGTACTGCACCTGATATATTTGAACGTTTCTCGCGTATAATTTTATTGAAAACCTCGTCCTTTACTTTTACGAGTTCCCCTAAAAATGTTCGTATAGGGTGCTTGAATACTTCTTTAAAACTCTCTAAAGTTGAAATGGATTTTGGCAGACTTTCACTTGTCGGTTCACTGAAAATATTTTCAAGTGCAGCAAGAGCTTCTTCACCTTTCAAGGTCTTAGGATAGGCTTCTCTATACCTCACATCTTCCACATTCTCGTCAAAACGCTTCGAAGGAGGAATAATCTCACCATTATCATCACGCGTAACAAGGTCATTCAATTTGCGGTTATTCTCCACATTCTTGTACTTGTAGCCCTTGCCATCGTCAAAGCCCCACTCACGACTATCGTTTCCGTCCCACCACAACTCACTCACGGGAACCTCATCCTCAATAATGCGGTACTTGCCCTCCAAGCGGTTGTTGCCATGCATCTCAGCATAACCCTTTGATGGAGTCACCCAGTCACCATTACGAAGCTTGCCCTCCTTCACCGAAGTCGGCACAGCACGATACACCTTCACCTTCACATCCTTCTCGCCACGTCTGATTGCAGATATAGCCCCTTTTATCGTGTTTACAGACTCTAAGGCAGTAGCATCAGATTGCATATATTTGCGTGGCTCATGCCAATACTTTCCGTCAACCAAGGAATAGCCCAAAGCGATGTCTTCAACATTAACATTGGGAGCATTATCCTCAACATCGGCTCTGCGATCGGCATCACTCTCATAACCAGGGTTAGAGGGTGCGCTCCATGCCCCCACACCTTGATAGTCGCTTTCAGTGTCATCATACCCCTTACGGCGTGCAGCCTCGTCAAGCATCTCACGTGCAGCAACCTCGTCACCATTCTCAATCGCATCAAAATAACGCTTGTCAAGTTCCTCGGTTGACAATAACGACATATCTTCTAAGTGAGCCTTGCGTTTCGCCTCCTCTTCCTCGGCACGTTTGCGAGCTGCCTCCATAACGCCTTGTTCACGCATAACAGCATCAATGTGTTCCTGCCGCAACGTTTCTATGTCGCCATAACGTTCAGCCAGTTCCTTTTGTACAGGACGGAACAATTTGCCAAACTCCGAAAGTTTCATGCCTCGGTTCGCCACGCGCATTGTGCGACGTATTTCTGCCAATGCAATATCAGCCTTTTGCAAATTGCCTGTCTTCATGCCCGATGCATAATCCTTCACCATATCTACATCCACGCCATGCTCTTTAGCAAACTCTGAATAATCATCCTCCGTTTCCATATCTTGGGGAATTTCACTATTCGCACTTCCACCATCACCACTCATCAAGAAAATTTGATCCTCACGGCTCACATCCTCTGTCTCGGCTGCAAGGCTCGCTCTACGCTCCTCTGGTGTCATATTCATACGATGCTCTACGTTGCGTGATTCTACTTCACCACCAAGTTTTGTATACTCTACATAAGGACTAAAATCAGAACGCGTACTTTCGTTTAAACGGAATTTCTTTATGTCTGCATCAAGACTTCTGTCTGCATACCCCCTTGCAAAGTAATTAAAACCCTTCATGCGAGTTTCCTTGTTAGGCATCCATTCATCATTATCCATGCCCATCTCCTTGTACTCATCAATCAAGGCTTTTTCCACTGCTGCTTGATTGTAATGCTCGCCCATTTCATCTGCCTTGTCACGCAAAGCATCAGCCCAAGCACGCGCACGCCATTCCTCTTTAGCAGCCTCAAATCGTTCTTGCATAGATTCTGGATTACCGCCACTTGCAAAACCCTCAATCTTCTGAATAGCATGCTGCACCTCATGAGCCAAAACAGAAGCTATGTCGCCAACATAATTCGTATTGACTACAATCGTATGATCACGCTCATTGTAGCTGCCACCCATATTTGCAGGCAGTTGGTCAGTAAACATCAATTCCACACGCTTCAAGTCGGGATAAGCCTTAAACAATTCATCGTTCTCCACCCAATCAGCAAGGTGCGGTTTTTCTCTATTTAGATAGTCTTTCTTGAATTTCTCTTCCTTTTGTGCAAGTTCATCAAAACGTTGGTATTCTGATTCCGAGAGTTCTTCACCATCAAATATCCTGTCTGACAAACCATCAAGTTCCTTGCTCCAAGGTTGCTTTTCACGTGCCTTTTTGTAACCAGCATCACCCTTGCCAAAATACTTCAAGTCGGGGATCTCATAACGCCACTTGCCATCTGAGCCACGTTCCCAACCCGTAGCCATCTTGATAGCCTTGGCATCCTTCTTGTCGTTCTCCATCTCACGTGCCACACTCAAGTTGTCAAGTCGCGTACTTACCTCCTCGGCATGGTCGGCACGTTCTGCGCCCTGTTCACCTATAAATTGCTCACGAATTTTGTTGTAATCTTCAAAAAACTTACCGCCATCGTAGGATTTCTCAACACCTTTCAGTAAATTTGCAGCAGTTATAGAGTTGTTTGTATTGGGGGAGAGGCTGTTATCAGAATTTCCTAATGTTCCTGCAAACAGCTCTATTTTTGTTGCTTCATAGCTATGCGGAACTTTTGGTTCTTTTGAAGTCTTATCATCTTTCAGCGTTACCTTAACCCTATACACCTTTCCGTCCATACGTACTGCGCCATACAATCTGTGTATGGTTACATTGGGATTGATGCCATTCTTTGCCGAACGCACACCATCTTCCCCCTTCTTATAGTCCGCATGTTGTTCTGCATCCACACTTTCACGGATAACATCAGGCAACACCTTCAGCACCGACAAATGAACATCCTTGCTATCACTCTTATCAACAGCACTTTGCGACAAATACTTGTCAACGGCCGCATTGCTAATGCGAATATCCCCCTTTCCACCTGTCTCTTCACCGCTATAAGTGCGTGCTATATGCTCCTTCGCCCAAGTCTTAGCTTCGGCATAATTCTTAAAGCCATGCTCGGTCTTAGCTGCCACTATATTGATACGCGTTTCAGGACGAAGGCTCTTGCCACCGTCCATCATGCTACGAGGGTCCACACCGTCAAGCAAATCCTTCATCACTTGGTCGGCAACTTGCTCTGCACTGGTGTAGTGAATGTGAAGGAAATCGGCCACTGCCTTCCAAAACTTCTCAATGGCTTGCTTTACACGATGCATGGCATTCATGGCTGTGGCTTTGTCAAACACATTGCCATTGCTTTTAGCTATATCATCCATCTCCCTACGCAAACGCTCTGCACCTCTGCGACCTGAATAAGTGGCTAACACTTCATCGGCTATCTCATCATCTGACTTTAGTTCTGGATAGAGTTTCTTCACTTCTTCCCAAACTGATGTGCCTTTCATTAAGCCTACCACATTCTGCCATTCCTTTGCGTTATTTGCCTTCAATGCACTCGCCCATAGGTGCGCATATTCATGCACTGGAGTTTCACTCGTTGCCACCTTGGGATCTATATAGATTTTTCCACCTATTGTAAAACCATAAGCCTCGCCATTCTTTGTTTTGAAGAACCTCACGTGATCTGTTATCTTCGCGTCATTCTCGTTGAAGATAACGTAATTCTTGGCGCCATCCTCACGGCCACCACGTATGTAGTCAGCGGGATATTTAATACCCGTGAGGCCTATCTCCGACAACGCTTTCGACGCTTCCTTGTCAGAGCCAAGAGCCTCCTGCAATTCCGCATACAAATCAGCTCCAGTCGCATTAGGGTTCAAAACAATGGTGCTTTCGCCTTTCTCATATCTGGCAGGGCTATCCTGCACCATCTCAAAGCCATTACTCTCCAAAAACGAACCAACATCTTTCAGTAAAGATTCAGCAGGGTGACCATTCCAATCCAGATAATTCTTACCGTTGTCATCGGGAATTTCTATGGTGTAGAGGTGACTTTTAGGCTTTCTGATACGAATGCCTTTTAATGAGAGTAAGGTTCGTGCTGCCTTAATTTTCCCCTCCGCATAGTTTCTTGTATCGCCTAGGCTTTGATAAAACAGTTTTTTATATTGAGCCAAATCGCCTTTCTTCAATATGTCTTTGGCTCTTGTTACACCATGCCGTTCAAGATTGTACATGAAGTCATTAAGCATATTCTCGTTCCAGTCTCCTATCTCGCCCAGTACATAATCATGAAATTCATCGGAAGACATTTCTTTACCACCATATAAATATGTTGGCTTTTTGCTGGCGCTTTCGGCATACGTTCTACCAATGCCCTCTACCTCTGTCACATAAGTACCCCAGCCGAAGGCCTGCGCACCTTCTCCCTCGCCCATATGGGAATGGTCGAAGTGGCCAAAATCGGCACCGCTGCCGTGGTAAACGCGTTGCTCACGAATTATGTCTTCGTTTACCTCTTCACGTTCTGCAAGCCCCGTTGTGTCCTTAAACTCACCGCTATTAATCGCATCTTTTATTGATTCCAATATTTCAGCAAGAGGTTTGCCCGTTGCATTTTCAATAGCGCGTCGATGATAGAAATACTCAACTATATGAGCCTTTCCATCATTATTTAGTCTCTTATTTCTATGACTTGATATAACAATGCTTATACCATTATTCTCATTATTCTTGTCAAAGTTTGACACAAGGGCATTATGGTTGCTTATGCGTATTGCCAATGTTTTACCATTTGGCAAAGCGAACGTGCCATAATTACTTGCTTCATGTTGTGTTAGATTCAATGCTCTTGACAAGTCTGTAATAAAGCCTCTTGTCTTGTTTGTTGCTTTTTCTGCATATACTCTCGCAAGATTTTCCAAATTTGTTTGTACCTTTGCATACGCATTAGGAATGCCAGTGGCCTTATTAGTGGAGTCATCTGCTATTGTCGCGGTTCCTTTTGCACCAGCAGCACTTGAAACGACAGTTAATGACCTTGGATTATTTCCAAGAGAGGCGGTTTCAAGTGCTCTTTTTTGTTTAGCACTTAACCTAACATCTCTTCCATTCGCCATATCAAGCACCTGCTGACCTTCTTCCGTGCCAAGCATATCAAAGCCACTTTCCTTCATGTGGTCTATCACTGCATCACGAAGTATAGTCTCCTCACGCGTAGGGAGCTGTGCAGATTTTCCGTCAGCCTTCTGTTGACGCAAATCTTCTGGCAAAGCGCTATACTTCTGCGTTCCCATTTCATCTGCGGCAACCGTTTCTTTCTTCACCCCTGCATACTCACCAAAAGGCTTTGTCTTACGCTTGCTCGACTCTATCCACTTCTCAAAGTCTTCGAGGTTAACTGCCGTCACGTCTATTCTGCGCCCGTCTTCCCAACCTTTCTCATAGTTAGCAAGATAGTCGCTCTTGGCTTCGTCAGCATCGTTGAATCCAAGCATTACCTTATGCTCGTCAAAACTGCCATCTGGGTTGTACTGGTCCACTACAAACACCTTGCGTCCGTTCCAACCATCAATGTCATTAGATAGGAACACGTCTATATGGTCACCATCAACACCCACTGCACCACGAATGTAGCCATAAGTGTTGTTCATCTTGCTTTCCCACTGCTTACCGTCAGCATCAGTGCCCTTACGCACACTTCCCTGCGGTTGCTCAATGGTGATGTCGAACGTACCGACTTGCACATGTCCCTTCTTGTAGTTGCCTGCCTCCTTCTGCGCCTCGGTGGGTTCGGTGTTCACTTCGGCTGAGGCGGTGGCGATCTTCTCACTCAACTGGGTATCACCATTAACCGAAGGCACAACATCACCCTTTGCCGAAGATTTCTCACCATCGGTTGCACCACTTTCCACATTTGCTTCGGCTGTTACTGCTGATGTATCGTTTGTTTGCTTGCCATCTGTACCGCTCGTGCCAACATCATTGCTTTGTTTGCTGCTTTGGTTTCTTTGGCCTTGTCCGTCTGCAAGGGACGTGGCTGTTGTATTGTATTCTCGTCCATTGTTTAATGCTTTGTTTACTTCGTTAATAATTTCGGTTTTGCTCTTTACACCACCCACAAACATATCGCCTATGCCTTGGGCAGCATCAGTGGCTTGCTCGTTGTAAAAAGCAATCACCTTTTTAAGTTGTGTGCTACGACCATCGTTCAACACATCGGCCAACATCATCACGGCCATGTTGTTAAAGTCTGCCACAGTTGCCCCTTCATCGTATTCAAACAAATTGCCTTGGTGGGCAAAGTAGCTCACGTGTTGACCCAACTTGTAGCCAGCCTTACGCGCTCTGTACACTAAGTTCACCGCTTCGGCCAATTCGTTTGAAAGGTTATAGCCACCGCCCAAACGATTGTTTTGCACAATGTCCTGCAAGGCAGTCATAACCGCTTGGCGCATGCTTTTTACCTCGGTAATTTGGCGCACTGCATCGGGGTTGGCTTGGAACACCTTGCCAATCATTACCCCCTCAATCATACTTTGGCCAGCTTCGCTCAACTTACCACCATCAAACAGGTGGGCCATTTCGGTTTGCGGAATGATGTCAGCTTCGGCCAACTGCTTAACTACGGCATAAGTAGCATTGTCGTCAGTATAAAATTCGCCTAACGTGTCGTACTTGCTAACCATGTCCATTATACGGCCAAAGAGCGCATCATTCACTACTTTGCCCATTTTAACGGCCATCTCTGTATTGTTTTGGCTCTTTTGCTCACGTTGGTTAAACTTGGCAAAGGTGTCGGCGTTGTAAGGCATAGCTTCATTAGGAACAAACACCACACGTGGGTGCTTAAAACCATTCACTTGCTCTGGTGTAAAGCCAAACTTATTAGCATGCGAATGAAGGTAATCAACATATTTTGTGTCAGTTCCATCTTGTGCAGCCAGTTCGCCAGCCATTGTGCGTCCGTTGCCCGAAAGCACCACTCCCTCTTGGCTCACCACCACAGGCGACTGCAAGGCACGTTGGTCATAATCAGTGGCCATACTGCGTGTAACTTGTTGCGCTTCTTGGTCGCGTTTGTAGTCGCGGTCGTTCACACTCTGCCCATTCTCGTCAATAGGGAAGCCTTCGGTTTCGGCAAAGCCATTAGTGGCTTGATGCGAAGCACTTGCAGCCCCACTCTCGGTCAGCACATAGTGTCCCTTAACCACCTCGCCATTAGGCAAAGTAATTTCATCGGCATCGCCATTCTCCTTTTTAGCTGCGTTCCATTTATCACGAATAGTAGGAGCTACGGCATTGCTGCCCAACTCGGCTTGTTCAGTGGCCTTGCGTGCATCATCCTGCATGCGTTGTTGCTCCTCGGCCACGGCTTGCTCGTGCAAAGCTTTATCTTTTTCATCACGAGCATGTCTTTCAGCGAGCAACACCTTGTCGTGTTCTGCTTTCACGCTCTGCCAATAGTCAACGGCCTTTTGAGCATCTTCAACACGGGTTGTGTAGGCTTCTTTCGCTTCCTTATATGCAGCTATGCTTGTACCCATTTTAGGTTTACCATTCTTCACCTTATCAAGGTTCTTCTGCGCTTCGGCAAGTTTGTTGTTCACAAACTCTCGTCCCTCTTCTGCATCAAGTCCACTCTCGCTAAATATGTAGTCAAATCCACGTTTCGGGGTAGTAGTAAGCCAGTCCTCCGTTAGCACAGCATTCTTGCCCTTACCCACTGTGTGCATGGGCATAGGCTCATTTTGTGTGGCTTTGGCTTGCGCGGTTGCTGATTGTTCCGTAACTTTGTCGGCAAAGGAATTGTTGGGCGCAGCAAGCTCTGACCCATTTACACCATGAGAGGCTGACGTGGGATTGGTGGCAATTCCTTTTTCTTCTTTTGTTCTATTATAGTCAATTGCGGTAACGACCCAATTTTTCTTTTCACCATCAAAGTCTTTTCTGATAGCTACGCGATACCCGTCTTTTGATACTACATATCTCATTTGACCATTTTGTATCACCTCGCCATCTTTCAAGACTTCTTCTATTTTTTCAATAGCTTTTTCAGGTGTTTCAAAATCCTTACCTTCACCTACGTGTTTTGTGATGATGTGCGACAAACCGCCATTTTCATTCCCCCACACAAGGTCAATATCCCCAACCTCATCGCGGTGGAACACACCAAGCAAATCGCCACTCTTGTGCTTCATCAAGAAGTCAAAAGCAGCCTTTACTTTTCCTTTGAATTGGTCATAGATATTACCGAACACACCTTTGCCAATAGGTTGCGGTTCTTGTTCGGTGTCCGTTTCGTTACTTGCTTCTTCCGTCTTGTTTTCATCTTTGCTCCAAATATGCTCCCCATTGTTATAGACATTTTGAATCACATTGTCTAACTCTCGTTTAGAGTATCTTAAAACACGGCCATCGTCAGTAACGATTTCAACCTCGTCACTTGCATCACGACTATTTACCTTACCTCGTATATTCTCACCATTATCAGGGTCATTCAGTTCAACCTCATCACCATAATGCAACTCTGGCTTTTGTTGTGCGTTCTCTTCATTTGAAGCTAAAATCTCTGCATCGCCACTCTTCAACTTTTTGTCAAGTGCAGAACGGGTCCAATGAAAATCCTTTCCATTTTCGTCAATCAGTTCAACACGGCTATCGTCCACCTTACCAATGGTGTATTCATTGCCATTTATCGAAACACGTAGGCCCTCTGCAAGGGTAGGTGCTTCGGTTGCATTCTCTGTTCCTTCAGTAGGTTTATTTGTATTTTCACTATTGTCGCTTTCTGTTCCATGCACATAAACTTCAATATCGTGCTTAAAGCCATCACGTACCCATTGTCTGTAAGTGTCAATAGGCAATTCAATAATCCGTCCGTCTTCAGTTTTAACTACAACCGATTTAGGCTGCGCTGCAACACCACGTGTGTCGTCCTTAGTACTTTCTTCATATTTAATGCCCTCAATGGTAGCCACTCCTCGGCTCTTACCATCGTAAAGCACCACTTGGTCGTTTGGTTCGGGTAACGTTTTACCATTAACTATGCTATTGAGTATGCCTTCATAATTTAAGTCAACTAAATCAGCATTTTTTTGTTTCAACTCGTGGGCATCAGTCTGCTGTATAATTGTAACTTGTTTGGGCGAAAGTGAAGCAACACGGCCATCTTCGGTATAACGAACCACAACCATGTCTGTATTGTTCGAGCTATCAGCATTGCCACTAATCACATAACATTCGCGTCCCATATCATCAGTGGCTCGCTCAATCATACCACTATCTTTGTTGGTGGCAGCATCTACTTTTGCATCAAGTTTTTGAACGGCTTCAAGTTGCGAAGTAATTAACGACTCCGACACACCTCGTTGCATAGATAGGGCTGTACAATAGTGGTCTATTGCACGCTTAATCGGTTCTATGTTAGTGGTATTTACGCTTTGTCCATTGGGCAATTTGGCTTTTTCATTATCAACAAATTGTTGTGTAAGTTCTTCATAAATTTGTCCCAACGATTTGTTTGTGTCAGCAAACAAAGCATCAACCTGTTCGGGTCTAATACCGAGTAAGTTAGCCAAAGTATTTCGGCTTGCATCAAGGCTTTCACGCATTTGTGCCATTTGGTCAGGACTTTTCACTTGCGTGCCTGCTATGTAAGCATCGTTATAGCGAATGTCAAACTCATTCGGTTTGCTCTTTTCGTTACCAACCTTGGCAAACAAGTCAAATGCTTGCAAAGTCTTTCGTGTGGCAATGTATTGCGATATGGTTTCACGCTGTGGCTTTGAAAGGTTCTCGTTAGCCAATACACCATTTTGATAGGCTTGCAAGTTTTTGTCGTTGTCAATCAATCGGTCAACATCGGCTTTTATGCCATTCCAGTCCGTTTCACCCCATGCAGCACTCCCTTGCGCGTCATATTGTGCAAGGCTTTTATTTAAATTGCTCTTTTGATTGTAGTAGCCAACAGTTCCAACAAGGTTGTTTTGAGCCACCAAATAAGCATTGCTAACGAATGCGCCCCATAGTTTGTCAAGTTGGTCAGACTTAATATCGTCCCAACTTACATCTCCAACCGTCATAGCATTCAGCATTTCGCTAAGGTTGGTTTGTGCATAAAAGGTGAGAGTGCCACCCATACCAGCACGTTTTAGGTTGCCACTCACATATTTACCCACTTCGGTTGCAGCCTTACCAACATTGGCAGCTTTGCTAAAAGTTTCGGTTATGCGTGCAAATGAGGACCCGTCAATAAATCGGCCAACACTTTTGTTCCATGCACCTTTGGCCACGTTTGCTACCTTACCATCAACATATTTTGAAAATGGCATAAACACTTCGCCTACACGCATACCGACCCATTGCGACCACTCTCGCAACATAGTGTCTGCTTCAACCTTTCCATCGGGGGCCTGGTTCATGTGGGTAAAAGGTTGGTCGTTCACCTTTATGCCTTCACGATTAATCTCCACCACATTAGCTTGCCCTGTGCGGTTTTTCGTTACGTTAGCAATAGCGTGTGGCACTGAAAGCACTACACCTTCAACACTACCTTGTGCAGCCTTGCCTACTATGGTCGAAACCCCATTGGCCACTCCTAAACGGCCAGCCACATAGCCAGCAGCACCGCCTATGCCACCTTCACGCATGGCTTGACGTGTACCCTCAGCAAGGGTGGCTTGCACCAGTTCTTTTGCGCCTAATCGCTTTGCTGTATTGGGCATATAGCGCAATGTGGCCTTTTTAACAAGTCCACGCATACCGCCTGTTAGAATTTTACCAACAGCCTCTGTGCCTTTAAACAATGGCAGTCCAGCTTGAATACCGAATTGAGTTAAACCACCTAAAGAATATCCCGTTCCATAATAGTCTAACTTTTGTCTGTACTCTTCGGCCATATTGTCTAACTGAATGGCAGTAGCTATCACTTTCTTAGCATTTGCTTCGCCACCAAACTTTTCAATCAAGTCTTTGGGCGGATTGTTGGCTATTTTGTTCAATGATACAGCATCAGCCACACCAAGCAACCCAAATGTTAAGCCATTCAAGTCTGTCAATCCGTTCCAAAACTGCAAGGCTGCACTATAATTGCGTTTTTCAAGGTAACGTGGCGCAACCTCTAAAAACTTTTCGTAACGGCGGATAACAGAACGTATGCCATTATCCTCTTCCACACCTTTGCCCATTATGCTAAAACGCAATTTTGTATTAAGGTTATGGCTTATTCCATTTAGTACATTTAGCGTCCGCTCGGCTTGCTTCATTACTGCTTGCGTCCGTTCTTTATCAGTGAGCATGTTGTATTGCTCATTCATTTGCTTGCGGTTGTGCTTCAAAAACTCCACCTCTTCGTTTTGCCCATTGCCAACATTATAATAGCCCACATTGGCTTGTCCTTTAAGCATTTGGTTGTAGTAGTCGGCTTCATCTTTGTAGGCAGCCTTTTGGCTCTCGCTTAAATCTTGCCACTTTGTAGTGTTGGCCCAAAATCTTTCGGGGTTGATGATGTTTGATGTTGAATAAACATCGCCTTGCGCTGGGTTAGCTTTACTCTGCTCGTTTGATTGAAGCAACTCGTTGTAGGCTCGTCTGTTATCGGCCACAGTGGCACGGCCCGTGGTTTGCACCAAAGGTGTTTGAATTAGTCCAGCACGAGTTACGAGGTAGGGGTAACTTGCTCCATTAATAATACGTGGGTCGCCACTCTTAAAGTTGTATTGTTCGTTGAGCCAGTCTGAAACGGAATTGCTACCACGGAACTTGCGTGCGTTACGTGTTCGTTCAACAAGATTGGTCCATTGCTTTGCTTCACTTTCAAGGTTGCTTTTATTCAGTGAACGCAACTTTAATTGGGCAGTATAATCCAACCATTCAGGCATTTCGCCTCCATTGCTATAAAGATAGGCTGCATACCATTGGTAGTACTTATTCTTTTCTCTTGGCGAAGCATCAAGTATGGCATCAGTTGGGCGATAAGTATCATCAGTGGGAGCAGTCAAGGCTTCATAATCTCTGCGAATTTCTGGATCTTTAATGTTGTACTGCAAGTCATATGTGCCTTTTGCTTGCTGCATGGCACGTAACGTAAACACATAGTCCTGGTTGTGAGGTATTGTCTTTCGGCTAAACGAAATGGGCCACACCTCTGTACCACTCTCCGACTGAAATGGTTGATTGCCTGTTTCAACTACTGCGTGGCCTTGTTGTTGCACTTTGGCTTGTTGCTGTGCAAGTTCTTTTTGAAAGGCATTAAATGCAGCAATTTCATCGGGGTCGTTTCTTCGCTTTACATTTTCCACCTCATTATTCCATCTCGCGTTGTATTGTTGCTCTGTTTGGCCAGTACTTAAGGTAGGCTTTATGTTGCGCCACGTCCACAACTTTTGTCGGTCATTAAGGCTCATAACTTGCTGCCGTGGTTGTGGCGCATTCATTGTGGCTTGCGGTGGCATTGCTTGCGATGAGCTTTGCTGATTATGCACTTGCGCTATCTGTTTATTGCCTTGCTCCGTTTGCCCAACTTTGCTCGTTATGGGGAGTGATTGCTGGAATTGTGCCTGTTGCGGTTGTTGTGGTTGCGGTTGATTAGGTTGAGCATTTGTGGGTTGTGAAGGTTGGACTTGTTCAGGCTTTACCTTGTCGCCCATCATATCTTTTTCAAACTGCTCAAACGTGCCAACATCATAATCCTCATGAATGGCATTCCACAAGTTTTTGCGTGCTTCGGCACTTTGCATACTCTTTTCAAACTGCTCGGCTGTGCCAAGGTCAAAGTCGCCTTTTAACGCTTCATATAAGTTTCTGCGGTTATTTTTATCTTCAATCTCGTTAATCATAATCAGTGTCCGTTAAATCCCTTTACTACTTTTTTCTTTTTATGTTCAGTAGGCTTAGGCTGCGGTTTGGGTTGTTGCCTTACTTGTCGCCCTGCTGAATAAACGCGTGTGTTTTTTACTCGCTTCACTTGGCCCGTTGTACCATCTACAACAGTACCAGACGTTTCAGTTTTTGGATAAGTTCCGCCAATGCGTTCTGTTTCTGAAACCGCTTCGTCACGTGTGTAAACGTGGTTTACCACATCACCATCTTTATTAAACACAGGGTATTTGGGGGTTGAACCCTTGCCACCGCCTTTGCCACCACTACCTTTTCCGCTACCAGCCTTATTGGCTCTTATTACGGATGCTGCTGCGGTGGTAGTTGCAGCATTGCCACGTTTTTGGTTCAATTCAATTTGCGACTTTTGCACGGCTGGCTTACCCTCCTCCGTCACTTTGCGAGCTTCATTCAATCCTTGCTGAGTTTCTTGCGTCTTAACATAAGCATTAGCCTTAGTTCTGTCGTTCTCGTTCTGTGCATTGCGTCGGTTAATGAGCGATTGAAGGTTGCGGTCTTTCTGTGCCAAATCAATCAATGCCTTGCGTGCCGTATAATCACGATTGTTGAGGTTGAGCATGGCCTTGTCATAGACATCTTTTACCTTTGCTCTGCGTGCCAAATAATCGTCATATCGCTTTGTGTAAGCATCGCTTAAAGGTGTGGCCGTTTTAACGTTTGGGGTGGGGGCATAACCCTTAGCTGCCCCAATCCGTGCAAGGGCCGAAATGCCATCACCTATCGAAGCAATGAGGTTGTTGCGATACTGCCGTTTGCGCTCCTTTCGTTCCTCCTCTTCATTGTACGATGCGTTCAGCCTATTGCGCTCCTTTTGCAGCGTGTCAAGGTAGTCAAGCAACCCACCTGCATACTGCTGCGTGGTGGCAGGAGTGGGCGCGTTTGTGTCGGTGGGTAAACTATCAGTCGTTGGTTGAACAATGGGTTCGCTCGCTGATTGCTCCACCTTGTTTTTATCTTTTTCGTCAGTGTCGGTCATAATGTAGTTCCGTTAATTCGCTTCAAGTATTCATTTGATTGCTGATTGGCAAGTACTTCTGATAAATCTTTCGTCCTTTGCCACGTCTGCATTTCTGCTGGTGTAATTGATGGGTCATTCACCTTTGCTTGCTTTTGTGGCTTACTATCAATCGCATTTGCCATTGTGCCTATGGCCGAAATGGCTTGTGCGCCAGTGTCGGAAATGTTCTGTGCGCTTTCCGACTCCATGTTGCCCAATTCATTGTTAATGGCGCGGTTCTGATTACGATAACTCTCTTCCACTTGTTCCTTGCGAGCTTCGCCTTGCGCTGCAATGGCACTGGCAGTGTCGCTCATGGCCTTAGCATTAGCCTCTTTGGTGGCAGCAACACTCTCTTCAGTTCCACCCACCACGGCTTGCGTTCCTGCTGCTTCGCGGTTGCGATTGCGAATGGCTTCTTGCGTTTGCCGTAACAAACGTTGTGCATCAGCGCGTTGCGTTGCGTCCTCATTGTAACGTCTGCTGTACCATGCTTCGTTTTCAGCCTTTTCACGTGCCAACTGCTTTTTCTTTTTACGTGCAGCTTGTGCCGATTTTATGCCACTAAAAATAGAACTGCCTATTGCAGTAGCAGCACCAATAATTGCTCCAATCATAAATTCTGTATTTTAAGTTATATTTTGAGCGAATGTACAATGCGCGTTTCATAGGTGTTTTTTATTTCCAACTTTATCTACTAAAATCTATTAGTAGACAACTTAAAACGCTGCCGATAACAAAGAAAAATGCTAACGATAACAAAAAAAAATTGTTACCGTTAGCATTTTCATTTGCTCCTATTACAAAAAATCAACAAGCGTGAAACTATTATCATCGAAGATAGGATGGTTGTTGTATAGCTTACTCCATAACCATGGAATCGGGATATATGTATGCCAAGAGTGTCCGTCTAATGGGAGAAATCCTTGTCTACATGGAATCTCATTATACACGTGATATATAGTCCATTTGGGGTGCTTGTGGGCAATGTAAGTGGGAATTAGCAATTGCTCATATAGATTAGGATAGCGAGCTTCAAACCATGCTCTAAAAACTCTGCATAATACAGGGTCTCCTCTCTCCAATGTGAATGAAACATATATCGGTTGTCTAAGGTTACGTGATGCAAAATATATATCGTCTAATATATTATCAAGCGTTTTTTTGCTTGTCCATAGGCCGTGTGCAGCTCTCCATATACCATGCTTATCAATAGCGAATCTTATGTCAAAATATCTACATCCCATATTGATTTGGGATGCGATATCGCGGCCTTGGCATTTCGAAAATGGTGTTACTAACAACGATATGAATCCTTTGCCTTTTTCGCCTGTAGCACTATTGTGCGTACCAATTTTAGGTAGTATGCAATCCATGTTTTTGCTTTAATTTACTTAATTGTCTAATCGCTTCATCAAGAGCTTCGCCATATTCTTTAGCGGTCACTTGAGGCTTATCAATTGCTCCTCTTCGCCATTTTTGGTGTAGTCGCAAAATGTGTATTACTTGTTCTATCGTCATGATAAGAAACATCCACCATCGGTCACGAACCGAATGTCACCCGACATGCTGAAAACAACAACAAACAACAACTCTGTTATAATTAAGGATTAATAATATGCGTGTTGATGAGGTGGATGCTATTGCTTAATATTAATTTTTTGATGAGCTGTCCTCTAATAGTGCAATGCGAGTATCTAACACTTCGATGTATTCGTTCATGAGTAAGCGTTGGTAACGCAAAAGGTCTAATTGTCTTGGTTCAATTTGACCATCAAGAAGTGATTTATCAAGTTTTTGTTTTCTAACACTTAATTCGTGACGTTCGATATACAATCGGTCAACAATGGTAGTTGCACATTTGTATGAACGTTCAAATACATCTTTTGGCGACCATGAATCGTATGTACTTCCGTCAGGGTTAGTGTACTGAACGTGATAACCTTCACGCCATTCGTGGTTGTCCTCGTTCTTGCGAGCGTAACCTTTCTCTTCTGCGGCCAATTCGTCCATATATTCAGCCTTTACATGCTTTGTCCCAATGTAAACGTCTAAATGAGTTTCTTTAATTTTTTTCTCTTCCATGTCTTTATTGTTTTTGAGTGTTACTTTCTTTCTTAGGTGCGAACGAATCGCATTCACGTGATGGCGAAATGCCAAAATCGAAGTGGCAATGTCTTCCATCGAATTTTCTATATTTCGCGCATTAGGTTTTAATCTTTGTCATTCTGTTCTAATTGTTTAAGGCTCTTTTTGCAGGCTTCCATCCAACAGGACTTAAGGTATTGCTTAGCTTCTCTGGCCTCCACATATCCACAAATAAAGCCCTTAAGTCAGGCCTTTGCCATCAGTGGCGTGCAAGTGCGCTGCTCGCCACACTCGTCACAGCGTGTTCGGTCTGCAGCCTCACGCGTCTTCTGTTGCGGTGTTCTTTGCATCAGCTAATTTCTTGTAATGTTCGATAATGTGCCCAAATTCTCTGTAAGCCTCGCTGCGGCCCTTGTAGAAACCATGTTCTTTGCCAGCAATGTAAGCCATGTACGCACCATAAACGAACCCCACAGCAGTAGAAATTATCGTTATCATGCCTTGTCCTCCTCTTCTTTGTCCTTACCAAAAAGCTTGTATGCGAGCTTCATCTCATCATCAAGGTAAGCTTTCTCCTCCTCCTTGCTCATGAGTCCCTGCACATAATTCATGTCTCTTTTGAACATCTTTATTCGGTTAGGCACAGAGGCCACTCCCTTGTATTTATCTAAGCCGCACAGAGCGTGTTCGCACAATTCAGCAAGTGCCGAATAGCACTGCTCAAAATCCGTATGGTCAGAGTTTTGTATGGCATTGTCCAATATTTCATACCATTCTTTTAATCCCTCAACAAAAAGTTTCGTCATGATTTTAATTGTTTTTCTTGTTAATAACTATTTCTACTTCTATCATTTCGTTTGGCTGTGGCTTAACATCAGCAAGTAACTCCTTACCGATATAAGCATTTCCAAGACTGCTGTAGAAAAACACGTTTCCATCGCTCGTTTGGTAGCATTTAGGTTTGCTGAAGTATAGTGCGCTGCTTCCGTCAAAGTCAGTAGCGAGGTAGGCTTTAACACGTTTTTCGCTCATTGCCTATATTGTTTTCTGTTTAATCATTATCGGGCAGTCGCGCCCGTTCGGCCTTGTGTAATAGCAAGCCTTGTAGATGTTGCTTTTATCATGCTCAGTATGCGACAGGGCAAAGCGAAAACAAAGCTTGCGCTCCTTGCAGCCTTGCCCGTCACATGATTTAATTTTGCCCATTTTTTTCAAGCTCTTTTATCAATTGCTCGTAGCTCTTGGTGGTGCCTACCAATCGTTCGGTCACCTTTGATAGTGGAAGGACGTCTCCCCAAGTGTATTTTTGGCGTCCTGGACCATAAAATAGCACATCACCATCAGTATCCTTTCCAGCACAGGCCAAAACATTCCAAGGTTCATCATCGCAATCTCTCACCAAACAAGGTTGCCACTTTTGCGGCACAAAGTTGGAGTAGTCGCGGTAGTAGGTGGGTACTTCGATTTGGAGGTCATGGTCTGTTTCTTCTGTAAGAAGAATCATACCAGTATTTCTAAACGCGAACACGCCTTCACTCCCGTCTTTATTCTCCGCAAGCGCAATTATGTTTTTAGGAGGGTCAAAAATATCATCTGTTTCCTTTCTATCGAAACAAATAATCCTTGCTTGTCTCCCATCTCGTGTAACGATGTGGCCCTTAATTTCCTTGTTGGTTATCTTCTTCGCCAATTCAAGGTTAAAGGGAATTTTCTTAAATCTTGTTTGTGTCATTGTTATTTTTTTTTGTTGTTCCTAATAGATGTTCGTTTCCCTCGTAGTGAATGCACTGCTCCCACCTTGTACCAACGCAATAATAAAAATCATATTCGTCTATGTGACTAAAAATGTCGCACACCCATTCGTCATCATCATTATTACGTACAAGAACCTTGTCGAAAGGATACAACGCGGTTTTCTGTTTTTGGTCAGTCGCTTGGTCAGTCACTCCAAACTTACTCCAATCGCGTTGGTCTTTTGATGGGAAAAGTACACATTCCGCTTCAGGATAATCGAAGTAAATCCTACCATCGTTTGTAAAGGATTTTTCATATCCATTCTTTTTTCTGCAAGAAATAGGGTATATGCTGCTATAATTATTGTTAACGCAAACAAATTCTACTTCACCATAGACAGAACTATAAAGCTTCATTCCTGTCGGGCAATTTTTCAATATTTCTGCAATATTCATTGTTTCTTGTTTTTATTGTAAGACATTAGCCATTTATGTTTTCTAATCCAATTCATAAGCCACCGCTTTTGTTTTTCGGTAGCAGGATAGCAACTTGTTATGAATCCGTAATGAAAAGTGTACGGTTCATCTTGTAGTCGTCCACGAGCATTATCTGCATAGGCCTCATAATAAACTTCTCCTCTTGCGCCAATGTGATGAATTAAGACGAGAGAGTCGTCTGACGCATGAACAATGTCTCCACGATTTACCATGTTGGCTTCAAGATTAAAACGGAACTGCCTACGAAGAAAAGCATCTTGCTTGATATATGCTTCCATTTCCTCTTTAGTGTGCTCGCCTTCCCAAAGGAAATCAGTGTGACAACCACCGTTTATCATCCACCGACCAAGGAACTGCATACACAGACCACTCTGAGCCGAATAATTTTGCTTGGCTATAAGTGCCATATTTCTCTATCCAATTAAGCATAGCACCATCGAAACGCGCCCAATCATCACTTTTCACATCTGGCAAATCTGAATTGATAGGAAGAGCATAATGCCCAGCACAACCATTAGTTCCGAAATAGAACATTCGTTGTTTCTTTTCCATATTGTTTTGAGGTTATTCTTTTACTTTAATTCCGTAGTATTGAAAGAACAAATCTTCAAATTGTTTTGCTGCATATAGTGCTGCTTCTTCGCTGTTAAAGCACAAAGGGAAACCATAATTCGTAACCGTATACGCACCACGAATAAGCGCATGAGCACAGCGGACAACCGCACTCCCCGTATAAAGCGCAAGAGCACAGGAGAGGAGCTGCTTAATACCCTTTCTCTGCTTCTCCTCCTCACTCATGCGCTCCATTTCTTCCTTGAAGTAGAGCACCCAGTAAGGGTAATAGCTCCAGCCATCCTTATCACGCCAAACGCCATTGTTCATAGCCTTTTGGATAATCAACAATTTGTAGAGTGCTTGTGCTTGTCCTTGCGCTTCTCTATCTCCACCCATACTGCAAGTAAGTAGGTGTTCTTTCATGCCCAACTTCTCACAAGCATCTGCAAAGGTTTTGATTTCGTGAAAGTCAAATACTTTGTTATTCATTGTTGTTCGTTTTTTTAGTTATTGTAAAACCTCTTTCTTCTAATTCTTCTATGAGGTAAGAATCATCAAGATTGCTGATAAATCTCTGTTGTTGCTCTTCAGTGCATTCTTCAAATATATTTTCAAGCACTTTTGATTGTTGGTATTCTGAAACAGATTGAAGAATGTCGGTATCTTCAATATATGATGTGATTTCTACTTCCATTTTGTTAATTTATTTGTTTTACTCATCAGCAAGGATGCTCTCCACGTATTTAACCACGCGTTCGTATTCTCTTCCGCTTTCTTCGCTATCAGCATAAGCTTTCTTTATTAGATCTTCACCATTGCCATAAAAGCAACCTACCTTCCACATATTATTACTACGTGTCCACGTGAAATATCGTCCACTGCTCCACCAATTTTTGAATACAATGTAATCGCTATTTTTATAGACCTTAGCATCTCCACGGACCTCAGCTTTGCCATAGACATCAGCATCTCCACGGACCTTAACATAGTCACAGACAAAAGCATTTCCATAGACAGAAGCATCTCCACAGACCTCAGCATTGCCACAGACCTCAGAATTGTCAAATACCTCAGCATAGCCACAGACAAAAGCATTGCCACCGACCTTAGCATCACCACCGACTTTAGCATTGTTATAAACCTTAGCATAGTCAAATACCACAGCATTGTCAAAGACGTCAGCATTGCCATAGACAGAAGCATTGCCACAGACTTTAGCATTGCCATAGACCACAGCATTGTCATAGACCTCAGCATCGCAAAAGACAGAAGCATTGCCACATACTTTAGCATTGTTATAAACCTTAGCATAGTCAAATACCACAGCATTGCCATAGACAGAAGCATTGCCACAGACTTTAGCATCGCCATAGACCTTAGCATAGCCACAGACAAAAGCATTGTCATAGACCTCAGCATCGCCATAGACCTCAGCATTGTCATAGACCACAGCATTGTCATAGACCTTAGCATTACCATAGACCTTAGCATTGCCATAAACCCAAGCGTTACCAAGTTGTGAGAGATTATTCTCGGATTGCACGAACCCTCCTTTATCGCCAGTCTTCACATCAGAAAAATCCATTAAAGCTTCAATTCGATAAAGTGTAAATCCGAAGTGTACAATCGTTTCATTCGTTAATTTGTACTTTTTCATTTTGATAAATGATTTCTTTTGTAGTTATTAATTTGCTGAATGTCGCTCTCTGTGAGTATTGAGCTATCGTAAGCATCAATCTCGTAAAGGTGCGCTGCAACGGTACGCGGAAACATTAGCTTACCGTCACATTTGCGCCTTGTCCATGCACTAACTTTGCTTGATATTGTAGTCATGTTCTGCAATCATCTTTTCAAATTGTTCTCTGTTATGCTCGGTAATGGCTTCGTATCTTCGGCCATCGTCATAGCCCTCGGCACGGCCCTTCGCGTAACCTTCACGATAGCCTTCCTTGTGGCCGCGATCACGGCCTCTTGTGTATCCTTGTTCACGACCAATCGTGTAGCCTTCTTTCCAACACGATTGTCGAAGGCGCGCCACTTCATCGGCCATTGCCTCTTCGGCTCGGTAGCGGCCGAGCTTATACGTGAACCGTAGCACGACATATAGGGTCGTGGAGTAAAAAAGGGCGTAAAAAAGAATTATCAGTACGTCTTTTAACATGGGTATTATCGTTTATTGTTCTTTTTGCAGTTCGTCTAAGAGGTTCTCTGCGCAAGCCTTCGCCCACCATAATTCCTCATCGTTCGTAATACTTGCTGAGAACTTTTTAATTGTCATCCAGCCAAACCATGCTTTGCCTTGTACTGCATAGATATCCGTGAATAAACCTTCGTATTCTTTAATTCTAAATTCATAAAAGTCGTTCATTGTTGGTTTTATAGTAGTTATAACTTATTGTGTGAAAGTTTCTCGTAAATGTGAATTTCTGATTTCATGCGCTTTAAGAAGTTGCGCACCATTTGTTGCCGTTCGTCCTTGTCTCCTACGCGGTCAACCATGAGTAGTAAGACATCTGCAAAGAAATCGCTATCTTCGCACGCTGTGTCAACATCAGGAACGTTATACATCTGCTCTGCTACTCCTTGCCATGCCTTGCGAGCTAAACGTGTCTGCTCTACGGCTCGTTTCCACTTCTGCTTTTCTTCGCGCTTGAAGTCCATGCCTAAACTTTTAACACGGCTATAAGCGTCTAACAAAAACGTGTCTGTTACATCAGCCATAAGAAACGCAACGTTGGTAAGAATGCGCAACTCTTTAGGAATCTGATTAGTGGGTGCTAATTGCTCTTTCATAGTTTGTAAAGTCTTATTGTTTGTTTGATAGCAACAATAGCATTGGATATTGCGAACTTTTGGTGCTTATGTGTAAGGCTTGTGAAGTCCTTGCTTTTGAGCAATTGTGTGAGTTCTTTGTGCAAGCCTTTTACTACTTCTACCTCTTCCATAATAGTTACTTATTACCTGTAGAACCAAGTCCGCCTTTGTCGCGTTCAGATATAGCGAAATCGTTAGTTACTTCAAAGTATTCTACTTCGGGTATCGGCATAATAACGGCTTGTGCTATGCGTTCGCCAACGCGATATTCGCAATTCAAACCTTTCATTATAACGTGAACTTCTCCATGATAACCGCTATCAATTACGCCCACGCAATTTGCTTGTAATGCTCCATTCTTAAAGCATGATGAGCGCGGATAAATAAACATTGCATAACCTCGTGGAATGTCGAAGGCAAGCCCAGTGCCGTAAATGGTTGCCCTGTGTGCGCGGTCAAGCGTTTTGCTTGTTGCATAAAGGTCGAAGCCAGCATCTTGTACGTGTTGTTGTTCAGGTAGCTTTGCTTCGGGAATAAGTTTTTTAGTTGGGATTATCATTTTATGAGAATAAATTAGGGTGAATAACTTTAAGTACTTTGTCTTTTGTTTCTAATTTTTAAAAAGTTTCTATTCTCGCACTCTTGTAGGAGTGGTAAATCTTCTGTTAGGATTGCAGTTGGTGTTTCGCCACCTACATTAACGTACTCAGGATTGATGCCGAAACGATTGCAAATTTTGTGACGCGTGGCTCGATTGCACTTCCAAAAGATTGTAACTTTCGTGTATTTCATCTGAAAGGGTGAAAGGTGAAACCTACCTTGCGTGCATTGTTTTCAACTTCAAGATTTCGTTTCGTGTCATCTGTGTAATAGAACACAAGAGTATATTTTGCAGTTTCGGGTATATAATGCCTTCGCTTCATTGCTGTACGATACCATTTTCGTTTTGCGCTATAAGGCTCACGAAATCGAATCTTTGTTCTTTGGCTATCACCATTTAGCAACCTTATGTATTCCATTCGTCTTGTTCTTCTAACCTTTTCTTGTATAGCCTGCATCATTTCCTGAAACTTTTTCGTCTTATGGAATTTTCTGCCGCCAGCGAGGAATTTTTCAAAATCACGTTGTGATACGCATTTTGCAGCGTGTCGGCAACACGAACTGATATATGCAGCATCTTTCTTTATTCCCAATGTCTGTGCAAATTTTACTACCGCTCTCTTTGAGCAACCTAAATTCTGAGCTATTGTATCATTATCTGTTACTGGGAAATATTTTCTGAAATACGCTTCACCCTGTTTGGTTAAGACAAATCTTTTGTAGTTGTTGTCAGTTGTTATGTAGAGTTCGTTGAAATTATTCATTTTTGCGTTTTAAGCGTTTATTTTTGTCTAAGGTTATAACTTATGCGCATGCAATACAAAAATGCGGTAGACTTAAAATAAAAGCGGTTTTACGCGTTATTTTGCATTTGCTTCCATTCTTGAATTGAAAAACCTTGTTTAAAATAAGGTCTATATAATTCCCATTCTTCGATATTCATAGTTTCGGCACTTTCGCGTTCTTTTGCTTCTGCTTGACGTTTTCGCTCTTGCTCTTCTGTTTCGTGTTGTTCGATTATTTTCGCTCTATCGCGTAGAAACATTCTGAGGGAAGATGTTATTACAAGTGGGTCAACCGCGCCATAGAAACGTTCGTACCGCCCTCCTTTCATGAAAGCGAAGAAAAGCAACACCTCAGACATTTTCAGATAGAAGAAATCAGAAAGAATAACCCTTGCGGTGTCTTCAATTTGAAATGTTGTGAGTTTCTTCTTTACACCTGTATATTCCGAAAAATCTTTGAGCTGTATTGCAAGCCACAATTCAGCTTTGTTATCTCCAAATATGCGTTTAAAATCAACAAGCGTTGGACTATTACCTGTAACACAACGTTCTTTTTGTTTTGCGCATGTTGCTTGCATACTGGGGTTATAAACCGTCATAAGTTGTTCAGCCGTCTTGTACTGCGAAAGGAAATTCATCTGTTTGGTCGTCAGAGAGCATTTTTTTTCTTGCGTATTCGGCAAATTCTGCATCGCGCTTTTGCCGTTCAAGTTCATCTTGACTAAGTCGGTTGTAATTGCTGGCATGATTATTTTGTCTTAGGTTAATTCTCAACCAATTGCAAAAGTGAGTTTTGACATCGGCAGTGCCGTTATGGTTCTTTTGCCCATTCATTATGCAATTCGTTTCGAAATCGTTTGTTTTCTGGATTACGTCCATTTTCGTTAAATGGAATTGAATCGCAACTATTTCTAACCACGAGTTATCGTGCCGTAACTCTTCAACTTCATTTCTTAAAAACGAAAATTCATCTTCTTTCGATGTCGGTGATGACGATGACGATGCCATAGATGATGATTCATCATCATCGTCATTTTTATTCTTGTTTTTATTCTTGTTCTTGTTTTTATTCTTGTTCTTGTTTTTATTCTTGTTTTTATTCTTGTTTTTATTCTTGTTTTTATTTTTATTATAGGGTTGTGTCGGATTATCCGAAGTAACCCGCGGGTTATCCGTGGATTGCTCTTGGTTATCCGTTGGTTGATTTTTATTATCCGTTGGTTGTGTCGGATTACCCGAAATTTTCTGCATCATAAACTCTCTGTATCTTTTCTTTGCTTCTACTGCTTTACGACTTTTTTCTTTTTGTAGCTCTAAAAACTTATTTTGTTTGTCCTTATCGTTGTCAATAGATGTTCTTATGTTATCCATTAACGATTCAAGATAGTAAGCCATTTCTTCAGTTTCAAGTCCGAAAGCATACTTGCAAATAGCTTCATACATTTTAAGTTTCTCTTCTGGTGGAAGACGTTGTAGCTGCGTGTACCAACGTTCGTAGAATACGAAGCATTTCTCTTTGTTGTTCATGTTATCTCACGTTAAGAGCTGTTGACAGATATTCGTTTACTTCTTTCTGAAACTCTTCGAAAGAGCGACATACGATATACTTATATTCGTTATGCTTGGTAATATCTATCTCCCATTGCTTTTGGTATTGGCTTTGTTTACCCTTTTGTGTTTTCATTTCAATTAGGAGTGCGCCATACTTATCATTGCTCTTCAATAAGATTAAGTCTGACACTCCTGCAAGTGCGCCCTCTGCCTTTAATTTAGCACCTGTGGTAACGTCTCTGCGTCCGCCATTAGGCACTGCAAACAAAGCGTGTGCAATGTTCGGATATTGATATTTAAACCACCTTACACAAGCTACTTGCAACCTATGCTCTTCGTCATGTGGGTGTTTTCGCATGGGGTTAACATCGTCTGCATTGGCTCGGAAAATGTCAAGTGTATCTTCTGTAGCGATTATCTTACGCACACCACTAACGGAATATCCAACGTTGTTTGCGATGTATTTATACATCTCGTTGTTGCTTGCTTCTGGTTGTTTCTCTTTGATCTCGTGATATAGTTGTAGTACTTTCTTTCTGTTCTTCTCTCGTAATGTTTTAGAAGGACTTTTTAATTCAGGTATTTTCATACAAATTCTTTGTTTCGTTCTATTTCAATCTCAGCAAGTTCCAACAACCGATGTTCATCGGCTGAGGGAAGATAGATACCTGCGTTAATGCTTGACCAATTGCGAAACCGTTCTATTGCAAGTTGCATCTCGTCTGTAGTCAAGTCGCGTGAAGAACGTAAGTAGGTTACTTCTTCGTTCAACACCTTGTCTCGTTTAGAAACTAAAAATAGCTGCTTGTTTGCAGCCATTTTGAAATAGTGTTCTTTGACGTATTCTTCGCTCTCGCCATAGGCACAAGCAAAGTAACCGATGATAAGGTGCAGATAATTATTCTGCTTAATGGTTCGCTTTGGTTTTAGCAATTTTAACTCCAATATGCCAGTATTGTTTTTTAAAATTGCATCAAACCTTTTGCGAACCTGCTCTCTATGTTTAGCTTGCGATAAGTCGTATAGCATCAGAATGGTAAATCATTAGCTACTTGTTGATTGAGTGCTTGTTGCAGTGGTACTTGCTGCACTTGTTGTGGTGCTTGTACTTGTTGTTGCTGCGTTGTTTGTGCTTGTTGGTATCGTTGTGGACTGCATAACAACTCTAACTCAAACACGGCTAAATCAAGGTTGGCACGTGGTTGTCCGTTGTTGGCCATGTAGGCATGGCAGTTTACACGGCCTTGCACACATACTTTCGTTCCCTTGTCTAGGTAGGGTAGTAGATTGTTGTTGTCACCATTCTTGATACACTCAATAAAAAGTACTTCTTCTTCTTTATCTTTGTACTTCATATTGACTGCTATGGTGAACGTTATGAATGGTCTCTCTGTATTACCTTTCTTTGCAGCAGGAGAAACTAAATTGCCTATGAATGTTGCGCTATTCATTGTCGTATTATTTTAAAAGAAAGTTAAGGTCACAGGGAGAAAATATATACATTATTTTTATGAGCAAAATATGTAGCACTCTACACATTTGAAGTGGCCTTAACTTGTATTTATTCAAAATCTATTATTATTCCATTAATGTTAAAACTCTTTCGATTTCAGACTTCTTGGTTAGGACGTTGCGCCCAACTTGTGAAGTCTTGATGTTATACTTCTTGCGGTAACTAATCCATGTTAGTGGACTTTTGATGCCTAACATTCTACAAGCTTCTTTGGAGGTAATCCACTTGTCTTCTGGCTTAAGTCTTTCTTCCACCTTTTCAAGAATGGATACAATGCGTGACCACTCTTCTTGCGGTATTGTGATGAATGTCTGTGTCATTTGTTTATGGTTATTAGTAGTCCGCCTTTAACCGTGGACTTCGTTACGTATTGTTCGTATAGGTCTGGGTGTTCGTCCTTAAATCTCTTTGTGTCGAAAGAGATGCGTTCGGTGTCTTCCTTGATTGTTATCTTGCATTTATTTCCTACAATCTGTTTAGTAGCCATATCCACCATGTATTGCTGAACCTCCAACTTTTTTGTGTCGTATGCTTTTTTTGCTTCATCTGCTTCTTTCTTTAGCCTGATTAAATCTTCTTCATCGAAATCAACAAAAGGTGAAGATGTTGGAATTTCGTCTGAATATAGCAACTTCTTTACTTCTTCTTCGCTATGCTCATGAACTGGCCATATTGCTGATCTTTCTCCTTTTAACCAGATAACGCATAGTCCGCTAACATTGATGTCGGGATTAGCCAATTTGAAAAAGTACTTGTAAATTGAGAGTTGCCATGATACGTAATTCATGTTCAACGTGTAGGTAGTCTTAATGTCGGCAAGTATAACTCCACCATTGCCGTCTTCATACACCTTGTCTATTGCTGATGCGTATTGCTCTCCGTCTGTTACAAGGTATTCACTTTGAATATGATGTAACAAGAATTTATTCCTGTAAGATAAATCTATGTAGTTCTCCAATTCAATACTACCATTAGTCTTTATGGAGCATGAGTCATACATTTCAATAATCTTGTGTATCTTAGAACCACGTATGGCAGCTTGCTTAAGAATATGTTCTGGCACATTCTTGTATTCATCTGGGAATAGCTTATCTTTTATAACATGGGTAATGCCATTAAGCATTTTCCCATTCAATGTGTAGGTATGGCCAACTGGGTTGAACACTACACCTGAGTCATTCAATTTCATTGCTTCGGATATTTTTTACAGGCGTCAGCTATTGTTTGTGAAAATTTTTCGTTGAGATGCAAATCAGTGTACGTATTCCAAATTTTGTTTAAAGTCTCTCTGTTATTCGCTTGTGCAATCAAGTTAAGTGCTTCTTGCAGTCTGTTATTGTTCGCTTCGTGCGTTCCGTCATTGGTCGCGTCAGCGTCCTTTGTGTCGTCAATAAGGAATAATCCGTTAAGCGCATACTTACGTGCGTATGAACTTGCTGCACCTGTTATCTGGCTTCCGTCCATCCCTTTCTTAACTTCGTCCTCTCGTGCATAAGCGTCAACACTAATAGCGTTAGCAGTATTGCAGTCTTGCAATGTCGCGGTTGCCTTAACGTATATTCTACTCCCTAATGCAATCAGTTCGTCTGATAGAGTGAGAATTAAATCATTCACTGCGAGCAATGGCTTTACGCTATTCAGTATATCTTCAGCACTACGATAGCGGTATTTGCCGAAGCTGTTGTACTGACCTTTCGGTGCTTTTAGTTCTTTCTGAACGATAACAACACGTTCAGCGAAACTCTTTTCAATGTCTGTCTTCTTTTCTTTTGTTGACATGATTTAAGTGTTTTGGTTTGTAAGTGCTGCAGGAGTCGAACCTGCTAATGTATGAATCTTCATATCCGCCTATCCGATTAACGGCCTATAGCACTTATTTCTATTTGCTATTCTCACGAACCGCAAATAGCAGATAGTATGAAATTATGAATAGATTGTAAATTAGTAACGCGGTCGGGAATCGAACCCAACTAATGTTCTATGTATCAATAGACCATGTCGGCTAACTACATGGCTGTGGCCTATCCATTTAACCACCTATCGCGTTATAAGTTCACGCTATATTCACATACCACGTGAACGTTAAAAACATCAAATCATGAATGGATAACTAAAAAAAACTTGTCCCCACTGATAGAATCGAACTATCTGCACTTTTAAAAATACATGGAATTTAAAGTACATTATTAACAAAACTCAAGTGCAACAACCATGTGTGGGGGGATTGTTGCTATTCTCACGAACCGCAACAACGATTAGTGTGCAATAACTATAGAAAAAATAGTGGTGGCCACTATTGGACTTGAACCAATGACTAACACATTAATGTGTTGCTCTAACCATGTAGAGTTGCGCTGCTCTACCAACTGAGCTAAGTGGCCAGTGCATGCGAGTGGGAGCATGCACACATCTAACATTAACAAATAAAAATATTAGGTTTGTAAGTTGGGTATGTTGCTAATTAGCTACTCGCAACAGGTGGACCGTCACAACGGTTGATGTCCTCTCTGCCAATGCACCCACTCGCCATTATCAAGACGTTTCGCCTTGAACCTAATGTTCTTCTCTATTTTCATATCGTTTCGTTGCCAAGTTTTTTAAATTAAATCCTTTGGTTGAGCAACTTCAATAAGATTTTTAGTATATGCCACCGCACCTTTAAAACATTTTTCTGCGGTTTCCGCAATTTCTTCGGTTGCCTTTTCGTCAATATGCAAATCCTTACATTTTGGAATAAGTAAGTTCTCAATATACGTAGACGAAATAGCATTGACGCCATCAACATACTCTTTGCATATTCTCTGTCTTGGCTCTTTTACCCAATTAAGAAACTGCGTCTTGTAGTCTTTCCAAGTTTTAATTTTGATTACTATCATTTGTTTTAGTTTATTATTCCTTAATTACCACCCACTAAACTGAAAATTTATGGGCTTTCAAATTCGAGTTCCTATAAAGAAAAAAGCCACTCAATTTTTCTTGCTATTGTATATCTTAACGAGTTCCGATTCACTTGCGTTTGGGTATTGTTCAACAAGTTCGTAGTATGAACCGTTATTCTTCATTTCTGTTATTACATCGTCTACGTAATCGAAGTGACCTGCAATGAGTAATGCGACACCTACAAAGGTGATTGCAAAAAACGAGTAAAACGCTTCTATGTTCGTTTTAAAAAACTTCTTCATTGTTATATGGTAGCTTTGTTGTCGTCATTAAACTCTTCTCTCATGTATTGCAATGTATCGCACAATTCTGTTACGCTCATGATTGCGTGGTGCAATTCTATGGCTTCTTCTGAATCGTATTGCTTGATTGCAATATCTCTTGACAATCCTTGTAGTTGTTTAAGAATGTTGAAAGCACTTGTTTCAAGTTGCTTTACCAATGCGGTTTGTTTGGTAGTCATTTTATTTTAATTTTGATTTGTGCCTATGGACGGATTCGAACCGCCATTTATGGATTAGGAGACCATTATTCTATCCACTTGAATTACATAGGCTTGTCTTGTGCTATTCTCACGAACCACACAAGCGGAGTTGATTATCATAGCTGAAAGTTAGGCTTATTTGGGTTTCACTCTTATTCCTTGATAATTTCTAAGAGCTGCTTGTCGTATATCTTCTGAAAGTCCACCCTGTGTTTGGTAGTTGAGGGCGAGACTAACTGTTGTAATTGATACGTTGAAGTCTTTTGCTAACTTTGGTCTCGTACCATGAGGAACAGATATGTATGGGTGTTTAATCGTTTTCATTGTCATTTATATTAATCTTCTCCCTCGTAATCTTGGTAAGCATTATTTTCGAGTGCTTCATAAACCTCAATGGTTATATTCCACTTATCATCGTAAAGAGATTGGTTAACCAGTTCGTTTACTTTATTCTTATCAACGTTTAATGGCTTTCTCTTAATTTCTTCATTGTTGTAGATGCAATCGAAAACTTCTAACTTATCGATCTCAATTTTGAGGTATTTATAGATTTCGTCATCATCGTCTTCTTCTACTTCCTTAACCTTGATGTCTATTTCGTATTCTCCCCACTTGTTTTTGTCCACGAATGGAAAAAATTCACCATAAGGACTTGGGTTTGAGTATGGATAACAATTAATATCATCAAGAATAGAATTAACAAGTTTGTTGTAAATTCTGTCTTTAAATGTCTGTTCCATGATTTTAAAATTAATAATGTTCGTTGGCAGGGTGGAGTCGAACCACCTACACACCGTCTTGTCTGCCATATAGATACGCTCACGAGGAGCGAAGTTCATTTCAAACTATATGCTATTTTTTGTCCAAAATGTCAAAGAACGTTTGCAACATTAGAAGTAACTTCTTATCTTTGCAAGTAGTACTTGTGTTGTTACGAGTGCAAAGGTGTAGCGATAATAGCTATATTTCAAATTGTATAGCTAAAAAGTATATATGGATAACATTGATAACTCATATAGCTTATTGTTGCAAACTACATATTACAATAATAAGCTATATTTAAAACTTCGTTATTATGGGTTATTTACAAGAACGTTTTAAAAGTTTGCAAAGTGTAAAGGGGATTCGCTCTATAAGAGCGTTGGAAATTTTGTGTGGTTTGCCTAATGGTTTTATCGGCAAGGCAAAACAGATTACTGAAGACAGAGCGCAACAGATACAACAAGCCTTCCCCGACCTTAACATGGGTTGGCTCTTAACAGGTGAGGGTACAATGTTGAAAGGTCAGCAGCCACAACAATACAACTCTTCTAATGCCACAATGGTAAACGGGAATAACAATGTTGTACAGTCACATAACACATATAATAGCAAAATACCAAATGTTATAACAGAAAAGAAAACAGCTCCCCTTGTGCCTATATCGCTCGCAAAAAGAGAAAATGTAGATTTATATAAGGTAATGCGAGAACCTAACTTGCAAGCAGAGCATATTACACGAGTGAACTCATTTGCTGAGTTAGATTTCTATTATAGTGTTTCTGATGATAGTATGCGTCCTGACTTTAAATGTGGTGATATACTTGCCTTGCGAGCTATAGATGAGGGTAGCTATATAATCAATGGTAATATATATGTATTAGACACAATAAGCTATGGCCTTATATTGCGCGTGATAAAACAACGTGGCGATATATATGAGTGCAGCACACTACAAAATACAGACAGATACGAAGCATTTAATGTACCTATTACAGATGTATTCAGAGTGTATAATATTAAGGGATTACTAAGGACGAATGTATGACAAACAAATGGTACAACACGGTTAAAGAGGTTCTATCAAAGTATTTCTTCGATTTGAGTAAGTTGGTTTTTGCTACGATAGTTTTAGGTGGTTTCGCTATTATAATCACAGATGACTATAAGCAATTTAATTGGTATGCTTTCATAGGAGGCTTAATGACTACTATATTTTTAGCTATATTAGGTTACACAATTCTAAAAAGATAACATTATGTATTTCGCTATTTTATTCTCTATTACAACCTTGATAAGTGGTGGATTGCTGCTTTGGTTGTATACCCCTAAGGGTAAAAAGTGGCTACGCGATTTGTAGTTTAAAACATACAAAAAAATAAAGCTATGGAAATGTTAGAAGTATTATTTACGACAACTACTATTTTAGGCGGTGCTTTCCTTATTTGGTTGTACACTCCTAAAGGAAAAAAATGGCTACGTGATTTATGAAATATTCTATTCTATTCATGGTAGACGCTCGTGGGTGGCTTCGCATGATTGTAAGGTATAAAGGGAAGAGGATAACGTACAATGTCGGATTTAATGTAGATACAGGAAAGTGGAACAAGGAAACACAAAGGTGTAAAAGGAACACTTCTCATGGCGAGAAGTCTGTTCCAGCATCAAAAATTAATGCTGAGATACAAAGGTATGAGGACGCGGTTAATTTTGTTGCGTCCTCTTTTCGTACAGAGCCATCTGTCGAAGATTTTAAGGCAACTCTCAATGAAGAATTAAAAAGAAATGTTGAGAAAGAGGAAGTCGTCGAAAAGAATTTCTTTGAACTATACGAAACATACATTACCGAGCAAAGTAGAATATGTGGTTGGGCAACTGGAGTTATCTATAAGCATAGGCAGATTATAAAGAATTGGCAAAATTTTATGCCTGATATGAGCATAGATAAAATATGCGAGGATACATTAAACTCATTCACACAATTCTTAATTGCGTCTGGCTTCCAAAACGAAACTATTAACAAAAAAATCTCTATGTCAAAATGGTTTTTTAGGTGGCTTATTTCTAAAGAGTATCTATCCAATATTTCTTTCTCTACATACAAATCGCATCTAAAAAAATCAAACATAAGTGTTGTCTACTTAAAATGGGAAGAATTAATGGAAGTGTATAACCATAAGTTCAAATTCCCATTCTTAGAACGTACTCGTGATGTGTTCTGCTTCTGTTGTTTTTCTTCTTTACGTTATTCTGATGTGAGTGAACTTAAAAAGACAGACATTTATGATGGTGCAATACATATCGTAACACAAAAGACAAATGATAAGATTACGATTGAGTTAAATGACTATACCAAGTCTATATTGGATAAGTACAAAGATATAGAAGGTGATTATGCTCTTCCCGTAATTTCCAATCAAAAAATGAACAAGTATCTAAAGATTGTTTGCAAGGAATGTAATATAAATGAGAAATTAACGAATGTATATTACAAAGGGAATAAAAGGTACGAGGAAACAAAAGAGAAATGGGAACTCATAGGAACGCATTGTGGTCGTAGAACATTCATCTGTAATGCGCTTATGATGGGTATTGCGCCAAACGTTGTGATGAAGTGGACTGGGCATAGCGATTACAAAAGCATGAAGCCATACATAGATATAGCAGACGAGGAAAAGGAAAAGGCTATGTCGTTATTCAACAAAAAGTGGTGACAACTTTTAGAAGTGTCACCACAAATGTCACCACAAATTCGTAACATATTGATAATCAATATGTAAAGTGGACCAGGAGGGGGTCGAACCCTCGTCCAAACAAGGAAACCGCAAGCTTTCTACATGCTTATCACAGACTAATGTTTTCGAGCGCGAAGAAGACCTGTGCCACCGATTCGCACCTTAGCCTTAAGAGTAAGATTCATCATAGTTGTAAGGCCCACTATGACTAGCTCCGACTTATCTGCACCACCACTATCAAGACGTTTCGGAGCAAGAGCTCTTGGGGTGATGTCTCGTTCCGCCACCTTGTGACGGAATAAAGCTAATCTACTATTCTTCGATTAAGCAGCGAGAGCAAAGTTGTTTTCGCCAGTTAAATTGTTTGAAGGCCGAGATTAAAGTGCCCACCTCCAAGGCGCACTGCATGCTTACTTACCATTTCGGCTTGCTGTCAAATCCAGTCTGGCCCATAATGGGAAGGGGTGGTAGCGGAAAAGTAAATAATGGCGTGTTGGCCATTATTCATATTTACCACCCTTTTGAGTGCAAAAATAGTGTTTATTTTGCTTTGCGCCAAAAGAAGGCAGCACAAAAGTGTTGCCTTCTTGGATATAATGGTATATTTTTATGCATTTTTTACGCCCAGATGGTCCATGACGAGGCGGATTTCGCCATAGCTAAGGTCATCGCCTATGGCGGCTCTGGCTTCTGAGAGGGGGCAGGTCAGTAGGTTGTCGTGTTGACTAAAGTAGGCCTTGATGCGGTCGTAGGCTTCGGGGGTGACGAGGTCGGTGAGACTGACTTGGCCAGTAGGGATGAAGCGGCTGAGGTGGGTGAGTATGGTAGAAGGGGTGAGCTCGCGCAGACGGGCTATTTGGTCGATGGTCATGCGATCTTCCTTGAAGAGGCGTAAGGTGGCATCGAAGGTGGTCTCGCCAGGGTATATGATTGGTTTGACGGGTTCAACGCTTGCTTCTTCTACGCGGCCTTGGCGCTTGTCGTCGAGGTATTTGGCAATGAGTTGCAAGAGGTCGGAACCGTACTTCTCGATACTGCGCGCTCCGAAGTAGGGTATCCTCTTGAGTTGGTCGGGGTGAGTCGGGGCAAAGTTGGCGAGCGTCATCATGGCCTTGGTGTTGAGTACGGTGTAGGGCGGTAGGTGTAGCTCGGAGGCGCGCTTGAGGCGCCACTCTTTGAGTCGATAGTAGAGGGTGGGGTTGGTGACTTCGTCGGGCACGGTGAACTTGTGTTGCTCTGCGTGTGGCGAACGGCTCGTGCGCGCTTTGCCCTTGGGGACTGTGTTTTCGTTTGCTTCGAGTAGGAGGCGCGCTTTGGTGTGGAGGAATTGGCTTACGCTAAATCCAGTTTCGCTTGTGGCCTCAAGTAGCTTGATGTGGAACTTGAATTGGGCGAGGGCGTCGGTTCGGGCAGCATTCTCGCGCTTGCTGAGTTGGGCGTTGTCGATGTCGAGGTGGGTGGCTTGTAGAAGGTCGCGCACTTCGTAGAGGCAGTCAATGAAGTAGTTAGCGCCTCGTTGTATGCGGTCTTGTAGGTGATCATCGGTCAGCTGTCCGTCGTTGGCGGCGAGTAGGGAGGCATACTGCTGGTGGAATCGGCTTGAAACGTTCATGACGCTGAGGTCGAACTTGCGGAGCGCTGCTTCGAAGCTGCGTGCTGTCTGTGCATAGAGGCTGGTGAGATGTTCTTGCAGTAGGCGGGTGTAGCTTGAGAGGAGTATGCGCTCCTTGTCGAAGGTGAAGAGCTGCGTGAGTAGGTTGGCACTGTAGGCTTTGCGAAGGGTGGTTAGCCTCTCGGGGCTGACGGTGCGGCGTTGCATCTCGGCGGTGAAGGCGTTGAGAGCCTCGTCGGTGATGATGGCGCTGGGGGGAATGGGGGTGGTGAGGATGATGCCTTCGAGTGTTTTGCAACGGCTTAGCGCTACGTAGGTTTGGCCGTGGGCAAAGGCGCCTGAAGCGTCGATCATTACACGCTCAAAGGTGAGGCCTTGGCTTTTGTGAATGGTGATGGCCCAGGCTAACTTTATGGGGTATTGGGTGAAGGTGCCTTCTACTTCTTCTTTGATCTCCTTAGTCTGTGGGTCGAGCGCGTAGCGTGTGTTTTGCCACTCTTCGGGCTGGACGTAGATGATCTTATCGGGGGCGGTATTGGGGCGTACGCTAAAGCCATGGTCGTTGATTTCGACAACTTCGCCTATCATGCCGTTAAAGTAGTTCTTGTTGGTGTCGTTTTTGACAAACATGACTTGTGCGCCCTGTTTGAGTGTGAGGATGGGGTCGGTGGGGTAGGCTTGGTCGGAGAAGCGGCCTGCTATCTTGGCCTCGTAGGTGAAGGTCGGCGAAGGGAGTTGCTCGAGTTCGTGTGAGTTGACTTGTTGGGCTTGCCAGTTATGGGTGACAAGGCGTATGTAACCTTCTTCCTTGCGGGGGGTGAAGTTGGGGAGGTAGCGTTTGTTGAGTTCGCTGAGCGTTTGGTCGGTGGCTTTGGCTTCGCGCACGTTGTTGAGTAGTGTGAGGAAGTGGGTGTCGCTTTGTCGATATATCTTTTCGAGTTCGACGGTGACGTAGTCAGTCTGTCTGAGTGCTTGACTACTGAAGAAGTAGGGCGTATCGTAGTAGGCGCTAAGTAGGGTCCACTCTTCTTCCTTTACGACGGGAGTGAGCTGTTGCAGGTCGCCAATGAGTAAGAGTTGTACGCCACCAAAGGGGCAGGTGTTGTGACGGTAGCGTCGTAGGGCATCGTCGACGGCATCGAGTAGGTCGGCACGTACCATACTTATTTCGTCAATGACGAGTAGGTCGAGGCTTTGGATAAGCTTTATCTTATCCTTATTCATCCTATAGTTTCGCTGCTCTTGCACTTTCACTCCTGGCACGTAGGGACCGAAGGATAGTTGGAAGAAGGAGTGGATGGTACTACCTTGTGCGTTGATAGCAGCAATGCCTGTTGGGGCGAGTACTACCATGCGCTTGGGTGACTCGTCGCGTAATTGCCGTAGAAAGGTGGTTTTACCCGTGCCTGCGCGGCCTGTAAGGAAGAGGTTGGTATCGGTCGTTTCGATGATCTTACGAGCTAATTCTTTTTGCTGATTTTCCATTGGGAGAGGGGTAAATAATGTGTGAATGTGAGAATGTGCAAGTGTGCAAATGGTTGAATGAAGCTTTTATAACTGAGCGTACAAAGGCGACATTCGCACATTTACACATTTGCACATTGACTCGTGGGGGCTTACCTCGCTTTTGTCATGCGTTTGAAGAAGTTACGTCCAAAGTCGTGGTCGGCATTGATGGCTTTGATTAGCTTTTTGGCTCCAATGATTTTGCGTAAGCGTTCCATATATTGCTTTTCTATGCGCGTGGCCTTCGTGTTGAGTTCTGCTATTAGGGCGAGTGCGCGCTGACAGTCTCGTTCGGACATGTTTGGTTGGGTGGCATTCCTGAGTGTACGTACTTTTTGTTGTTCTATACTACGACACTTTTCGCGCATTTCGAAAAAGAGAGGGAAAAAGTTTTTACTCTCTTCGGGTGTGAGGCTTGCGCTTTTGCTTATGTAGGCCATGAGGTGGACCTTGAAGTCTTGCAGACTGAAGGGGGCGCGTGGCTTTCGTTCGTTGTTGTGATTGGTTACACAATTTTTATCGTCTTGTACTTTGGCTTGACGGATGTCGTTGGCTCGTAAGGGGAGGTTGATGATGAAGCCAAGTAGTAAGGTGAAGAGTAGTAGTTTAGTAGTCGCTTTCATAAGCCCAATATTTTGTATCGGTGTTGTAATAATAGTCGAATACTGCTTCGGTATTGTTCGAAGTATTAGTTGTGGTAGAACTTGCTACGTACACGTTAGTTCCTTGGTGCTGGGGGTGCTGTTCTTCATGGGCGTAAGCGAAGATGAACATGAGTGCGGCACAACATGCAACTCCTAACCATGGTATCCACCGAATGATGGGCATCTCGTGCTTAATAAAGGTTTCTCTCTGTTGAATACTGCGCATCATGCGCTCGGTAAACTCCTCGAAATAACCTTGGGGGATCGTGAAGGGGTTATGTTGTGGGGCGGGGTGTGAAAAGTCAATATGTTTCATGTTTCCTTTAATAAGAAATCTCGGTTTGTTTAAGGTTAGACGCGAAAGGTGTGGGTTCGTTTAATCGTGTTCGGCAAAAAAAAGTTCTATTTTCTTTACAGCAATGTGGTAGGAGGCTTTTAGTGCTCCTTCGCTTGTGTGGAGGAGTTGGCTTATTTCTGTGTAAGGTTTTTCTTCAAAGTATTTTAGATTGAACACGATGCGCTGCTTGTCGGGGAGGGAGGCAATGGCTTGTTGTAGAAGTAGTTCTGTTTCATCTCCGTCAAAGTAGGGGTCGGTCTCGAGTGTGCGCACTTGTTCGTTGGTGTTCGCGTTGATACTCTCTGTAATGCTTTGCTTCTGTAGAAGACTTAGGCTCTCATTGGTGGCAATGCGGTATAGCCATGTAAAAATTTGGCAGTCACCGCGAAAAGTATCGAGTGCCTGCCAAGCTTTCATGAAGGTGTTCTGAAGCACGTCATCGGCATCGTCATGGTATTGTACGAGGCGACGAATGTACGTGTAAAGTTTCGGTGTTAAGTCGTTTACCATTTCGGCAAAGGCTTGCATACGTGTCTGTGGATTCTGCAACAAATTGATGTTGTACATGTGTGTTGCGCTTATTTGTGGTGACGTACGTGCAAGGTGGGTTAACCTGCGATGTTGACACGTCTTGTAATTTGCCCAATGTTGATAAGGTATATGCCTTTGCTGAGGTTGACACGAATTGTCTTGTCGTTGCTATCGATAGCAACTTCACATTTGAGCTTCCCAACGATGTCGTATACTTTCAATGTCTGTCCTTGACATGCTGTGGCGTGTACTTGTATGCCCCCTTTCTGAATAGAGAGTGTGAAGTTGCTCGCTTCGTTGATTGTGCTTATTGTTGTTGCTTCGACTTGAGGCGCTTCGTCTGAGGGTAGCGTGATAGGGTTAGCTTTAGCTAAGGCGGGCAAAGCTAACATAGTTAGTGTAAGGGCTAATATGCGTAGTATATAATGATTCATGATCAAATGATGTTTTTACGTATGGGCAAAGTTATTGTTTCCTGTCGTAAGTAACAAATATTTCTTTCTTTTTTTTGCGGGCTTTCATTTAGTTTGTACTTTTGTTCGCGATTTTTAATAATAATATAAGAATGGTTCCAGTACAATTTATAATACAAGCAGCGACGGATGAGGCGTGTATAAAACAGGCTGAAGCGGTGTTGACAGCGGGAGGAAAATGGATAGAGCTATGTGTGGCATCTTTGTCATCGAAAGAGGCTATGGAAGTATCGGCACACTTGCTGAAACGGTGTCATGCGTGTGAAGCCACATTTTGTGTGGTGGACGATGTGGATTTGTGTAGGGAAGTGGGCGCAGATGGCGTATGTCTGACGAGAGAGGATTGTCGCGTAGATGAAGTGCGTGAGGCGTTAGGCCACGAATTTATTATTGGTGCAACTGCAAGCAGCTTTGAGCGACTTAAACTACTGAAACGCATGAGTGCTGACTATGTAAGTGTGTGTACTACAGAAGGGTTGGAGCATTTACGTGAGGTAATACTTAAGGCACATGATGAGCAACTACGCTTGCCTATTTCGGTACAACTCGTTGGTGCGTTGGGGTATGGTGATGCAAAGAAAGTAATAGAAAGCGGAGCAGACGGGGTAGCTATGAATTGTAGTGCAGTATTACCGGTGAATTTAGAAGAGGTTGTTAACACGTTGTTACACCTTGATGATTAATTGTGTAGGAAAGAATGGAAGAAAAAGTAAAACAAGACCTTTATCAGTATTTGTTGCGGTGTGGAAGTATTGACGAGCGTTTGCCTGAGTGCGCAGATGTAGAAGATAAGTGGAATGGCATTGCAGAGGCTTATTTACCAGACGGTATGCGTGAGTTTGCTGCTTACCCTGTTGTGTCGCTTGGCTGGATGATGTTTATTGGTATGGCTGTGGCTAAATATTGGGACACGGATTGGGAACGGTATGGCGCAGTGGACAACCTTTATGAACAGATGCGTGCGCAGCGAGGATATGATTGCTTAGATGAATATGTGCTTGAAGACGTATTGCAAATGAAGGGGGACGGACTTGATCAACTGAATAAATTAGTGGCGGAGTGTGCCTCACGAACGAATAATGTATTGTGTCATTCACAAATCGAAGCGGGTACAGCGGCAGCTTTCAAGGCTTATGTGGCTTGTTTGCATCAGTTGTATTTAATGGGAGCCGCAGTGCAATTGAAGCGAATGGGTTATCATATGGAATTAATGTAAAGAGAGTTGGTTAGCGCGTAAGGTTATTTACTTAAGTCTCGGATTTAACAAAAGCGGGCTGAAGAGTTAATGAAACATTGATGTTCAAAACCCAAAGCGCGAAGCGCGCCTTAATGTTCATTCCTGTCTTTTCGATAATTTGAAGTTTGAAAATCCTCTACAAAATGTTTCAGATCGGAAGAGCGTCGTGTAGGGAAAGAGTGTAGATCTCGGTGGTCGCCGTATCATTAAAAAAAAGATGACGAGCGATTACGGCTCCTGGTGTTCACTCAGG
>ENA-UPWO01000031-UPWO01000031.1-human-gut-metagenome-genome-assembly--contig:-NODE-31-length-85882-cov-23.152287_pt1 | contig 85882 bp, 100 predicted proteins | sample MGYA00250056_ERZ773388 | MGnify/ENA primary metagenome ERZ773388 (study PRJEB29103, sample SAMN06112004) | human gut metagenome | biome: human gut; feature: ankylosing spondylitis patient; material...
AAGCTGTCGCCCATGCGCAGGTAACCGGTGGTGTAGCTGGCGCTGAACAGCATCACCAGCCCAAAGATCATAATAACGGCCAGCGTGGCCAGCCAGTCGATCAGCAGCCGGGACCACGGGCCCGGGTCTCGCTGGAACACCGGCACCGGCGCTCTGTGTTTTTTGCGGTTAGTCGCCATCTGCGCTCCCTTCCCTCTCTGTGCCCGGTCAGCACCAGCGCAGCAGCGCCAGCGCCAGTACATAGCCGACAGCGCTCAGCGCAAAGCTGCACAGGAACACCGTCTCCGGGCTCATTTTATGCTTTTTTACCCAGCAGCGCAAGGGCTTGCCGGTGCGTTTTGCACCCAGCAGCTGCGCTGCCAAAAGACCGCCTGCCGCCCAGAAGGGCAGCGCCAGCGGCACGGTCAGGCTGGTCATATCCAGACTGAGCGGGATGCAGCCGATGGCACCCGCCGCCAGCAGGCTGCCGCAGCAGCCCACCCCCAGCCTTGCCGGGGGGAACGCCCACAGCAGCAGTGCCACCAGTGCCCCGGCAAGCGCGGCGGGCAGCACCGCCAGCCCGGGCACGCCCAAGCCGGCCTCTGCCATCATCAACGCCAGCATGGCCACAAAGGCCGCGCCGCACACCGTACCCTCGTCCCGCTCGGCGATGCGGGCACACTCAGCCAGCGCCACCATGAGCACCGCCCACAAAAAGGGCACGGCGCTGCCCAGCAGCACATACCCCGCCCCAGGCACGTCCAGTCCCCGGGGCAGACAGCCCGCTGCCTGCAGCAGCAAAAGAACGAATGCCGCGGCCAGTGCTTCCAGCAAAAGCCGCACGTCCCGCCGCAGCCCCAGCGCCGCCGGGCTGCGCATCCGGGCAAGGTCCTCTGCAAGACCCACTGCCCCAAAGGCAAGGCTTCCGGCCAGTGCCGTGAGCAGCCGTGTCATCAACCGGCCCTCGCTGCCCAGCAGCTCCGGCTGGCCTACGCAGGCGGCAAGCCAGCCCACGCCCACCGCAGCCACCGTGCCCGCCGCCGCACACAGCCCACCCCACAGCGGGGCGCGCAGGGGTGCAGGCCGGGGCTGCTCAGACTGTGCCGGCTGCTGGTTTTGTTCGCGGCGTTCCAGCACCCGCCGCAGCGGCACAAACAGGCTGCACAGGGCTGCCGTAAGGGCAAAGCCCAGCACCACCGCCGCTGCCAAGGCGAAACGCTCCATAACTCAGACACTCCATTTCGCCAAATAGTTATACTTCTGCTTCTTTATGCTCTTCGTAGAAGATATCCAGCACTTTTTCCAGTGCCATGCCGTGGCTGGCCTTTACCAGAACAGCATCGCCGGGCTGCACCCGGTCCAGCAGGGCATCGGCGGCCTCGCGGTAATTTTCTGCGTGCAGGGTCTCTACCCCCTTGGCGGCAGCCACCACGGCGGTGCGCTTGGCCTGCTCGCCGTAGGTGATCAGGCAATACAGCCCGCTCTCGGCGGCAAGACGTCCCAGCTCCTCATGTGCTTCGCGGCTCAGCTCGCCCAGCTCCAGCATATCGCCCAGCAGGGCAAAGCGGCGCTTGCAGGGGAAATCCTTGAACATCGCCAGCGCGGCCTTCATGCTGTCCGGGTTTGCGTTGTAGCAGTCCTCGATGACGGTCACGCCCTCGCTGTCCACCACCTTCTGGCGGCGGCCGGTCTGCTCAAAGTTGGAAAGACCCCGGATGACCCTCTTGGCGTCGCAGCCCAGACGGGTAGCGGCGCAGTAGGCAGCCAAGGCGTTCGCCACATTGTGGCGTCCCATGGCGGGGATATTCACCACAAAGGTGCCGTGCTCCTGATCCTCCAGCACAAAACTCATGCCGTCAGTCTCCTGCCGGATGGACAGGGCGCAGACGTCTGCGTTTTCATCGCTCAGGCTGAACCACACCGGGCGCACATGGGCAGGGAGCACTGCCTTGCGCAGGAAGGGGTCGTCGTAGTTCAGCACCAGCGGTGCGCCCTCCGGCAGACCGTTGCAGATCTCCAGCTTTGCCTTGCAGATGTTCTCCTGACTGCCCAGATTGCCGATGTGAGACACGCCGATGCAGGTAATGATGCCCACATCCGGCCGTGCTGCCCGCACCAGACGGTCAATTTCACCGGCGTGGCTCATGCCCATCTCGATGACCGCGTACTCGGTGCTGCTTTCCAGCCGCATCAGGGTGCGGGGCATCCCCAGTTCATTGTTCTGGTTGCCCTCGGTCTTGATGGTCTCGCCAAAGCCGCTCAGGGCGGCGTAGGTCATCTGCTTGGTGGTGGTCTTGCCCACGCTGCCGGTCACACCCACCATCTTGGGGTGGTACTGGCTGCGGTAGTTTGCGCCCATCACCATCATGGCGTGGTAGCTGTCCGGGCAAAGGATGGCCTTTTCTTCCGGCACACCAGGCACGGGATGGTTGACCACCACATACTCCGCGCCCTGCTCCAGCGCACGGGCGGCGAAATCATGGCCGTCGAACCGCTCGCCGGGGAAGGCCACAAAAATGCAGCCGGGCTTTACCTCACGGCTGTCGGTGGTGACCAGTGCCACCTCCGGGTCACTGGTCAGTTTTCCGGCAGGCACCAGCCCTGCCAGAAGCTTGCTTGCATGGATCTTTTCCATTGTTCTATCCCCTCTCATTCTATCTATTGCAGGAAACCGCCGCACCGTATTTTGTACAGCGGCCTTTTCGGCGTATGACGATTGGAAATGGCCTCCGCGCTGCTCTGGCCATTCCCAGCGGAAATAAGCTTATAAGTTGGGCGATTCCGGGCAGACTGCGGTCTGCCCGGAATCGCATTTTCACGAATGGAGCATCATCGGAAAACGCGCTATAAAATTGTTTTTACCCACAGGTCAGGGTGATGATGGTGCCGCGCTGTACGCTGGAGCCGGGCTCGTCGCTTTGCGCCTGCACCGTGCCACTGCCCTCCACCACGCAATTCAGCCCGGCGGCGCTCAGCATCTGGCGGGCAAAGTCCGGGCTCTTGCCGGTCACATCCGGCACCTCGGTGCGGCTGCCCTCGTAGGTATCGGTATACAGGTAGATGGTGGTGCCGTAGGGCACCTTGCTCCCCGCGTGGGGGTACTGGTAGGTGACCGGGGCAGCGGACTGGCTGCTCTGGCTCTCCTGCAGCTGATGCTTCAGGCCCTGAATGTTCAGCTGCACCTGCGCATTGCTCCACTCGGTACCCACAAGGTTCGGCACGGTAACGATGGTACCGCTGCGGTCCTCGCCGTCGGTGGCGATGCCAAGATAAGGGGCTACCTCGCTGATGATATTGCCCGCCACAGGGGCTGCAAGGATGGAGGAATAGTCCGTCCGGGCGTTGTTGGGGTCGTCCAGCATGACGTAGACCAGAATTTCCGGGTCGTTGGCGGGCAGCACCGCCACGAAGGAGGCCACCTTTTTATAGTCGCCGTCGGCGCGGCGGTGCATATTCAGCTGCTCGGAAGTGCCGGACTTGCCGCCGATGCGGTAACCGGACACATAGGCGTTTTTGCCGCCGCCGGTGCCGTTGCCCACCTCGTACTCCATCATCTCCCGGATGACCTCGCTGGCGCTCTGGCTGATGACCTGACGGCGCACGTTTGCACCGATCTCCTGAATGACGTTGCCGTTGGCATCGGTGATCTTATCCACCACATGGGGGGTGACCAGATACCCGCCGTTGACGGTGGCCGCAATGGCGGTGCACATCTGCAGCGGGGTGATGGCCATGGCCTGACCGAAGGAGGAGGAGGCCAGCTGCACCTCGCCCAGCTGGTCGGCGCGGTAGTACTGCATAAAGTTGGTCTCGCTGGGCAGGTCCACCCCGGTTCGGGCGGTAAAGCCGAAGGCATCGAAGTAGTTATAGAACTGCTGCGAGCCAACGCGCTGCCCCAGCTGGATGTAGTAGATGTTGCAGCTCTTGCGCAGTGCCTCGGCCATGTTGAGCAGGCCGTGCGCCTTGCGCCCTGCGCAGTGGTAGGTCTCCTTGGCTACGCCGTAAGCGCCAGAGCAGGTAAAGGTGGTGTTCATGGTGGCCACACCGGAGTCGATGCCCATGGCAGAGGTGATGACCTTGAACACAGAGCCCGGGTAGTACAGCTCCGTGATGGTCTTGTTTTTCCACAGGATATCCCGGTAGTAGCCGGAATAGTCCGCTTCCTCGTCCAGAATCTTGTTGCCCAGCTCATCGGTGATATAGTTGCCGTCGGCATCCTTTTTATAGATGCCGTAAAGTTCCGGCTCTGCGTGCACCAGCTCGTTGAGGTAAGCCTCGTTGGCAGTGAAGTTCAGCGGGTCGTTGGGGTCAAAGTCCGGCTTGGAAGCCATAGCAAGGATGGCACCGGTCTTGACGTCCATCACAATGGCGCAGCCGCGGTTTTCCACCGTATTGGCTGCAATGGCTTCGTTCAGGTACCGCTCCGCGATCTCCTGCACGTTCACATCCAGCGACAGCACCAGATTGGAGCCGTCCTTGGCGGCAAAGGTGGTGGCGTTGGCGTCTGCAATGGCGTTGCCCACCGCGTTGCGCTGGGTGATGGTGCGGCCATCCACACCGGCCAAGGTGGACTGGTAGGATTTTTCCAGTCCGTAGGTGCCGACGCCGTCCGCATCCGTAAAGCCCAGCACCGCTGCGGCAAAGGCACCGTAGGGGTAGTTGCGCTGGAAGCTTTTTTCCGAGGACACCGAGATGCGCCCCTTGCGGGAGGTATCGGTGGCCTTTTTGTGCGCCTTGTTGAAGCTGGTGACGTATTTTTCAATGGAAAGCTTCACCGCGTTGTTCACCTTGGTGGCAAGGGTGACGTAGGCAGAATCCAGCCGGGATAGTGCATCGTAAACGGTCTGGTACTGCTGCTGATACTCTGCCGAGGAGGTGTCCACGCTGTCCAAGCTCTCGCCGTCCCCGGAGAGCAGACGCAACGTCAGCTCCCGGCTCACCTCGGCGCACATGGCGGGGTCCAGCGTTTTGGTCACGGTGTCGTCATCGTTGGTCTTGCTGGTATAAAGGATGCTGCTGTAACTGGGGTCTGCCCAGATAGTCCACACCACGCTGGTGGAGGCAAGGGTGATGCCGGAGGCATCGTAGATCTCGCCCCGGGTGGCCTTGATGGTGGTATCCAGCAGCTGCTGCTGGGCGGCGTACTGGCGGTACTCTGCCCCGTGGATGATCTGGATATTATACAGGCTGCGGATGACGATGGCGGCTGCCACCACCACCGCAAGGATGCCCAGACGGCTGCAAAGCCGCCGCACCCGGCTGTCCAGCCGATCCCGGCCGGAGGCCGGACGCAGGCGGTAGCCCCTGTTTTTTTTGTTACGGAAAGGTTCTTGCATTGGTTCTCTCCTGCGGGGCGTGCACTGCATTCCGCGCGCCCTGCGCTGTTATTTATTCAGACTGCGGTGTCCATAAACCGAAAAAAGCGTGCGCTACCGCACGCTTTCTTCGGTTATCTCACGGTGCCCAGAATGTTCACCGCACCGGTGTACAAAAAGTCGGTCCATTGCCGCACGGTGGACTCCCGGCGCACCAGTGCGCCGCTTTCGCCCAGGCGGATGTAGGTGATCTGGCTGGGGTCTACTTTCATCAGACCCAGCCGCCCTGCGGTCTCCTCCACGCTGGCAATGTTGGTCTTGCTGTTCAGGGTGCTGTTGTAGTAGGTATACTGGCTCTGCTCGCTGACCAGCTGCGCCTTAGTGGCTTGGATCTGGTCGTTCAGCTCCACCAGCTGTGCCTCGCTCCACAGCAGACTGATGGCAAAGCCCACCAGCAGTGCTGCCGCCACCAGATTCATGGCGTTATGTACGGCGGCCTGCAGCGGGTTCAACCGCCGCTTGCCGCCCTTTGCTACCCGCAGGTTTGCTTTGCGCTGCGGCTGCGGTGCCCTGCGGCGGCGCACCGCGTTACGATCATATGCTGGCTGACCCATGGTTTCTCTCCTCCTCACAATGCCGGTGCTTCCGGCATCTCAGCATTTTTCCAGCACACGCAGGTGGGCGGAACGGCTGCGCCGGTTCTCCTCCAGCTCCTGCGTATCAGCTTCAATGGGTTTGCGGGTGATAAGCTTTGCCTTTGCCTTGCCGCCGCATACACACACCGGAAACTCCGGCGGGCAGGTACAGGCTGTGGACCAGCGGCGGAACTTGTTCTTGACCAGCCGGTCCTCCAGAGAGTGGAAGGTGATCACGCACAACCGGCCGCCCGGTGCAAGGTGATCGAAAATGGTATCCAAGCCCTCCTCCAGCGCATCCAACTCGTGGTTCACTGCAATGCGCAGTGCCTGAAAGGTGCGGCGGGAGGGGTTCTTGTTCTTGCGGCGCTCTGCCGGGGGCATGGCGCTTGCTACGATATCTGCCAGCTGCAGGGTGGTCAGGATGGGAGCGGTTTCCCGCGTCTCCACGATCTTTCCTGCGATCTGCCACGCATAGGGCTCCTCGCCGTAATCCCGCAGGATGCGGGCCAGTTCCTCGCGGCTTTCGGTGTTCACAAGGTCTGCGGCGGTCTCGCCCTGCTGGCTCATGCGCATATCCAGCGGCGCGTCTGCCCGGTAGGAAAAGCCCCGGGCGGCATCGTCTAGCTGGTGGCTGGAAACGCCAAGATCCAGCAGTGCGCCGTTGATCTTTTCAATGCCCAGCTGCTCCAGCGCCTGTCCCGCATAGCGGAAATTGATCTGTACCACGGTGGCAGGCAGCCCGGCCAGACGGGAACGCGCGGTCTGCACCGCGTCCGGGTCCTGATCCAGCGAGATGAGCCTGCCGCCCTTGGCGGCGTCCAGCCGCAAGGCGATCTGGCGGGAATGTCCCGCGCCGCCGGCGGTGCCGTCCAGATAGGTGCCCGCCGGGTCGATGGCAAGCCCCGTCAGGCACTCGTTCAGCAAAACGGGGATATGCTCAAACGAGGCCGGGTCAAAGGGCTGCTGTTCTTCAAAGGCCATTGGCACGGCCTCCTTTCTCGGTTTAGTTTTTTTGCATCAGAGGTGCAGTTTGCGCAGCCGCTCGGCGCGCTGGTCGTTGGTCACGGCGGCGCGGCGGGCATTCCAGACTTCGGTGGCCCAGATCTCAGCATGGTTGCGGTTGCCGATGATGGTCACGTCCTTTTCCAGCCCGGCGTAGGCGCGCAGCTCTGCGGGCAGCAGGATGCGTCCCTGCTTGTCCGGCACCACCTCGCAGGCGGTGCTGAACAGATCGCCAGAGATTGCCCAGCTGTCCATCAGCTCATCGCTTTCCAGCTTGTCCGCCAGCCGCTCCACTTCTTCCATGGGCAGTGCGAACAGGCAGCTGTCCACCCATTCCAGCACCACGAAACTCTCGCCCATGGCGTCGCGGAATTTTGCGGGGAAGTTCAGCCGCCCCTTGGCGTCGATAGTGTAATCATAACGGCCAAAAAACACGCGCTGTTCCCCCTTTCAGGGGCGTTTTCAGGGCATGCGCCCTACTTTTACCCACTTTGCCCCACTGACACATCTTTATTGTAGCAAATCAAGTTCGTGAATGCAAGGGTTTTCGGGCGGCTTTTTGCCGCAAAAATCCACAAAAAAAGTCCCTGTGAGCCGTCATTTTTGCTCGCAGGGACTTCGTTTTCCGCAATCTGTGGAATTTGTGTGGAAAGTTGACCGTTATCAGCCGTTTTTCTTGGCGTTCTGGCGCAGGCTGGCACGGATATTTTTGACCTGTGCGGCGTTTTCCACCATGGTGTCCTCGGTGGTGCGCAGCATATTCTCGCAGTAGTCGGTCACGGTCTGGCGCAGGGTGCGCGCCTCGGTCTGGGCTGCGGAGGTGATCTCAGAAGCGCGCTGCTGGGCGGCCTTGACGATCTCGGCGTCGCTGACCAGAATGCGGGCGCGCTCCTCGGCCTTTTTCACAATAGCCTGTGCCTGTGCGTTGGCGCTGTCCACGATCTGCGCCCGGTCGTTCACGATCTGCTGCGCCTGCCGCAGCTCACCGGGCAAAGCCGCCCGCACCTCGTCCAGATAATCCCGGATCTGCTCCACATCCACGATGCGCTTGCCGCCGGAAAGGGGCACGCTTGCGCTCTCTTCCAGTGCATCCTCAATGGTATCCAAAAGCTCGTTCACGTTCATAAGGCTTCTCCCTCCTGCTCAGCGGCGGACTGCATGGGCTTTGTGTACTTCCACAGCAGCACCTTGCCGTATTTATACTGTTTCTGCAGGGTCAGACTGCCCACCTGCGCGGGCAGCACGATGCCTATTTCGCTCTCGCACAGCACGATGCCGCCCGGAGCAACGCACTTTTCCACGGCAGGCAGGATCTTTTCCAGCGTGCCGCCACGGAAGGGCGGGTCCAGCAGCACCAGATCGAACTGCTCCCGGCAGGCCGATAAGAACCGCGCAGCCTCGCCAATATTCACCCGGCTGCGGTCGAACACGCCGCAGGCCTTGCAGTTGCGCATCACGATGCTTACGGCCTCCCGGCTCTCGTCCAGAAAGACGCACCGGGCCGCACCCCGGCTGAGCGCCTCGATGCCCAGCTGGCCGCTGCCGGCATACAGATCCAGCACCCGGGCCCCGGGCAGGTCGAACTGTACGATGCTGAACATTGCCTCCTTCACCTGCGAGAGGGTGGGGCGGGTGACATCGGTGCCGGGCAGTGCTTCCAGCCTGCGGCCCCGGGCTTCTCCTGCGATCACGCGCATGATGTTACCTCCTTGCCGTAGCTGCCGTCCCCGCGGCAGCCGGTTTGAACTCTTTCGTATCCTTTATTATCTCCCAACTGCATAGCATTGTCAAGAGCCCGCATTGCGCTGCGGGCGGCTTTGTGCTACAATCATAGCAGCAATATTGCGCATTTTACGGCGCATTTCAGCAAAGGAGAGTATACAGCATGAAAGTTCTGCTCATCAACGGCAGCCCCCACGAGAAGGGCTGCACCTACACCGCCCTTTCCCTTATTGCCGGGGAGCTGAAGGCACAGGGCATCGAGACCGAGATCCTGCACGTCGGCGGTCAGCCCGTAGGCGGCTGCATCGGCTGCGGCGGCTGCCGCAGCGGCAATGGATGCGTGTTCGGCGGCGTGGTCAACGAGGCCATTGAGAAGGCCAAAACCGCCGACGCCTTTGTGTTCGGCAGCCCGGTGCACTACGCCTCCGCTGCGGGCAACATGGCCAGCTTTATGGATCGTCTGGCCTACGCGGGCGGCAAGTATCTGGCCTACAAGCCCGCCGCCGTCTGCTGCTCTGCCCGCCGCGCCGGTACCACCTCCACCCTTGACCAGCTGGTCAAATACCCCCAGTTCTTCCACATGCCGCTGGTCAACGGCTCCTACTGGGCTATGGTACATGGCTCCAACCCCGAGCAGGTGCTGCAGGACGCCGAGGGCTGCGCCGTGATGCAGGAACTGGGCCGCAACATGGCATGGCTGCTGCGCTGCATCGAGGCCGGTAAGGCCGCAGGCATCGACCACCCGCAGAACCCGCCCCGCCCCATGACCAACTTTATCCGCTGAGGTATGAATAAATTTGGAGCCCCGGAACGCCGCTGGCGTTCCGGGGCTCCATTTCTATGGGCGATTTTATACAATTTTTCCAAGCATTTCTTGGGCAACCTGCCACCGGCAGCTTCCGCGCACTACAAAATTTCTGCTGTTCCGGCACAAAAGGGGCGTGAATGCTTTTTTCGTTCATAACTTTGTGATACCATACCTCTATAAGCATATCACTCAGACGGAGATCCTGCTATGGAACACTACGATTGGAACGAGGGCTGGCTGTTTGCCCCCACCTTTGACCCGGCGCTGGTGCGCCCGGAGTGCCCGGAGCTTTCCCTTACCCCGGTGCGGCTGCCCCACACGGTCAAGCCTCTGCCCTATAACTACTGCAATGAAAACGACTACCAGCGCCTGTGCGGCTACCGGCGGGAGTTTTTTGCGCCCAAGGAGTGGCTGGGCCGCACCGTGCTGCTTACCTTCGGGGCGGTGGCGCACGACGCCACCGTGTTCTGCAACGGGCGGCGGGTGTTCCACCATGGCTGCGGCTACACCGCCTTTACGGTAGACCTGACCGGCGCGCTGCGTCTGGGACAGAAAAACGTGGTGGCTGTGCGCTGCGACTGCCGGGAGGATCTGAACGTCCCGCCCTTCGGCGGGCAGCTGGATGCGCTGACCTACGGCGGCATCTACCGCGCCGTCAGTCTGGATATCAAGGAGCCCGCCTACCTGCGGGACGTGTTCATCGAGGCCAAGGCCGAGGGCGATTTCCGCATCTACACCGCCACCGTGGGCGAGACGGTCGGCTGCACGCTGCAGGCCGAGATCCGCAGCCCCGCCGGGAGCCGGGCAGTGTACAGCGGCGAGCTTTCCCTGCCCATCACCGGCACACTGAACAACGTGCACCCGTGGAGCTTAGAGCACCCCACCCTGTACACCCTGACCATGCGGCTCATCCGCCCCGGCACCGGCGGTCTGCCCGACCGGGTGCTGGACGAAAAAACGGTGCGGTTCGGTTTCCGCACGGTGCAGTTCGTGGCAGGCGGGCTGTACCTGAACGGACAGCGGGTGGAGCTGCGCGGGCTGGACCGGCACCAGAGCTACCCCTATCAGGGCTACGCCATGCCGGACAGCATCCAGCGGCTGGACGCCCAGCTGCTGAAAAAGGAACTGGGCTGCAACGCCGTGCGCACCTGCTATGCGCCCCCCAGCCCGGCGTTTCTGGACGCCTGCGACGAATTGGGTCTGCTGGTATTCCCCGAAATGCCCGGCTGGCAGCACATCGGCGACGAAGTGTGGCAGGCGCAGGCGCTGCAAAACTGCCGGGAGATGGTGTGCCAGTACCGCAACCATCCCAGCATCTTTTTGTGGGGTGCCCGCATCAGCGGCAGCCCCGACAACGAGGCCTTTTATAAGCGCACCAACGAAGCCATCCACCGGCTGGACCCCACCCGCCCCACGGCGGGCACCCGCAGCACCCGCAAAAGCCAGCTGCTGGAGGACGTTTACGCCTACAACGATTATTCCTACGCCGGGCGCGGCGCGGGCTGCGAGAACCGCGCCGCCGTGACCCCTGACACCCGCAAGGGCTACCTCATCAGCGAATTCGGCGGCCAGAACTTCCCCGCCAAGCCCTTTGACGATGAACCTCACCGTCTGGTGCAGGCGCTGCACCACGCCGCTGTGCTGAACGACAGCATCGCCCAGCCGGGCGTGGCGGGCAGCTTTGGCTGGTGCATGGCCGACTACAACACCCACCGGGAGTTTGGCAGCGGCGACCGCATCTGTTACCACGGCGTGATGGATCTGTTCCGCAACCCGAAACTTTCTGCCGCCGTTTATGCCAGCCAGAAAACGCCCCGCGCACCCTCCGACATCGTGCTGGAGGTCTCCTCCGCCATGACGCTGGGCGACCTGCCCGGCGGCGCAGCAGCCGCCTGCTGGGTGTTCACCAACGCCGAGAGCGTGCGGCTGTACCGCGGCAACGACTTTGTGGCCGAGTTTGGCCCCGACCGGCGGGGACGCTTTGCCGCCCTGCCCCACCCGCCCATCGAGATCAACGATTTTGTGGGCTCCCTGCTGGAAAAGTACGAGGGCATGGATCACGCCACCGGCGCACAGGTCGCCGCCATCCTCAACGAGCTGCGGCGAGACGCCATGGCGCTTTCGCCCCTTTCCAAGGCGCGGATGCTCTCGCTGCGGCTGAGCTGGAACGAGCTGCTGCGGATGTACTACAAATACATCGGTGTGCTGGGCAGTTCCGCGCCGGTGTACCGGTTCGAGGCGGTGTGGCATGGCCGCGCCGTGCGCACTGTGGTGCGGGAGCCGGTGCAGAGCGTCCGGCTGGAGTGCACTGTGCACAACCCCCTGCTGACCGACGGCCCCACATGGGACTGTGCCGCGGTCAGCCTGCGCGCCATCGACCAGAACGGTAACCTGCTGCCCTACTGCGGCGAGGCCGTCTGCCTGTCCGTGGAAGGGCCGCTGAAAATTTTAGGTCCCAGCGTGGTGCCTCTGCGGGGCGGCATGGCGGGCACCTACCTTGCCACCACCGGCGAGGCCGGACGCGCCGTGCTGCACTGCCGCATGGAGGGTGCACTGGACACGGAGGCGGTGCTCACCGTGCGCAGCCGGGAGGAGCAAAACGTTTAATTTTCGTCCTTTCATGATAGATTTGCAGTCTGTTCAAAATTTTATCATGGTTGGCTGATATCCTAAAAGTACAAAGTATTCCGCAGGGCGGCGCTGCTGCCCTGCGTTTCCGTGTGTAAAGCCCCAGAGAAGAGGATGCGAAAACCTATGAGAGAAAAGTTCCGTCAATTCATGATCGGGCGCTACGGCACCGATGGCCTGAACCAGTTTTTGAGCATGAGCTCCATCGTGATGCTGCTGGTATCACTGCTCACCCGCATTTCCCTGTTCACATGGCTGGGCGCGGCACTGCTGATCCTGTGCTACTACCGCAGCCTGAGCCGCAACATCTCCAAGCGCACCGAGGAGAACTACCGTTTTTACAGCCTGAAGGACCGGTTCAATAACAAGTTCCGCAGCCTGAAGGAGCAGTGGGCCAACCGCAAGCTGTACCACTACTACCGCTGCCCCCAGTGCCGTCAGAAGCTGCGCGTGCCCCGGGGACGCGGACGCATCCAGATCTCCTGCCCCCGCTGCGGCACCCAGTTCATCAAAAAGAGCTGAGCTGCCATGTTCGGATATGTGATCCCGGATCGGGCCGGCCTCAGCCCCGAGGCGCAGAGCCGCTACCGCTCGGCCTACTGCGGGCTGTGCCGCCGCATCGATGCTCTGCACGGGCTGCGGGGACGGTTCAGCCTGAGCTATGACCTGACCTTTTTAAATATCCTGCTGTGCAGCCTGTACGAGGGCGAGACCCCCGCAGACAGCGGTATCAGCCGCTGCCCCATCCACCCGGTACACGGTGTACTTTGGCGCAGCGCCGACCCTACCGACTACTGTGCCGACCTGAGCGTAGCGCTGCATTACTACAACGCGCAGGACAAATGGCAGGATGACCATAATCTGCTGGCACTGGGGTACAGCACCCTGCTGGACAACAGCACCGCCGAGGCCGCCCAGCGCTGGCCGCGGCAGTGCAATGCGATCCGCGCTTGTCTTGCCAAACTTGCTGAGTACGAGGCCGCCGGCAGCACCGACCTTGACGCGGTGTCCGGCTGCTTCGGTGCGCTGATGGCAGAGCTGTTCGACTACCGGCAGGATCGCTGGGCACCGGAGCTGCGCAGCATCGGCTTTCATCTGGGCAAGTTCATCTACCTGCTGGACGCCTACGACGACCTGCCCCGCGACAAGCGCCGGGGCGCATACAACCCCCTGCGAGAGCTGAGCACCCACCCGGACTATGAGGAAGAGATGCTGGACATCTTTGAGCTGCTGCTGGCACGCTGCGCGCAGAACTTTGAGCGTCTGCCCTGCGTGGAGGACGCGGACCTGCTGCGCAACATCCTGTATTCCGGCGTGTGGCTGAAATACAACTGCAAAAACGCAAAACGCACCGGAAAGCCCGATGCGTCTTGATTTTGTGCCGATGTTCCGGTAAAATAAAACGGATGCGGTGCAGCGGTGCTGTACCGTCAGTATAATGAGTGAGGAAGTATACCGAGCATGAGAGATCCCTATGAGGTGCTGGGCGTTCAGCGCGGCGCAAGCGACGACGAGATCAAAAAAGCATACCGCGCCAAGTGCAAGCGCTGGCATCCGGATTTGAACCCCAACGACCCCACGGCCGAGGAGCACTTCAAGGAGGTGCAGGCCGCCTACGATGCCATTACCAAGGGCGATACCGGCCCCCAGATGGGCGGCAACCCCTACGGCGGTTACCAGCAGCAGGGCTACAACCGGCAAGGCTATGGTCAGCAAGGTTACGGCCAGCAGAACTACGGCTACACCGGCTTTGATGGCTTTGACGGGTTTGAAGGCTTCGACCCCTTTGGCTTCGGTTTTGGCTTTGGCGGCTACCAGCAGGCCGGGCCCAGTGCCTCCGGCACCGACACCCCGGAGATGCAGGCCGCCCGCAACTTTGTGGCCAATGGCCGCTACGCCGAGGCGCGCCGGGTGCTGGACGGCATGACCGGCCGCAATGCGCGGTGGTATTACCTCTCTTCGCTGGCCAATCAGGGCCTTGGCAAAAGCGTGGACGCCCTGCAGGACGCCCGCCGCGCCGTGCAGCTGGACCCGAACAACACCGAGTACCAGATGCACCTGCGCCGGATGCAGAACCCCGGCCAGACCTACCGCACCCAGACCACCTACGCCCAGCCCGGCGGGCTTTTGCGCTGGTGCTGGAGCATGATTTTGCTGAACCTGCTGTGCAACTGCTGCTGCGGCGGCTGGGGCTTCCGTGGGTTCAGAATGTAACAGGAAGAGAACGATTTGAAATGGCTTCCGCTATCGGGTTGCGGCTCCCAGCATCCGCTTCGTGCCTTGGGCGGCACTTGCGTCTTGCTGGCCGCTGCCCCAACAGCTCCTCCCTGTTTCCGCCACTGGCGGCGGTCGTCGTCGTTGCACTCTAGCCATTTTCAGCGGAAAAATTATTTTAAATTTCGGGATAGCGGAACGCCTGCGGGCGTTCCGCTATCCCATTTTCACAGTAGAGGTCATAAAGGAAAACCACCTGTCAACCGCTACGTTCCTCCCTGTGAAAAAGTAGTTCCGAAACGCCCGCAGGCGTTTCGGAACTACAAATAAAATTCTTCTTTCCGCTATTTATGCGCAAAGCGAACGCGGAGCGCATTCCAAATCGTCTGCTTTAACAAAAAAGGCTGCTGCACGCACGGTGCAGCAGCCTTTTTCTGTTTGCGGATGTAAGAAGGGTTTGCTCTTACTTCTGGGGAGCCTCGAAAGCAATAGCGGTAGCACCGGCAGCGGCGTCCACGCTCTTCAGAGAGATGGGAGCCACCTCGTAGTGCAGGGTGTCAAAGCTCTGGGTGCTGCCGTCCTCGGTGGTGAACTCCAGAACATAGACAACGTCAGCCTGCTTGTCAGCTTCGACATCGCGGGTGATGACGATGCTCTCGCCGTCAGACAGACCCTCGCCTGCCAGGTTCTCGCCCTTGTCCTCAGAGCCTGCATCGTACAGGTACAGCTCGGTCACCTTGCTGCCGGTGGTGTTGTACACGGTGTACTCGGCAGAAGTGGCCTCAGCCTCAGAGGAAGCAACCTCGGAGGAAACGACCTCGGAGGAAGCAGCCTCGGAAGAGGCAGCAGCAGAGGATGCGGTGGAGGATGCGGTGGAGGATGCAGCGGTAGAGGCAGCACCGCCGCAGGCGGTCATGCCGACAGCCAGTGCCAGAGCGGCAGCGGCAATTGCAACAGTCTTGAGCTTCATAGGGATTATCTCCTTTTTCGTCTTTTGTTGGTGTCAGCCCCCGGCAGCATACCAACCGCCTTGGTTGGGCTGATGTTCTCTTATTATACGCACATTGACAAAAAAAGCAAGCTTTTTTCGTGAAAAATCAACGATGAAGCAAGAACTGTTACCATTTTGACATGAATTTGGCACATTTTAGGTGGCAGAAACATGAAACAGGTTGCATATATGCAGCTTTCGTTTCCTGCCGCTGTGCAGACGGCGAAATAGAGCTGCAAAAAATTTTATTTTCCCCTTGACAACAGCCCACCGCCGCTGTATACTGTGCATCGTGAACGTTGTTCATGTTGGAGGGTGAGTGTATGAATCCAATGGCAACATCCAAGGCGGACATCCTGAAAATCAGCCGGGAGCTGATCCAGCAGAACGGCTGGGCAGCGGTCAACATCCGTGCGGTCGCGGCCGCCTGCGGGGTCTCTGTGGGCTGCATCTACAACTACTTCGGCTCCAAGACCGAGCTGGTAAGCGCGGCCGTGGAAAGCATCTGGAACGACATCTTCCACCACCCGGAGGACGAAGCCGTGTTTCAGGACACCCTGTCCTGCATCCGGTGGATGTACCGGCAGATGGAATACGGCTGCCAGCAGTATCCCGGCTTTTTCACCCACCATGCGCTGGGTTTTGTGCGGCAGGACACTGCCAACGGCAAGCAGCAGATGCGGCAGACATGGCAGCACATTCTGGATGCTTTGTGCAACGTGCTGCGCCACGATGCCAAGATCCGTCCGGGTGCTTTTACCGAGCAGTTCACCTCGGAACAGTTTGCGGGCATCCTGTTCTCCCTGATGCTGTCCGCGGTGGTGCAGCAGAGCTTCGACCCCTCTGCGGTGCTGGAGATCGTGCGCAGGACCATTTATTAAGCAAAAAAACATCCCACAAGCCTTGTGGGAGTTTTTTAAGCCCCAATGTGAACATAGTTCAATTTGGTTTCTGCCCCCTGCAGACCATACTACTGCAAGCCCTTTTCCCTACGATGCTTCCGGTACGGCTCTGCCGCGCCGGTTCGCCATAAAATCAAAAAACTGCAATCAAAACAAATAAAGGAGAAAAACGTATGAGAGCTGTTATTGAAACCGTTTTCGACATCTTTTATCTGGTCACCGTGCTCACGGTGGGCATCCGCATGATCTGCGGCAGCAAGGCTGGCACCCAGTTCCGCCTGTTCGGCCTGATGGCCGTTGTGCTGGGCGCGGGCGACTCCTTCCATCTGGTGCCCCGCGCACTGGCACTGTGCACCACCGGTCTGGAAAACTACGCTGTGCCGCTGGGTCTGGGCAAGTGGATCACCTCTGTGACCATGACCGTGTTCTATGTGCTGCTGTACTACGTCTGGCGCAAGCGCTACCAGATCGAAGGACAGAAGAACGTGACCGCCGCCGTGTACGCCCTGTCCGCTGTGCGCATCGTGCTGTGCATGATGCCGCAGAACCGGTGGCTCACCAACCACACCCCGCTGGCATGGGGCATCCTGCGCAATGTGCCCTTTGCCCTGCTGGGTCTGCTGATCATCGTGCTGTTCTACCGCAGCGCCAAGCAGAACAACGACAAGGCTTTCCGCTGGATGTGGCTGACCATCGTGCTGAGCTTCGGCTTCTATATCCCTGTTGTCCTGTGGGCAGACGTCAACCCCCTGATCGGTATGCTGATGATCCCCAAGACCTGCGCCTACGTCTGGACCGTGCTCATCGGCTACAACGCCATGAAAGCCGAGGCCGGCAATCAGAACTAACCCCCGCGTTTTCCCCGCTGCTTAACAGAAAACCCGCCGACAGACAGCGATGCACTGCTCTGCCGGCGGGCTTTTTATATTGTATAAATAAATATGGCTCCAAAACACCTGCAGGTGTTTGGAGCCATATTTAAACAATTTCTTTTCACCCTTCGGTGAAATATTCCGGGTGGACGCTGCGGGCCTGCTCCACCGAGAGCTTATAGCGGTTCAGGTGGCTTTCCAGCGCTTCGCCCAGTTCATCGGCGGTGCCGTGCAGCACCATTTCCAGAATGCGGGTGTGGGCGGCGCAGACGGATTTGTTCTCGTTGGTCTGCAGGCTGAACTTGCGGATGCGCTCCACATGTTGCAGCTCACCCAGCATGTGGTCAAAATGCGCCTCCATGCCGGTGATCTCAAAGGCCTTGCGGTGGAACTGGTTGTCCAGTTCCAGCAGGCGGGTCTCCCGGTTCGGCTGGGTCAGGTCGGCTTCCAGTAAGCGGTAGTTCTCGATGACCTGCCGGTACTCCTGCTCCTGCTGGTCGGTCAAGCGGCCGCGCACCCGGTTCAAAATCTCTTTTTCCAGGGTGAAGCGGGCAAACTGCTCCAGCTCCATCCGCTTCAGGTCGATGGGCGCCACATGGGTACCGCTTTGCGGCTTGATGTCCACCATGTGGGCAATGTTGAGCATGATCAGCGCCTCCCGCATGGGGGTGCGGCTGATGCCCATCTGCTCCGCAAGCTCCCTGTCGTTCAGGGGGTCGCCGGGCTTCAGCTCCATGGTGATGATCCGGCTGCGGATGGTCTGATACGCCTGTTCCCTCGCACTCAAAGATGCCATTGCAGTGTTCTCCCTTCGGGGTCAGTTGGTGATATACTAGTATATGACCATATTACCCAACTGCCGGGCAACTGTCAATAGCAGGAGCAACCGAAAATCAAGGGCAATTTTTTGCTATTTTGTTCAATGAAGTGCCCGCGCCGGGCGGTACACCACCGGCAGCCACACAAAAGCCACCGCCAAGCCGCAGGCCACATCAATGACCGAGTGCTGCTTGGTGAACACGGTGGACAGGCAGATCAGCGCCGCCCACACCCACGCCAGCACCTTGCGCAGAGGCTTGCCCTCTGCCAGCTTGCTGTGACTGAAGGCCATTGCCATGCAGGCAGAGCTCTGGCAGTGGATGGAGGGGCAGACGTTCACGGCGGCGTCCGCCTTCCACAGCAGCTGCATGATCCGCAGCGCCGGGTTATCCCGGCCAAGAGTCTCCACGGCAGGACGCAGTTCCAGCCCGTTGGGCAGGATCATGTACACGATCAGGCAGAAGGTCATGCCGGAAAACATGGTCAGGCAAAGCTTATCATAGCTGGCGGTATCGCACCACCACAGTGCCGCCGTCACCCCCGCCAGCAGCAGAAACCAGCTGCAATAGGGGAGCACAAACCACTCGTTGAAGGGGATCAGATCGTCCAGCGGGCTGTGCAGGATATATTTCGGGGCAGTGACGGTGAGGTCCAGCCAGAAGAACCAGATCAGGTACACCACCCAGTACAGCTGGTACCACAAATGCGGGCGGCACCGGCTGCGCAGTTGGCTAAGTTTCATGTCGTTTCTCCTATTTTTTATGTGAATTGACGTGTTATTATAGCACATTCCGTCCACTTGCGCAAATGTTTTCCCTGCGATACAATAAAAAGCTGTCCATTATCATTAAACGCACAGAGACTCAACTGAGTCGGCTGTGCGTTTTTTCTTTACTACAACCCCATAGGACGGAGGTGAGACTGACGGGAAAGTACCGCTACCTGACCTTCGAGGACAGGAAGAAGATCGAGGCGTGGCATCTGCTCGGAGATCGGCCGGTCGACATCGCGGCCCGCCTGAGCGTCCACCACACCACGATCTACAAGGAGCTCCAGCGAGGCGCGACCGGCGCGCTGGACGCCAACCAGCGCGAAGGGTACAGCGCAGAGCTCGCCGAGAGGCGGCTGCGTGAGAGCTTCAAACGCAGAGGTAAACGAGCACCGGCCGCACAGTAGCCAAGAACACCCGGCAGCGCCGGGCCGAAGAAAGGAGACCCCCATGAGAAGCAGAAGAAACAACACGACCCTGACACGCAAGGTTGACAAGTGGAACCCTCGCAAAGTGTGGCTCATTAAGCGCTACGCCGACGGCCACTATGCCATCAACCAAGAAGTCGGCGGTCGTGTTTTTTATTCCAGCTACCAGAGAGCGACCAAGGCGCAGATCGCCGCGATCTTCGTCTGCTGCTAAAAACGCCAAGATCCCCGGGAACCCCGGGCCAAGTAGAAAGGAGCACACCATGAAATACGATCCAAACGTGTACGGCTATGTCAACGGAAAACCGACGTACAGCCGAGACGAGTTCATCTTCACCGTCCGAGGCTTCGGCCCTATCGAAAACGACGCCGATCTGCTGGCCTTCGCCGAAAAGGTGACGAGCCGCTGGTACAACGCCGGGTGGCATCAGACCTTTGCCACCTACTACCTCAGCGACTACGCCCTGAGCGAGCCGGGACGCAGCCTGACCGTGAAGGAGTTCAACAGGCTGAAGGAGCTCCAGCAGGCGGCTCGAGAAGCCGAGAAGGCAGCGGACGACGCCCGCGAGTGGAAACTTCATCAGACGATCTACTGGGCCGACAACAGCGTCGAGGAGATCTGGATCGACAAGAACAGAGCTACCAAGAGCATCATGACCGTCGGCCCGCACGGCGACGCCTGCTGAGGAGGTGCAGAACATGAACACCAAAGCCATCCGGCAGCTCGCCGACGTCACGCTGGACAAGTACCGCAGCTCGATCCCCCGCAAAGCCTTCGAGGAGTTCGTGAAGGACATCATCACCGGCGAGAACCGCGCGACCGCCTTCAGATACGAGGCGAGCCCCATCTGCCGGGCCTCGTTCCCGTCCACGCTGGACGAGGACGGCGCCCGCTGCACCGTGGAGGTCACGGTCTACCGGCTGAACGCCGTGGCCGTCACCGCCTTCCTGCTGGATGGGCCAGAGACGCTGCTACGGCACATCGGGCTCGACGAGCGGGACACATACACCACCAAGCACGAGATCGACGACCTCGTCACCGTCGTGCACATCACCAGAGAGGAGGCACCAGCATGGCAGCACTGAGAGACATCGCCCGAGACTTCGCCGCGGAGATCCGCGACGGCATCGGCTGGACAATCGTGTATCGCACCGGCCGCTCGTGGAACGCCCTGACGATCTGGAGCGACATCTGGAACGGCGAGTGGGAGACCGACGACCTCAACGACGCCATCGGGATCCTGAAGGCAGACCCGGACGCCGTCATCGTCAACGGCTACTACTGCGGCCACTTCGGTGAGGGCATGACCATCGACGAGATCGCCGCCGGGATCCGCTGGCACTACGAAGGCGGCCACAACCGCCTCGCGGACTATTGCGAAGTCACGCAAGGCCGGGACACCCTCGAGGAGGGCCGCAAGGCTGCCGAAGCTGCCGGCCTCCCGTTCTGCGAGCGTCTGGCCGACGGCGGCGATGACGAGCTGAGCCCATACGTCTACGACGGCAGCATGGCGCTCGCCGATCACGAGAAGATGCAGCAGGCCCGCGAAGCCTTCGATAGACTGGCCGACACGCTGCGGGAAATCGCCGCCAAGCTGGCCGAAGCCATGAAGCCGGCCATCAACGCCGTGCTCTCTGCCTTCAAAAAGCTCTGGAAGGTATCGGTCAGGGCCATCGGAGTGCCGCCGAAGTGGCTGCACCTCGCGGCCCACGCAAAGAAAGCCAGAACCCGGAAGAAGTACCGCAACCGCATCCGGCGCTATGTTTTCGAGGCTCTGGCTGCGGAAGGAGGTGGAGGCCCATGACAGCCAAGTGCGTCGGCTGCGGGCTCGACTGGAACGTCAGCATCTACCAGAAGATCCCCCGCACCGGCTACATCTGCCCGCACTGTGAGAGCCGGCTCCGCGCCGGCGAGACCCTGCCGAACATTCAGGCCAGCCAGAAGGCTCGGCCGCAGAGAACGAAAGGAGCAACCCCATGAAAAAGATCGCACTCAAGAACGCCGCCCGCGGCACGGCCTTCGACTATGCCGGCCAGAGCTGGATCCTGCTGGAGAATGATGACGGCCGCGCCCTCTGCCTGAGCAAGGACATCATCGAGATCCGAGCCTTTGACGAGGGCAACTGCAACAACTTCGCCGTCGCCAGCAGCAAGGAATACCTCAACGGCGCCTACCTCGACAACCTGCTCGAGGACGTGAACGGCCCCAACGCCTTCCTGACCACGGAGCTCGACCTGACCACCGACGACGGCCTGAAGGACTACGGCACCTGCACCGTCACCATCTTCCTGCTGACGGTCGACCAGTACCGGCGCAACCGCGACGTCATCCCGAACGCAGACGACTGGTGGTGGCTGTCCACCGCCTTCAGCACGAAGTCTAACGGCTACGAGTCACTCGCCCGCGGCGTCAGCGCCGTTGGCACTCTGGGCAGGAACAGCGCCTACTACGGCAACAGCGGCCTGCGCCCCGCTTGTTATCTGGACTCCGATCTCCTGATCTCCGTCGAGGACGACGAAGCCACAGACGACGTCACGCCGGAGCACGCCGGCGAGATCATCGCGGCGCTGGCCGAGCAGTTCGGCGGCACCTTCGCCGCCGAGGATCAACTGACCACGGCCCTCTCGTTTATGCTCGGCACCCTGAGAGCTACCCGCGAGAAGGAGGCCCGGCATGAGTAACCTCTCCACCCTGTTCGACCGCTACAAGGCCCTCGTCGTGTTTGATACCGAGACCAGCGGCCTCGACTTCGACAACGACCAGATCATCGAGCTCGCCGCCCTGCGCGTGGAGCGCACGGCCACCGGCGGCCTACGAATCGCCGGCAAGATGGACACCTTCATCAAGCTGCCCGAGGACGAGACCCTCCCGGAGAACATCGTCAGCCTGACCGGCATCACCGACGAGCGGCTCCAGACCGAGGGCGTGCAGCCGGTCAAGGCGGCCGGCCAGATCACCAAGCTCATGCAGAACGGCCCGACCCTGATGATCGCCCACAATGCACAGTTTGACGCCTGTTTTCTCCGTGGCCTGCTCCGCGGCCAGAAGGTCGGCCGGATCGACTGGCTGGACAGCCTGACGGTCTACAAAGACCGCAGGGCCTACCCGCACAAGCTCGCCAACGCGATCATCGCCTACGACCTCACCGGCAAGGTGCAGAACAGCCATCGCGCCATCGACGACGTGCTGGCCCTGTTCGAGGTGCTGAAGGCGATGGACGACGAGCGCGAGGATCTCGGCAGCTACGTCAACCTGTTTGGCTACAACCCCAAGTACGGCGTCAGCGGCCGCCGGATCGTGGGCGTCAGATATGAGCCGCAGAGCTTCAGCAAGGGCCTGACTCGCCCGGAGCAGACACTCCCGGCCCGCGTGGCGCGGAGGTGACAGCATGAGCCCGGAGATCACGATCACGAGCGAGGAGCTGCGCGAGCGCGTCGAGGATCGCCTCGACCGCTGGATCCCTGACGACGTCTGGAACCGTGCCGAGCCCTACGCCCGCCACAAAAACGAAGTAAACCGGCAGCGGCACCCCGAGATCGACTACTACGACAATGACTACCTTGTGCTGCTGACCGCTGACACCGTCCGAGAGACCGAGTTCAGCGACCTCACTCACGCCCTCTGTGATCTGACCGTCGCACGGGCTCAGTGAAAGGAGAAACCAATGGAAACCACAAAAGAAAGGGCCGCCCGTTGCGACCGGGCGACCCATGCGAGAAGATCCAGCAGCCTGCCAGCATACGGATCCCGCACCGCAAGTATAACACGCCGGCGCCGCCGTGCCAAGAGGAAAGCCCTGAGAGCTGCCACGCTGGCCGCTGCCGTCCTTCTGCTGGGCGGCATCTCTGTGGCAATCTTCACCACCCCGACCGGCAGCAAGCAGGAGACCAACATCCTGCCGCCGACCACCACCGTCGGCACATACATCCCGGACACCTCCGCACCGGCCGCTGAGACCGTGGAGCCGACCGAGCCCGCCGTGCGCTACCCTCTGACTGACGCCGAGCGCGACGTCGTCGAGCGCGTGGTCATGGCCGAGGCCGGCGGGGAGTCCTTCGAGGGCCAGATGCTCGTCGCTCAGTGCATCCTCAACGCAGCCGAGAAGCGCGGCGTCGACCCCTCTGAGGCCGTCGTCCTTTACAGCTACACCAAGAGCCGGCCGGATCCCACACAGCGCGTCAAGGACGCCGTCGCGGCCGTGTTCGACCGAGGCGAGACCGTCGTGGACGAGCCGATCCTCTACTTCTACAACCCCGCCCTCGTGACCAGCGACTTCCACGAGAGTCAGATCTTCGTCATCGAGGAAGGCGGGCACCGTTTCTTTGCAGAAAGGAGTACCAGATGAAACACCTCACCGAAATGAAGCCGGGCGAGACCCTGCACCTCCGCAGCGGCCGCGACCTCGAGCTCGAGAGCGTCACCCCTGTCACCTGCGGCGTGATGCTCACCTTCAACGTCACCGAAAGAAAGGAGCACAACAATGAGCGATAAGACCACCGCGGCCCTCGCTGCCGAGCAGGCAGACGCAGAGGCCACCACCACGCAGGAGGCCGAGCTGCTGCCTGCTGCCACGCTGGACGAGCTGGAGCAGGTCGACCTCGGCACCGTCGCAGAGGGCGAGCGCGCCCCGTTCCGCATCACCGACGACCGCTGTGCCGACTGGGCCATCCGCAAGATCGCCGACGAGCGCAGCGAGTACGACCGCCTGAAGGCACTGGCCGACGAGCAGATCGCGGCCATCAACGAGAAAGTAGACGCCGCCCGCAAGCGCATGGAGAACGGCACCTCGTACCTCACGAGCTGTCTGGCCGACTTCTTCGCCACCGTCCCCCACAAGGAGACCAAAACGACAGAGAAGTACCGCCTCCTCTCTGGCACCCTGACCTTCAAGAAGGGCACCACCAAGACCAAGCTCGACGAGACCAAGCTGGTGCCGTGGCTCAAGGCCAACGGCTACGGCGAGCTCGTAAAGGTCGAGGAGTCGACCCGCTGGGCCGATCTGAAGAAGCTGCTCAGCTACACCGGCGACATCGCAACCCTGACCGAGACCGGCGAGATCGTGGAGGGCGTCACCGTCTACGAGACCCCGGGCATCTTCACGGTCGACGTGTAAGGAGGCACCGATATGGCAGAAACCAAGAAAACCGAGGCGGCCGCTGCTGCGGCCCCTCCTGAAGCCGCCTGCCTGACGCTCCGGCAGAAGCTCGTCGAAATGCGGAAAGCCTGCCCGGAGATCGTCAAGAAGCAGCACAGCGACGGCGTCAGCTACAAGTACGCCAAGATCTACGACGTGTGGGAGAAGATCACCCCCATAATGAACGAGCTCGGCGTCGACTTCGACGTCATCAGCGAGCAGGCCACGCGCCACGCCGAGAACGGCGACCCGGTCTACTGGATCACCATGCAGACCAAGACCCGCAACGGCGACAAGCTCATGTTCCTCTACGAGGCCGACCTGACGATCCGCTGGCTGAACCTCGACAACGACGACGAGACCATCGAGGCCACCGTCCACGCCGTCGGCTGGAATGATGACCCCGCCAAGGCCAAGGGCGCGGCCCACACCTACGCCCTGAAATACTACCTTTTCGAGAAGTTCACCGTCGACCAAGGCGAGGACGACCCCGACAACAGTGACTTCGGCGCGCAGGGCAAAGGATCCGGCGCTGGAGGCCGCCAGCAGGCCACACAGGGCCGTCAGGGGCAGAGCTCCGGCCGTCTGAGCGACGCGCAGCTCGCACGCCTCTACAAGAAGGCAGAGGCCGCGGGAATGACCAAGGAGCGCACCAACGCCCGGATCGTGGAGAAGTACAAAAAGCAGGATCCGGCCACCCTGACCCGCCAAGAGTACGACGAGATCTGCACGTCCCTCGACAATGCGGCCGCACAGCATAACCAGCAAGGAGGAAATGCCTAATGTATAACCACACCGGCCTCCAAGGCCGTCTCACCGCCGACCCCGAGCTCAGATACACGCAGCAGGGCACGGCGATCACCAGCTTCACCCTCGCCAGCGACACCGGCCGCAAGACCAAGGACGGCAAGAAGATCACCAACTTCATCGAGTGCGTCGCATGGCGCGCACAGGCCGAGTTCGTCTGCAAGTACCTGAGCAAGGGCCGCCTCGTCCTCGTCGAGGGCGAGCTCACGAGCCGCAGCTACGAGGACAAGGACGGAAACCGCCGCAAAGCCGTCGAGATCACGGTCGACTCCGTCCACTTCTGCGACAGCAAGAAGGACGGCGGCCAGAGCTCTGGTAGCGACTTCGCCGATCCGGGCTACTCTGAGGGCTCCGGCGACTTCACGGAGATCGAGGACAATGGCGACCTTCCATTTTAACCTGACCGCCGGACGACCGGCAGACGACCAAAAGCAGGCCACAAACAAACGACCACAGAAAGGAGGTGACGACCGTGGCATGGCTGCAAGTGCATCAGACACTCAAGGATCACCGCAAACTGTTCGACGCTGCTGACCAGCTCGAAGTCGAGCCGCCGCACATGATGGGGCTGCTCGTCTCGTTCTGGCTGTGGGCCCTCGACAACGCCCCGACCGGCAGCCTCGTCGACATCACGCCGCGCATGATCTCGCGGGCCGCTCAGTGGGACGGAGACCCCGAAAAGCTGGCGAAAACGCTGATCCGGGCGGGCTGGATCGACGAAAAAGAGGACGGGACGCTCGAGATCCACGACTGGTACGAGTACGCCGGCAAGCTGATCGACCAGCGGCAAGCAGAGAAAGAGCGCTCCCGCAGTCGCCGGGCCGCTGCTGCGGCGTCTGCCGACGCCTCGCCGGACGACCCAACGCCGACCGCCGGACGACCGGCAAGCAACCGCAAGAAAGCCGGAGGCAGAGTAGACCAGAGTAGAGAAGATAAGACAAGAGAAGGTAATACACCCCCTTCCCCCTCTGACGAGGGGAGTGACGGCGGCACGAAGTCGCTCGTCGAGGCCAGATTTCTCGAGTTCTGGAAAGCCTACCCGAAAAAGACCGGCAAGCAGTACGCTCTGAAGGCGTGGAACAAGATCAAGCCCACCGCTGAGCTCCACGAGAGGATCATGCAGGCGGTCGACGCTCAGAAGCGGAGCGACCAGTGGCGCCGGGAGAACGGGCGCTACATACCGAACCCGAGCACATGGCTCAACGGCGGCTATTGGGACAACGAGGAGGTGAACGAAGGTGCAGAAAATCAGCGAGATCCTGAACAGCCCGACAGCTCCGGCCGAGACTGGGGCAAGGGCTTCAAGCCGGCCGACGACGAGTGACGCCGGTAACTGGATCTGGAGCAACGACGAGCGCCTCGCCGGCCGTCCCGGAGTCCCTGAGCCCGTCCCCTGCGAGTTCTGCGGCGCCCTGCGCTACCACAAGGGCATCCCGCTCGGCAACCGCATCCTCTGGCCTCCATACGGAGCCGAGCGATGCACCTGCCCCGAGGCCGTGGCTGCCTATGAGAAGGCGAAGGCAGAGCGCGAAGCTGCTGAGGCCGCAGCCGCCAAGGCTGAGGAGGAGAAGAAAATGCGGGATCGCATCAAGCGCATCGTCGGCGAGTCAGGCATGGGCGACCGTTTCCTGCGGCGCACCTTCTCCACCTTCCAGCTCACCGACGACAACAAGCGAGCAGCGGCGGCCGCCCGGCGCTATGCCGAAGGCTTCGACGCCATGCTGCCGCAGCCCGGCCGTCAGGAACCCGGCCGCAACGGCCTGTTTATCGCGGGCCCGCCGGGCACCGGCAAGACCCACCTCGCCGCTGCCATCGCCAACCACCTGATCGCGCAAGGCAAGCCGGTCATCTGCATGACGATGATCGACCTGCTGGAGCGCATCAAGCGCACCTACTCCACGACCGGCGGCAGCGAGAGCGACGTCCTGAAGATCTACAAGACCGTCCCGCTCCTTGTGATCGACGACATCGGCAAGGAGCCGCCGACCGAGTGGGCGATCTCCACGGTCTACAACATCATCAACGGCCGCTATGAGGCATACCTGCCGACCATAGTGACCACCAACTACGACACCGAGGCCCTGATCGACCGCATGACGCCGCGAGAAAGCCACGACAGCATGACGGCCCGGGCCACCATCGACCGGCTCATGGAAATGTGCAGGGGCATCACCCTCGCCGGCCAGAGCTGGCGCTCACGATAGGAGGAACAACATGAAAAAGGTTTACATCTGCTCCCCGTGCCGCGGGGACTACGAGAACAACATCCAGCGCGCCAAGGAATACAGCCGCGCGGCTGTGGATAAGGGCGTCATCCCCGTCACCCCGCACATCTATCTCACGCAGTTCATGGACGACAACGTCCCCGAGGAGCGTGAGCTGGCCCTGAAGATCGGCAGCGAGCTGGTGCTCGGCTGCTCCGAGCTGTGGGCCTTCGGTATTGACCACCCTTCGGCCGGTATGGCTGCGGAGATCGAGCTCGCCAAGGCGCACGGCATCCCCGTCCGCAACGGCTTCGAGGCCATCAGCGAGCTGAAGCCTGACGAGGAGCCCGAAAGCGGCGAGGAGGACGATCCCAACATTGGCAGCGTGACGATCCACCTGCCTGCCCGCGGCGGCTCCATCCACGTCCACCTCGACGGTGCCACCATCCTCACGCTCGCCGACCGCCTGATCTCCGATCCGGGCGTCCACATCGAGATCGGAGGCTGAACGCCGTGACGAAGTACGACCCGAGAAAGAACGCGGAGGGCTACAACGACCCGACGCCCTACGCAGCCGAAAAACACATGATGGCGCAGATCCGCGGCAAGCAGGCCAGAGTCGCCGGCGGCTACTTCGAGAATATCATCTCGGCCTCGTGCGACTACTACCTCAGCCGCGGCCTAGCCAAGATCGAAAAGACGCCGGAGCCCATGAAGCCCCTCGGCGCCAAGAACCGCAAGGGCCAGTTCCTCGCCTGCTATACCAAGCAGGCCCAGCCGGACTATGGCGGCACCCTGAAGGGCGGCCGGAGCATCTACTTCGAGGCCAAGCACACCGACGACGAGCGCATCGAGCAGCGCCGGCTCACTCAAGAGCAGCAGGACGACCTCGAGGCCCATCACAAGCTCGGCGCCATCGCCTTCGTGCTCGTCTCCGTGAGCCTGACGGACTTCTACCGCGTGCCGTGGCCCGTCTGGCGCGACATGGCCGAGATCTACGGCCGAAAGTACATGACGCACGCAGAGCTCTCCCGCTACGAAGTACCGGCGACGGCCGGCTTCATCAAGTTCCTGCACGACATCGAGTCGGAAACGCTCGGAAAGGAGGATGCCCATGATCCCACTCCCTGACAAGAAGTACAGCATCATCTACGCCGATCCTCCGTGGAGCTATCAGAACCGCGGCACCAGAGCGGCAGCCTCCAAGCACTACGACACCATGACCATCGAGGACATCAAGCACATGGGCGTCGGAGCTGCGGGGGGGGGGTATTGCTAACGAGGATTGCGTACTTTTCATGTGGGCGACCTTCCCCATGCTCCGCGAGGCCCTCGACGTGATCGAGGCGTGGGGCTTCAGCTGCAAGACCGTCGCCTTCAACTGGGTAAAGCAGAACAGAAACGGCACCGGCATCTTCATGGGGCTCGGAAACTGGACGCGCAGCAACTCAGAGATCTGCCTGCTGGCGACCAAGGGCAAGCCGAAGCGCATCAGCGGCAGCGTCCGCAGCATCGTCCTCTCCCCGCTCCAGCAGCACAGCAGAAAGCCGGCCGAAATCCGCGACAGGATCGTCGAGCTGATGGGAGACCTGCCCCGTATCGAGCTTTTCGCCCGAGAGGCTGCCCCGGGATGGGACGTGTGGGGCAACGAAGCGCCGACGCCTGAAGTCAAGGACGCGCCAGTCGACAACGTCGAGCTGGCCGGAAAGGAGGAAACACATGAACCAGACAACCAAAGAGACCCGGCGCCGCAGCTATGACGCCGTACTCCCCAAGCGGGCCGCCCGCTGCCGCCTGATCCTCGAGACCCTCGGCAACCGTGAGCTCACGGCCAGCGAGATCACTGAGGAGCTCGTCGCAGCCGGCCGGATCCCGTACTTCAACCGCAACTACGTCGCCCCTCGGCTCACAGAGCTGAAGGAGATCGGGATCCTCACGACGGTCGGCCGCCGTAAGGCCACCCGCTCGGACGCCACCGAGGCCGTGTGGGCCAGAGCGGAGCCTTCAGGCCCCACGGGCCAGACGACCGCAGCCTACGCAGACAACCCGACCGAGGCCGAGCAGATGACGCTCGGATCGGCCACCTGAGAGGAGGGCCAGCATGGAACGTCTGACCCACGAGAGAGTCAACGGCATCAAGACGGGCTACTGGAGCGCAGCCACCAAGGAGGTGCTCGTCCAGAAGCTCGCCGCCTATGAGAACACGGGCTATGAGCCCGACGAGATCCGCGCAGCCATTGAACAGGCTGCCAAGAACAGCGAAACCAAGACCGCGACCATCATGGCCGGGTGCATCGCCGGAGCGATGAAGGACACGCTCGAGAAGTATGGCACGGCCGGCAGCGGAAAGAAAGGAGAAACCCCATGAACGAACAGAACCAGCGCGACAGCATCATGTCGATGGCCCGCGGCGCCTTCGAGGAGCGCGTCGACTATGAGATGGACAAGGTGATCCAGAACATCCTCGACCCCAACACGAAGGCCACGGCCAAGCGCAAGATCACCCTCACCATCGAGCTGACCCCGGACGACGAGCGCCGCACCATCGGCGTCTCCGTGACGGCCAAGTCTACGCTCGCAGCCACCAACCCCGTCGCCACGGCTCTCTATGTCACCTCTGACGGCAACGGCGAGCTCGTCGTCGCCGAGATGGTGCCGCAGGTGCCCGGCCAAATGAACATGGACGGCACGCAGCAGGAGGCCCCGAAGCTCCTGAAGCTCGTCCAGCACGGATAAGCACCCACAACACAGAACAAGGAGGACAACACAATGCTCGCAAAAATGATCGACAAAATCGTCAGCCTGAAGGAGACCAAGATCTTCGAGATTGACGGCCAGACCTACGCCGACGCATCACTCACCCGCATCCCGCCGCACGTCGACCGCCCTGACTGCATCAGCGTCAGCGGACTCGATAGCATCTGCAAGCTGATCCGCACCGAGCTCGAGAAGGTCGGCACGACCATCATGGTGCAGGTCAAGAGCAACGACACCGTCGAGGTGATGACCACCTACCTGAGCGACTTCTCCCGCAACACGCTCTACCGCGCCAAGGCTGACGCCCCGGGCCTGCGCACCGGCTTCAGAGGACGCGAGGTAGCCCTGATCGAGCTGCGGAGCCTCTGCATCCCTAACGAGGGCACGGCCTACCTGCTCGACCTGCTGAGTCGCATGACCAACGAGAACAGCGTCAGCACAAACGACAACGGCGTCACGCAGACCGTCGAGGCCCGTCAGGGCGTCGCCCTCAACGCGGTCGTCGAGATCAAGCCCCGCGTCATGCTGCGGCCGTTCCGCACCTTCCTCGAGGTGGAGCAGCCCGAGAGCGAGTTCCTGCTGCGCGTGGATCCCGACGAGGGGATCGGCTTCTTCGAGGCTGACGGCGGCATCTGGAAGCTCGAGGCCAAGAAGAACATCGCCGACTACTTCCTGAAGAACATGGGCGATCTGATCGACGCCGGCAAGGTCGTCGTCATGCAGTAAATGGAGCGCCGGGCGGGCTCCGGCCCGCTCGGCTTTTCTGAAAGGAGCAGCACCGTGAAAGAATACGAAACCCTCACCCGTGAGAAGGTCGACGTCGTGCCCTTCGGCTGCGGTATGCCGGAGACCCACCTGATGCAGGACTGGAGCGACAGGATGCTCGACCTGATCCTGAACGGGCCCACCATCAACGGCATCAAGAAGGACGAAGTGCGGGCCATGCTGCGCGAGACCTACACGGCCCTGAAGCAGTACGAGAAGATCGGCCCGATGGCTTCGCCCTTCATCAACGACCCGACGGCCATCGTGGCCCGGGCCTTCTCTGAGCTCTACCCCGGCGTCGAGTACGTCGCGCAGTACGTCCCCGACCTGCGGGACGAGACCAACGGCACCGCCTACGGCCTGACCATCTTTCCCGACGACGGCAGCACACCGATCGTCTGCATCTCGGCCGAGGCGCCCATCAGCGCCGCCCCTGAGCTACTGGCGCACGAGCTGGCCCACGTCGCCACCCCGGAGGACACGGAGCACGGCGAGAGCTGGAGCACAGCGTCGGAGGCCATATTCAAGAAGTACAACGAGTTCCTCGACACCATGATCCCCGACGAGCCTGAGCTCATCCTCTCGCCCCACCAGCCCGGAGACGGCGGGATCCTCACCATGCCGCTGCGCGATAATGTCCCGGAGCCTCCGACGGACGACTGGCAGCTCACCACCTGCCCCGTCTGTGGCGCTGAGTGCTGGCAGACAGACACGGCCCGCCGGATCCTTGCACTGGAGCCCGACGTCCGAACCGCCTGCACAGCCTGCGCGCTGAAGGGGCTCGGAAAATAATACTGGAGGTAATACATGAACAACGAAAGAAACAACACGACGGCCGGCGGGATCGGCTTCTGCGGCCTTCTCGCCGTCGCCTTCATCGTCCTGAAGCTCACCGGCGTCATCAACTGGAGCTGGCTGTGGGTACTGGCCCCGATCTGGATCCCGACCGCCATCACCCTCGCCATCATCGTGATCGTGCTCGCGGTCATACTGGTCAGAGAGCTGACGAAGGGAGGCCGCCCGTGATAACCGCGGAGGAGCGCCGGGCCCTGCTGGATCGTGCGATCACGACCTACGGCGCGCCGGCACAAATGGACATGGCCGTCGAGGAGATGGCCGAGCTGACCAAAGCCCTCTGCAAAGTGAAGCGCGTGAGCTGCGCCGCAGAGGCAAAGGCTGTACTCGAGAACGTGGTCGAGGAGATGGCAGACGTCCAGATCATGCTCGACCAGCTCCGCATCATCTTCGGCCGCAGCACGGCCGAGGCCGAGGAGTACAAGCTGGAGCGCCTGAAGAAGCGCCTCGACACAGCCACAGCAGCGGAGGCATCTCACCGCGGCTGAAAGGAGGAACCACATGGCAAAAGACAAACCGCAGCCGCAGACCGGCCCCGAGATCGAGGAGTACAGCACCACGGCAACGCCCAAGGCATACGCCGGCAGCGTCCCCGTGTTCTGTGCACACGACGCCATCGTCCCGCTGAAGGATCTGCGGCCCAACCCAAAGAACCCCAACCAGCACCCGCCGGAGCAGATCAAGCTCCTCGCCTCTATTATCAGAGCGACGGGCTGGCGCGCCCCGATCACTGTCAGCAAGCGCAGCGGGCTCGTCACAAAGGGCCACGGCCGTCTCATGGCCGCGCAGCTCGACGACCTGACCGACGCCCCGGTCGACTATCAAGACTACGCAAGCGAGGCCGAGGAGCTGGCCGATCTGACGGCTGACAACCGCATCGCGGAGCTCGCCACCACTGACAACAAGATGCTCGCCGAGGTTTTCGCCGACATCGACACCGGCGAGATCCCGTTCATGCTCAGCGGCTACACCGAGGACGAGTATGGTGATCTCGTCACCGCTCTATCTGAGGCACTGCACGATGACAAGGCAGAACAAGAGGACGGAGACACCGAACCCGAAATGCCGCCGGAGGAACCATTCACAGAACCCGGCGACCTCTGGCTGCTGGGCGATCACCGGCTATACTGCGGCGACAGCCTGAAGATGAGTGACGTCCAGAAAGCAACCGACGGGCAACGCGCCGACCTCGTTTTCACCGATCCACCATACGGCATGGGCAAAGAAAGCGACGGCGTCCAGAACGACAACCAGAACCAGAACGATCTCCTCGAGTTCAATAAGAAGTGGATCGCGCTCAGCTTCTCGATCCTGAAGGAAAACGGAAGCTGGTACTGCTGGGGCATCGACGAGCCGCTCATGGATATTTACGCCTTTATCCTTCGGCCAATGATCGCAGCGAACCAGATCAAATTCAGAAACTACATCACATTGGCGAAGCACTCAGCCTTCGGCGTCAACAGTGAGCTCATGCGGAGCTACCCAAGAGAAACCGAGAAATGCCTCTTTGTTATGTGCGGCGTCGAAGGCTTCAACAATAACAAAGACCATTTCAATGACGCATACGAGGCGATCCTCGATTATATGATCGGAGAGGCTCAGAAGGTCGGTCTCAAGGCCAAGCAGCTCACGGAGATCACCGGCGTTCAAATGTGGGGGCACTGGTTTAGCAAATCACAGTTCACACCGATCCCGGAGTGGCACTACAAAAAGCTCCAGCAGGCATTTAAGGGCAGAGCCTTCAGCCTTCCACACGATCAAGTGATGAAGCTACGCAACAAGCCGTCCGAGGCATACCAGAACATGAAGGCAGAGGCGATGGAGCTGCGCGCCTTCTTCGACAACACACACAACGACAGCGACGAGTACGACATAATGACCGATGTGTGGCGTTTCCCGATCACAAACACGGCAGAAAGAGACGACGCAGGCGGGCACGCAACGCCGAAGCCGATCGCACTGTGCGAGCGGGCCATTCTGAGCAGCAGCCGGCCGGGCGAGCTCGTGGTCGACTTCTTCGGAGGCTCAGGCTCGACGCTTATAGCCTGCGAGAACACCGGGCGAACCTGCGCCATGATCGAGCTCGAGCCGAAATGGTGCGACGTGATCGTGCGGCGCTACATCAAAACCACTGGAGACAATAACGTGCGCTGCGTCCGTCAAGGCCGAGAGCTACCGCGCGAGGAGATCGCCGCGATCTTCGAGCCTGACGAGGAAGGAGGTGAGCAGGAGTGACGTCCTGACATAATGAGCGAGAAGCCGATCACACAACGGATCAAGGACAGGCTCGCGGCCTACACCGCCATGCTGCGGGACATCGACAACCAGCTCGAGCGTCTCGACCGCATGGAGATGACAATGGCCGCCCCGCCCGGCCCTGATCTGACAGGTATGCCCCGCGGATCCGGCACACCATCCGACCGCACTGGCATGATGGTGGAGCGGAAAATGGAGCTCGAGGAACAGATCGACCGGCTCAAGGCTGAGGAGAAGCAGGAGCGCAACGCCATCGAGGGCCTGATCCTCCAGCTCTCCGACCCCGACGAGCGCGCCGTCATCCGGCTGCGCTACTTCGACCGGGCTGACTGGGAGAGCACCTGCGGCGTCCTGTTCGGTGATCGGCGGGACTACGTCGACAGAGTGGACGCCTACCAGAACAGGACATACAAGATCCACGGCCGCGCCCTGCTCAACCTCGCCGCCGTGCTGGACGAGCTGGAGCCCCTGCCTGAGCTGCGGCAGTAAAACGCAGTAAAAGGAACAAAAGGGAAGTAAAAGGAATTGAAAAGCAGTAGCGACCCGTGCTATTCTATATCCTGCAAAAGACCGCCGGACACACGGGCAACGCCGTGACAATTCCGAGCGGCTGACCAGAGGAAAACCAAATAACAACCGACGGCAAGAGGCCGACGGGCGAACCAACGCCCGCCGGTCTCTTTTTGCGTATAGGAAGGAGGCGACGGCCATGCCGCAGAACAGCATCTCGGCGCAGCTCAGCAACCTGCAACAGCTCGTCGCTGACCTCGAGGCAATCGAGAACGGCAGCAAGAAGGCCATCAGCAACACCATCAAGGACGTCAAGGCCAGAGCCCCGGGCTGGATCGCTCAGGAGGTCACGGCCGTCTACAACATCAAGAAGTCGGAGATCACGCCCTCGGGCAGCGGAAAGCCGAAGAAGATGGCAGGCAGCATCCGGATCACCGGCGAGACCATCGAGGAGCTCACCATCACCTACAAGGGCAGGCTCCTGACCCCTGTGCACTTCGGCATGACACCGAAGGCCCCGCCCCGCGGTAAGAGCTACACGCTGAAGGCGTCGGTGCTCAAGGGACAGAAGAAGGTAATCGGCCGCTATCTGAACACCCGTACCCCGGGCGGCCCGTTCTCGCAGCGCTCGCACAATATCCTCATGGGGACAGGCAACACCAAGGGAGACGGCACGAGCTGGATCCCATTCCAGCGAATGAGCAAGACCCGCACCGACATCAAGAAGCTGACCACCATCTCGGTGCCGCAGATGATAACCAGCGACCGCACCAACGAGGCCATCATGCTCCGGCTCAACACCGAGACCAGCAAGCGCCTCGAGCACCACATGAAGCGAGCCCTCGGCCTCTAAGCCAGAGCCCACCAGAACGCCGCACAGCGCGTCCACAGCCGCACCCGACACCGAGCCCGGCCCCACACCGCCAGACGCGCACAGAGCGCGCCACAGCGCCGCGCAGACGCCTCCACGGCCACGCACAGCGCCGCAAGGTACTGTGACGGGCCCCTCTGGCCTGCGGTGCTGGCGAGCCCAAAAAACGCGCAGCCGGGAAAAAATTTTTTCGGGCCGTTTCGTTTCGCCCGAGCGGCAGAAAGGAGGGAACGCCATGCCGAACCCAACCAACAACAAGCTCGTCGACAGCAAGACCATCGCGGCCCTGTTCGACATGACGCCCCGCCGAGTGCAGCAGCTCACCAAGGATGGCGTCATCACCGCGGTCAAGGAAGGCAACGCCAACCGCTATGACCTGCTGCCGACGATCCAGAGGTACATCCGATACCTGACGGCCAAGGCCAACGGCCGGGAGCCGTCGAAGAAGGACAGCGAGATCGAGGGCCGACGTCTGGAGGCTGAGGCTGACCTCAAGCGCAGCAAGGCAGACATCGCCGCCCTCCAGCTCAGTGAGCTCGAGGGCACCATGCACCGCAGCGAGGACGTCGAGGCTGTGATGACCGACCTCGTCTACAATATCAGGTCGATGCTCGTGGCCCTGCCGGGCCGTCTGGCCGTCGACGTCACCGGCGCAGCAACACCCGCCGAGGCGTCTGAGATCATCCGCACAGAGGTCTACAAGATCCTGACGGAGCTGGCCGGTTATAAATACGATCCCGAGGTGTACGCCCGGCGAGTAAGGGATCGGGAAGGCTGGAGCGAGCAGCTCGCCGATGACGCGGACGACTAAAAAAGCCGCCGCGAAGCTCAATACCGCCATCGCCGGAGCGGTCAAACGCTTCGCCCCGCCTGAGAGCCTGACCGTGGACGAGTGGGCCGACAAGCACCGCCGCCTCTCCCCGGAAAGCTCAGCCGAGGCCGGCCCGTGGCGTACCAAGCGCACCCCGTACCTCGAGGAGCCCATGCGGGCCTTTACGGATCCGAAGGTGCACAAAATAGTCATGGTGGCCGCCTCTCAGGTCGGCAAGTCTGAGCTCGAGCTCAACATCATCGGCTACATCATCGATCAAGACCCCGGCAGCATCCTCTACGTCCACCCGACCATCGACGACGCCCGGAAGTTCAGCCGCCTCCGCGTGGCCCCTATGATCCGCGACAGCAAACCCCTGAAGGCGAAGGTGCACGACGTCAAGGCCAAGGACAGCGGCAACACGATCCTTCAGAAGTCGTTCCCGGGCGGGATGCTCACCCTGACCGGCTCCAACAGCGCCTCGGCTCTGGCCTCCACGCCTGCCCGCTATATTATCGGCGACGAGCGCGACCGCTGGGCGACCAGTGCCGGCACCGAGGGCGACCCGTGGGCGCTGGCCGAAGCACGTCAGGCCACATTCTACAACGCCAAGGCGGTCGAGGTCTCCACCCCGACCATCAAGGGCAACAGCAACATCGAAACGAGTTTTTACCAAGGCACGCAGGAACGCTGGTGCCACCGCTGCCCCGAGTGCGGGGAGTACAGCGAGATCGTGTTCGACAATATCCACTTCGACCCGGAGGTCAAGAGGATCCGCGGGAAAAAGTCGTGGAGCCTCAAGAGCGGCGTCTCGTGGAGCTGCCCGGCCTGCGGCTGCCTGATCCCCGAGGACGTCATGCGAAAGCAACCGGCCAAGTGGATCGCCGACAACCCGGACGCCTACAAGAAGGGCGTCCGTTCTTTTTGGCTCAATGCCTTCTCGAGCCCGTGGACTCCGTGGGAGAAGATCGTCCTCAAGTTCCTCGACGCCAAGGATGACCCACAGCGCCTCAAGGTCGTCTACAACACCCTGCTCGGCCAACTGTGGGAAGATCGCGGCGACCTCGAGGACGAGGACACCATGCTCGCCCGCCGTGAGGACTACGGCACCCGCCCGGACGGCACCCCTGTGGAGCTGCCTGACGGCGTGCTCGTGCTGACCTGCGGCGTCGACACTCAAGACAACCGCCTCGAATACGAGGTAGTCGGTCACGGGAAGTATGGCGAGACGTGGGGCGTCGTCAAGGGCTACATCATGGGCCGGCCAGACACCCCGGAGGTCTGGCAGCGGCTCGATGACGTGGTCGACCACGTCTACAAGTTCAAAAACGGCCGCGGTCTGAAGATCTCCATCACCTGCGTCGACTCCGGCGGCCACTTCACCCAAGAGGTCTATGAGGCGTGCCGGGCCCGCGCCGGCAAGCGCGTCTTTGCCATCAAGGGCAAGGGCGGCGACGGCATCCCCTTCGTCTCGCCCCCGAGCAAGGTGCCGATCCGCGACAACAAGCGGATCACCTGCTGGCTCTACACCATCGGCGTCGACGCCGGCAAGGCGACGATCATGGCTAATCTGAAGGTGCAGGAGCCCGGGCCAAAATACTGCCATTTCAACCGGCACCCCGACGCCGGCTATGACCTCAATTTCTTCAACGGGCTCCTCTCCGAGAAGCTGGTGCTCACGCACACGCGCCGCGGCGACCGCTGGGCGTGGGAGAAACTGCCCGGGCACAACCGCAACGAGGCCCTCGACTGCCGCGACTACGCCAACGCCGGCCTCAAGATCATCAACCCCGACATGGACGCCATCGAGCGCCGCCTGCAAGGGCTGGAGGAAAAACCGAAGGCCCCGCAGCAACGACGGCAGCGGCAACGGCACAACCGGGCCGACGCCTTCGACGACTGGTAAGGAGGACACACCACAATGAGAAAGACCCGCGAACAAATCGAGTACCAGCTCTCCATCAAGAGGAACCGGCTGGAGCTCTACCTGAAGCGAGAGGCCGAGATGCTGGACGGAGGCGTCCAGAGCTACGGCATCGGCTCGCGCAATCTGGCCCGCTACAACACCGACCTCGGATCCATCCGGGCCGCCATCAAACAGCTCGAGGCAGACATCGAAGCCCTCGAGGCCGCACTGAACGGCGAGAAGCCGCGAAAAGCTGTGGGAGTAGTGCCCCGAGACTGGTGAAAGAAGCCCCGAAAGGGGCTTTTTTCATAGGCCGACGCCGGGAGTTTTCGCTCCTTTTCTCCCGACTCGGCCATCTTCACCATGAAGGAGGTGAGCACCATCAGCAAAAGAAAAAGCAGAAGCCGCCCACAGAACAGGCGGCAGCAGCCGCGCCCTGTGAATAAGGGCTACGGCGACGCCGGCGCGAGCTGGCACAAGAAGGCGACCAAGGGCTTCAGAGCTATGAGCGGCAGCCCGAAGGAGGACATCGACGCCAACAACTACACCCTGCGGCAGCGTGCCCGGATGCTTTACATGGCGGCCCCGATCGCCACCTCTGCCATCCGCACCAACCGCACCAACGTCGTCGGCATCGGCCTCCAGCTCAAGAGCCGGATCGACCGCGAGGCGCTCGGCATGACGCAGGAGGCCGCTGACGCATGGCAGGCTCAGGCCGAGCGTGAGTTCGCTCTCTGGTCTGAGAACAAAAGGGCGTGCGACGCCACCGGCGTCAACAACTTCGCAGCCATGCAGCAGCTCGCACTCTCCTCGTGGCTGGTCAGCGGCGACGTGTTCGCCGTCGTGAAGCAGTACGAGCCGACGCCGCTCACGCCCTACTCGCTACGCCTGCACCTGATCGAGGCCGACCGAGTCGCCACGCCAACGACCTCCGGCATCATCACCCCGATGCTGCTGACCACCGGCAAGGCGGCCAACGGCAACACCATCTACGACGGCGTCGAGGTGAACGACGACGGCCAGATCGAGGCGTACCACATCCGCAGCACCTACCCCTTCGAGCTCGGCAGCACGACGACAACGTGGGCCCGTGTTCAGGCATACGGCGAGCGGACTGGCCTGCCGAACATCCTGCACGTCATGGAGAGCGAGCGCCCGGATCAATACCGCGGCGTCAGCTATCTCGCGCAGGTCATCGAGCCCCTGCTCCAGCTTCGCCGCTACACCGAGAGCGAGCTGACTGCGGCGGTCGTCGAGTCGTTTTTCACGGCCTTCATCAAGACCGAGGCAGGCGCCGGCGACAACCCGTTCAACGAGGTCGGGAGCAGCCTGCCGGAGGTGAGCCGAGATCCTAACGAGTACGAGATGGGCCCCGGCCAGATCAACATCATGGAGCCCGGCGAGGACGTGACCTTTGCAGACCCCAAGCGGCCGGCCAGTGGCTTCAACACCTTCCTGCGCGCCATCTGTGAACAGGTGGGCGCCGCACTCGAGATCCCGGCCGACCTTCTGCTCAAGAGCTTCAACAGCTCGTACAGCGCCAGCCGCGCCGCCCTGATGGAGGCGTGGAAGGCGTTCCGCATGAGGCGCAAGTGGTTTGTCGATGACTTCTGCACGCCGGTATATGAGATCTGGCTCTCTGAAGCCGTCGCCCGCGGCCGCATCAGCGCCCCGGGCTTCTTCGCAGATCCGGCGATCCGCGCCGCATACCTCGGCGCCGAGTGGATCGGCCCCTCTCAGGGACAGCTCGACCCGACGAAGGAGATCACGGCCGAGATCCTCGCCATCGGCGAAGGCATCACGACCAGAGAGCAGGCGACCATCCGACTCAACGGCGGTCAGTGGGACGCCAACGTCGACCAGCTCACTCGGGAAAACGAGAAGCTGCGCGCAGCGCAGGGGCAGGTCGACCAGAGCACAGCGGCCAGCGGCACGATCTCCGCAGCTCTGCGGGAGGCAATCGTCGCCGAGGCCATCAAAAGCATCAAGGAAGGAGACAAGCATGAGAACGCATAACACTCCCCGGCTCTGCGCCGGGCCTCAGACTGCGGGCACGCCGATCAAGTTCTGGAACGTCGCCAGCATCGGAGACGACGAGGGCGAGATCACCCTCTACGGCGACGTCGTGAGCCGTCAGCCTGTGGACTGGTGGACGGGCGAGCCCGAGCCCGGCCTCTACATCGCGCCCGAGAGCTTCATGGAGGATCTCGCGGCCGTCAAGGGCAAGAGCAACATCACCATCAAGATCAATAGCTGCGGCGGCGACCTCTACACCGGCATCGCCATCCACAACGCCATCAAGGGCCTGACCGGCCACAAGGTCGTCGTCGTGGAAGGCATCGCGGCCAGCGCGGCCAGCGTCATCGCCTGCGCGGGCGACGAGGTACAGGTCTATCCCGGCAGCATGGTGATGATCCACGGCGTCGCTGGGCTGCTCTACGACTACTACACCCTCGCAGACCTGAAGAAGCTCCAGAAGGACTTCGACGCGAGCGAGCGGGCCATCGCGGAGATCTACCACGCCAAGACCGGCCTCGAGGTCGACCAGCTCCGCAGCATGATGACCCGCGAGACGTGGATGGTCGGGCAGGAGGCCATTGACAACGGCTTTGCCGACACCCTGCTCACAGACGAAGGCCCCGACGTCACCCTGAGCGCCGACAAGAAGGCGCTCCTCGTCGCCGGCATCCGGCACGACGTCAAGGGCTTCAGACACATCCCGGGGACGATCCCCATCGACAACAGCATCCACGCCGCCCCTGCGGCTGGAAATAAACACGCGGCCGCCAAGAACGACGGCCCCAAGAAGGAGGACAACAAGACCATGACCCTCGAAGAAATGAGAGCACAGCACCCCGACGTCGTGGCTCAGATCGAGCAGCAGGCGGCCGAAACTGCCAGAACGCAGGAACGCGCCCGCATCGAGGCCATCGACAGCATCGCCGCAAGTGTGGGCGACGCGCAGCTCGTCAGGGACGCCAAGTACGGCGAGACCCCCTGCACCGCTGAGCAGCTCGCGCTCAAGGCTATGCAGAAGCAGGCGGCCCTCGGTGCCAAGCACCTGAAGGACGCCAAGGCTGACAACGACGAGTCCGGCGCTGCCGGCGTCGGCGCTGCCCCTAACGGCGGCGAGGAAGGCAGCGAAAACGACGACAAGGCAAAGGTGGACGCCATCGTCGGCCTCTACAACTCCACCAAGTCTCAGAACGGAGGTAAGAAGTAATGAGCAAGAGACTGGACGAAAACCTCGGCAGCGTCGGCTATGACGGCCTGATCGTTGCCAACGAGCCCGTCGCCGATGTGTTCACCGTGACCATCCGCAAGGAGGCCACCGCCGCGGCCACCTATAAGCGCGGCACCGTGATGGCCCTGTCTGCCAGCGGCACCGCTGCCGACGGCAAGCTGGTGATCCTCGGCACTACTGCGGCATCCAACGAAGTGCTGACCGCCAACTGCATCCTCGCCGAGGACGTGGAAGTCGGCACCACCGCGGACGTGACCGTGCTGGCCTACCGCACCGGCCACTTCGCCCGCAGCAAGCTGGCCGTTGCAAGCGGCTACACCCTGAAGGCGACCGACGAGGAGGAGCTGCGCAAGGCCGGCATCCTGCTCTCCGACGCCATCGAATACTAAGAGAAGGAGGACAACAAAATGCCTTTTAACTTCTACGACACCCACACGCTGCTCATGGCCGTGCAGCAGCTCACCCCTGCTGCGACCTTCCTGCGTGACCGCTACTTCCCCACCAACGACGCGAGCGACATCTTCGCCACCGACGACGTGCTCGTCGAGTTCCGTGACGGCAGCAAGAAGCTGGCGCCCTTCGTGGCCCCTCGCAAGGGCGGCGTCACCGTCCTGCGCGCCGGCTACAACATGGAACGCTACACCCCGCCCTTCGTGGCTCCCCGTCGCGTCCTGACCCTCGACGAGCTGCGCAAGCGCGGCTTCGGCGAGGCTCTCTACTCTCAGCTCACCCCTGAGCAGCGCCAGCAGACCCTCATCCTGCGCGACGCTGACGAGCTGGGCGAGCTCATCACCAACCGCGAAGAAGCAATGGCCGCCGAGACCATGCTGACCAACGGCTGCGTGATGAAGCACATCGCCGACGACGTCGACAAGGCCGACGAGATGGAGATCCGTTTCTACTCCGAGGCCAGCAACCCCGCGACCTACACCCCGACGGCCAAGTGGGACGCCACCGGCGGCAAGATCCTGAAGGATCTGGAGGCCATGATCCGTATGCTGACCAAGCGCGGCCTCCGCGCTTCTGATCTGGTCTGCTCCCCGGACGTGGCTGACACCATCATCAACGACGCAGCCGTGCAGAAGCTCCTCGACAACCGCCGCATCGAGATCGGCAACGTGGAGCCTGATCTGCTGCCTGACGGCGCTGCCATCGTGGCCCGCCTGAACGTCCTCGGCCGCATCATCAGCGTCATCTCCTACGACCTGACCTACACCGACGACGAGGGCAACGACAAGCTCTACATCCCGTCCGGCAAGTGCGTCCTCACCGCTCCCGGCGCTGGCCGCACCGCCTACGGCGCCGTCTCTCAGGTCGAGCAGAGCGACGGCGAGTTCCACACCTACGCCGGCCGCCGCGTGCCGAAGTATGTGAGCAGCGCCGAAGGCAACAGCCGCACGCTGACCATCTCCAGCCGCCCGCTGATGATCCCCAACAACAAGAACCCGTTCATCGTTGCGGACGTCCTGACGGACTGAGCGCAGCAGAAAGGAGCAGAGCATGATCCAGATCATCAAGGGCACCTTCGGCTACTATAACGGCCGCAAGGTGATCCCCATCACTGAAGCAGACGGCCCTCAGAAGTTCGACGACGAGCTGGAGGCCCGTCTGGTGAAGGAAGGCGTCGCCAAGTACATCGGCGAGCTGGGCGAGACTGCCGAGCAGCCCGCACCCGCTCCCGGCGACGACGCCGACGAGCCTGCCAGCACCAACACAGCGGCCGACGAGGCCCCTGAGTACAACGAGGATATGAAGCTCGACGAGCTGAAGGAAGTGGCCGCGCGCTATGGCGTGGACGCCTCTGCTATGCGCAAGAAGGCCGACGTCATCGCTGCCATCGAGGCCACCAAGGCCGAGCAGCCTGATGACGGCGCCGACGACGAGGAGCCCCCTCAGATCGGCGCCGCCGATCCCGTCTGATGGCCTTTAGCTTCAAGGCGATGGTCGAGGCTGACCGTCGGCGCACGTTTCTCAATCTCGACGAGTTCGGTGAGAAGCACACCGTCGAAGGCAGAGCCATCGCCGCCGTGCTGGACGACAACGCCCTGAAGGAACGCCAAGGGGGGCAAGAGCTGAGCGTCGCGGAGTCCTCTCTGCTGCTTTACGCGGCGGTCGAGGATCTGCCCGCTCGGCGCCCGGCGGGCGAAGGGCTCAACGTCGACGGCCGCGAGTACATCGTCAACGACTGGAGCGAGGACATGGGGATCGCCACCGTGGCCCTCGGCCAGACTGTCACCATGTAGGAGGTGCCCCATGTCCATCGTCAACAGCATCGAAACCGTCCGGGACTGGCTGACCGCCGAGGTCTGCCCTCTGGTCAAGCTGAAGCTCCCCGACGACAACGCAACGGACGCCTCCTACCCATACAAGCTGGTAAACCCGGCCGCGTTCTCGCTTTTCGTACCATCGAAGGACAGGACGCCCCCGAACATCGCCGCGCCGATCCCGTCGGTCTGCGTGCAGATCGTTCAGGGCGACGACGACCTGCTCCAGAGTGCCCGAGGCATCAAGATCCGGCTCTGCTTCTCAGCGTGGGATCCCGGCTACCACGGGCCCGACATCTTCAAGCCGAAGGGCGACGGCAGCGGCACCTACATCCAGCAATACAACGAGGCGGCGGCCTCCTACTTCGTGAAGAACGGAGAGGGCTGGCGTGACGCATGGAATTTTGTGGACACAGCTCTCCGGCTGATTGAAAACGCCGAGTACCTCGGCGACCTCCGAGTCATCAAGGAGAAGGGCATCACCTTCGGCCCTGTCACGGAGCAAGACGCCGTCCCCGACTTCTACCCGTACTGGTTTGCATGGGCTGAGTTCTCCGTCGAGGAGACCCTGACCCGCAACCCGAAAAGCTACCAACACCTGCTTTAAGGGCAGCCGCTCAGCTGCTCTAATTTCATGCAAAGGAGGATAAGCAGATGGCAAACGAATACCTCTACGGTGCCTACGGCCACATCGGCGAGACTGTGGCACAGAGCGCCGTGCAGGCGGGCACCACGCCGGTCTATATCGGCACGGCACCCGTCAACCTCGTGCGCGACTTCGGCAAGGCCGGCATCATCAACGCGCCGATCAAGATCACCAGTCTGGTCGACGCGCAGAAGAAGATCGGCTACTCGTCCGACTGGGGCACCTTTACCCTGTGCGAGGCCGTGTACGCGCATTTCAACAACACCCTCGGGAACATCGGCCCGATCTACGTCATCAATGTGCTCGACCCCTCCGCGGGCAAGCACCGCAAGGAGACGGCCACCACCAAGACCCTCACCTTCACCGGCGGCCGCGCCGAGTTCGCCAGCGACAAGATCATCCTCGACACCCTGACCATCGCAAAGAATGACAGCAGCAACTACGTCGAGGGCACCGACTACGCTGTGGACTATAACTTCACCAAGGGCACGGTCATCATCACCAGCCTGAAGGACGACGCGCAGCTCGCCGGCAGCCTGACGGCCAGCTTCAGCGAGGTGGACGACTCTGAGATCGCAGACAGCGACATCATCGGCGGCGTCACCTCCTCCGGCGAGTACAGCGGCCTGAGCGCGATCGCGCTGCTCTATCCCGAGCAGTTCGCGGTCTGCAATCTGATCGCGGCCCCCGGCTGGAGTCACAGCCCTGCCGTCTACAACGCCATGCTGACGACCTGCAAGAAGATCAACGGCCACTGGGACGCCTTCGTCGTGGCCGACCTGCCCCTCGTGGACAGCACCGCGCAGGCGGTCGACACGATCACCAAGGCGATCGCATGGAAGAAGGCCAACGCCTTCACCGGCGAGCGCTCTAAGGTCTACTGGCCGCAGGCTGTGGACAACCTCGGCAACGTGTTCCACCTGAGCACGCTGGCCGTGGTCGAGCTCATGCGCGCCGACTTCAGCCACAACAGCGTCCCGATGGAGACCTGCGGCAACAAGGCGATCCCCGTCATCAAGCAGTATTTCGGCGCCAATGCGAAAAACCGCGGCTTCGACCAGCAGAGCGGCAAGGAGCTGACGCAGAACGGCATCAGCACCGCCGTGGCATGGGGCGGCGAATGGGTACTGTGGGGCGACCATACGGCTGCCTACACCTACGGCGCAGACGTGGATCCCCGCGCGATCTTCGACGTCTCCATGCGGATGCTCATGCACATCACCAACGACTTCCAGCGCGAGTGGAGCCCGGAGATCGACGAGCCCATGACCCGCGCACTGAAGGATCGCATCATCAACCGCGAGCAGGAGAAACTCGACGGCTATGTCAGCATGGGCGCGCTGCTCGGATCCCCTGTGATCCTGTTCCTCGAGAGCGAGAACAGCACCACCGACGTGATGAATGGCGACTTCCGCTGGGACATCGCCGTCACCCCGACCCCGCCCCTCAAGTCTGCGAGCGTCTACGTCGCCTACACCGACGCGGGCTTCTCCGTCTACTACGAAGGAGGTGACGAGTAATGGCAAACCTGTGGCTCGACCTGAAGGGCCCCATCCTCGCCGATACCGTCTATGTGGACGGCGTTCTCGCCGCCAAGGACGTGACCATCGCCCTGCCTCCCGTCAACCTTGTGACGGCTGACTTCAAGGCGATGGGAACCTACACGGCGCCGCTGCCCGGCCAGATCGAGGCGATGGAGGCATCCATCACTAAGATCGGCATTGACCTCGGCCTGCGCAGCCTCGTCAAGCTGACGAGCAAGACCATCGAGATCCGCTGGGCGCAGGACGTCAAGCTCTCCGACGGCTCCACCAAGACCGAAGGCTGCAAGGCGTTCCTCCGCTGCGTCTCCAAGGGCATCCCCGGCCTGAGCGTGGATCCCGGCAACGCCAGCGAGAACGAGATCGCGCTGGCCGTCAGCCGCTACCAGCTTTTCGTCGCTGGCAACGAATACTGGCTGATCGACCAGCTCAACACCATCATGCGCGTCGGCGGCGTCGACTACGCCAAGGACATCCGCAGCGTCCTGTAACAAGAAGGGCGTCGCCTCCGGGCGGCGCCCTCTATTTATCGAAAGGAGACACACATGGAAAAGCTGACACTCCAGAACCCCATCACCATCAACGGCAAAAAGGTCAAGACTCTGACCTATGACACCGACGCGATCACCGTGGGAATGTTTGCCGATGCTGAGGCCCGCAAGCTCCGCGCGACCTCCAACAAGGGCGGCGGCAGCGCCGGCGCCTGCGAGCTCGACTACTCCCTGCACGCCTATCTCGCCATGATGGCGATCGTCGCCGTCAACAGCGACATCGACGTCAGCGACCTCGAGCGCATCAGCGGCCCCGACGTCATGGAGCTTATGAGGATCGGCCGAAATTTTACTACGGCGAGGTCGGCGGCACAATCCGAGGAAAGCGGCTCGGAGAGCTCGTCCGAGACTACTCTCGAGCCTTCCACACCTCAGTCGGCGAGCTCCGACGGGAACGCCTGACCGACTTCCTGATGGAATACTACGAGGCAGCCGAGGAGGCCAAGCGGCAACGCGACAAGGCCGCCTCAATGCCCCGGAATAACTTCAGGAAATACAGAAGGAGGTGACACTGATGGCAGGCAAAAACAAGATCATGCAGGCCGTCGTCAGCTTCGCCGGCACCATCGACCCCTCCCTCGGGAAGGCGATGGACAACGTCGCGGGACACCTCGACAAAGTAAACTGGAAGGCCGTTGCCGTCGGTGCTGCCGTGGGCGGCATCGCTGTGGCGACGGGCAAGGCGGTCGTCGAGGCCGGGAAGTATCTGGCAGAGCTGGGCGACGACTACAACAAAGCCATGAACCAGCTCTCCGCATCTACCGGCGCCACCGGCGACGAGCTGGACGCGCTGGGCGAGAGTGTAAAAAACATCTACGCGCAGAACCTCGGCGAGGACTTCAACGACGTGGCCGAAGGGCTGGCCGCTACGCAGAAAGCGAGCGATCTGGCCGGCGAAGCGCTGGAGCAGGCCACCGCGGCCGGCTTCGTGCTGCGTGACACCTTCGACTACGACATCAGTGAAAGCGCCAGAGCCGCCTCGGCTCTGATGAAAAACTTCAACATCAGCGCCGAAGAAGCCTACGGCCTAATCGCCACCGGCGCACAGAACGGCGCAGACAAAAACGGCGACCTGCTCGACACCCTGAACGAATACTCGGCGCAGTTTGCGGCCCTCGGCCTGAGCGCCGACCAGTTCATGGGCTCCCTCGTGGAAGGCGCTGACGCCGGCCTGTTCAGCATCGACAAAGTGGCCGACGCCGTCAAGGAGTTCAACATCAGAGCGAAAGACGGCAGCGACAGCAGCGCCGAAGCCTTCAAGGGCCTCGGCCTCAACTCCGACAAAATGTTCGCGGCCTTTGCAGCCGGCGGCGAGACCGCGCAGGCTGCATTTTTCGACACCGTCGAGGCTCTGAACAAGCTCGAGGATCCTCTCAAGCGCAACGAGATCGGCGTCGCACTGTTTGGCTCGCAGTTCGAGGATCTGGAGGCGGGCATCCTGCCCGTGCTCGGTGACATCGAGACCGCAGCCTATGACGGCGCCGCCGCGCTCCAGCAGATCAACGACGTCAAGTACAACGACCTCGGCTCTGCCTTCGAGGCGGTCAAGAGGTCGGCCGAAGTGGCCCTACTGCCTATGGCGTCGATGATCGCCAACACGCTGACATCGCTGGCCCCAATCCTGACCGACACCTTCGAGGAAATCAGCCCGGTCATCACCGACACGCTCAACGCTTGTATGCCGTTTGTGCAGGACTTCCTCGTCGGCATGGGCGACACCCTGAAGAAGGTCATGCCGATGGTCACGGAGCTGGCTGCGGGCATCCTGCCACTACTGGCTCAGCTCGTGGGCTCGTTCCTGCCGCCTCTGCTCGACCTCGCACAGCAGCTACTCCCGCCGCTCATGCAGATCGTTCAGGCTATTCTACCGCCGATCGCCAGCATCCTTGCCACCGTGCTCCCGATGCTGACGCAGATCATCTCGACTGTGCTGCCTGTGCTGGCGAACCTGATCGCCGCGCTGCTGCCGGTCATCACCCCGCTGCTGGAGGTTGCCCTGCAAATCGTCAACAGCGTCATCATGCCGCTGCTGCCTCCGCTGATGCAACTGATCGAGGCCCTGCTGCCCCCGGTCGTGAGCCTGCTCAATGCGATCATGCCGCTCCTCTCGCCCCTGCTGGCTATTCTGGAGCCCATCGCAAGCGTGCTCGGCACGATCGTCGGCTGGGTATCGAAGATTGTCAGCTTCGGCTCCGGCGTCATCAGCAAGATCGCGGGCCTGTTTGGAGGTGGAGGCGGCGGCAGCGCCAACGTCTCCGGCTATGCGACCGGCGGCTTCACGAGTGGCCCGTCCATCGCGGGCGAGGATCCGCGCTATCCGACCGAGGCGGTCATCAGCTTCAACCCTGCGTACCGCTCGCAAAACCTGTCCTACTGGGCCGAGGCTGGCCGGATGCTGGGCGCATCCAGCGAGGCCGACTACGAGCCCATCAGCAGCGGATCGGGCACGGCTGTGGTCTATGACCTGAGCGGCCTGTCCTTCTCACCTCAGATCAAGGTCGAGGGCGACACCGACGAGGACGCCCTGATCCGAAAGCTCCGCGACCTCGAGCCGGAGTTCATCGACTTCATCCTCGAGGCACTCAGCAGAAGGGAGGGCGGCGCCTATGTCACAGCAGACAGTCGGCTTTATTGATTATGTGGCGCAGGGCGGCGACACCTTCGACAGCATCGCGCTCGTCGCCTATAACGAGGAGCGCATGGCGAGCACCATCATCGAGGCCAACCCCGACCTCAGCGACGTGCTGATCTTCGAGGGCGGCGAGGCTGTGCGGATCCCGATCGTCGAGACCGTGGAGACGCCGGAGACCCTGCCGCCGTGGAGGAGGTGACGCCGTGAAGATCCTATACGAAGGCGTCGACATCTACCCGGACGTCAGCGTCCACCGCTGCTATCACGATATGTACGCCGAAAAGCAGAGCGACGAGCTGCTGCTCAAGCTCAACGACACCCGCGAGCTGTGGGACTCGTGGAACCCCAAGAAGGGCGACACCATCTCCATCGAGGACGGCGCTGCCAAGACGGGCAAAATGTTCGTCGAGAGCGTCGTCCCCGAGTCCGGCATCATCACCCTGCGGGCCTATTCCGTCCCGCAGTCTGCGAAGGATAAGCGGAGCAAATCGTGGGAAAAGGTCAAGTTCCTGCAACTGGCTCAGGAGATCGCCGGCCGCCACGGCCTGACGCTCGAGACCTACGGGATCACCGACCAGACCTACGACTACGTCGAGCAGAACAACCTCGCAGACTTCGCATTTTTTCAAAACCGCTGCACCCTCGAGGGCGCGGCGTTTCTGGTGTATGACGGCAAGCTGGTCGTCTACGACGAGGCGTACATGGAAAGCCAGCAGCCCGTCGACACCATCACCATCACCCCGGCCAATGACTTCGAGTACCGCGACGAGGGCACCAACGCCTACGGCTCGGCCGAAGCCGTCAACGGCGGTCTGACCGGCACCTTCGCAGCCCCGAACGGCGGCGACAAGGTGCTGCGCCGGATCCTACCCTTCCGCATGACTGACCAGAGCGAGGCCGACCGCTTCGCCAAGGGCCTCCTCCGGGACGCCAACAAAAACGCGACCGTCGGCACCCTCTGGACGGGCTCGCTGCTGCGAGACTATGCGGCGGGCTCTGTGGTCACGCTGGCGACCGAGGGCGTTAAGTCGTGGGACGGCACAGCATTCATCAGCCGGATCCGGCACGACTACGTCAAGACGCGGAGCAAACTATACCTCCGCAAGCCACTGGAGGGATATTGATGAACAGCAACAACCAAATGATCCAGAAGGGCAAGATCTCCAGCGTGGAGGGAAAGGCCGACAGGAACGGCGACAAAACCACGGCCAGAGTGCTCCCGAGCACCGCCGACAGCATGGTCACACGGCCGCTGACGATCCCGTGGTATCTGCGCGGAGAGATGGGAAACCTGACACCCGGAACAGAAGTCGCCTATGCTATGTTCGAGGACGGCACCGGCATCATCCTCTCCCGCATGGACGGAGAGTGGGACGGTATCGTCCCGGGCGACATCACCGTCAAGAAGGGCGCGCTCACGATGCAGGACAAGGGCATCAGCGTCCCGTCGGCAGACGTGATCGCCACGGGCATCAGCCTGACCGGCCACACCCACACCGACAGCATGGGAGGCGGCACTTCTGGCCCGCAGTAAGGAGGGATAGACATGGCCGTCATGGCATCATGGAACGGCAAGACGTGGGGCGTCTCCAGCCAAAGGATCGCCGCCCTGAATGGCGTCTCCTCCAGCGTCGAGCTCGACACGGAAAACAGCGACGACAAGGCCGGATCCCCGGCCACCAAGACCAAGGCGCTCAAGCTGCAAAGCATGAGCTTCGACTTCGATCTGGCGTCTGCCGTGGGCGGCGACGCCCGGGGAGAGTTCGAGTCGTGGACGTCGCTGGTCGGGCAGTACGCCCCCTTCTATCTGGCCGGCCGGCGCTTCGGCCCGGCCAATCTTCAGCTCACCGGCGTCAGCCTCTCAGACACCACACTCGACAACTTCGGCCGGATCCTGAAGGGCAAGATCACGATCAACCTGACGGAATACGCTGAGGAGGCCAGCAGCAAGAAGGCCGGCGCAGGCGGCTCGAGCAAAAGCTCGTCCGCGGCTGGCGTCTCGTCCTCTGGCGGCGTCGGCCGGCGTCTGAGCGCCGTCACCGTCGGAGCATCCAGCAGCGACAAGGCTGCGAAGAAACCCAACAACGCACAGCTCAAGTAAAGCGAGGTGATCCCATGAAAGCATCCGGCAACGGAGCGCCCGAGATCTGTGTGCAGAACCTCCTCAAGACCATCCGCGGGGAGGTGCCCTATGAGCGCATCAAGGGGATCGACCGCACGCTGATCGACAAGCCGAGCGAAACCGCTGCGACCGATCTGGCCGCCGACGTGGAGTTCCTCGTGGAAACCTACGAGCCTCGCGTGCAGCTCAGCGACTCCGACCTGAAGGCTCTGACCGCTCAGGCCGGCGACTTCGAGCTGCGGGTCAGCATCGACAACATCACATGAAGGAGGTGAACAGCGTGAGCGACGCGACAAACACCTACGGCGAGGACATCAAACTCACCACAACAGACGCGAACACCCTATACAAGACCATCATCACCGAGCTCGAAAAGGGCGCAGGCGAGCCGCTCTACCCGGGCGACGAGCGCCGGATCTTCGGCGAGGCTCTCGTGCCTGTGCTCGTTGCCCTCTACAACAGCCTCAACGACGTCGGCCGGCAGACGCTCCTCCGCTATGCGAGGGGCGAGGTGCTGGACGCCATCGGCGAGCGGCAGGACGTGAAACGACTGGAAGGCACACCGGCCAAGACGACCATGCGCTTCTCTGTCTCCACGCCGCAGGAGAGAAACATCATCATTCCGAAGTGGACGAAGGTGACGCCGGACAGCGAAAACTATTTTGCGACCGACGAGATCGCTGTGCTGCAAGCTGGCGCCTACTCTGTGGAGGTGCCTACCTCGGCCGTGAGCAACGGCACGAAGTTCAACGGCTACGCAGCCGGCACGATCGCCACCCTCGTCGACCTGATCCCCTACATCGAGTCCGTCACCAATCTGACCGAAACGGCCGGAGGCGATGACGGCGAGCCCTACACCACCGAGGGCGACAACCGCCTCCGCGAGCGGATCCGTCTGGCGCCCGCCAAGAGATCCACCGCGGGCCCTGAACAGGCTTACATCTACTGGGTAATGACGGCCGACAGCTCCATCGTGGACGCAAAGGCCGTCAGCGAGAAGGAAACCGTCAGCGAGACCCTCACGGTCTACGACGGCAAAGCCTTCAAGGGCGGCGGCACGCTTCTGACCGACAGCCTCGTCGTGAAGGCCCACGGGCAAAGCGCGGCGGCGGCCAAGAACACGGACTACACCGTCGACTACACCGACGGCCTGCTGACCATCACGCTCAAGGGCAGCCTCTCGGCCGCTGAGAGCATCGACATCATCATCACCCGCACGCTGGAGGGCTGCGTCAAGATCGTGCCCCTGCTGGAAGGCGGCGGGATCCCCGACGCTGCCATGCTGGCGAAGGTGCTGGACGTGGTCAACGCCAAGGACATCCGGCCGCTCACTGACAAGGTGAGCGCCGTGCCCCCGGAGGTCGAGACCTACGACATCGAGATCGTGTACTACACCACGCCGGAGAGCGAGGCCGAGGTGATCGCCAACGTCGAAGGCACCGGCGGCGCGATCGACCGCTACAACGAGTGGCAAGTCGCAGCCCTCGGCCGGGACATCAACCCCGACCAGCTCCGCAAGCGGATCCTCTCGCCTTCGTGGGGCGAGAACATGACCGGCGCCTTCCGCGTGGACGTCGTCAAGCCGACCTACAAGGCCCTCGACGACACGCAAGTCGCCAAATTCAGCGGCCACCTGACTGTCAGCCACAAGGTCGAGAGCGAGGTGGTGTAAATGCGGCTCAATGAGACCGAGATGGTCAAACTGCTGCCTGCGTGGATGCAGGAGGACGGCAGCGACAAGGGCATCGCCACCGGCTGCAACATTATCAGCCGCGACGCCTATGCACGCCTGAAGCTCCTGAGCAGGTGGGACAAGATCGACCAGCTCAGCGACGCAGAGCTCGACGAAATGGCGTGGGAGCTGAACATCCAGTGGTATGACAGCACCGCACCCATCGCAGCCAAGCGGGCCGTCATCCGCAACAGCGACCGCGTCTACGCGAAACTCGGCACCCCCTACGCCGTGGAGCAGATCGTGGCCGACTACTTCGGCACCGGCGAGGTCAGGGAGTGGTATCAGTACGGCGGGCAGCCGCATCACTTCAAGGTGCTGAGCGACAACCCGAGCCTCGTCAACAGCAACCTCGACCTGTTCCTGAAACTGCTGCGGACGGTCAAGCGCCGCAGCTCGTGGCTCGACGCGATCCTGATCTGCCTGACCGGCGAAATGTTCCTCTATTCCGGCATGGCCGTCAGGGATCACACCCAAGAGGTGCACGTCATGGGCAGCGACGAGATCCACATCTACCACGCGGCCGTCGTCCACGACAACAACCGCGAGACCGTCAGCATCGGCACCGACGCGGCGGTCATCTCAGACTAAGGAAAGGAGATAGACATGGCTGCATTTATCAACAACGACATCACCACCGCCGGCCTGATCGTTCTGGCGAAGGGCGTGGCCGGCCAGAAGATCAACTACACCAAGATCGTCCTCGGCGATGGCTACCTCGAGGAGGGCCAGACGCCCCGCACCCTCACCGGCGTGGTCAGCCCGAAGGCGACCGTCGACATCACGAAGCTGAAGATCAACGGCGACGGCACCGTGGCCGTCGGCGGCATCTTCACCAACGGCGACGAGACCGAGGGCTTCTACTACCGCGAGCTCGGCCTTTATGCCGAAGATCCCGATCCCGAGGTCGGCGAAGTGCTGTACTGCTACGGCAACTGCGGCGATCTGGCCGAGTGGATCCCGCCCTCCGGCGGCGCTACCATCGTCGAGAAAACCATCGACATCGTCACCGCGATCGGCACGGCCACCAATGTGACCGCCTACATCCCCGCCGACGCCTACGCCACCAAAGAGGACTACGAGACCTACAAAGCCATCGCCCTCGGCGCGCAGGCTACGGCAGAGGAGGCTCTGGCACTCGCCCGGCAGGCCATCGCAATCGCACAGGCCGCCGAGGCATCGGTGAATGACCTGAGCAACGCGGTCGGCCAGAACACCAGCAAGATCGCAACACTGTGGGACGCCGTTTTCAGCGAGATCACGACCAACCCCTTCCAGATCACGTTTGCAGACCTGACGGGCATCACCCTGACGGCCGGCATCTGGAACAGCGGACTCCAGCGCCTCGAGTGCTAAACTACCGGCCAAAGGCCAGAAAGGAGGCCGCCCATGTATAGAGGCACCACACCAACCATCACCATCAACTGTGACATCGACGTCAGCGAGTTCGTGACCATGTGGGTAACATTCCGCACGCAGCAGCTCGCCACCTATGCCCCGCCGAAGCAGGTGGAAGTCACCAAGCACCTCGGGGACGAGGGCGTCGACGCGACCGACAAGGTCGTCACCGTCAGCCTGACGCAAGCCGACACGCTGCTGCTCGGCTCTCTGTCTCCCGACGAGGATCAACAGGTGGAGGTGCAGATCCGCGGCAGGACGGAGGACGGGCGCGCGTTTGCGAGCAACATTATGACCGCCCCGCTCAGCCGGATCCTGAAGGACGGCGTCATCTAAGTGAGCGTCGACTTCAACGCCTCGTTCTCTGGCAGCGCGGAGACCTTCGGGGCGAAGATGACCGAGACGCCTGCCTCCATGACCGCCTCCATGAAGGAGACGGGCGGCGGCAGCGCCTCAAACTACGAAGCCCTGCGCAACAAGCCCAAGATCAACGGGCACGAGCTGATCGGCGACATGACGCCGGCGCAGCTCGGCATCACGGACGACAGGCACCACACCCACAAGCAGGCGCAGGCAGCGAAGGTGTGGACAGTCGCCCACAACCTCGGAAAGCGGCCCGCCGTCACGGTCGTCGACAGCGCCGGCACTGTGGTCATCGGGGAGGTCGACTACCTCGACGACAATAACGTGCGTCTGACCTTCTGCGCGGCCTTTTCCGGGACTGCATACTTCAACTAAGGAGGTAAACCCGTGAAAATCCTGACAAATCTGGATCTCTCGCAGAATGAGATCCAAAACGCCATCATGCAGCCGCTCGCTGCACCTCCGTCCAACCCGAAGCTCGGCCAGATCTATTTCAACAGCATCGACCTGACGCTGTACCTGTGGACAGGTGAGAAATGGATCCCCGTGCCGACTAAGCTCTCGCAGCTCGAGAACGACAGCAAGTTCATCACGGCCAAGGACGTCCCCGAGGGCGCAGTCGCATCCACGACCACGCCGAAGATGAACGGCACCGCTGCCGTCGGCTCCGAGACAGCGTTCGCGCGCGGCGACCACGTCCATCCCAAGGACACCAGCAAGCTGAACACGGACGGCGACGGCTCCAACGTGACCGTCGCCTTCAAGGCAGCAGCCAAGCGTGAGGCACCCGTCTCCGGCGAGAAACTGAGCGTCCTGCTCGGCAAGGTGCTGAAGTTCTTCAGCGACCTCAAGACCGTGGCCTTCTCCGGCAGCTATAAGGATCTGAGCGACAAGCCGACGATCCCGTCCGCTGCCGCTGACGTCGGCGCGATCCCCGCAACGGAAAAGGGCGCAGCCGGCGGCGTGGCCGAGCTGGACAGCGGCGGCAAGGTGCCGGCCAACCAGCTCCCGAGCTATGTGGACGACGTCGTCGACGCCTACATCCGCACCGGCGTCACGGCCCTCGGTGCCAACTGGCTGAGTAAGACCTCCGGCGGCGCCGCCCTGACGCCTGAGTCCGACAAGATCTACGTCATCCTGAGCGAAGGCGAGTACCAGAACAAGACGTACCGCTGGAGCGGGACGACCTACGCCGTCATCGGCAACGATCTCGCCATCGGCGAGACTGCGAGCACCGCCTACCGCGGCGACCGCGGCAAGACGGCATACGACCACAGCCAGAGCGCCCACGCTCCCGCCGACGCCGAGAAGAACGTCCAGAGCGACTGGAACGAGACGGACGGCAATAGTGACGCCTTCATCAAGAACAAGCCCGCGATCCCGAAGGCCGTCACCAAGACCGTCCAGACCCTCAGCGACGCGGCGAGCAAGAGCTTCACCGTCACCGGCTACATCCTCAGCGTGATCCTGATCGACAGCGCCACCAAGGAGCAGGTCATCGGCGACATCTCTTTCGAGAACGCCACGGCCTCGGCCAACGGCAAAGTCACGGTCACGCTCGCGGCCGCGCCCTCCAACCCGATCCTCGTCATCATCACAAGCATCGCACTGTAAGGAGGCCGGCCTATGAAACACTACGGAGCAGTCGACGACCCGAAGGACATCACGACGAAGGAGTATGTCGACGCGGCTGACAACGCTCTGAAGGTGAAGGTCGACGCCCTGTGGGACTTCGTTTGCACGGACATCACGAGCAATCCCTTCCAGATCACATTCGACGATCTGGAGGGGCTGACCGTGAGATCCGGCATCTGGAACACAGGGCAGCGGAGGCTCGAGTGCTGATGGGAAACTGCTACAACTACACCCCGATCCCACCAGCCGAAGCCTCCTGCATCATCGCGCACCTGTTCGTCGAGCTGGCCCTGCCCTGCTCCTGCTGCAAGCGGGAGGACGGCGTCATCGTCATTCAGGGCAAGACCTACGACGGCAGCAGCGCCCGCGTCACAATCAAAGGCGAGGAGGTGAGATACTACGGCAAGCAACGGACACTCGCGGCCATACGAGCGGGCCAATGTAGGCCGCCCGCCCTTCGGCCGTGACAAACTGCCCGAGATGCAGGTCATCACGGACGCCAAGGAGCTCGAGAAACACACCTACATCAAGACCAGAAACCCGGCCGTTTTCCCGAAGAAGGAGCGGCTCGGTCTGGCGCAGAGGATGATGAACGAGGCCAGCGACCTCGTCGCCGATCTGATGGAGGCCAACGATCTGCTCCTGACGGATCCCGAGGAGCGTGAGCTCAGGTATCGCGCGCAGCGGTCGGCGCTTCGCAACTGCCGAAAGCTGATCCACCACATCGAGCTCGCGCATGAGATCCTCAGCGGCTTCGGCGATGACGCCTTTGCATACTGGGCGAAGATGGCGGCCGGCGTGAAGAACCAGACCGCCAAATGGTACAAAACCGATAAAGAGAGGGCCGCCAAGCTGGACGCACAGAAGCGTCACCAGTGAGGCGGCCCTCGGGGTATGCCTTGTTTTTTCGTGCCGGCTCGGCCAACAACGCCCGCAACGTCAACACCGATGGCACTCTGAACAGGAACAACGCCTACAACGGCAACAACGGCCTGCGCCCCGCTTCGATGGATCGCCCGACTTATTAACCGCCCGGAGACGGACGGCGAACACTGTGCCCCATCATCCAAGGAAGGCATATCCCTCCCGCAGCCGCGGCCGTCTGACCGGCCCGGTCATGGGTAAACACAAGACCGCCGATGCCCCCGGCGGCGCACGCAAAGCGTGGCCGGAGCTATACACGGCGGGGAGACTTTTCAATGGAGAATATCGTAAACAGCACCATCGCGCTCTACAAAGCATACCGCAAAACCCGCTGCGGAAAGCGCGACAACCCGACCGCCATGCGCTACCGCATGGAGGCCATCGAGCGCACCGTCGCCCTCTCTGAGAGGCTCCAGCGGCGCGACTATTCCTTCGGGCCCTACTACCCCTTCAAGGTGTACGAGCCCAAGGAGCGGCTCGTCCTCGCCATCGACTTCGAGGGCAAAGTCGTCCAGCACTCGCTCTGCGACAACGTCCTCGAGCCGGCGTTCTCCCGGCGCTTCATCCGGGACAACTACGCCGGCCAGATCGGCAAAGGCACCCACGACGGCCTCGATCGTCTGGCTGCGGCCATGCGCCACTATTTCTTCAGCCGAAAGGCAGCAGACGAAGCAGCCCGCAAGGCTGCCGGCCTGCCGCCCCGGCCGATGAACGAGTGGGACTACGCCGACGGCTGGGTACTGAAGGGCGATTTTTCAAAGTTCTTTTACACCCTGCTCCATTCCTACTGTTACGAAACGGCCCGCCGGGCCCTGAAGTGGCTGAAGGATCCCGAGCTGATCGACTTCGCTGAGTGGCTGCTGTGGCTCATAATCGACAGCACGCCAGACCCCGGCATCCCGATCGGCAACCAGTCGAGCCAACTGCTCGCGCTGCTCTATCTGGACGCCTTCGACCACTGGCTGAGGGATGACCGCGGCCTCGTATATGGCAGGTACATGGACGACTTCTACATCATCCACAGCGACAAGCTGCTGCTCCGGCAGATACTCAAGGAGATCGAGGCGTACATCAAGCCGCTCGGCCTTCGGCTGAACGGCAAGACGCAGATCCTCCCGCTGAAGAACGGCATCGACTTCCTCGGTTTTCACACCTACCTCACGCAGACCGGCAAGGTCGTGAGGAAAGTGCGAGCCAAGAGCATCGACAACATGAAGCGCAAGATCCGCAAGTTCCGCGGGCTGGTGGACTCCGGCAAGATGACACTCGACAGCGTCGTGCAATCCTACGCGAGCTGGACGGGCCACATCTCACACGGCAACACCTACCACCTGCGGCAGAACATGGACGCCTATTTCTTCAGCTATTTCCCGGAGCTCAAACCATCACCGAAAGGAGACACAACTCATGGCCCAAAAACTGAGCAACCTCGCAAACAAGTCGAAGGTCAAGTTCGGCAGCCTATACGGCAGCCCGATCGTCTGGATCGTGGCCGATAAGAACCACGCAGGCTACCCCTCCAACAGCGTCACGCTCGTGACCAACCAGATCATCAAGATGCTGTGCTTCGACGCGACAGAACCGAGTAACGGCAACAGCGACCGCCGCAACTACGGCAACAACCGCTACATCTACTCGAACCTGCGCCAGTGGCTCAACAGCCCCGCGGCTGCCGGCCAGTGGTACACCGCACAGCACTCCGCAGACCAGACGCCGGACTCCTCCCACGTCTGGAACAGCGTCAACCCGTACAGTGGCCTCGCCGGTTTTCTGAACGCCTTCACCGCCAACGAGCGGGCAGCTCTGCTGAACACCACCATCACGGTCGGCAAGAGCTCCACAGACGGCGGCGGGACGGAGACCTGCACGGACAAGATCTTCCCCCTGTCCTGCACTGAGGTCGGCCTGAGCGGCGACCACGTCTGCGGCAGCAAGCTGGCGATCTTTAGCGACAACAACAGCCGCATCGCCACCGTGACGGCCTCCTGCGTCGCAAATTCCAACTATTCCAGCAACCCGGGCTCTGGCGCCGCGTGGTACCACTGGCTGCGGGACGCCTATGCCGGCTCGGCCTGCTACGCCCGCCGCGTCGGCGCCGATGGCACTCTGAACTGGGGCAGCGCCTACCGCGGCCACTGCGGCCTGCGCCCCGCTTGTAATCTGTCCTCTGATCTCCTGATCTCCGACTCCGTCGACTCGGATGGATGCTATACAGTGATCTACAATCAGGCGCCCACAGCGCCGTCGTCCATCACTGTCCCGAGCGAAGTGCTCGGCGGCGAGAACCTGAGCATCTCGTGGGCGGCCTCCACCGACCCCGACGGCAACCTCTCCGGCTACGTTCTGGAGCGCAAGGTCGGGAGCGGCACATGGGCGCAGGTCTACAAAGGATCCGCGCGCACCTACACCGACACCATCACCTACGGATGGACGAGCGTGCAGTACCGCGTCAAGGCATACGACGCCGCCGGCGCGGAGAGCGCGTACACCACCAGCGCCACCCGCACCGTCACCAATAACCGACCGCCCGTCATCAGCGGTACGGACGGCGCCCTCGGCAGCTTCAGCACGGCGGCCCCGTCCTACGAGTACACCGTCACCGACGCCGACGGCCATCAGGTCGACGTCGTGGAGATGCTGGACGGCGTCACGCTGCGCAGCTACACCGTGACCCTCGGCCAGACCAACACGCTGACGATCGGCTCCGAGGCGTGGCTGAAGGTCGTGAACGGCAGCCACACCCTGAAGATCGTGGCGACCGACGCCAAGGACGCCAGCGTCACCCGCACGCTGACCTTCACCAAGGCCGTCACGTCCATCGAGTTCGAGCAGACCCTCGCTATGGAGGCCGACGCCATGCCGACCAAGGCCCTCGTCAACATTCAGGGCAATTTCCCGGCCGGCTGCACGCTTCAGGTCTGGATCTGCAACAACGGCAACGACGCGAGCCCGACGTGGGAGGACATCACGCAGAAGGCCCGCACCGGCCAGAAGCACTACTTCACAAACAAGACCAAGACGGCCGCAGCGTGGGGCGTCAAGGTCAAGGCCAAGCTGCTCCGCGGCTCCGCTACGGAGACCTGCTACATCCAGTCGATCGGAGGTAACTTTGCATGATTAAACACAGAGCCGACAGCATCCAAAAGCTGAACGACGAACAGGCCGCAGAGGCCAAGAAGGACAAAACCATCGCCGAGCAGGCTGACACCATCGAGCTGCTGAAGGGCTGCATCATGGAGCTGGCCGACGTGGTCTACGGCGACGGAGGGGAGGTAACAGCATGAGCAAGATCGTCGAGCTGTACGTCAGGGAGCTGACCCGCGAAGGCTCCACCATGACCATCAACGACGTCCCGAAGAAGCTGCGCAAGCAGGTCGAGGACGCCATCGCTGCCATCGAGGCAGCCGCAAACGCTGGCACCGCGAAGGAAGGGGCGAGCGAATGATCGCCCGGGCCCTCGCGTGGCTATTACTAAAAATTGCAGGAAAGGAGGAGCGTGAAATGCTGGTACGTCTGTATGCAGGCGAGATCATCATGGGCCGCATCACCGAGGACAACGTCCCCGCGAAGCTGAAGGCCCGCGTGCACAAGTATCTCGTCGACATGGGCTACTTCGACGACGTCGAGGAGTAAGCCCAACAACAAGGAGGGCCGCGTCCTGCGGCCCTCCGGCTTTTATGAGGTGACACAATGATCGAAATCAACATCGGCGCGCTCATCGTCCTTCTGGGGATCCCGACGGCCGTGACCGGCTTCTGCTTCTGGATGCTCGAGCACAGGATCCAGAAGCGCGAGAAGCAAAAGGAGGCCGAGGAGGCCAAACGACAGAAAGAGGCAGCGGCCCGAGAGCGTGCCCGTGAAGATCTCCAGATCATCACCATTCAGGGCACGTCGGCAGCCATCGCTCTCGGCGAGGCGACGGCCCGGGCCGTGCAGCGCATCCCTGATGCGCATTGTAACGGGGATATGCACGCGGCCCTCGACTACGCTGCCAAAATCAAACACGCGCAGAAGGACTTCCTCACCAGTCAGGGGATCCACGCGATCATCGACTAAGGAGGTGAGCAGCATGGCCGCAAAGAAGCGCCGGCGCAAGCGTAAAAAGAAAATCGAGGCGAGCAAAAAGCTCGCATACTGGGCGGCCAGCGTGGCAACGCTCAGCGCAGCCAGTTCTCTGCTGCTCTCTGCCTTCGGGCGCGACCCGGTCGGTGAGCTGACCGGCACCATCTTCACCGCCTGCGTCGGCTATCTAATCACATACGCCGGCAAGAGCCTCGGCGAGAAAATCAGCCGAAACCGCCACGGGCTCGACGCCGACGGCAACCCGCTCCCGGATCCGTCCGGGAACACTCTCAACAATGAGGAGGCAAAAGGATGAACACCATCGACATCACACCCATCGTCAACGCAGCCCTCGCCCTGATCGGCGCCGGCGTCAGCGTTTTCCTGATCCCGTGGCTGAAGAAGCAGACCACCGAGGCACAGCGCAAGGAGCTGACCGCGTGGGTAAAGATCGGCGTCGCTGCCGCTGAGCAGCTCTACGTCGGACAGGGCCGCGGCGAGGAGAAGAAGCAGTACGTCCTCGACTTCCTGAAGCAGAAGGGCTTCAAGGTCGACGAGGAAAGCGTCGTCAACGCGATCGAGGCAATCGTCAAGCAGCTCAACACTGAGGGCCTGACCATCGAATAACGGAGAGGGCGGGCTCCGGCCCGCCCTTTTCTTGCTTGTAAAGGAGGTAAACCCATGAAAAACCAGAACACCAACGACATCAAGCTGAAGCCCGGCGAGACCATCACAGACGAGACTCTCGACGAGCTGACCGGCGGGAAAGGAGACGACAATGAGTAACAGCCCTCTGGTGGTCTACACCAAGCTCAGCCCGAACCACTCGGGCAAGCGCACCAAGAAGATCGACACCATCACTATTCACTGCATGGCGGGCAACTGCTCCGTCGAAACCTGCGGCAACCTGTTCGCCAACTCTGCGCGGCAGGCGTCCAGCAACTACGGCATCGGCACCGACGGCCGGATCGCCCTGTACGTCGACGAGGCAAACCGCTCGTGGTGCACCTCGTCCAACGCCAACGACCAGCGGGCCGTCACCATCGAAGTCGCCAACAACGGCGGCGCACCTGACTGGCCCGTCTCCGCGAAGGCATACGCCGCGCTGGTGGATCTCGTGACCGACATCTGCAAGCGCAACGGCATCAAGCGCCTCGTCTGGTCAACCAGCAAAAACGACCGCGTGAACCACCTGAACGGCTGCAACATGACCGTGCACAGGGACTACGCGAATAAGAGCTGCCCGGGCGACTACCTCTACAACCGCCACGGCCAGATCGCCGCCGAAGTCAACAAGCGCCTCGGCGTCAAGGATGCAGGCAGCAGCACCGGCGGCCAGACCTCCGGCAGCACAGAGACCGGCCTGAAGGTCGGCGACGTGGTCAACTTCAAGGGCACACAGCACTACACCAGCGCAGCGGCCAAGGACGCCAAGACCTGCAAGCCCGGCAAGGCCACCATCACGGCCATCGCGGCCGGCAAGGCGCACCCGTACCACCTGAAGGCAATCAGCGGCGGCGGCTCCACCGTTTACGGCTGGGTAAACGCTGCGGACATCTCGACCGGCAGTGCCGGCACGGCCACGAGCTACCGTGTGCGGACGACGGCCGACGTGCTGAACATCCGCAAGGGCCCCGGCACCAACTACGGCGTCGCCGGCCAGATCAAGGGCAAGGGCATCTACACCATCGTTGCCGAAGCCGCAGGCCCCGGCGCGACCAAGTGGGGCAAGCTCAAGAGCGGCGCGGGCTGGATCTCTCTGGACTACGTCACGAAACTCTAAAACCGCATAGAAAAGCAGAAACCCGCCCGGAGATTCCGGGCGGGCTTTTTCTGTTATGCGGGGCTTTACTCCTCAGCGTCAGGATCCGGCACTTCACCGGCAGTGGCGAGCTCGGCCTCTGTGGGCTGGAACCGCAGCACACGGCCCTCGGAGTCATAGAAACCGCCGAGCAGGATGGTGAAAATATCGACCAGCCAGCCGATCCCGCAGGCCCCGGCCGTCAGCAGCCAGATGACGCCCGTGCCGGTTTTACCGACATAGAACCGATGGGCCCCGAAGAAGCCGAGGAAGATGCACAGCAGCAGCGCCACCGTCTTATTTTTCGGGGACGTCGGCCGCTGCGCTGCGGGGATGCTGACCGCGCCCTGCTGCGCGCCGGACTTCCCGCTGGAGCTCGTCGTATAAGACAAGCCCGTCCCGGGGATCCCGACGGTCGTGTGGCTTTTTCCCGTCGTGCTGATCGTGTGCTTCAGACCCTTCGGGCCGAAGCTGACGCTCGCGCTTTTCTTGTTAAGGTTTACCCGGACACCCGGGGCAATTTTGAAACTACGTCTGAACCGTGTACCCATGCCGTTACCTCCTGTTTGCGTTTTTTAGCGTTTAGTCATCTTTGGCATAATATTACCATGCCAAAACTGGTAAAGTCAATATTGCATAGTCATCTTTAGGATAAAAGGAGGCGAGGGCGTCGAAAATCTACAAACCAGACGGCAGGTGCAACATCTCCGGGGAGCGAGTCAAAGAGGAACGGCTGCGGGCTGGTCTATCACAGGAACAGCTCGCCTACAAGCTCCAGATCATCGGACTGGACGTCACGCAGAAGGTCATCAGCCGCATCGAGAACGGCAGCAGAGTCGTCGCTGACTACGAGCTGGACTATCTGGCGACCGCCCTCGGCACCACGATCAACCACCTGCTCGGGAAAGAATGAGAAAACCGCACGGCAGCGACGCCGTGCGGCTTTTTTTATGTGAAAAAACGCGGGAAAATGTTGAAAATCCGCCGAATTATGCTTGACATTATAGAGCAAATGCTCTATAATATAATCACAGGCAAGGGATAGCCGAGTACAGAAAGAAAGGAGAACAAAACCGCGGAAAGGAGGCAAAGCCGTGGATGCTGAGCAGATGAAAAAACTGCTCGAGCTGCTGGAACAGGCTCTAAAGTGTGAACAGGTTGCCACCATCACGATCACGATAAAGCCGAACCAAAAGCCCAAGCAGTAAGGTCGAAGGACGGCGGGAAAAATCCCGCCCGCCGTTCCTCTTTATTATAACCACGAAACCACGGCGAAGTCAAGCGGGAGGAACAACATGGACATCTCGATCAAAGTGACCTACAAAAGCGAGGGGCTGCAAAAGCTCCGCAAGGCTGCCGGCCTGTCTCAGTCTCAGCTCGCCGATCTGGCCGGGATCAAGGTGCAGGTGCTCCAGCAGTACGAGCGCGGCGCCCGGGACATCAACGGCGCGAAGCTGCCGACGCTGCTGAAGATCTGCAACGCGCTGGAGTGCAGGCTGGCTGACATCATCACAGACGAGGAGACGCTCGAGCTCCTGAAAAAGTACGAGGAACACTGACACACAGAAGGGGCGGCCGGCGGGCCGCCCCTTTTCTTTTATCACGGAGGGGAACACAATGGGACAGCACTGGAGCCATCTGACGCCGACCAAGCGCATCCAGCTCGACGCCTTCATCCGCGCAGGAATGAAGCCGACCGACATTGCCAAGGAGCTCGGCGTACATCATACGACCATCTACCGGGAGCTGAAGCGATGCACCTATGAGCACCTGAACAGCGACTACACCACCGAGACCAGATACAACCCGGACGGAGCGCAGGCCCGCTATGAGGCCAACCTCCGCGCAAAAGGCCCGGAGCTGAAGATCGGCAACGACTACGAGCTGGCCGACTACCTGATCACCAAGATCCGCGACGAGAAGTACAGCCCGGAGGCTGCAATCGGTGAGGCTGAGGTCAAGGGCTGGCCCTTCAAGACCCACATCTGCGCGAGCACCGCCTACAACTACATCCGCGGCGAGATCTTCGGCGACGAGCTGACCGTCTCCATGCTGCCGCAGCACGGCAAGCGCCACCAGCCGGAACGCCCGGCCGGATCTATGCCGCGCAAGCCTGCGGGCCGGAGCATCGAGGAGCGGCCCGAGCACATCAACAACCGCAGCACCTTCGGACACTGGGAGATGGACAGCGTCGAAAGCTGCCAAGGCGTCAGCAACACCTACATCGTGATGACCGAGCGGAAAACGCGCTGGGAGCTCATTATACCGTCGCCGGACAAGACGGCCGCCAGCGTCGTCGCTGCGATCGACGGGCTCGAGGCCAAGTACGGCGACCTGTTCCCGAAGGTATTCAGATCCATCACCTGCGACAACGGCTGCGAGTTTGCCGACGCTGCCGGGATTGAGCGAAGCGCAAGCGGCAAGGGCGCCCGCACCGAGGTCTACTACTGCCACCCCTACCGGCCGAGTGAGCGCGGATCCAACGAAAACCAAAACGGCCTAATCCGGCGGCACGTTCCGAAGGGCACCGACCTCAGCACAATCTCAGACGAGGAAACCAAGCGGATCGAGGCGTGGCTCAACAACTACCCGCGGAAAATGTTCGGTTATCTGTGCTCCGAGCAGCTTTTCCGCGAGGAAATGGCCCTCATTCTGGCCTCATAAAAAATATTTTTGCTTTTTTGTGCATTTACTCTTGACAAATGGCGCGATACAATAAAAACAAGCTGCATCTTATTTATAAAAGGAGTACGTCATGCCACAAGAATTTCCCGCCATCCGTCTGGTCGCGCTGGATCTGGACGGCACCCTGCTGAACCGCGAGGGGCACGTCACCCCCCGCACCCGCGCCGCTCTGCAAGCTGCTGTGGATAAAGGCGTGTACATCGTGCCCGCCACCGGCCGTCCGCTGGCCAGTCTGCCGCCGGAGGTGGCGCAGCTGCCCGGCATCCGCTACGTCATCACCTGCAACGGTGCCGCCGTGTGGGACTTGGGCAGCGACCCCATGGGCGCAGTGTACAGCCGCTATTCCAACGCAAAAGAGCACCGCACCAGCACCCCGGTCTGCCTGCTGCACAGCCTGATGCCGGTGGAGACTGCCCGCGAAGCCTTTGCCGTCTGCGAGAGCTGCCACGCCGACCTGCGCATTTTCTCGGACGGATATGCCTGCACCGATGCCCGCAGCATTGCGCTGGCCGCTGCCCGGGCAGCAAAGAAGGACAGCACCGAAGCGCGCCAGCCCAACGATGGCCGCTTTACCATTCTGCGGGACGCAGCCGAGTGGATGAGCCGCAACGCCTTTGCCATTGAAAAGCTCTGCGTGTTTTTTGAAACCCCGCAGCAGGCTGCGTCTGCGCTGCCCCGCTTCCGCGCCGTCCCGGGCGTGGAGATCGTACAGGGGTCGCCGAAAAATGTGGAAGTGACCGCCGCCGGTGTGGACAAGGGCGAGGCGCTGCGCGCACTGGCCGACCGGCTGGGCGTCCCGCACGCGTGCACTCTTGCGGTGGGCGACAGCGAGAACGACCGCGCCATGCTGCAAAAGGCCGGGGTAGCCGCTGTAATGGCCAACGGCATGCCGGAGATCCGGGCACTGGCGCACCTTGTCAGCAAAGCCGACTGCGACCACGACGGCGTGGCCGAGATACTGGAAGCCCTTGGCATCTGAGCCAGTTTTTGCAGCAATTTTCCAGCATTTTTACCGGCATTTGCCCCGATTTTTCGGGTCATTCGTCATTTTTGTGCAATGTATACAAGCTCTTATGCAAAACATTGTGCTTGTTGAGTATTACCAAAGACGGGCTGTTCGTTTATACTAGTACTATAAGCGCGTATGGGGGTATTGCGCCCACTGGAGCAAACCCGACGCACCGAGAGAGTTCAAATATAAAAGGAGAAATGCGTTATGAATCCCATCGTAGAAAAGGTCTATCAGATCGGCATTATCCCTGTTATCGCTTTCAACAGCGTTGATGAGGCCCTGCCCCTGTGCAAGGCTCTGGCTGAGGGCGGTCTGCCCGCAGCTGAGGTCACCTTCCGCACTGCCTGTGCTGAAGAGTGCATCCGCAAGATCCACGAGGAGATGCCCGAGATGCTGCTGGGTGCCGGCACCGTTCTGACCTGCGAGCAGGCCGACCGTGCTATGGCTGCCGGTGCTTCCTTCATCGTTGCTCCCGGCTTCGACCCCGAGGTCTGCAAGCACGTCATCGACAAGGGCGGCATCATGATGCCCGGCACCTGCTCCGCAGGCGAGATGCAGCAGGCCATGAACATGGGCTGCGAGGCTCTGAAGTTCTTCCCCGCTGAGGCAAACGGCGGCGTGGGCATGCTGAAGAACATCGGCGCTGCCCTGAAGGGCGCTCGCTGGATGTGCACCGGCGGTGTCAACGCCAAGAACGTCAACGATTATCTGGGCTATGACCAGATCTTTGCCGTGGGCGGCACCTGGATGTGCAAGAGCGATGTGATCAAGGCCGGCGACTGGGCAAAGATCACCGCACAGAGCAAGGAAGCTGTTGACACCATGCTGGGCCTGAAGCTGCTGCACGTCGGTATCAACACCGGCAACGAGGAGGAGGCCATGAAGGTGGCTAACCTGATCGGCGCTATGCTGAACATGAAGGTCGCTCCCGGCAACTCCAGCATCTTTGTCGGCAACAAGGAGTTCGAGATCATGAAGAAGCCCGGCCGCGGCACCAATGGCCACATCGCCATCGGCTGCAACAACGTGGACCGCGCCATCTATCACCTGTCTCAGCGCGGCGTGAAGTTCGATCTGGACAGCAAGAACGTGAAGAACGGCAAGACCGTTGCCTGCTACATGGCAGACGAGATCGCCGGCTTTGCCTTCCATCTGGTGCAGGCATAAGCGCCTGTCCCCTTTTACCCGTAAAAGCCCCGCCGCAGCGGGTATGCCCTGCGGCGGGATGAATGAAACACCTGATATAAAGGAGAATAACCAATGAAAGTCGTTACTTTTGGCGAACTGATGGTTCGTCTGCAGCCCTTCAACTACGAGCGTTTCGTTCAGGCTAACAGCCTGGAGTTCAGCTTCGGCGGCGGCGAGGCTAACGTTGCTGTTTCTCTGGCCAACTACGGTCTGGACGCAGCTTTTGTTACCAAGCTCCCCGCACACGCCATCGGTCAGGCCGCTGTCAACAGCCTGCGCCGCTACGGCGTTGATACCAGCATGATCACCCGCGGTGGTGACCGTGTGGGCATCTACTACAACGAGAAGGGCGCTTCTCAGCGTGGTTCCGTCTGCATCTACGACCGTGCCAACAGCGCCATCCAGCTGGCTCAGCCCTCCGACTTTGATTGGGATAAGATCTTCGAGGGCGTGGATTGGTTCCACTTCACCGGCATCACCCCGGCTCTGGGCGAGAACGTTGTCGAGATCTGCCGCGAGGCCTGCAAGGCTGCTAAGGCTCACGGCGTGAAGATCAGCTGCGACCTGAACTACCGCGGCAAGCTGTGGACCCGTGAGCAGGCCCGCGCTGCCATGACCGATCTGTGCCAGTACGTTGACGTTTGCATCTCCAACGAGGAGGACGCAAAGGACGTGTTCGGCATCGAGGCCGAGGCTACCGATATCTACGGCGGCAAGCTGAACGCTGAGGGCTACAAGAGCGTTGCCAAGCAGCTGGCTGACAAGTTCCACTTCGAGAAGGTCGCTATCACCCTGCGTGAGAGCCACAGCGCATTCGACAACGGCTGGAGCGCTATGCTGTACGACGTTGCTTCCAACGAGTACTGCTTCTCCAAGAAGTACGACCTGCACATCATCGACCGCGTTGGCGGCGGCGACTCCTTCGGCGGCGGCCTGATCTACAGCCTGCTGACCGGCAAGAGCACCCAGGAGGCTGTCGAGTTCGCAGTTGCAGCTTCCGCTCTGAAGCACTCCATCGAGGGCGACTACAACATGATGACCGTGTCCGAGGTCGAGAAGCTGGCCGGCGGCGACGGTTCCGGCCGTATCCAGCGCTAAGAGCAGGAGGGAGTCCGCCATGGATATCCGTTATTCCTGTAACCAGAAGGATTTTAAGCGCTATACCACCGAGGAAATGCGGGACGAGATGCTGATCACCGGCCTGTACAAGGCAGATGAAGTGGTGGCCGTTTACAGCCACGTGGACCGTATGGTCACGCTGGGCTGCATGCCGGTGCACGAGACCGTGTCCATCGACAAGGGCATCGACATCTGGGCCAACTTCGGCACCCACTATTTCCTGGAGCGCCGCGAGATCGGCATGTTCAACATCGGCAAGGATTCCACCGGTATCGTGGTGGCCGACGGCGTAAAGTACGAGCTGGGCTATAAGGACTGCCTGTACATTACGCAGGGCACCAAGGAAGTCACCTTTGCTTCCGCCGACCCGGAGCATCCCGCCAAGTTCTACATGGTCTCTGCTCCGGCACACTGCGCTTACCAGACCCGTCTGATCAAGATGGCTGATGCAAACCACCGCCCGCTGGGCAGCGTGGAGACCTGCAACAAGCGCACCATCAACCAGTTCATCCACCCGGATGTGCTGAAGACCTGCCAGCTGAGCATGGGTATGACCGAGCTGGCACCGGGTTCCAACTGGAACACGATGCCCAGCCACACCCACGAGCGGCGCATGGAGATCTATACCTACTTTGAACTGCCCGAGGGGCAGGTGGTGTTCCATATGTGCGGCGAGCCTACCCAGACCCGCCACATCGTGATGCACAACGAGGATGCTGTCATCAGCCCCTCTTGGAGCATTCACAGCGGCGTAGGCACCTCAAACTATACGTTTATCTGGGCAATGGGCGGCGAGAACATGGAGTTTGACGACATGGACAACATCGCTACCACTGACCTGCGCTAAAAAGCACCAATCAAACGCCCCGTACCGGCAACCCGGTACGGGGCGTTTTGCTAAAAAATTAACTTGGATACTGTGAAAAAAGGAGAACCTCATGGATCTGTCTGCATTCAACCTGCAGGGCAAGGTAGCCCTGATCACCGGCGGTGCCCACGGCATCGGTTTTTCCATCGCAGAGGGCATGGCCAAGTGCGGCGCCGTCATCTGCTTCAACTGCTCCTCTGAGGCCAGCTTAGAAAAGGGCATGGCCGCCTACAAGGCTGCCGGCATCGACGCCCACGGCTATGTGGCAGACGTTTCCGACGAGGACGCCGTAAACGCCATGGTGGCAAAGATCAAGGCCGAGGTCGGCCCGGTGGACATTCTGGTGAACAACGCCGGTCTGATGAAGCGCGTGCCCATGATCGAGATGAGCCACGCCGACTTTATGCGTGTGATCGACGTCCATGTGGGCGGTGCCTTCAACTGCTCCAAAGCCGTGCTGCCCGACATGATGGAAAAGCGCGCGGGCAAGATCATCAACATCTGCTCCATGATGAGCGAGCTGGGCCGCGAGACCGTTTCTGCCTACGCCGCCGCCAAGGGTGCGCTGAAGATGCTGACCAAGAACATCGCCTCTGAGTACGGCGAGTACAACATCCAGTGCAACGGCATGGGTCCCGGCTACATTGCCACCGCCCAGACCGCTCCCCTGCGTGAGCGTCAGCCGGACGGCAGCCGTCATCCCTTTGACAGCTTCATCGTTGCCAAGACCCCCGCAGGCCGCTGGGGCGACCCGGAGGACATGGTTGGCCCCTGCGTGTTCCTTGCCAGCCACGCATCCGACTTCGTGAACGGCCAGATCCTCTACGCCGATGGCGGCATTCTGGCTTATATCGGCCGTCAGCCTAAGTAAAAAGCGCAAAATACACCCCCGGCGCTGCTTTTGCAGTGCCGGGGGTGTTGTGCTTTATACCGTTTTATTTAGAGGTCATTCTGCCAAAGTGGCCTTTTTCCTCTTCGTCCTTTTTGGTGTCAGGCTTTTCTGCGGGGGTCAGACGCACCTCGGTCACGCGGCGCTTGGCGGTGCGGGTGACTACGCCGTCGTAGCCGCCCAACGTAAAGCGGTCGCCTACCTTGGGCAGGCGGCAGGTCTTTTCCTGCACCAGACCGTTCACCGTGTTGGAGTCGATGTCCTCGTCCTCCGGCAGCCCCAGCCGCTCGTACAGGTCGTCCACGCCGGCGCTGCCCAGCACGATCCAACTGCCGTCCGACTGCTTGCGGAAGTCCTCGGTCACCTCGTCGTGTTCATCCCAGATCTCGCCTACCAGCTCCTCCAGAATGTCCTCCAGCGTGATGATACCCTCGGTGCCGCCGTACTCGTCCACCACCACAGCCATGTGATGGTGCTGCTCGCGCAGGGTGCGCAGCAGCTGGGAGATCTGGGTGGAGCCGGTGGTGTAGAGGGTGGGCTTGACCAGTTCCTCCAGCTTGACCTCCTTTTTCAGGCGTGCCATGTAGAAGTCCTTTTCATGTACCACGCCGATGATGTTATCAATGGTGTCGTGGTACACCGGCAGACGGGAGTAGCCGGACTCGGCAAAGGTCTGTGCCACCTCCTCCAGCGGCATATCGTCCTCCACCGCGATCACATCCACGCGGGGGGTCAGGATCTCTTCCACCTCCACGTCATCAAACTCGATGGCGCTGCGGATCAGTTCGCTCTCCCGGTCGGTCAGTTCGCCGTCATTCTCGGCTTCGCTGACCATGGTCATCAGCTCACCCTCGGTGATGGTGTCCTCCTCGGTGCTGTGGACAAAGTGCCCCAGAAGGCGCTTCCACTGGCTGAACAGCCATGTCAGCGGGGTAAACACCAGCATCAGCAGGCTGAGCGCCGGCGCAACTGCGGTGGCTACCGTTTCCGGCATCTCCTTGGCAAGGCTCTTGGGGGTCACCTCGCCAAAGATCAGCACCACCACGGTCAGCACCATGGTGGAAACGGTCGCGCCCCGCTCTGCACCCAGCATCTTGGTGAAAATGATGGTGCCGATAGAAGCTGCGGCAATGTTCACGATATTGTTGCCGATGAGGATGGTGGAAAGCAGCTTATCGTATTTTTCAGCCATTGCCAGCACCCGGGCGGCAGAGGTGTCGCCGTCCTCGGCGCGGCTTTTCAGGCGGATCTGATTCAGGGAAGAAAATGCGGTCTCGGATGCGGAGAAAAAGGCGGAGAATGCCACCAATACTACCAGCGCTACCCAGAGCGTCATACTGCCATCGTCCATAAAAAGGAAAATCACACTCAACTTTCTGTTTTAATTTGCCCCGCTCCGGCAACGCGCCTGAGAGGGTTTTGCCTATAAACTTTCTTACCATACAAAAATGTGCTTTCCATCGTTGCCATTCCCGCGATGAAAAGCACATCAATGTTGCTTTTTATAATATCATATTCTGCACACGGGTGCAAGCGTTTGGCCCGTACTCCATGTACAAAACCGGTAAATTTTAGCGCAGAACCAGTGCGCTGCCGTCAAAGTCCACCGTCAGGGTGTTGCCCTCGGCATAGCTGCCCTTGATGATGGCCTTGGCGATCAGGGTCTCTACGCGGCTCTGGATGAAGCGCTTGATGGGACGTGCACCATAGACGCTGTCGTAGGCAGAATCGATGATGAAGTCCTTGGCGGCGGTGGTGACCTCCAGCTTGAGGTGCTTGCCCTCCTCCATGCGGTTGCGCAGATCCTGCAGCTGCAGATCCACGATCTTGCGCATCTCGTCCTTGGTCAGGCTCTTGTAGTAGACGATCTCGTCCAGACGGTTCAGGAATTCGGGGCGGAACTTGCTCTTGAGCAGCGCATCGATCTGGTGCTTTGCATCCTCGCTCAGCTCGTTGGAGCCATTGGCACGGCGCTGCTCCAGATCGTTCAGGATGATATCGCTGCCAAGGTTGGAGGTCAGGATGATGACCGTGTTCTTGAAGTCCACGGTGCGGCCCTGACTGTCCGTGATGCGGCCATCGTCCAGCACCTGCAGCAGGATGTTGAACACATCGGGGTGGGCTTTTTCCACCTCATCGAACAGCACCACGCTGTAGGGCTTGCGGCGCACAGCCTCGGTCAGCTGGCCGCCCTCTTCATAACCGACATATCCCGGAGGCGCGCCGATCAGGCGGCTGACGCTGAACTTCTCCATATATTCGGTCATATCGATACGCACCATGTTGCGCTCGTCGTCAAACAGAGCCTGTGCCAGCGCCTTGGCAAGCTCGGTCTTGCCCACGCCGGTAGGGCCGAGGAAGAGGAAGCTGCCGATGGGGCGGTTGGGGTTGGCGATACCGGCGCGGCTGCGCAGAATGGCCTCGCTCACCTTGGTCACAGCCTCGTCCTGCCCGATGACCCGCTGGTGCAGCACATCGTCCAGATGCAGCAGTTTCTCGCGCTCGCCCTCCACCAGCTTCTCCACCGGGATGCCGGTCCAGCGTGCCACGATGCGGGCGATCTCCTCGTCGGTCACGCGGTCACGCAACAGGCTGTCCTCCTTCTTGGCGGCAGCCACCTTTTCCTCTTCAGCCAGCTGTTTTTGCAGCTGGGGCAGCTTGCCGTACTTCAGCTCGGCGGCCTTGTTCAGGTCGTACTCGCGCTGGGCTTTCTCGATGGCGGCATTGGTCTGCTCGATCTGCTCACGCAGGCTCTGCACCTTGCCAATGGCGTTCTTCTCGTTCTCCCACTTTGCCTTCATGCTGCGGAACTTATCCTGCAATTCGGCAAGTTCCTTTTCCAGATCCTTCAAACGGCTTTGGCTCAGAGCATCGGTCTCCTTTTTCAGGCTCACCTGCTCGATCTGCAGCTGGGTGATGCGGTGTGCCAGATCGTCCATCTCGCTGGGCATACTGTCCATCTCAGTCTTGATCATGGCGCAGGCTTCATCCACAAGGTCGATGGCCTTATCCGGCAGGAAGCGGTCGGTGATATAGCGGTCGGAAAGGGTGGCAGCGGCGATCAGGGCGCTATCGTTGATCTTTACGCCGTGGAACACCTCGTACCGTTCCTTCAGGCCGCGCAGAATGGAGATGGTATCCTCTACGGTAGGCTCATCCACCTGCACCGGCTGGAACCGGCGCTCCAGTGCGGGGTCTTTTTCAATATACTGGCGATACTCGTCCAGCGTGGTCGCGCCGATGCAGTGCAGCTCGCCCCGGGCCAGCATGGGCTTGAGCAGGTTGCCTGCGTCCATGGCACCGTCGGTCTTACCGGCACCCACGATGGTGTGCAGCTCATCGATGAAGAGGATGATTTTGCCCTCGCTCTTCTTCACCTCATTCAGCACGCTCTTCAAGCGCTCCTCGAACTCGCCGCGGTACTTTGCACCGGCCACCAGAGCGCCCATGTCCAAGCTGAACACGGTGCGATTCTTCAGGTTTTCGGGCACATCGCCGCGCACGATGCGCTGCGCCAGACCCTCGGCGATGGCAGTTTTACCAACGCCGGGCTCGCCGATGAGGCAGGGGTTGTTTTTGGTCTTACGGGACAGGATACGGATCACATTGCGGATCTCCTGATCTCGACCAATGACGGGGTCCAGCTTCTGCTTGCGGGCAAGCTCCACCAGATCCTGACCGTACTTCTGCAGTGCGTTGTAGGTGTCCTCCGGGTTATCGGTGGTCACCCGCTGGTTGCCGCGCACGGCGGTAAGCTGCTGTAAAAAGGCGTCCTTTTTCAGGTTGAAGGCGCGGAACAGCTCACTGGTGGTCTGGTCCTGCTCATCCAGCAGACCAAGGAACAGATGCTCCACGCTGATGAAGTCGTCCTTCATGGCCTTGGCTTCGCGGGCGGCGGCGCTGAGCACCTTATCGGTTGCCTGCGAGATATAGACCTTATCGGGGTCGCGGCCGGAACCGGACACCCGGGGCAGCGCGGACAGCTTTTCCGCCACGGCGGCCGCAAAGCTGCCGGGGTCAACATTCAGCTTTTGCAGCAGCTGGGGAATCAGGCCGTTTTCCTGCGCAGCCAGTGCGTGCAGCAGGTGGGCGGGCTCCAGCGCGTTATGCTGGTACTCTACAGCCAGCTGCTGGGCTGCCTGCAAAGCCTCAAGGGTCTTTTGGGTATATTGATTGGTATTCATAAAGTCAAGCCTCCATTCGTACCGGAAGGTTTATTTTAGCGGACGGATAAGTTCTTTGCTAACAGCTCCGTGCCCGGCGGCGGCAGAGCCGTGATTGAATTGTATAGAAGTTCTTCTTCATGGTTTTGCACACCTCCCGCGGAGCAGTTTGTTTTGTTTTTAGCACTCTATCTGCTCGACTGCTAAAAATATACTCCTATCCACCTACTTTGTCAATAGGGTTCACAAAAAGTTTGCAGAATAGACGCAAAACCATGCTTTTTGTTTTAGCACGGGATGCTTGAGCAATGTTTTATAAGCGCCTCCGGCTCGCCCCTTGCGGGGCAACCGCCGGAGATGCGCAGTCGTGCTCCCCTGTTCTCCGGGAAAGAGGCAGCAAAAAACGGCTCTGCCGAAGCAGAGCCGTAAAGTTGCATCTGAAATATAATCAGCGCTTGGAGAACTGGGGAGCATCGCTGGCAGGGCTGCGCCCTGCACGCGATGCTTGAGCAAAGATTTTGAGCGCCTCCGGCTCGCCCCTTGCGGGGCAACCGCCGGAGATGCGCAGTCGTGCTCCCCTGTTCTCCGGAAAAGTGGGCAGCAAAAAACGGCTCTGCCGAAGCAGAGCCGTAAAAGTGCATACTGAAATATAATCAGCGCTTGGAGAACTGGGGTGCACGACGTGCAGCCTTCAGACCGTATTAAACATCTCTATGGTGCGTTTTTCCTTGATATTACGGGCTTTTTCGCATTTTCTGTTGTCGGTTGTCCTATTCCTTAACCATGGAAATCAGTGATTTTTCATCGAAATTCTCCTGGTTCAAAGCATCATTCACTACCTCGAAAAGTTCCTCTGGTTTATTATACTTGACCCTCGCGTAAATGTCCATAGTTGTCTTACTATTCTCATGCCCTGCCAGGTACTGAACTGTCTTAGGGTCAACGCCCGCATAGAGCAGATTCGTGATGTAGGTATGCCGCAACAAGTGCGGTGTTACATCGAAATTCAGGGTATAGCGAATCTTGGGATTGTTCCTCTGCGTTGTTCCTAATGTCGGCTTGACGGTATATTTGATGCTCTGTCCATTCACATATTTATAGTAAGTTCTCTCTTTCGCAGAACGAACAACTACATACTGCCAAACTCTCGTAAACTGAGAATAGGAAAGCGGCTGTCCCTCACTGTCCGCAATCACATACTCCGATATGGAATTAGCTTTTGCTTCCCGCAGGCAGTCCACCAGGCACTTCGGAATGGGAATGTCCCTTTTAGCTGCTTTTGTCTTTAGAACGGTAGAAATCACCGGCCTGTTATGCTCCGCGCGCCATGCACGTCTCACGGAAATGTATGGTGTGGATTCATCCAGGAATACACAATCCCATTGCAATGCAAGAATTTCTTCCCGACGCAAGCCGGAATACAAACCAATCATAATAAAAAGATATGGCGGAAGCTCTTTCACCGTATCCAACAGAACCGCAACCTGTTGATCTGTTAAGGCATCTTTCTTTTTCGATGCTTTTCCGCCCTTTGCTGAAATTCCTACACACGGATTATCGGTTATCAGCTGACTGCGCTCTGCCGAATAAAACACACACTTAATCAGCATATTTACCGTATCATACAGTCCTTTCGATTTTTGAGACAGCGGAACAAGCGCCAGACGAATATCATCCGCAGTCACTTCCTCCATATACATATCTCCCAGAGAGTTGATGACATAATTCTTCATATTCTGTCTGTATCCTTTTATAGTGGCCGTAGACACCTTTGCTGACTGCATCAGCAGCCATTTCTCACAATACTCGGCAACCGTCGGATGCTTCCGGCGAAAGATGATTTCCTCCACCTGTCTCCGGCCTTCCAACTGCTTTTCATATAATTCTTCACAGGTGGTCGCATATAAGCTGACCTGCTTTCCATCGGCATCTGTAATTCTGGTTCTGTAATACAGTGTTCCTTTTCTTGTAACCGTTCCGTACTCTGGAACGCTTTGTTTTTTCTTAGCCATACAAATCTTCCTTTCCTGATAATGAGTGTTCTTAAATTCACACCTTCTTTTTATCAGAAAGCACTAACTTAATCAAAGATACGGATTATGAAAAACAAAGAGCGAGACATCCTTGCCTCGCTCCTGCGTTGTTTCCTGCTTTTATAATGTTATGCCTGTGCTGCATCCCACTGGGCAAATGCACCACCCATTGTTCTTACCAGCTCATCCGGTCTGTTGTATTTGACCTTTGCGTAAATGTCCATCGTAATTTTACTGCTCTCATGTCCCGCCAGGTATTGAACCGTTTTCGGGTCTACGGACGAATGAATCAGATTCGTAATGTATGTATGCCGCAGCTGGTGCGGCGTCACTTCAAAATCTAAGCTGTAAATCACTTTTCCGTTATGTGCTGCCTTTTCACCGAGGACCGGCGTAACCGTGTGCTTTACACGCTTTCCATCCTCGTAGCGATAATAGAAACGCTCCTTGACAGTTCGGGTCACAATATACTGCCAGAGCCGCTTGAACTGCGTATAGGATAACGGATCACCGTCTCTGTTCGACACTACATATTCTGACTGTGAATTAGCTTTTGTCTCTTTCAGACAGTCCGCCAGGCAAACCGGCAACGGAATATTTCGATGCGCGGCTTTCGTTTTCAGCTCATCCAGAATCACCGGTCTGTTATTTTCCGTGTGCCATGCCCTGCGTACCGTTAAATAAGGGCAATCCACATCCAGATATACAGAATCCCATTTTAGGGCAAGAATTTCTTCTCGCCGCAATCCTGCATACAGCCCTAACATGACAAATACATACGGCGGAAGTCCCTGAATGGCATCCAGCAGTCTGGCGGCCTGTTCATCCGTCAATGCAGCTTTGTCCTTCTGCGGAACGCCTCCACCTTTGGCTGTAAGGTAAATCGTTGGGTTGTTATCAATAATCTTACTTTCCTTTGCTGCACGGAAAATGGATTTATACAGGATAACCACTGACTTATATACCGAAGCGGACTTCTCGGAAACAGGAACAAGTGCAAGCTGAATGTCATCCAGTGTCACATCTGCCATCCGCATCTGTCCCAGTTCTTTTATAATGTGCCGTCTGACCTTTGAGGTATAATCTATCAGCGTGGTTGCCCTCACATGAACCGACTGCATCAAAAGCCATTTTTCACAGTAGTCTGCAACCGTCGGGGATTTCCGACAGAATGTATCGTTGTCGATCTGCTCTAATGCTCCCAACTCTTTATCATATAATTCTTCCGGTGTTCTCGCATAAAGGGCCACCAGTTTTCCATCTGCGTTCTGAACCCGCGTTCTATAATAATCTATGCCGTTAAGCGTAACTGTACCGTATTGTGGAATTGCTCTTTTTCTTTTTGCCAATTCCGTCACCTCCTAAGAATAGACTCCAGCGCTGTATCTATGTTTTATCAGACCATTATGATTTCGACAAGGATACGGACCGGCTCACACTCCAGCTCTGCGAGGTTTACGATAAGTTGCGTTCTTTTCTGCTGGCTTTGCTCTGTGGGTGCATTTTGCGATATACTCCTGAAGGCCCGCTGAAGTAAAGTACACACAGCCATTCTGCACATATTGCACATAAGAAATAAGACCATTGTTACGGGCCGCGTCCAGCGTTGCAATGCTGATACCTAAAATTTCTGCTGCTTCTTTTCGTGTAATAAGTTTTTCCATAAAGCATATTTCCTCCAATCTGTCAAGTTTGTCATCGTGTTTGTTCAAAGCCACATGAATACGCTGGCAGCCGAAACTGCCAGCGCATGGTATCTGATTTTGAACAGGAAGCTGCAAACGCTTCCTATTTATATAACTCAGCTTTCATCACATTTGCCACGCCCCCTGACGATGGGAACACAACAGGTCTCCGTTGGCGCGGCTGTCATAACTCCGCAGCACCGTTCGTATCGTGTGCCGCAGGGTTCCCCCCAAGTCTTTGGCGGGCCGTGAGGAAGTATCTTTAAGCCCCCATGCAGTCATCGCGCCGAATCTGCCACAATCCGTTTTATGAAATCGTAGATCGCTCCGAAGCAGTTCTTTCATCACCTCCCTGACGGCTCCATCTTCGCGGCGTTTCACATTCGCTCGTACATGGGTTATGTACCTGTTGTGCTGTCTATTCGATTGTCAATGTACTGATGAAGGAGGAAAACTTGTCCTTCTTATTAACACTGACAAAAAAGGCAAAAAACAGGCGCATCAAATGAAATTTTATCAAAAATATTTTACAAGCTGCTTTAATCCACGGCGGATACTGTCTCGGACACGGCTTGGGTCTACACCTTCTACTTCGGCAATTTCATTTACCGCCATTCCCAGATAGTATCGGGCATAAATTCGCTTTGCCTGTTTCTCTGGCAGCTTCATCACAGCGGCATAGACCTGCTCCTGAAACTGTTTTTCCTCCAGAAGCATCTCCGGTGTTTGCGGCTTCAACAGCACCGCATTTTCAATGCCATTCTCGCAATCCAGAGAATACTGTGCTTTATAACGATACATCTTTCGCTCATACGCAGCCTCCGCACGTTCAGCTGCTCGAATAGTCTCCATTACTTCCTCTGTCACATCTACAAAAAAGTCTGTTGTATAAACATCAGGATAAAGTTCCCGAAGGTTAATTTTCTTCATTATGTACCTCCATTTCGATTCACGGGTGATTGACGGGTGAATCGAATGGAGGCGGAGACCGACACCGGCAGACAACCGGGTCATCTCCGAAAAAATGGCAACAAAAAACGCCAACTTCCCATAACGGGAAATCGGCGCAACAAAAATACCTACTATTCTGCTGATTTAGATGGAACGATAATACTGATAGATAGTCATACTCCCCCGGAGGAGGGGCAAGACTTTTTTTAGCTGGTGTAACTCATGGCTATTGTGAATGACAAAAATTGACACGGCGGCATCCTCCTATGTGCCGCCGTACCAGATTACAGGGTGTAGGGTCGTCGTTCATTTTAGATAGACGAAAGGAAACGGCGGCTCTGATTTTTTCAAAGCCACCGTTGCAAAGTGCATAACAATATAGTCGCTGTACGATGGCTTTTTTTCTTTTGCCATCGTGCGGCAACTTTTTCACTTTTCTTTTATCTTAACAGGCAATCCTCACAGAAATGTCACGGGCATACGCCATTTCGACAAAATAACAAGCTGAAATCTCACCAATCTGTGAGATTTCAAATTTTTTGAGGAAAGCCGAGAGGAAATGCCTCCTCCCGGCTTTCAATAGGTTTATGATTATCTATTGTAGCAATCTCTGTCGTTACTCCGAAGTCCTCAGCCGCTCCACCACAGTTCCCTTGTTAAAGAAGTGGAGAACGATCAGCGGAATAACCGCAGCCAGCAGCAGATAAAGCACACCAATGACCAGAACCGGAACCAATGTAATATTCAGAGTAAAGAACCACATGGAAGGGCCATTCAATGCGCTCTTTAGCACTGTGACTGCCAGGATCGCTGCGACTGCTCCGCCGATAATGTCCGCACCTACGGCATAGTAGATGCCCTCATAGACCGTCAAGCGGCGAAGCTGCTTGCCGGTCATACCGATGCTCTGCATGGTAGCAAACTCATGGCGGCGGGTGATGATGTTGGTAATAATCATGTTGGCAAAGTTAATCAGTCCTGCAAAGGCCATGATGCAACCAATCAGACCGCCGATAACCAGGATCATGCTGCGGACCGAATCAAGCTGCTCTTTCAACAGCTTGGTGGAAGTATAGGCAACCGAAGTATTTTCACTCACATAGCTGCTCAAAAATTCTTCCATCTGCGGCTGCAAGGCTTCATCCACATTGAATCCATAGGTCAGCAGCGTGGGAGCGTCATAGATTTCCTTAAATACAGTGTCCGGCAGATACACAAAAGGAGCATCAGCGGCGATGTGCGCCTGGGCGGTGGTGCCTGTCGGCGTTTCGGTTTCCGTTCCCACGAGGATCGCTTTTGCAAGGATAGTGCTGGTTTTGACCAGTTCCCCATCCTTGTAGAAGGAAATGCTCTCCCCGACCTGTAACTGATCGGTCAGCGGAGTGTTATTTGGTTCCTCTGTCAATTTGTCGATGGGGCAACCAATAATGACATATTCTCCGGTAGCCATTTTCTGCGTTAAGGTTTCGGCATCTTTTTCGCCTTCAAAAATACGCATATCAGCCCAGAAATTTTCGGAGGCCCCCATCACATTGCCAAAATAGCGCCTTTCGGTATCAGAACTTGTGTACAGGCTATATCCCTGATAGCTTTGATTTACGACGCCTTCTTCCTCATGAAACAGCTCTATGCCGCTTAAATCTTCAAACCCATAGTCAACCAATACATTTCTATCGTCTTTTGTATTTCGGTAGAGATAGCGTTCATCCTCAACTCCGGGCTGTCCGGCAATCAGATCCACCGCCTGTTGTGAGAGCGTATCTTTATGGTGCTGAACGCTTTCCATTACATTAAATGCGGCTGAGTTATAGACATTAAAATCTGTTCTGGTGACACGGTTTACCCACTTTTCTTCATCAAGGCTTTGCGTCACAATGATGATAGAGTTAAACAGGACGATGCACAGAAGCAGGGAAATAATGATGAACGCTGAACGCCGACGATTGCGGCCCAGGTTGGAAAAGGCCATACGGGACAGCTTTACCCCATTGGTTCGCTTGGCACTTCTCTTTTTATAGGCGTTCTGCTCGGTGTAGCGAATCGCCTCCAGAGGAGAAATCTTTGCCGCCTTTTTTGCAGGCTTCCTGGTGCTGATAAACACGGTCAGGATTGTAAAGAGAGCGGCGATAACAAAAATTAGCGGCGAGGTCGATACGGATGTACCCACCATAGAGTATTCAAGGTTAATGATCTCTGTCACGATAGGAAGCAGCACCCAACCGGCAAAGAAACCGGCGATCAGACCAATAGGCAGTCCGATCAGCGTGAGCCAGACCGCCTGACGGTTCACAATGCCCTTGATCTGCCGTGTGGAAGTGCCAATCGTCCGCAGCAGGCCGTATTGACGAACATCCTGCATCACAGAAATATCAAAGATATTGTAGATCAGCAGGTATCCGCACACGACAAACATCAGGATAAATACAACAGCAAACACGATGGACTCTGATGAAGTCAATCCCTGGGACATTTGATTTTCAGAGGCGAGAATGAAATTGTCTGCGCCCATATCCTCTGGATTGCCGCCAATGGAGTAAACGAACTCATTCAACTGCTGCTGAACATTTTCTTTATTCTTCAGCACGACATCGGAAAAAGTAACGCCGGACATTTCATGGTCTACCGCATAAGTGTTCTGGACCACATCAGGGTTTTCCTTTATAAACTGCTCTGAAACAGTCGCAACGCTCACAGAGTCATTGCTTGCTTCCCACCAGCCGGAAAGCACCATATCATAATGATAAGTTTTCCCCCGCAGTTCAAATTCCAGCGGAACCGCTGCGCCAATCTTTGGTTCTACACCCAGCGCCTTCAGCGCCAAATCCGTGGTGGCGATCTCATTCGCTTTCTCCGGTGCAGCTCCGTGAGTAGGCACACAGAAGGTCAGCTCCTGCTGCACACTGTCCGCATAATTAATCTCAATGGAATGGCTGGAAGTATTGCTTGCATAGCCAATGATGCGCCGGTGACCTGCCTGCTCCACAAAATCGCTGTTTACAAGCTGCTCGTACTGTTCCTCCGTCATATATCCTAAAGTGCCATCCGCCTTGCTGCCTTTCTGCATTTGCAGAGAGAGCTGGATGGAGGACGCCATATTGAACGCCAGGGAAGTGATAGAGGTAAATAGGAAAGCAGTCAGGATAATTGCCAGCAGTGCAGCCAGATTGCGTACCTTATTCTTTTTGAAATAGCGTTTGGATAGCTTGGTAATTACTTCGGAATTATTGTTGCCAAATAAAATGTCATTCATAGTCCCGCCCCCCTTTACTGCACGATCTTACCATCCTCGATCCGAATGATGCGGTCGGCAAGCTGGGCGATCTCACTGTTATGGGTAATCATCACGAGGGTCTGATGGAATTTCTGGCTTGTGGTTTTCAGAAGCCCCAGCACATCGGCGCTGGTCTTGCTGTCCAGATTGCCAGTCGGTTCATCAGCCAGGACGATTGCAGGCTTTGACACCAAAGCGCGGGCAATGGCTACGCGCTGCTGCTGGCCGCCGGAAAGGTTATTGGGCATATTGTTCAGCTTATCCTCCAGCCCCAGCATCTGAACGACTTCTTTCATAAACTTCTTGTCTACCTTGTTTCCGTCCAGCTCCACAGGCAGCACGATATTTTCGTAGACATTCAGCACCGGAACCAGATTGTAATTCTGGAAGATGAAGCCAATCTTTCTCCTACGGAAGATGGTAAGCTGCTCATCTTTCAATGTTGAGAGTTCACGTCCATCCACAATAACCTTGCCAGAGGTCGGCACATCCAACCCACCAATCATATTCAGCAGTGTAGACTTACCGCTGCCGGAGGTTCCTACGATGGCAACAAATTCGCCCTTTTCAATGGAGAGGGTCACACCATCCAAGGCTCTGGTAATGTTCGGTTTTGCGCCATAATATTTTTTTAGTTCAGTCGTTTGCAAAATGCTCATAAAGAACACCATCCTTTCTTTTTGATAAACCAATTGTAACGACCAAACCTCACAGAAATGTCATGAGCCACAAAAAATTTCTGCTAAATTCGGCCCCAAATGTCACGAACCTGTGACATTTCATTTTTTCGGGGCGTGCCTGCTCTACTTTCGGAGCAGGAAAACAGAAAAGGTTGAGCCTTTCCCAACTTCCGATACCACCCAGATATAACCGCCCTGCAAGGTCACAATCTCACGAGCCAGATACAGGCCAATCCCAATACCGTCCACATCATGCACCGCATCTTCCCGGTAAAACCGCTTGAAAATCGTTCCCTGGTGCTGCTCTGAAATGCCAATGCCGGTGTCGGCAATGTCGATCTTCACATACATTTCCCAGCCTTCCACCGACACATGGATCTGCCCGCCTGCCGGGGTGTACTTCACTGCGTTATCCAGAATGTTAAACAGGGCTTCGCTTGTCCATTTTCTATCATGGCGTGCATCCAAATGCTCCGGGCATTCCACCTGCACATCTATTTGTTTCTTTTCGGCATTGAGCAAAATCCCGCCCAGGGCAGCGGCAAGGGTATCATAAACCGGCTGCTGTTTTTGCTCCAGTGAAATGACTCCTGTTTCCAGGCGGGAGGTTTTAATCATGGCTTGCATGAGGAAGTCCAGCTTATCAAGCTGGCTGGCCTGGGCTGTCAGAAATTCCTTTTGCTTCTGCGGGGGAACCTCGTTTTCAAGCAGCGTGTTGTTGATCATCTTCAAGTTGGCAATCGGGGTCTTGACCTGATGGGAGATGTCAGAAATCAGCTCTTGCAGGTCAGCCCGTTCCTTTGCGATGCTGTTTTTATTTTCCTGCATGACCTCGTACAGTCGCCCCAGCCGGTAGTTGATTTTATAGAACAGGTTTTCTTCTTCAACCGTCTGCTTGGGCTGCATATTTTCGGAGAGCATATCATCCATCTGACCACAAAAGGCATCGGAGAACCGGACCAGCTTCCGACGAATCAGCGCCACAAAGCAGATGACGCAGAGCAGCACAAAAAGACTGAACAGGAACACACACCGGACAGCGGTTATATTCTGGGTCAGCAGATGAACAGCGGTGCAGACTGCACCAACCGCCAGCAGCAAAAGCGTTCCCAAAAGGACGCAGGCTTTGTTGATGGAGAGTTTTCGCATATTCATTTCGATGCCCCTCCGATCCACATATAGCCCATACCGTACACCGTCTTGATGTACTGGCGTCCATCCGTTTCAATTTTATTCCGCACCCGGCTGATGGCCGCAGTCAGGGCGTGTTCATCCACAAAGTTCCCATCGGCATCCCACAGCTTTTCAAGCAGCACCTGCCTGGTCAAAACATTCTGCGGATTTTTGGTCAGGATTTTCAACAGCCGGTATTCCAACGGAGTGAACACCAGCGCCTTACCGGACAGAGAAGCAGTCATCTCCGAGAAATTGATGGATAGTGCGCTATCCTCATAACAATCCCCGCCGCCAGATTGTTTTGCCAGCCGCCCCAGCACCACGGACAGCTTTTTTTGAAAGACGCTCATAGGAAATGGCTTGGTCACATAGTCCTCTGCGCCCAACTCATATCCTTTGAGCATATCGCTCTCCATATCATTTGCGGTCAGGAAGATCACCGCCGTATCCGGCCGGCGCTCTTTTACCTCCCGGCAGAAATCAAAGCCATTCCCATCTGGCAGGTTTACATCCAGCACGATCAGGTCATAATCCTGCTTAGTCAGAAAGTTGCTAGCTGCTGATTTTGTCAATACAGAGTCCACGACATAGCCCGCAGTATACAGGTTATAGCACAAAGTATTATTCAAAAGCCGGTCATCCTCGACTACTAAAATTCGCAATTGTATCACACTCCTTCATTCTTAGTGTAGCATCCAAATGTCACAGAAATCTCACGAGAGGATTATTTTTTTGTATTTTTGAAACGACGGTCTGCCGGTTTCTCCGCATCCTTGGGAATCAGCCAAATGGTAGCCATCTTCACAGCACCGGGGATACGCCCACCGGCACACAGATAATTGATCTGCCTTGGGGTAACACCCCATTTTTCACTTGCTTCTTTCAGCGTCATATAATCCATATAGTTTCCCTCCAATATGGTTTATTATATTTCCTTTGCTCGAAGAATACAAGCTTGCAAATAGGGCGCAAAGCCCTGTGCCAGAAGCACTATGTGGCCTTGCGCCCTTTGTTATTCTATCCTAAAAATACTTTGCCAGCTGCTTCAGACCGCGCCGGATGCTGTCACGGACACGGCTTGGGTCTACACCCTCCGCTGCGGCGATCTCACTCACACGCATACCCAGGTAATACCGGGCATAGATCCTCTTGGCCTGCTTCTCTGGCAGAGCCATCACAGCGGCATAGAGCTGCTCCCGCAGCTGCTTTTCCTCCAGAAGCATCTCCGGTGTTTGCGGCTTCAACAGCACCGCATTTTCAATGCCATTCTCGCAATCCAGAGA
>ENA-UPWO01000035-UPWO01000035.1-human-gut-metagenome-genome-assembly--contig:-NODE-35-length-80997-cov-16.152855_pt1 | contig 80997 bp, 60 predicted proteins | sample MGYA00250056_ERZ773388 | MGnify/ENA primary metagenome ERZ773388 (study PRJEB29103, sample SAMN06112004) | human gut metagenome | biome: human gut; feature: ankylosing spondylitis patient; material...
TTATATAAAAAATGCTAAAGTTTGGATTCCATTCCAAACTTTTAGGGAAAATAGAGAAAACTTGGAATGCGTTCCAAGTTTTCTTGCGTTTATAACAGGTTTGCTTTACAATATAAGTAAGAGGCGATAACTATGCATCTTATTCCAAGAAAAGAATATCTTGACTGGTTATGTCGCTGGCAGGATAAACAAATCATAAAAGTAGTATCCGGTGTACGCCGTTGCGGAAAATCAACCCTGTTTACGCTGTTTAAACAGAACTTGCTTAAGCAGGGGGTAGATGAAAAACAAATTATCAGCATCAACCTTGAAGCAATGGAATTTGAAGCCTTACGGGATTATCATACTTTGTATCAATATATAAATGACCGCCTGCAGCAGGACTGCAAAAACTATATTTTTTTAGATGAGGTACAGCATTGCACGGAATATCAAAAAGCTGTCGACAGCCTGTTCATTAAAGATAATTGCGATATATATCTTACAGGTTCCAACGCTTATTTTATGTCCGGAGAGCTGGCAACCGTTCTTTCCGGCAGATACGTTGAACTAAAGATGCTGCCGCTGTCATTTAAAGAATTTGTATCTTCTTTTGCTCCGGAAAATGTTGACGTAAGCATACAGGAAAAGTTTAATTTATACCTGAATTATGGTTCCTTTCCTTTTCTGGCACGTTACAATAGCTTTGACAGTGATGCTTATAATTATCTGCGTGATGTATATAATACAATTATTCTCAATGATATAGTAAAACGTCTGAAGATTACTGATGTGAACGCATTAGATAAGGTAACAAAATTTATCGCTGATAATATCGGTAATATTGTTTCTATAAACAAAATTGCGAATACCTTAAAATCCGGTGGCAAGAGTATAGACAACAAGACTGTTGAGAAGTATTTGCAGGGGTTGGTAGATGCTTTGTTTTTATATAAAGCTCCGCGCTTTAACATCAAAGGAAAGCAACTACTTACCAATATGCCTAAATATTATATTGTCGATATTGGTATGCGCAATATCCTGATACGTAATAAAGAAAGCGATATAGGTCATATCATAGAAAATCTTGCCTATCTGGAGCTGATGCGACGCGGTTATGATGTATACGTGGGGGATATTGATAAAGGTGAGGTTGACTTTGTAGCCATTAAAAACAACCAGACAGAATATTACCAGATATCCGCCACTACGTTAAACCCTGATACATTAGCAAGAGAGTTGGTACCGCTACAAAGCGTACAGGATAATTATCCAAAATATCTTTTGACACTTGACGAGCTTTTTGGCGAAGCTAATTATAATGGAATACAAAAGAAAAACCTGATAAAATGGTTGCTTGAATGAGAGATATAAAAAGCTTGCCTCCAAGCTAACCGCATAAAAACTTCTTCCATAATATTATAAATTTCACCCGTTCTTCACAGCAGCTCGTGCCTTGCACTTCGCTGCTGTTTTTTTATGCGCCCTGATATGCTATAATATATAGTGTATAATTAGCTTTACTGCAATGAGCGTTATAGCCTCAGCGGAATAAATTCCGCTACGGCCTGCAGCGCTTATTCGCAAGCGATAAGGAGTGATAAGCATGGAGATAAAATCTGTCGCTCTTTTGGGAGCAGGAGCCGTCGGCTCTTATATAATCTGGGGACTGAGCAAGCTCCCCGATATCAAATTCGGCATTATCGCCGCAGGCAGCCGTGCTGCGCGTTTGCGTGACGAGGGCTGCATCATCAACAACGTTACCTACCATCCGCCGGTGTGTAGCCCGCAGGAGGCCAAGGGCGTAGACCTTTTGATTGTCGCTTTAAAATACGGCGCTCTGTCCGGCGCGTTGGCAAGCATCCGCGAGGCAGTAGGCCCCAATACTACTGTCATGAGCCTGATGAACGGTGTGGACAGCGAGGAGATTATTGCCGGCGTTGTCGACAGCAAGCAGATTCTGCCTGCTCTGATTAAGATTGCGTCGCGTCACGAGGGCAACGGTGTCCGCTTCAATGCGGAGAAAACTATCGGTATTGTTTTCGGCGAAGCGCAGGCACCGTTTAAGAGTGAGCGTGTGTTGGCGATTGAAGCGCTTATGCGCAGCGCCGATATCCATATCCGCCATACGGATTGCATTAATGAAGAAATCTGGTGCAAGTTCCGCCTGAACGTCTGCAACAATCTGCCGCAGGCTGTTATTGGCGCAGGTCTTGGCTGCTATCAGGACAGTGAGCACATGCGTGCTATTAAGGAAGGTCTGCGCCGTGAGCTGGAGGCCATCGCCGCCGCCAAGGGCATTGATATGAGCAAATGTCCCGCAAGCTCCGGCCGTGGCAGTGCCGTTCCGCCATCTGTGCGCTATTCCACGCTGCAGGATCTGGACGCAGGCAGACACACCGAGATTGATATGTTCTCCGGTGCTCTGATGGCAATGGGCAAGGAGCTGGGGATTCCCACTCCCTACAACGAATATACCTATCATATTATCAAAGCGTTGGAGGAAAAGAACGATGGCCTGTTCGATTACTCCGGACAGAACAAAGAAAATACCTGCGCGCGTTGAGTGCGCATTAAAGGAGGCAGAAAGCAGATGAAGAATTTGCTTACTATTGCCGGCAGTGATTCCAGCGGCGGCGCAGGAATTCAGGCCGATTTAAAGACCTTTGCCGCTCATGGCACCTTCGGCATGAGCGTCATTACCGCCGTTACGGCACAAAACACCTGTGGTGTTGCCGCAGTACAGAATATTGACTGTGATATCGTTGAAGCGCAGATTTCTGCCGTTTTTGACGATATCCGTGTGGACGCAGTGAAAATAGGCATGGTATCGCAGCCGGAGATTATCCGTACGATTGCCGCCTGCCTGCGCCGTTATCAGCCGCGCATTATCGTGGTGGACCCGGTGATGATTTCCAAAAGCGGTTATCCGCTGCTGGCACCGGAGGCCTGCGAAACGCTGATTAAGGAGCTGCTGCCGTTGGCTACACTGGTTACACCCAACCTGCCGGAAGCAGAGGCGATTACCGGCATGCAGGTTACGGAAAAGGCGCAGATGCGCGCAGTAGCGGAAAAAATTATTGCTCTGGGTGCGAAGTCTGTGCTCGTAAAGGGCGGTCATTTGAGCAACACGGCGGATGATTTACTCTTTGACGGCAGCACGGAAACATGGTTCCCCGGCAAGCGCATCCCTACGAAGAATACGCATGGCACAGGCTGCACGCTCTCGAGCAGTCTGGCGGCAAATCTGGCCAAGGGGCTGGAGCTGCCGGAGGCAGTACGCGCCTCCAAGGCCTACGTTACCGAAGCCATCGAGCATGGCATCGAACTGGGCAGCGGCTGCGGACCGACGCATCATTTTGTTGATTTATACAGAAAGGCTGGTATCTTAGACTAATGGACTTAAAAAATACTTTTGGCGAGCTGGTTGACAAGCTGCGTAAGGCAAGACCTGTCATCCACGAAATTACTAATTATGTTACGGCGGAAAGCTGTGCAGATGCTGCGTTGGCAGCAGGTGCTTCTCCTGTGATGGCTGACGAGCCGGAGGAGGTTGTACAAATTACTGCCGGTGCCGACGCGCTGGTGCTGAATCTCGGTACGCTGAGCTTCAATAAGCAGATTGCTATGGAGCGTGCGGCGCAGGCTGCCAAAACCAAGGGCATTCCGGTAGTGCTGGACCCTGTGGGCGTAATGGCTTCTACCGTACGTCTGAACTTCGCGCTGAAGCTGCTGAACGCAGGCTATATTGACATCGTGCGCGGCAACCACAGCGAATGTCAGGCGCTGCTGCTGGGTGCAACCGGAGGCCGTGGCGTGGACAACATGGAGCAGGGCACCGAAGAGGGCGAAGCACTGCGCACCGCTAAGGACGCTGCTGCGAAATTTGGCTGCGTGTTTGCTGTTACCGGCCCGATTGACAACATCAGCAACGGCAAGCAGGCTGTTGTGCTGAACAACGGTCACCCGCTGCTGCAGGATATCACCGGTAGCGGCTGCATGACTACTACCTTAGTTGCCTGCTGCGCTGCTATCACCAAGGATATGCTTGTTGCGGCAGCACTGGGCGTAGTAATTATGGGACAGAGCGCTGAGCTGGCAGCCAACTTCCTCGAGAAGAAGGACGGCCCCGGCATGTTCAAGGTGCGCCTGATTGACGCAATTTATCATGTAACTACGAAGTGGAATCTGGTGAACCTGAAGCCGGAGGAAAAGGTGTCCTGATGAAAGCACAGCCTGATTACAGTATTTATTTGGTTACGGACGATGGCTGCCTGCAGGGCAGGGCGCTTATAGACTGCGTGCGTGAGGCGCTCGAGGGCGGCGTGACGCTGGTGCAGTACCGCGCCAAGACAGCATCCAGCGCGGAGATGTACGCCGAAGCGCTGCAGCTGCAAGCACTGTGCGACAGCTTTAAGGTGCCGCTGATTATCAACGACCGTCTGGATATCGCTATGGCGGTGGGCGCAGCAGGCGTACACTTGGGACAGGACGACCTTCCCTGTGCTGCGGCACGCAGGATTTTAGGCGAGGATTACATTATCGGCGTTTCGGCGCACAATCCGGCGGAGGCCGCAGAGGCGCTGCAAAGCGGTGCGGATTACCTTGGCTGCGGCGCTGTCTTTGGCACTGCTACGAAGGCAGACGTCAAAAAGCTGGGTACGGAAGGACTTACGGCTATCTGCAGGGAGAAGGGACTGCCTGTTGTCGGCATCGGCGGCGTGACTGCAGACAATTACCGCGAGGTGCGCGCGGCAGGCGCTGACGGCGCAGCCATAGTCAGCGGCATTCTGGCGCAGCCTGATATCCGCGCTACGGTAAGAGCTATTGCCAGGGTAAGCCAAGAGTTTACCAAATAATAAACGTTATAATAACGTTCCTGTTCAATAAAATTATGGTCATCTTTTAGGGTGGCCATTTTTGTATTAAAGCTGATTTTCCGAATTATTTTTAGTTAAAACTGAAAAATGTTCACTAATATGCCTATATTTATCGCTATCCATATTGGATAAAACGCCGAAGTGTGTTAAAATAGATACATAAATAGCAAGTATTCACCTCGAAAAAATTACATTGGAGGCCGTGTATATGAGTAACATTAGAAGACTTTTTGTAGAAAAGAAGGATGCCTTTGCTGTAGAAGCACATGGCTTGCTGGCAGACCTGCGCAACAACCTCGGTATGAGCAATCTTACCGGTATGCGTATCGTTAACCGCTATGACGTGATGGGCCTGAGCGATGAAGAATTCGCTATGGCTAAACAGCTTGTGCTGTCCGAGCCGCCTGTCGACAATGTCGTAGAAGAGGAGCTGCCGCTGGCTGCAGGCGAGGCTGCTTTTGCCGTAGAGTTGCTGCCCGGTCAATATGACCAGCGCGAGGATTTTGCCGAACAATGTATCCAGCTGATTACCCAAAAGGAGCGCCCGATGGTTGCTGCCGCTAAGGTATATGTGCTGGAAGGAGAGCTGACTGCGGAAGAAGTTGAAAAGATTAAGGCTTACTGCATCAACCCGATTGAAGCGCGTGAGGCTGAACAGGCTAAGCCTGAAACCCTCATCAGCACCTGCGAGGAACCGGAAAAGGTTAAATCCGTTACCGGCTTCCTGACCATGTCCAAAGAAGAGGCGGAGGCATTGCGCCAATCCATGGGCCTGGCTATGAGCCTGGACGACCTGCTGTGGTGCCAGAAATACTTCAATGAAGAGCACCGCGAGCCGACTATTACTGAAATCCGTGTGTTGGATACCTACTGGTCCGACCACTGCCGTCATACCACCTTCATGACGCAGATTGAAGATGTAGATATCGTTCCCGGCACTTTTACCCAGCCTGTACAAGAGGCTTATGACAAATACATGGCTGCCCGTGACGAGGTTTACGGTGAAGACACCGAGCGTCCGGTAACCCTGATGGATATTGCCGTAATCGGCATGAAGAAGCTGCGCAAGGAAGGCAAGCTGGCAGACCTTGACCAGTCTGAAGAAATCAACGCATGCTCTATCGTTGTGCCTATCGAAATCGACGGCCAAACCGAAGAGTGGCTGGTAATGTTCAAAAACGAAACCCATAACCATCCGACTGAAATCGAACCGTTCGGCGGCGCTGCTACCTGCCTCGGCGGTGCCATCCGTGATCCGCTGTCCGGCCGTTCTTATGTATATCAGGCTATGCGTGTAACCGGCAGTGCCGACCCGCGCACTCCGATCAGCGAAACTCTGCCCGGCAAGCTGCCTCAGCGCAAGATTACCATCGGCGCAGCTGCAGGCTACAGCTCCTACGGCAACCAGATTGGTCTGGCAACCGGCCATGTACAGGAATACTATCATGATAAATTTGTTGCGAAGCGTATGGAAATCGGCGGCGTAATCGGCGCTGCTCCTCGTAGCGCAGTTCGCCGTGAGCGTCCTGCTGCCGGCGATATCGTAGTGCTGTTGGGCGGCAAAACCGGCCGTGACGGCTGCGGCGGTGCAACCGGTTCCTCTAAGGAGCACACCGTTGACTCCCTCATGAGCTGCGGCGCAGAGGTACAGAAGGGCAATCCTCCGACCGAACGCAAAATCCAACGCCTGTTCCGCAACCCTGCCGTAACCGCAATGATCAAACGCTGTAACGACTTCGGTGCAGGCGGTGTATCCGTTGCTATCGGCGAACTGACCGACGGTCTTGTTATTGACCTCGACAAGGTTCCCAAGAAATACGAAGGCCTGGACGGCACCGAGCTGGCTATCTCCGAATCTCAGGAGCGTATGGCTGTTGTTATCGCTGCCGCTGACCGCGATGCCTTCATCAAATATGCTGACGAAGAAAATCTGGAAGCAACTGTTGTTGCCGACGTTACCGAAGAACCGCGCCTGGTTATGTTCTGGCGTGGCGATAAAATTGTTGACCTGTCCCGCGCTTTCCTCGATACCAACGGCGTTGCACAGCACACCAATATCGTAGTAAGCGAAGAAAAAGAGGACAACGTATTCGAGCAGGTTCCTGCCGAAGTAACCTCAGCTGCTGACCTTGAGGCTGCATGGCTGGCTAACCTCGGCCGTCTGAATGTCTGCAGCGAAAAGGGCCTGTCCGAGCGCTTTGACAGCACCATCGGCCGTGGTACCGTAATGATGCCGTTCGGCGGCAAAACCCAGCTCACCCCGAGCGAGGGCATGGTAGGCCGCATTCCTGTGCTGCACGGCAACACCACTGCAGCCAGCGTAATGGCCTGCGGCTACAACCCGAACGTTGCCTGCTGGAGCCCGTTCCATGGCGCAATGTACGCTGTAACTGAATCCGTAGTTCGTGCCGTAGCTTTGGGTGCCGACCCCGCTAAGCTGCGCCTGACTCTGCAGGAGTACTTCCCGAAGCTGCATGACGCCAACAGCTGGGGCCAGCCGTTCAGCGCACTGCTGGGCGCCTTCACCGCACTTGATGCTCTGGACCTGCCGGCAATCGGCGGCAAAGACAGCATGAGCGGTACCTTCATGGATAAAACCGTTCCGCCGACACTCGTTTCCTTCGCAGTAGGCGTAATCGACGGCAACAAGGCTGTATCTGCTGACTTCAAGGCAGCAGGCGACAAGGTAATCTTCCTGTCCTGCCCGCGCAATAGTGCCGAAGTACTGGACTTTGCAGCGCTGAAGGAAAACCTGACCGCTGTACACAAGGCTATGGAAGCAGGCAAGATTGCTGCTGCTGCCGCTGTTAAAGAGGGTGGCGTAGCTGCACTGGTAACCACCATGAGCCTGGGCAACGAGCTTGGCTTTGAATTCATCAAACCGTTCCACGATACCGACAGCCTCTTCACTCTGCAGCCCGGCGGCATGGTTATCGAGCTGGCAGCCGGCGTTGAACCGGAAGAGCTGTTCGAAGGCCTTGATTACATGCTGCTCGGCCACACTACTGCCGAAGCAGGCATCATCATCAACGACACCAAGATTGACGCTGCGAAAGCCTTTGCCGCATACCGCGAGCCGCTGCTGGGCATCTTCCCGGACGGCACTCCGAAGGCAGAGGAGCCTGCTGACATCGCAATGCCGCTGTACAAGAGCGAGCTGACTTTAACCGCTCCGGTGAATATCGCCAAGCCGCGCGTATTCATCCCCGTATTCCCCGGCAACAACTGCGAATATGACAGCGCCCGTGCTTTTGAAGCTGCAGGTGCCGAAGCTAACACCTTCATCGTGCGCAACCTTACCGCTGCTGCTATCGAAGAATCCGTAGAAGCAATGGTTAAATATATCAACAACTCCCAAATCGTGATGATTCCTGGTGGCTTTAGCGCCGGTGACGAGCCTGACGGCAGCGGCAAGTTCATTGCTACCATGTTCCGCAACCCGCGCATCAAGGAAGCAATCAGCGACCTGCTCGAAAACCGCGATGGCCTGATGCTGGGTATCTGCAACGGCTTCCAGGCATTGATTAAGCTCGGCCTCGTTCCGTACGGCGATATCCGTGATATGACCAGCGATGCACCGACACTGACCTTCAACAACATCGGCCGCCATATTTCCCAGATTGTTACCACAAGAGTTGTTTCCAACAAATCTCCGTGGTTCAGCCTGTGCGAGCCCGGCGAAGAGCATGCTGTTGCCGTATCCCACGGTGAAGGCCGCTTCTACGCTCCGGAAAGCACTATCAAAGAGCTGTTCGCTAACGGCCAGGTTGCTACCCAGTATGTAAATGCTCAGGGCGTACCGACCATGAACACTCCGTTCAACCCGAACGGCAGCCTGTATGCTATCGAAGGCATCACCAGCCCCGACGGACGTATCCTCGGCAAGATGGGCCACAGCGAGCGCTTTGCTCCGGGCCTGTTCCGCAATATTGCGGGCGACAAGGATCAGAAGATTTTCCTGTCCGGCGTAAGCTACTTCAAATAAGCTGAGGCTTAATAACGACACAATAAAACGCTCTGCTGACCGTAAGGTTGGCAGAGCGTTTCTTTAGCTTTATATGCGTATATTGGGGCTATCCTCAAAAATCGTACAATACCGTACAAACCGTACAAACGCAGGCTGGGCAAGGCTTTGCGCATGTACGGTTTAGACGTTAGTCAGTTCCCAACCGTTTTTCAACAAGAGGTTGAGCAGGGCCTTGTCTTTCATTGTAACCATAAGATAAAGAAGGAGAAATAATGATGCGGTATATGCAGGAAAATTTATATTCATAGCGAATAATTAAAATGTAAAGCTTATACAATAATTGTAAGTGAAAAAAAGAAATATAGAGAGGAAAGTATAAGATGAAAAAGATTTTAGCTTTAGGATTAGGACTTTCTTTAATTATGTCCCTAGGCACTGCTAATGCTTCAGATGTTGCACAAAAAGGTGATACGGATATTTTCTTTAATCATTGATATCCTTGATCCCTTCACAAGCCGTAATGAGCCTGTAAAGTACCAATTCTAAGCAACTTTATAAAAATATAAAAGAAAAATGCCACACATCCTTAATATTTTGCGGAGAATGGTATTTTAAAAGGACATGCACATGGAAAAATGGCAGATATATTTATATCTTTTCTTTGTAGTCACAATATTGCACGCACTTTACGATAAACATACTAAGCTAGCAGTAGGGCTATTGTTGTAGGTGCAATTAAATATGCAACATATGGTTTATATTCAGGATTAATAGCTTTTGTTTTGCTGCTTGCTCCTGCTGCCGTTGGTGCATCTATGCAAAAATTCGGGGTACTAAAGAAAGTATTAGATGAAAGTGATGATAAGACTGAGGATGCTCCACCTGTCCCTCTTACTTCAGCGGATGAAGATTTCCCGAATACTGCACAGGAAAGCGTTAATCCGGAAAGCATGGTCAATTACCTGGATGATAATGGCCAACAGGTTGCAAATACATATCAACAATGCGAGCTAGAGGAAAAAACAGACGATGAAGTGGAAACTGGAAAAAAAATAATAATCTATATAGTTATGTTTTTTCTGCTTGTCCTGCAAGATGTAAGGGTGTACGCCATTTGCGTAGCATGTTTTCTGTTGTTTTTTAAACGCAGAAATTACTTTATGGATAAACGGATATTGTGGCCCCAAAGTCTGCATCTGTTAAAGAAATTTTATTACAACATACTGCTTATATTTAGAATCTGGTTTTACAGCATGATGCTTTTGATCGCGTCTGTACTAGTAACAAATAAGCTTTGGTGGCAACCTGATTATACTTTTGCTTTTTATGCTTTCGCAATTGCTTTTCCGTTCTTTTTCGGGTTCTTGCTTGTTGATATCAGCGATTTACATGATCTGTGGGCAATCCGTTATCAGGCAAAAACTATAAACAATAGGACTGATAAGCAGAGAAGCAACATAGATTATTACAGAAACCATCCAGATTATGAAAATTATCTAGCGCCAACAGGATTAATTCTTCTTTTATTTTTGTTTGATAGTCCGTATTTAGCTTTAGCTATGGTATTAGTTGGTATACTTATCTTAGTGCAATATACTTTATGGACATCTTCAAAGCAGGCGAGGGAAGAATAAAATATATAACACTTAATAACGACACAATAAAACGCTCTGCTGACCGTAAGGCTGGCAGAGCGTTTCTTTAGCTTTATATGCGTATATTTTGGCTATCCTCAAAAACCGTACAATACCGTATAAACCGTACAAACGCAGGCGGGGCAAAGCTTTGCGCGTGTACGGTTTTTGTTATGATGTACGGTTTAAACGATTATGCTATAATATACATATAACAAATGAGTGGAGGCGTATACAATGCTAGGTGCAATTATTGGCGATATTGTCGGTTCACGTTTTGAATGAGATAATTACAAAGCGAAGGATTTTGAGTTTTTTACCAATGACTGCTTTTTCACAGATGACAGCGTAATGTCTTTGGCGTTATGTGAGGCGCTTTTGGAGAGCAAGCCTGATTTCAGCGATTTGCGCGAGCAGGCTGTAGCAAAAATGCGTGCTTTTGGTGAAGCATATCCTGATGCCGGTTATGGCAGAACCTTTTCCTGCTGGCTTTATTTTGGCGACCCGCAGCCTTATAACAGCTATGGCAACGGTTCGGCAATGCGCGTGAGCGGTGTTGTCTATGCTGCGAATACTATGGAGCAGGTCAAACAGCTTTCGCTGATGGTGACGGACGTGACGCACAACCATCCGGAAGGCATCAAGGGAGCGGAGGCAACTGCTGTGGCAGCATTTATGGCCAAGCAGGGCGCAACTATGCAAGCTATCAGGGATTATATTAATGCCAACTATTATCCTATGGACTTCACGCTCGACGGTATCCGCGATTCCTATATGTTCAACGAAACCTGCCAGAATACCGTACCGCAGGCATTGATGGCCTTCTTTGAGTCGACAAGCTATGAAGATGCTATCCGTATCGGCGGTGACAGCGACACACTGGCAGCAATCACCGGTGCGATAGCAGAATGCTACTTTGAAGCAAAGTATCCGCCTAAGGTTGCGGAGTTATAAGTGCAACACAAAAACCGTACAGCCCCAAAGCCTTATGCAGCAAGGGGTTGTATGGTTTTGTACGGTTTGTACGGTTTTTAGAGAGCGCTCAGCCCTTATAGAAAAAATAGCTGATGAGTGCTACCTGCAGGAAGAAAATGAGCGGTACGCCGAAGATGAACTTCAAATGCTGTGTCTTATGGCGGAAAAGCTGCATGGCAATAAATGCGCCTGCGCTACCGCCGAGCGCTGCCAAAACCAGCAGCACTATTTCCGGCACACGCCAGCTATGCAGCTTGGCGAAGGCTTTATCCGCACCGTAGACGACAAAGGCGGTGCAGTTGATGAAGATCAGGTAATAATATAAAAAGCTGTGCATGGTTCATACCCTCACTTTCTCCTGTTCAGCTGCTTTACTCCAGCAGCTTGGCAATATCCGGCAGGGGAGCGACGCTGCGCTTTAAAATGCCGTGCATATAGGCAATGGCAATGCCATAGTTAGTCATGGGCACGTTCTGCGCTGCAGCACGCTCGCTGCGGCTTTGCATTTCGCGTTCGTTGAGCATGCAGCCGCCGCAATGCACTACAAGCTTATATTGTGACAAATCCTCGGGGAATTCCGTGCCGCTGCTGAAGCAGAATTCAGGCTCAGCTTTGGTGAAGCTGCGAATCCAGCCTGGAAGCTTTACTGTGCCGATGTCCTGACATTGGCGGTGGTGCGTGCAGCCCTCGCTGATGAGTATCTTATCGCCATCCTGCACTGTATCGAGCACACGCACTGCCTCTACGGCAGAACTGAGCGTGCCCTTGTAGCGCGCCATGAGGATGGAGAAGGAGGTGAGCGGAACGGTGGGCGGCACAATTTTGCTGACTGCGCCGAAGGCCTGACTGTCGGTTACTACGAGCTTGGGCGGGAAGGCAAGGCGTGCCAGTGCTTCCGCCAGCTCGCTTTCTTGTACTGTTACGGCGATGCCTTTGTTGTCGAGCACGTTGCGCAGTACCTGCTGCTGCGGCAGAATGAGCCTGCCCTTGGGTGCGGCGCTGTCAATCGGCGTTACGAGCACTACGATGTCGCAGGGCTTGATTAAATCTCCGAGCAGCTGGCGTTCTGCCTCACGCGGGCGCAAAGCGGCGATAGCCTCCTTCAGCTCGTTGATGTTGCGGTTGGCAAGGGCGCTGACGAGGAAGCATTGTTTGGTGAGTTTCATGGCCTCCATAGTGAGCAGTGCCTGGCGCATTTCGTCTAACAGCTCTACCTTATTCAATACGAGGATGGATGGGAGCTTTTTCGCCTGCAGCTGCTGCCACAGTGCTTTATCCGCTTCGCTGAGGCCTACGCTGGCGTCTACTACGAGCAAAGCAATGTCGCACTTACCGAGCACCTGATGAGCCTTGGCGATGCGCTGTGCACCCAGCTCACCTTCATCGTCAAGGCCGGGGGTGTCGATAATCATTACGGGGCCGAGGGGTAAAAGCTCCATAGCCTTATATACAGGGTCGGTAGTGGTGCCCTTTTGTTCGCTGACAATGGCAAGCTCCTGACTGGTGATGGCGTTGATAAGGCTAGACTTGCCTGCGTTACGCTTACCGAAAATACCGATGTGGATACGCTCGGCAGCGGGAGTTGTATTCAATGACATAGTGGGTTCTCCTTTTTATGTAGATGAAAAATATTACAAAGATATTGTATTCTGGAGAGTAAGTATCTCTACGGTCAGCAAAAATTGGGGTTCGCTGTAATGTTTATTCTCTATACAACGCTTAATCTCCTTTACTTTGATACGAAAAATATTATAAAGAGGGTTATATTTGGAGAATTAGTGTCCTTTCGGTCAGAAAAAATTACGGTCGCTCATTTCGTGTGGAACCAAGACGAAGCGGCGCAAAACTCGCGCTATGCTGACAAATACTACTATAAAAATCAGGCGTAGCGCTCAGACATTGCGCCCCTTCTGTGATTCCAGACACTCATTCGCTGTAATTTTTATTCCCTTCACGACACTATATTCTCCTGTTTTTACGTTGTAGTTCTAGCTAGATTTTTAAATAACTTTTGGTTCAACATGGTACATGCTTAGCTTGGGTAGCAAAAAAGGCTGCAGTACTTTCGCACTGCAACCTCATTGTTGCAAATTATTTTACAAGCTCCATTTTGGGGTTAGGATTGTATTTGCGGCCTGCCTTAGCACAGTCCTTGCCGTCAACCTTAACGATATCAGCAGTATAGTTGATATTGCCGTCGAAGAAGGAAGAACCTACTGCATAGGTATCAACAGGCACGCCCATTTCCTCAAACGCTGCTACGCGCTCAGCGTCAAAGCCGCCGGAAGCGATAATCTTAACGTGGTTGAAGCCTTCGGCATCCAGCGCACGGCGAACATTGCAAACAAGCTCCTTGCAAACACCGGTCGGTTTAAAGGTACCAATCTGAGTCCACAGGCTCTTGTCAACCATGCTACCGGAGGTATCCAGACGCACACCTGCGAGCTTTTTGCCCAACTTGCGGGCAACAGCCAGAGAAGTGTTTACGCAGTCGTTGTCAAAGTCAACCAGAGCGATACGTGCAATAGACGGGTCAACATATTTATCGAAGGCTTCGGTAGCAGCGACAGTGTCACCCTTGTAGGAAGCAATCAATGCATGGGGGATAGTACCCAGGCCCTTGCCGCCTGCTGCCAGAGCATTAGCATCGGTAGAAAAGCCGTGGATGCCGCCAACCAAAGCTGCATAGCCGTCGGATTCCTGAGTCTGGTAAATATCATAGCGTGCAGGGAAGAAGAGTACCGGCTTACCGTTGGCAGCCTTAACTACGCGGCGTACATTGGTAGCAATGCGGCTCTGGCGTGCTAAAATACCCAGATAGATGGTTTCCAGATGCGCAAAGTCGGCATAATCGCCTTCGATAGTCATAACGGTTTCCCATTCGTCAACCTCTTCGCCGTCACGCAGGGAATGAATTTCGATAGTTTCCGGATGGAAAGCGCATTGACGAATCAGAGCAATGACCTCGTCGGTACCGCAAACAACAACATGGTCACGGGCGAACACCTGCATCAGCACGCGCGGATGATAATTATCACCGTTTAAGATTTCTTCGGAACGCATAAAATATGCATCAGTATAATAACCTTCTTTAATTTTTTCTACAGGAAAGCTAAAGCTTTCAACAGGTCTTCTTGTAGTCATTTGACGAGCCTCCCAAAAATTTCTCACGAATTTTACTCTTTGCGAGAACATTAACTATTGATTGTAGTTAAAAATATGATACAATATAAAGGCTATGATAGCAAGCCTTTTTCGCAAAAAAATTCCGATTAGCTATATTTCCGATACAATATAGATGGTGATACATATGCACGAAACACGAAAAAAATATACTGTGCTCCTGCTTTCGGCACCCATAGGCTCCGGACACAGACTGGCAGCCGAAGCGTTGGAGCAGGCCTTCGCCGACCGTCCGGAGGTTGAGGTCATCCACGGCAACATCTTCGACTTCTTCCCGCAGTTTCTGGGCAAGGCCTTTTTAGGCACCTACCTGTGGATTTTAAAATGCTGCCCCTGGCTTTACAAGCTTGCCTACAGCTGGGGCAACAAGCAGGGCGGCTCCTTATGGCTGCGTGAGCTTTTAAACCGCCTCTTGGCACGCTTAGGCGGCAGCTACCTGCGCAGTGTGCAGCCTGACGCGGTAATCGCCACGCACGCTACACCCGCAGGTATTATCGGGTATTACAAAAAGCAGCATCCTGACCTTTGGCTCGGCGCCGTAGTGACCGACTTTACGATTCACCGCTGGTGGGTTTGCGACGGCGTGGATACCTACTTTATCGCCGACGAGCTGCTGCGTGACAAGCTCACTACTACTGCCGACATTCAGGCTACGGGCATTCCTGTGCGCCAGCAGTTTATGATTAAGCACGATAAACAGAAATGCCGCGAGTTCTTCGGTTGGGACGAAAACGAACGCGTCTGCCTTTTGATGGGCGGGGGTGAAGGCCTTTTGCCGATGGCTGAGATTATTACTGCGCTGCAGCGCGCCGCTCTGAAAAACCTGCGCGTTGTTGCTGTCACAGGCCACAACGAGACGTTGGCGGCACAGCTGCAAGCCAAATACGGCGCAACGGCCGAAATCTACGGCTTCCGTGAGGACGTACCGCAGCTCATGGCCGGAGCGGATATGATTATTACCAAGGCCGGCGGTCTGACCTCTGCCGAGGTGCTGGCGAGCGGACTGGACCTTTTAATCTACAAGCCGCTACCGGGGCAGGAGGAGGGCAACGCCGCCTTCCTGCAGCAGTATTGCGGCGCTCTGGTAGCACGTTCTACCGACGAGCTGGTGCAGCACATCAAAAACAGCACGGTAAGCCCGCGTGAGGCAGCAGCCTGCAGCGAGCATGCCCATCCTTTGGCAGCACAGCAGATTGTCGATTACGTTATGCAAAGACTGCAAAAATAATTTTCGGACTCCTTCGTATGAGGGAGTCCTTTTGCTGTATATAGGCCGATTTTTGTGCATTTTCGTGAATAAAATTCCCCGTATTTTGCTGACAATTTCTTCCATTATATGATTAATTTACTTGACCAATACGAATTTCATCATTATAATGTAAGAAAATCGCATATTATGAAGGCTGTGGCATGTAGTTCCGCTCTGACTGCGTAATAATGTATGTATTACAGGAGGAGTGTGACCTTATGGATACCTTATATCTTGCCGCTGTCTGCGCTGTTGTCCCCGGTCTGGGACGCAGCAGAATACCTGATCTAATTAACGCTTTGGGCAGTGCCCGCACTGTTTTTGAAGCGAGCGCCGCCACGCTCACGGCAACAGGGCTTTGTACGCCGCGAGCAGTGCAAAACTTTATCAGCAACCGTGATGCGCGTCTGCCGCAAAGGCTGGATTACTTCTGCCGTCATAACGGCGTGCAGATACTTGCCTATACCGACACTGCCTATCCGCAGAGCCTGCAAAACCTGAGCGACAAGCCTTTGGTGCTCTACGTCAAGGGCGAGCTGCCGCAGGCAAATTATGCTTTGGCCATCGTCGGCTCACGTCGCTGCACGGAATACGGTGTGCGTGCCGCAGGCTACTTTGCCAAGGCGATGACGCGCGAGGGCATACCAATCATCAGCGGCGGTGCCAAGGGCATTGATACGGCGGCGCACGAAGCCTGCTTGCAGGCCGGAGGTGTGACGGTAGCAGTTCTTGGCTGCGGTCTGGATATTGTCTATCCGCCCGAAAACGCCAAGCTGTTCGCCCGCATTGCCGAGCATGGCGCACTGGTGACGGAATATCCGCCGGGAGTTCCGCCCGCAGCGGCCAATTTTCCTGCGCGCAACCGCATCATCGTCGGTCTGTCGCAGGCCGTGCTGGTTGCAGAGGCAGGCAAGCGCAGCGGCGCTGTAATTACGGCGAATATCGCTGCAGATGAGGGACGCGAGGTATATTGCGTACCGGGGAATATTTTCGACGGCAGCAGCATTGGCTGTCACGAGCTTATCCGCACCGGTGCCAAGCTGGTGGATATGCCACAGGATATTTTAGACGATAAAAGAAGCTGGCAGCAGGCTATGAACCGCCGCATAACCCAGCCGAGTATATTTGACTGCGCGCCGCAGGAGCCAAAGCCTGCGCCCGCACCTGTCACAACAGAATTAGGAGCGAAGCTGCTTGCTCTTTTGCAGGCAGGAGCGCTTTCTTTAGAAAAGCTGACGGAGCAGAGCGGAGCCGCTTTTGCTGCCGTGAGCATGGAGCTGCTTGACCTGCAGGCCGCCGGACTGGTGGCTACAGACCAGGCGCAGCGTTACTACCGAAAGTAGGAGGAACATAAATGGCAAAGACTCTGGTTATCGTGGAATCACCTACGAAATCCAAGACTATCGAAAAATTTTTAGGCAAAAACTATACTGTAAAGGCTTCTATGGGCCATCTGCGCGACCTGCCGAAAAGCACCCTGGGTGTAACCTTTTTGCCGGACGAGGAGCATGCAAACGAATTTGAACCGAAATATATCAATATCCGCGGCAAGGGCGATTTAATTAAATCCCTGAAGGCTGAAGCTAAAAAAGCCGACAAAGTTTTGCTGGCAACTGACCCTGACCGCGAAGGTGAAGCAATCAGCTGGCATCTGGCATTTATCCTGGGCATTGACCCGACATCTGCCTGCCGCATTGAATTTCATGAGATTACCGCTGCCGCTGTCAAGGACGCTATCAAGCATCCGCGCTGCATTGACATGGATATGGTTGATGCACAGCAGGCACGCCGCATTTTAGACCGCATCGTAGGCTATCAGCTCAGTCCGCTGCTCTGGCGTAAAATCCGCAAGGGCCTCAGCGCCGGCCGTGTACAGTCCGTTGCTACCAAAATTGTTGCCGACCGTGACCGTGAAATCGAAGATTTTGTGCCGGTAGAATACTGGACGTTAAGCGCCAAGCTGCGTGAAGGCAGCAAGGGACAGCTCTTTGAAGCGGAAGCAGTAAAATATAAGGGCAAAAAGCTGGAGCTGCACAACGAGGCGGAGGCAAGAGCAGCGGAGGAAGCACTCTCCAAAGCCGATTATATCGTGAGCGACGCTGTAAAGAAGGAACGCAAGCGTCACCCCGTACCGCCGTTTACTACCTCCAGCATGCAGCAGGAGGCCAACAAAAAGCTCAACTTCAGCGCCAAAAAGACCATGATGCTCGCACAGCAGCTTTACGAAGGCGTATCCCTCGGCAAAACCTCCGTCGGCCTTATTACCTACATGAGAACCGACTCAGTACGTCTGGCGGACGTAGCTGTGGACGAAATCCGTGACTACATCAAGCAAAACTTCGGCAGCGAATTTTGCCCGGCCAAGGCCAACCATTACAGCACTAAAAAGAACGCTCAGGACGCGCATGAGGCGATTCGTCCGACCAGCGTCATGCGTACCCCGGCCGAGATGCAGGAGCACCTCACCAATGACCAGCTGAAGCTGTATACGCTCATCTGGAACCGCGTTGTTGCCAGCCAGATGACGGACGCTGTTTATGACGTTACCACCCTGACAATTGATGCTGCCGACTACCAGCTGCGTGCAACAGGCTCCGTACTGAAATTCCCGGGCTTCTTGCAGCTGCACAGCAAATATGACGATAAAGAAAAGGACTCCAAGGTTCCTTACGTCGAACCCGGCAGCAAGCTGCTGCTTTACAAGCTGCTGCCGGCAGAGCAGCACTTCACCGAGCCGCCTGCGCACTTCACCGAAGCAGCGCTCATCAAGGAGCTGGAGGAGAAGGGCATCGGCCGCCCCAGCACCTTTGCACCTACCATCGTTACACTGCTCACCCGCGGTTACGTTGTTAAGGATGCCAAAAAGCTGCTCGTTACCGAGCTTGGCATTATGACCGTGGATATGCTCACCGAATATTTCAAGGAACTCATCAACATCGGCTTCACCGCCCAGATGGAGGAAAAGCTGGATGAGGTTGCCGAGAAGAAGCACACCAAGGACGAAGTCCTCAGCGAATTCTACGGTCCCTTCAAAAAGGAGCTGGACCACGCCGGCGTGGCAATTCCTATCGTTGAAATCCCGCTGGAGGTATCCGACGTTCCCTGCGACAAGTGCAACGACGGTACCATGATGGTTATCCGCGAAGGACGCTTCGGCAAATTCCTGGCTTGCCCCAACTTCCCCAAATGCCGCAATACCAAGCCTATCCTGCACCCGATTGGCGTAAAATGTCCTAAGTGCGGCGCTGATATTCTTGAACGCAAAAGCAAGACCGGCAAGGTATTCTATGGCTGCGAAAGATATCCCGACTGCGATTACACCACCTGGGATAAACCGCTTAACGAAGAATGCCCGGAATGCAAGTCTATGATGGTAGAACACGTAGAGCGTAACGGCAGCAAGCGCAAGTTCTGCAGCAACCCGGAATGCTCCAAGGCAAGACCGGTATATGCTTCCAAAACCGCTGCAGCAAAGACTACGGAAGCTAAAACAACCGCAGCCAAGAAAACTCCGGCGGCTAAAAAGACTACCGCTAAGAAAACTGCTGCGAAGAAAACCACTGCAGCAAAGAAAGCTACTGCAAAGAAAACTATTACAACTAAGAAAGGCAGCAAGGAATAAATGACTATCTCTCCTGTACACGTAATCGGTGCGGGCCTGGCAGGCTGCGAAGCCGTTACCCAGCTCACGCGCCACGGTATTCCTGTAATCCTGCACGAAATGCGTCCCGTAAAAAGTGACGAAGCACATAAAACCGCATATTTTGCCGAGCTTGTCTGCAGCAACTCCCTGCGCGCGGGCAATATTGAAAACGCTGTCGGCCTGCTGAAGGAAGAAATGCGCCGTTTAGGCTCCCTCATCATGCAAAAGGCTGACGAGCATCAGGTGCCTGCCGGCGGCGCTCTGGCTGTTGACCGCGACGGCTTTGCCGCTGCCGTAACTGAAGCAGTGAAGGCTAATCCGCTCGTTACCGTTATCCACGAAGAGGTGACCGACCTGGAAAGCCTGGAAGGCACTGTCATCGTAGCCAGCGGCCCGCTGACCAGCGATGCGCTTTTTGCCGATATCCAAAAGCTCTTGAAGTCTGATTATCTGCACTTCTTTGATGCCGCAGCACCGATTGTTACCGCCGATTCCCTGGACTATGACAAGGTTTACCGTGCGTCCCGCTACGACAAGGGCGGCGCCGACTACCTCAACTGCCCTTTCTACACGAAGGAGGAATACGTTGCCTTCTGGGAAGCCCTCTGCAATGCGGAAAGCGCTCCCGTAAAGGATTTTGAGCATGATGTATTTGAAGCCTGCATGCCTATCGAGGAAATGGCTGCAAGAGGCGAGGACACCATGCGCTTCGGTCCGCTGAAGCCTGTAGGCCTCATTGACCCGCGTAACGGCAAGGAAGCCTACGCAGTAGTGCAGCTGCGTCAGGATAACGCCGCTGCCTCCCTTTATAATCTGGTAGGTTTCCAGACACATCTCAAATGGCCGGAGCAAAGACGTGTTTTCGGCATGATTCCCGGTCTGGAGAACGCAGAGTTCGTCCGTTTCGGCGTTATGCACAAAAACACCTACCTGAATTCGCCGCAGCTGCTGGATAAGCACTTCAACCTGCGCAGCAACAAGCGCTTCTACTTTGCCGGACAGATGACAGGCGTAGAAGGCTACGTCGAGTCGGCAGCCTCCGGACTGATGGCCGGTTTAGCTGCTGCAAGAGCGGTATTGGAGCTGCCGGAGGTAGAATTCCCCGACGTAACCGCACACGGAGCACTGGCCAATTACATCAGCAATCCGACGATTGAAAACTTCCAGCCGATGAACATCAACTTCGGCCTCATTCCGCCGCTCACTGTACGCATCCGCAAGAAAAGAGAAAAGAACGCTCAGATTGCAGCACGTGCTCTGGAAGCACTGGACGGCTTTCTGCCTGCGCTTAAAACTGAACAGGCGTAATTTTTAGCCTGTTATCTCTAAAATAAATAAAAAAGCCAAAAATATTTTTAGAGAAAGACAATATGTGTCCTCCCCCTATGGTAAAATTTGCTTATAGCCGGTGGCAAAACGTTTGCTTAAGAGAATGATTGTGCTATAATTAGCTTAAAGAGATTTTCTTGTATCAACCGCTTTGCAAATTTCATGGCAGGGAGGAACTAATAATGACAGATTTACGCATCGCAAAGGATCGTTTGCTCTATATGTATTCGCGTCTGGTAGACGGAAAAATGCTCTACAAGAAGGAGGAGGCCCAACGCTTCGGCTGCTCCTTACGCTCTATTCAGCGTGACATAGAAGACTTGCGGTCCTTTTTACATGAGCAGAACGAAGCATCAGGCCTGGTGCAGGATTTGGTCTACAACCAGAAGCTCGGCGCTTACCAGCTTGTACCGCCCTCACGCAATCTGCTGTCCAACGAGGAGGTTTTCGCCACGCTCAAAATACTGCTGGAAAGCAGGGCCTTCATCAAAAATGAGCTTTACCCGATTATCGATAAGCTGATTGACTGCTGTATCCCTAAAACGGAGCAGCAGCGTGTGAGCGAGCTTATAGGCAACGAAAAGCTGCTTTATGTAGAACCGCAGCACAAGGACAAGTTCCTGAAGAAAATGTGGGAGCTTAGCGGCGCTGTGCATGAGCATCTGGAAATAATCATCAACTACCGCCGTAACGACGGTGTGCTGGTGCAGCGCAGACTGCAGCCCGTAGGCATCATGTTCTCCGAATTCTACTTTTATCTGGCAGGCTTCATTGTGCCCAAGGAAAAGGAAGAGCTCAAATTCGAGATAGAAAACGATCCCTTCCCGACTATCTACCGCATTGACAGAATCAACAGCTTTAGCGTCACCGAAACGCATTTTGCCGTTCCGTATTCCAAACGCTTTGAGGAGGGCGAGTTCCGCAAGCGCATCCAGTTTATGTACGGCGGCCATCTGCAGCGTCTGCGCTTCCTGTTTAAGGGTGGCAGCTACGAGTACATCCTTGACCGCCTGCCTACTGCAAAGGTAGTAGATGAGAGCGAAAACGGCACACTTATCGAAGCGGAGGTTTTCGGCAAGGGCATTGATATCTGGCTTAAAAGCCAGGGCGAACTGATTGAGGTTATTTCCAGACAGGAGATACCGGTAAATTAAGTACAAAATTCATTTTCGCAAAAAAATATCTAATAATTTCTCAAAAAATTTTTTAGGATAGCCAATCTCTGGCTATCCTATTTTTTATAATAAGATTATGCTAAGGCATAACGCAAAAGCAACACTGATTGCCGGCACGTTTTTCAGGAATGCGCCTGTATTTACTTTGGCAAGCAGTATCAAGGCTGTCTTCGCAACTTTTTTTACATGAAGAAATGCCGGAAATACTGTAAGCTATAATCAGTAAGAAGTAGAGGAGTGGATGATAAATGTATTGCGAAAAGTATGTAGAAATGGGCAGAAAAATACGTTATTACAGAATCATGCAGGAGCTGGGGCAGGGAATGCTCGCAGAGCAGATAGGCATTACTCCGCAGTATTTGAGCAAAATCGAGCACGGCAGCGCGCGCCCGAGTATGGACCTGGTGTTCCGCATCGCCGATAAGCTGCAGGTGAAGGTGTCGCACCTGCTGGAGGCCTGCTGATACTTTAAGGCGGGCATGGATTTTTCCTCCTTTTTGTGGTACAATACCCATGTAATTGCTTCTGCTCGAGGCAATTAACAGCGTGACTGCCCTAGGGCAGCATACATGTAAGGAGGCAATTTAATATGAACGAGCAAAACAGCGTTTTAAACATCATTGGCAAGGTAAGTGGATTGTTATCCAAGTACATCGCCGTCGTGATTTTAATCACCTCTGCGATTGCCTTTACCCATCCGCAGAAATTCATGTGGATTCCGCAGTATACCGCTCTCTTCCTGGGCACGGCAATGTTCGGCATGGGCCTGACCATCAAGCGCGAGGACTTCCAAATCGTCTTTTCCCGACCTAAGGAGGTTATTTCCGGCTGTATCCTGCAATACACCATCATGCCCCTGGCAGCTTATCTGTTAGCTGTAGTGATGAATCTTGATACTGATATCGCTCTGGGCGTTATCCTCGTAGGCTGCTGCCCCGGCGGCACTGCCAGCAACGTTATTGCCTACATCGCTAAGGGTGACGTTCCCTTATCCGTTGGCATGACCATCACTTCAACTTTGATTGCACCGCTAGTAACACCTGTGCTGGTGTACCTGCTGGCAGGTTCCTGGGTTGAGGTAAGCTTTATGGCTATGGTGCTTTCCGTAGTAAAGATTGTGCTGCTGCCCGTGCTTGCAGGTATCATCTTAAACAGCCTTTTCCACGAAACCATCGTCAAGCTGGGCGGTATTCTGCCGTTGGTTTCCGTTGTAGCGATTGTAACCATTATCGATGGTATCGTTGCTGTCAATGCTGCTAAGCTGATGAGCTGCGGTCTGATCGTAATGCTGGCAGTTGTCCTGCACAACGGCATCGGTATGGCCCTGGGCCTGGGCATGGCGCGTCTGATGAAGGTATCCTACGCTAAGGAAACTTCTATCGCTATCGAAGTTGCAATGCAAAACAGCGGTCTGGCGCTTGCTCTGGCGACCGCAAACTTCGCCGCTAATCCGCTGGCCACGCTTCCGGGCGCTATCTTCAGCGTATGGCATAACGTTTCCGGTTCTATTTTCGCCAGCTGCCGCATCAAAGAGGTAGAAGAAAAGCAAAAGCTGGAGCTGAAGGAGCACGCAATAGCAAAATAAGCATAAACACTAAAGGCACTACTGTGAGCGCAGTAGTGCCTTAATTATTTGTATAGCGTAGGGCAGGGGAGCCTACATATTATTTTTTGCTTTTATTATCCAAACCGAAGAGCATTTCCATAGGCTGCTCCGGCGCTTCCTTAACCGTCGCGCCTGTGCTGAAGCCAGGCATTTCCGCCTTGGTCAGCTCAATTTTGCCGTATTGGCGCTCATAATCATCAATAACCCATTTCAAAATCTGTTCGATTTCCTTATTTACTGAACGGCCATTTATCTTTGCCAAATGCTTCATCTTATTCATAATAATAGGATGAATGCGCAGTGTAAAGCGTGCTTCTTCCATGAATACTCCCTCCAGATTCTGACTATTCTACTAATTATTATAGGCAAGAACAGCGCTTTTGGCAAGGAGATAATCTTTTTTAGCAACAACTAACTGTTTTTACAAGAATTTCAGACAATAGCTTTTGAAATATGCTATAATAATTATTACAGTGTAAATTTTTAGGAGGCAACAATGACTTTAGCAATAAATGCCGTATACCACGGCTTTAAGGTTTTACAAGCACAATTTGTAGATGAAATCAGCTCCCAGGCATATATCATGGAGCATATCAAGAGCGGCGCACGCCTTTTGTACCTTGCTAACGATGACGATAACAAGGTTTTTTCTATTTCCTTCAGAACTCCGCCTGCAGATGATACAGGTGTGGCACATATTCTGGAGCATTCCTCTCTCTGCGGCTCCCGCAAATATCCCTTAAAGGAGCCCTTCGTAGACCTCGTCAAGGGTTCTCTGAACACCTTTTTGAACGCTATGACCTTTCCGGATAAGACCATGTATCCCGTTGCCAGCCGCAACGATAAGGACTTCCATAACCTGATGGACGTATATCTGGACGCTGTGTTCTATCCTTCCTTCTATCAGAACAAATACACCCTGCGTCAGGAGGGCTGGCATTATAATTTGGATAGCCTCGACGGCGAGCTGAGCTACAACGGCGTTGTTTATAACGAGATGAAGGGCGTGTATTCTTCGCCAGACGCATATCTGGAAAACGAAGCAATGAAGGCTTTGTTCCCCGACAACTGCTACCGCTTTGAATCCGGCGGCTATCCGGACGCTATTCCGCAGCTGACTCAGGAAAAATTCGAGCAGTTCCACAGAACCTATTACAGCCCGGAAAACAGCTATATCTATTTATACGGCGATATGGATATCGACGCTACTCTGGAATATCTCGACAGCGAATATCTGAGCAGCTTCGAGAAAACCGGTACTGTTGATTCCTCCATCGCCGAACAGCAGTCCTTGCCGCGCACTGTGGATATCGAAGCCTTTTATCCGGTTGGGGCAGAGGAGGACTGCACTGCCAAAACATATCACGAGCTTTCTATCGTAACAGGCAAGGCGACCGACCTGCAGACCAGCATGGCTCTGAGCCTGCTGAAAAGCACATTGCTGGACAGCGAATCCTCCGCACTGCGCCGTGCACTGATGGATGCAGGTGTGGGCCAGATTATCAACGGCAGCTATACCTCAAGCATGTATCAGCCGGTATTCTCTATCCGTGCCAGCGGTAGTGAGAAGGAACTGCGCGATAAATTTATTAGCGTTATTTATAAAACATTGCAGGACATTACTATCAACGGCATTGACAAAAAGCTGTTAGAGGCCAACATCAACTCCATGGAATTCAAGCTGCGTGAAGCAGATTTCGGCGGCTATCCCAAGGGACTGATTCTGGGCATCGGCGTTATGGATAACTGGCTTTATGACGGCAATCCGATTGAGGGCCTCTGTTACAACAAATATCTGGCAGCTCTGCGCGAGGGCCTGAAAACCAACTATTATGAAAGCATTATCGAAAACTATCTGCTGGACAACACCCATAAGGTGCTGGTAACCCTGCTGCCGCAGCCCGGCAAGGAGGAGGCAGACCAGGAGGCCGCTGCTGCCAAGATGAGCGCCATCAAGGCAACCATGAGCCAAGAAGAGCTGCAGCAGCATATCGACGAATGCGCCGAGCTGCACCGTCTGCAGGCTACGCCTGACAGCGAGGAAGCACGCGCAACCATCCCTGTACTGAAGCGCAGCGACATCAGGCAGGAGGTAGAGCAGATTGAAACGCAGGAGGAAGAGCTGGGCGCAAGCCATTTGCTGTATCTTCCGCGCAACACCAATAAAATCGCTTATACCAGCTTCTATTTTGATATTACCGATATGGAAGCCGAAAAGTTGCCTCTGTGCTATCTGCTCACAGATATCATGGGCAAGTTCAACACCGAGCGCTACAGCTATCAGGAGCTGGCAACCAACGCCATCATGTATACCGGTGGCATTGCGTTCGCTGTACGCGCCTTCACCGAAGCAGAATCTACGGATGATTATAAAATTTACTTCTCCACCAAAGGCAAATGCCTCACCGATAACCTGCCGAAAATGCTGGATATCCTGCAGGCCATTGCTTTGGAAAGCAAGATGGACGATCTGGAGCGCTTCCGCGAGCTGGTATCCGAGCTGAAAACCGATTGGGATGACAATTTCTTCAACCGCGGTCAGACCGTTGCTATCACCAGACTGTTCTCCTATTGCTCTGCCGGCGCACGCGTCAACGAGCAGGATGAATTCAGCTATTATCAGTTCCTCAAAAAGCTGACTGATAACTTCGACGAGCTGGCACCGCAGGTACTGGAGCAGTTGCGCCGGTTAATCAAACGCTTTTTCCAGAAGAACCGTTTCCTGCTCAGCTATAGCTGTGATGTAAAAGAGCAGGCAACAGTAAAACAACAGTGCCTTGATTTCATCAGCAAGCTGTCTGAGGCAGAAGCAGGGGAGAAGGCTGAGGTTCTGCCTGTAGGCACCGTTAACGAGGCTATTGCTACCGCAGGTAAGGTACAATACGTTGCTGCAGGCGGCAACTTTGCTAAGCATGGTCACAAATACGTGGGTGCGATGGCTGTACTAGAAACTATTCTGAGCTATGAATATCTCTGGACCAAAATCCGTATTCAGGGCGGCGCTTACGGTGTTACCGCACGCTTTGAGCTGAACGGCGTAGGCGTGTTTGCATCCTACCGCGACCCGCAGCTGCCGAAAACTCTGGAGGCTTACCAAGGTCTGGCAGAATGGCTGAGAAACGAAGAATTCCCCGAACGCGAGCTTAACAAGTACGTTATCGGTACCATCAGCACGATGGATAAGCCCCTGACCAACAGCATGCGTCTTGACAAGGCAACCGCGCAATATCTGAAGCACGTTCCCGTTGAGCTGCGCCAGCGCATCCGCAGCGAAATCCTCAATGTAAGCAATAAAGACCTGCAGGCATTGTCTAAGGTAGTAGAGGATATGCTCAGCGACGGCCTGATCTGTGTAGTCGGCGGCAAGCAGCCTATTGAAGCCAATAAATCTTTGTTCAACAATATCATCAATGCGTAAATCTGTACGCTAGTAAATTTACGCTAAGGTTAATAAAAACCCGTGACGTCCGAAGGGAGTCACGGGTTTTGTCGTACATAAAAGTGCTATAAGGTTAATCTAACTCGCCGTTCTGCGCCTTTTTAACAAGCTCCTGATAAGCGTTATAAACGCCGCTGTTGAAGCAGGTCAGTACAACGCTCATGCCATAATCAGCGTTGGCATTAATCCATTCAGTGCAGGTCAAAAGAGCGATACGGGCAGCCTCGTCCACAGGATAAGCATAAGCACCGGTAGAAATCGCCGGGAAAGCAATGCTGTGCAGATGATGCTTGCGTGCCAGGTCCAGGCAATTTTTGTAGCAGTCGGCCAGCTCCAGTCTTTGCTCAACCTTACCGTTATAAATTGGGCCTACAGTATGAATAATGTAGCTTGCAGGCAGATTATAGCCATAGGTAATCTTGGCAGCACCAGTCGGGCAGCCGCCTAAGGTTTTGCATTCCTCCAAAAGCTTTGGTCCTGCAGCGCGGTGGATAGCACCATCAACGCCACCACCGCCTAAAAGCGTACTGTTGGCAGCATTGACAATAGCGTCGCAGTCCAGCGTAGTAATGTCACCACGCCAAACAGAAATAGCGTTCTGCTGCTTGTTCTTCTTGGCATCAGCCAGCAGTTCCTTGATCATCCGGTTTTGAATATTGAAGGGAGCAGGGGAAGCAGGGTTAAAGATAATGCCGGCAATGCCGTCCATTTGCAGGATAGCTTCAAAGTAGTTGACTAAAGGACGGCTGATAACGTTGCAAGGCTCGCCCTGCTCGTAGGCCTCTTTGCTGCTGTAAGCAGTCATATATTCCAAGCCGCTGTCCGTAGTCTGCGTCTGCAGCAGCAGCTGGCCCTCCGGCGCATCGGCAGCAGTAGGAATGAGCACCTCTGCACCTTCCTGCAGCATTACGCTGACTGCATGCAGCAGCTTCACCAGATTAGCTTCGCTCTGGTCCGCAGCAAAGAATTGCTGGGCGTTCATGATAATATCAGTAGATGGATGTAACATATGCGTCATCTCCTTGTAAAAATCGTTTACATACATTCATAACTATAATATATAACAAAAAAACAGCTCTGTAAAGAGCTGTTTTTTGTATTTGACCCTAAAGTGACATCATTTTGCATGCATTTTACAGTCAGGTTATTAGAGCATACGGAATACAGAAATAACCTTACCAAGCACCTTAATGTTGTCAGAACCTACAATAGGCTCGTACTTATCGTTTTCCGGCTGCAGGCGCACACTGCGTAGCTCGCGGAAGTAACGCTTAACGGTGGTTTCCTCGCCGTCAATCAGGGCAACAACAATATCGCCGTTATTAGCAAAATTCTGCTTACGTGCAATAATGTAGTCATGATCCAGAATACCTGCGTTAATCATGCTATCACCGCATACGGAAAGCATAAAAACATCATCGTCGCAGCCAATCAGGTCGCGAGGAATAGGATAGGTCTCTTCAATGTTCTCGACAGCGAGAATAGGAACACCTGCAGTAACCTTCCCAACCAGTGGTACCGGAACAAGGAGCTTATTTCTCCAGGCATCGCTTTCGCTCATCAGCTCCAGAGCACGCGGCTTAGCAGCATCACGCTGAATGAAGCCATACTCCTGCAGCTTCTTCAAATGATTGTGCACGCTGGCACTGGAGGATAAACCTACTGCTGCACCGATTTCGCGTACAGCAGGCGGATAGCCCTTATGATTAATAAAAGTACGGACGAATTTTAAAATGTTACGTTGGCGTTCAGACAACATATCTTCGGTATAGTTGCCATCAAAGTCCGGCGGGAGTGCTTTTCTTCTTCCCATTTTAGACCCTCCAATCATGTGTTTATAGTTAACCTTATACAAATTATAACAGATAAAAGTAATTTCGTCAAACAGCAGTGCGTACGGTGGCTAATTTAACATAAAAAATGCTAAAAACTTCTCAAAACCTCCGGGGGAGGAGCAAAAAGCGAAGAATGCTCATAATCTGACGCTTTTATCAGCATTTTCCTCAGTTGGGAAATAAACATGTCTATAATGCTGCCTTTTTACCGCAAAGACTGCAAAATAATATTTTACGTCCGATAATGTATATTATGTTAAATTTTCCTTTTCTCAGACGAGAGAATTTTATGCAGTGCAACTCATTACACCTGTGTAATTAAAAGTGCCATTCGTTTACTTGCTGTTCAAGGCTTTTTTCCGTTTCAGCGTCGGTTTTTTTGATGAAAAGCATCGCTGTAGCGGCCTTTTGGTTGCAGCTCAGCAAAATTTTGTTGTTATAAGCAAAATCCTTCAGCAACTCGGTATCAGCATTGATGCCAATAAGAGCTTTTTCCTGGGTGAAGTCAAAATTTGTCTTATAATCCTTCAAAGCAAAGTAATCGTTGCCAAAGCCCTTCAGTCGCTGCAGACCATCATTAATAAAGCTTTCCACAGCAAGTCTGTTGGCAACAGGCGTTGCTAAAAGCTCTTTAGCATCAGCGTCATTAATATTATCTACGCTGACGGTAACAAGCAGATGATTCCAATGCTCCAGAACATTGCGCATGCCGCTGGTGTAAAGATCCATGAATTTTTGCTGGTATTCAGGATCAGACGCCGGAATAGCAAATACAGAATAGATATTGTCATAATCCGTATTTGCGGCAACGTCCTGCATTTGCTTCATAGAAGAAGCCGTAGTCAGATAAAATGTGCCTTTATCCTTATATCGCAGGTTCAGCTGGCCATAGAACCAGTCATCCGGCAGCTGCACACTTTTACCGACTGCAGTATCAGTAAAGCTGATGGCCTTCGGCGTGCTTGTCGGAGCAAAAGCCTTAAAGCCCTTCAGCAGATCAGTGTGTGCTTTATCAAAGCGCTGCATTGTTTCTGCAGGAATGTCGCGCAAAGCAACATTTTCTACCTGCATAGCCTTTTCTACTGCTTCCTTGATAGAAGCTACGTCCTGAGGCTTGGTTTTTGCTGCTTTATCCTCACTGCCTGCTTCGTCAGTATCGATATCTTCAATATCATCGATATCAACATCTGTATCAGCGTCAGCAGCTTTTTCGTCCTTCTTCGGAGCGTATACATCCTGATCACTGTTCACCGTCGACAGCAGATAAAGTCTGTCATTGGCAGAAACCATGCTGGTATCAATCTTAAACAGTACATCGGATTGCTTATAGATATAAGAAACTGTAATAGCCTTTTTGCCGGCAAGCTTGCCTACCTTGATTACAGGAGTAAGCTGGTCCAGCTTCTCCTTGAGCACCTTGCTTTGGATAGTTACATTACCATTGCTGTCGTGCTCTGCATATTTTTCAAGCTCCAGTAACGGTGTAGGCACGGTTTTCGGATTAAGCTGGGAGCGCTCCAAAAGTGCCAGCTTCTCATATTCCGCATCAAAATAAGCAGTAGAGAATTTTTCGCCTAAAATCTGCTCCATATCCTCTGCTGTGTAATAGTTAACAATATTAACTGCGGTATTTTTTAAATCCTCTTCGTTCTGATAAGCCTTTTTGCTGCTGATATTGGTATATGCATAAACCTTCTTCGCTTCCAGCTTATAGTAAGGCTGTCCGTCCTTAACACTGTAGCCGGCATAGCTGTTTTCGTAGGCCGAAGCATGAGCAGCACACAAAACAAGCGCTGCTGCCAAGGCTGTAATTTTTTTCATATACTCACCATCCTTTTATTGGAAAAACGGTGGAATTATTTATTGTAGACAATGTTAACCATCACGCCGCTGCCCAGGTTGCAGGCATTAGCTTCGTCGGTATCAATATGAACCTCGTCGGCATGCTTTACGCCCGCACGTACCAGAACATTATGCAGTGTTACAGAACGCTCGCCCTCTGTAGTAATATCAACGATATCGCCATCCTTCAGGCCATATTTCTCAGCGGTTTCGGGGTACAGATGCACGTGGCGCGCAGCGATGATAATACCCTCCTTCAGCTCCAGCTCGCCCTTCGGACCGATGAGCTTAGCGCCAGCGCTGCCTGCGATATCGCCGCTGTTGCGGATAGGAGCATCCAGTCCGACCTTGCGCGCGTCGGTCAGAGAAAGCTCAATCTGAGTTTCCGGACGCAGAGGACCGATAATACGCAACTTCATGGAATCCTTGGGAGTTACCATGGTAATCTGTTCTTCGGAAGCAAACTGACCAGGCTGGCCAATCGGCTTTTTAACGTGCAGCTCACTGCCTTCACCAAATAAAATATCCATATGCTCACGGCACAGATGTGCGTGACGTGCAGAAACACCTAAAACTATCGGAAATTGCATTGTATGTCACCTCATAAAATAATTTTTTGTTTATATACCTATTATAGCTTTAATTGCGGTAATTGTCATCAGTTATCGAAATTTTTTTCATAATAATAGGATATCAGCTACAGGCAAAGCTTCTTTTTCCTACATATATACAGGAAAAAAATAATAGGACCGGGTTTCCCTAGTCCTATTATTACACAAGATTTTTTTAGAATTGACCGCTTACCATGAAATGGATGCGAGTTGAATCTACATCACTATTATTGATTTCCTTAATCAAAGGCACGCCCAATGTTACCACAGCACCGATGTGCTTGGTGATGTTGCTGCGCACGCCCAGGCCACAGCTTGTCAGTACATGGCTGTCAAAGGCACTGTCGCCAAAGACCTGACCATGATCCATAAAGACGAAAGCATTAGTCTTTTTGTCCTTAGTCACAGGCACGGAATATTCCAAGCCAACACTGTAGCCACTGTCGCCGCCAAGCAGGCTTTCTTTGTAGCCGCGTACGCTGTACATACCGCCAATGTAGAACTGGCGAGCGGAAGGCAGATAATTGTTGAAGCCACGCTGTGCGTCCAGGCGCAGGCTCAAAAGCTGCCCATGCTGATACATTTTCTGGTACAGGCCGTTAAGCTGGTACAGGGAAAAATCCTTGTCCTTATCGGCAATATCGGTATGCGTACCGGCGTTAAAGCTGTGCTTTTGGTAAATAACAGAGCTTGCGCCGTAATTAGTTACGGAATAGCCCGCCGTAACACCTTTAATGGTATCATCAAGCCAATGCTGGCCGCTGAAATCAGTCTTGGAATTTTGCTGACCGTAATCAAGCGTTGCCTCAGTACGGATCTTTTCCGTCACTACCAACGGCTGGCTCAGTCCAACGTTCATTGCATAAGCATGACCGCGTACATTCAAAGGCTCCAACGGTCCGTCCGTAATGTGAACACTGTTGGTGCTGTACTGCAGATTCAGCTTGGTACCGCTATGGCCTAAGGGCCTGCTGTAGCCAAAGCCGAAGGATTTGGTGCCATCGCTCAGAATCGTATTCAGCGTCAGCGCATCACGCACACCAGTCAGGCTTCTATCCGTAAAGAACAGGCCGCCACGGTATTCGCCACTCGTATCACTGCCTGCGTTGTCACTGTAAACAGTCCAGGTAATGTTTTGCGGTTCATAGGCGCTGATGACGTAATCCGTAGTGCCAGGCTCGCTGCCAGCCTGCAGAGAAATGCGCAGCTGTACGTCATTGGCAGCGTTAAAGCGCAGTAAATCGTCATTCAGCTTGTTGATGTTGGCAACCTCGCCCTGCTTCAGGCTCATACGCTTGCTGATGTATTTGCTTTTGGTATACTTGTTGCCCTGCACCTCAACAGCATTCGTTTTGCCTTCGATAAGCTCAATTTTTACCGTACCGTTTTTGATCGTCTGTGCCGGCAAAATTGCACGACAGGTAAAGTAACCATTATCAAGATACAGCTTGTTGATTTTATTCACCAGCTCGTACAAATCCTTGACGCCAACCTCTTTACCGATATATTCGTCCGTCAGCTTCTGCAGCTCTGCCTGCTCCAGTACAGTGGATTCATCAAGCTCCAGCTTTTCCAGCTTAAAGGTCACTGCAGCCTGCTGCTCTGCATCAGGCTTTTGGCTCCCCTGCTCTACCTTGCTGCTAGCCTTAGCCTTGTCCTCAGCAATCTGTCTGGCAACACGCTGGCGCTCCATATACTCTATAGTTCTGTTGGCTGCCACACCGGCGTTATTCAAGCCGCTTTTATGGAATTCTGCTTCCTGCGAAGGTGTAGGCGCTGCGAAAGCAGCGGCACTGCATCCCAGCAAAAGCGTAACCAGTAGCAAGCTTGTTTTATTAGTAATCATCGACAACACCCCTTTGATATACAAAATTTTGCTGCATCCGGCAGGCTAATTGGCCTGCCAGATGAGCTGCATTATTCTTTTATATTCCTTTTCCAGATGCTTGATGATTACATCCAGCACGGTATAAATCATGTCGCCCTCCAGCCTGCCGTTTTGGCAGAGCAGGCAGCTGTCCAGGTAGAGTAAACCGTCATCTGTAAGATAATATTTGAACACCTTATATTGACGGTTCACCTTGTTGATTTCTCTCAGAATAGCCCCTTCGTTGCTCTCGTTGACAGCATTTGCTGCCAGCTGCACGCGAAGCATACCATAAATACTGCTGTCCAGGATGACCAGCGTCGGCAGACGCTGGCCTTCAACAACAATGTGAGAACGGAAGACCACTGTGTTCAGCTTATCCTCGCTAATCTGTTCAATGGCAAAGCAGGTAATCTTCTTATCATCCAAGTATTTGATAAAAGCCTCTGCCTTTTTGTTCATCAGCGTTTCCTCCTATGCTTCTACAGTGATTTTTACGGGTTCACTCTTGTTATCGTCTTCATCCAGGTCATACAGGTCGTAGCGGAAGTATTGTACTACATCCGGTGCGTGATTGATGTCATATTCCTCTGCTTTGTTTTCGTTGAGCTGCTGCAGCATATGGTCTACAGCGGTAAAGCGTTGGTCATAAACATAATCGTAATTGCGCAGGTCAAGTAGTGCGCCGTTGCTGTGCTGAACGTTCGGCTGTGCAGTGAAGTGCAGGTACATCCATTTATCCGGGTTAGTACCCTCCTTCTGCCATTCAGTCAGATTATCTGCCGGGTTGTTCACTGCAATGTTGTTCCAGTAAACGCTGTCGCTGCCGTCACGCTGCGGCGGTGCGCCCCATACAGCAGTCTTCATATGCTTATTGCTGAAATGCGCAACATTGTTGACTACCAGCTTATCGATATGGAACATGCCCTCGCTAACTTTGATAGAGCCGTTATTCAGCCACAGATGCTCGAAGCGGACACCCTTATTAGTAATTATCTCACCAATCTTCAGGTTGTCAATAGGCTTATCAGGCTGTGCGCCGTCCGGAACGATTGTCAGAAGGCCGTCAGCATCCAGACGCTGCTGAATCTTGTTAAGGTCAATGTCGCTGCCCTGAGCAATAATCTTGGTGCCTGCGATAAGCTCATCAACCTTCATCTGCTTGCCTTCGGTCTTCAGCTGCAGAGCTACCAGATTGCCGTCGATTTTTGCCAAGGTAAGATTGCCGTTGGCAACGTCGATAAGCGCGTTGTTGGTAGCATAAATCTCGTGCAGGTCAACATCTCCGGCACCCTTGATCTGCAGTGCGAAGTTGCCGCTGTTGATATTACCCTTGTCGCCAAGAGCTTTGAATTTGTTGTCATGGTCGGTTACACTACCGTTCTGCAGTACGTCGATATTGATGTTGCCATGATCGGCAGTTACATCGCCGCCGAAGGTGATGTCGCCTTTAGCTGCGTCTGTCTGCAGGTGGATGTTGCCAGCCGTGCTGTTGATAATATCTTCGGTAGTAATGCTGCCTTTGGCATTGTAATCAACATTCTGCTGAGCTTTAACTTGTCCGCTGGTTGTAATGCTGCCGCCTGCGTTCAAATCTACGTTAGCAATATCGGAATTGAGGCTACCGTTGACAGTGATATCTTTCGCTGCGTCGATATCTACGTCGTTGTTCGCTGTTACGTTACCGGTATTTACATTGCCAGTGCTGGAGTTGAGCTTTGCTTTACCAGTTTGTGCAGTAACATCGCCGTTGGTGCTGATATCACCGTTAGCGTTGACAATTACGTCATCATGAGCATTTACTGTGCCATTCGTCGTAATTTTGCCGCCTGCATCCAGAGTAATTTCACCATTTTTAGCGTTGAGGTATCCGTCTGCAGTGATATTATTCGCTGCATCGATATCTACTGCCTGACCAGCAGTTACGTTCTGGGTATTTACGCTGCCACCTTTAGAGTTGAGCGCTGCATTACCATTTGCTGCAGTAACGTCGCCGTTGGTGTTGATATTACCGTTAGCGTTCGCAATTACGTTGTTAAGCGCATTTACTGTGCTATTCGTCATAATGCTGCCGCCTGCAAGCAAATCTACGTTAGCATTAGTAGAAGTGAAGCTACCATTGGCAGTGATACTATTCGCTGCATCGATGTCTACTTCATTATTGGCTGTTACATTACCGCCAGTTACAACAGATCCCTTCTTAGAATTGATGCTTACCTTATCAGCTGCATTCAAATCAACTCCGTCTGCCGTAGTAATATCGCCATCGGTCGTAACCGTAATATTACCGGTATGCTCATCATTATACTTAGAGGTATCAATAGTGGAATTAATGGTAATCTTGCCGGTATCCGCCTGGTAGTTTTCAATCAGGACATCGCCCTTGATATGAGAATCATCAACAGTAACCAGCAGATTATCCGTCGTACCGTTAAACCTGGTTACGCCATTAACCATCAGGCTGCTGCCTGCGTTCTTACCCTTAATCGTTAGGCTCTTCACCTTATTGTTCCTGCTGAGCAGCTGCTGCGTCTCGCCGGATTCAACTGTCAGATTATCTGCAGTAATACCTGCAGCCGCTGCATCCTGCATTACGCTGCCATTGGCATCCAGCTTCAAGCCGTTGTTAGCACCGTTCACCGTAATGCCGCTGCTGCCAAGTGCGATATTGCCATTAGTTGCGGTAATTACGCTATCAGCACCCGCTGCCAGCGTGCTGCTGTTCAGGTTAACATTGTTGCCTGCAGTGATATTGCCTGCGCCGCCTGCGCTAATGCTGCCGGTTGTTACATTTACATCATTATTTGCATTGATATTGCTTGCGCCGCCTGCAGTAACAGTGCCTGCGTTCATGTTTACATCGTTACCTGCAGTAATGTTGCTTGCGCCGCCTGCAGTAACAGTACCTGCGTTCAGGTTAACGTTGTTACCATTAACAGTTACATCGCCACCTGCGCTAATGCTGCCGTTACCTGTGTCGTTACCGAAGTTTACATCACCATCCAGGTTGAGCTTAGCATTTCCTTTAGCAGTAATGCTGTCAACTACCAGGTCTGCATCCTTCGTGCCTGCGCCCTGCAGGTAAACAGAACCATTTTCTGCCTTAGCGTTAATCACAGCGCCGTTTTCCAGAATGCGGATACCGTCATCAGCTTTGCCGATATCGCCGTTGGCTGCCTGCAACTCAATGCTGTTAGCGTTCAGATAACCGATATTCTTGCCTGCTTCCGTAGTCATCTGCATACCATTATCTGCCTTGAGCACCAGCGTACCTGTTGCTGCATTCTGAATTGTCAGCACCTGCGCCGGCTTGTTGCCTACAGCCGTCTGATGCAGATATACACCGTAACCGGTATCGGTATTAGCTTCCAAATTACCGCTGATATTAGTCTTGATGAAGGCATCCTTGCTGCCTACATTGCCCTTGCCGCCCTGGATAATAAGGTTATTGGCAACAATGCTGCCGTTGTTCATGCGAACGCCCTTATCGCTGAGCAGCTTAACATCCTGCGTCGTGTTAATCGTACCGGAAATATCCAGCATCGTATCCTTAACGCCGGCCAGATAAACATTACCGGTATCGGCAGTATTACTGGTGTTGGCCTGCAGATTCAGCTTGCCGCCATCTGCCAGCTTTACAGTAATCTGACGCTGCTGACGAACTTCAATTCTGTTGTCAGCATTATTCCAGGTAAGGTCACCGGCCTTAGCCTGTGCCAAAAGCTTAAGGTTATCCAGCTTGCCAATCTCGCTGTAGGCAATGTTGGTTGCTTCGCCGTCGATACCGATGTTCTTGCCTGCGCTCAGGCTGATATTCTTGCCCTGAACGTTGGCCTTATCTACCGTCAGTACCTGGCCGGGTTCCGCTTTCAGCACGCTGCTTTGAATAGCATACAGCAGCTCATTTTTGCTCCAGCCATATGCAGTGCTGTTATCAACCTCTGCGTAGTTGATAATCCACTGCAGCTCAGCATCGCTATAGCCTTTGTCAGCAAATACACTGTCTTTTCTCAAAGCCTGCATATAAGCATTGCGAGCATTAGTAAGTGCTTGTTTCTGTGCCTTTTCATCTGTAAGCTTCGCCGCTTCCGCACTAGCATCAATGTAAGCCTTCTTCGCTTGCTGGAGAGCTTCGCTGCCAGCAAACTTATCATTATACTCTTTAGCTGCTGCTTTATAATTGTCAACCTTAGCTGCATCCAAACGTTGTGCCTGTTTTTCCAGTGCCTGTACGCGTTCGCTCTTGGCTGCCGCTGCAGATGCTGCGCTTTCTTCTGCCTTGTCATTGTTGTTAATCAGTCCCAGCTCCTGCCATTTTTGCAGCTTACCTTCGCTGTCGGACAAGGTGCTGTCGCCTACTGCGTCGATAAAGCTGCCGCTGGTTGTGAGGTTTACATCACCGGTCTGGCTGGCAATATGACCGATACGCATATCGCCGTTGCTGTTGGTCAGCGTAATATTACCATAAGCGTTGGCATTTACGCTTGCAGACATAGTATCGCTGCTGGTCAGTTCCTGACCGGGAGCAATCGCTGCGTTGATTGCACCAAGGCTGGTGAAATCAATGCGTTTGCCGTTCAAAACAGTGCCACTAGCCGTAGTAATGTCATCTGCTGCGTTGATTACCAGGTTGCCGTTCAACGCGCCCTTCTTATTGCCGCCGACAAATTGCAACTCGCCGCGGTCAGAATTAATGCTTACGTCACCTGCCGCTGCTTCGATATTCAGCTTCGCCATGTTGCCCAATGCACTGTGATTAATGCTGATGCCTTTGGCTGCTTTGGCAGTCAGGTCGTCCGCGTCAACGCGTGCACTGCCTACAGAGCTGATAGTACCGCCGATGCTGTTTAAGGTAACCTTGCCGATTGCGCTGCCGTCAGCCTTAGTCGCATTGCTGATATTGCCTGCAAGATACATATCCTTGGCGCTGGTAACGCTGATGTCACCGCTGCCGCCGGTCATGAAGCCAACGTTAATCGGCTTATCGCCCTTAATCGTATAGGTACTGCTGGTGGAATACATCTGGGTTTCAGTCCAGGTGTAGGTGCAATGGCCATAGCCGAAGATTTTGCCAAATGTGCCGGAATATTTTTTATTCTCGACAACAGGAGTGTAGGTCGTTGCTTTAGAGTCAGTATAAGCGTTAGTCGTTACACCATATTCCTTGGCTTTATTGTTAACCTTAATAACAGTACCCTGTCCCAGCGGATCTTCACCACTGATACTGGAGGTTGAAACATCTTTCTTACCATCCTGAACTTCCTGGTTCTTGATAAAGTCATCAGTAGTGCCGTATTTAATCAGGCCCCAGGCAATAAAGTCCTTTTCATACTGCCACTTGGTAATCTGCTTATCACCGGAGGTACCACCGGTCCAGTTAATCGTCATGTCCTTAGCCGGTTGATAAGTGGTAGCAGAAGCATTAACCGGCTCTGTGCGGATAGAGAATGCGTTACCTCTATTATCAAGAGTGGTTTCTTTAACGGACATCTTCTGGCCATCAGTGGTGTACTCAGTCAAGGTGTTCTTCTGCGTATCCTTAATGCTGATGAGGCCGGTGATATCCTTATTAGTGATTTTGTTCACCCGCAAATTGCGGTCTGCCGTCGTAGTATCAATTGCAATGTTGGCAGTACCGTCCATTGCCAGCAGCCTGCCGTTGCCAGTGCTCGACAGTGCGCCGGTAATATAAATCTTACCGCCGTTAGGCTCAATTGCTTCCGTCAACAGCTCCTTAGTTGCGGGGTTATAGTAAACCTTCACAATATAATCATAAGCCTTGGTTTTTGAGTTATAAACTGCGCCGGAATCTGCGTCGGCCTTGATGCTTACGCAATACTTATCGTTGGACATAACATATTGGTCGGTAAGTGCAGTCCGGTTACGCGCATAGTCCCTATCCAGATCAGTAATTTTGCTGTTGGCTGCATCATCAAGTGTAACCTTGAATTCCTTGTAGCCACTCTGTACCAGGCCGTCCAGATTAACATTCAGACCGCTGATATAAACGTTATTGCCTGCAACGATACCGCTGGATTCATCAACGCGGTAATTCTCGATTTTCTTAACATCATCATCACTAAGCTCAAGCTCGGTCTTATGATCGATCAAAGCTTTCTTATAAGCATCGTAGCTATCGATATTGCTCAGCCAATCAATCGTAGTCTTGTCAGCCTTAGCCTGTTTGGAAACATAGCTTTGAATCTTTTTGGCAATAGCATCGCTGAACTGGTACTTGGTTACCGGGTCGCCGCCAACAAGCAGCAGTCCCTTGCTGTTCTGTGTTACCGAACCCTTGTCAGCCTTCAGCTCGATGTTACGCGCGCTGATATTGGCATTGCCATCTACGTTGATATTGTAATTGCTGTTTTGGATTAAAACGTCACCGGCGCTGTTCTGCACAGTACCAAAGATACCGATATCAGCCTTAGTCAAACCGTTGGTAGATGTGCCAGTGCTCTTGACAGTAATCTTCGGATCAGCGTCAGTGCCTGCAGCAGTATTCATTGTACCCGTGAAGCCGTCAACCTTGCTCACCTCGGCGTCGTTGTAGCGAATTACGCCGCCCTTATCCTTGATAGCCAGGTCGTTAATCTTCAGGTACAGATCACTGCTGTTATTAATTGTCAGGTTCTTAGCACCCTGCGCCGTCAGGCTGCCGCTGCCCTGCAGCTTGTCAGCCTCGATGTTGATGTTGCCGCCGGAAACAACGATATCCTTGACATCAACTGCCGGCAAAGAAATTTTATCGAAAATGCTCTTGTAGGTTTTGTCACCCACTACACTGGTCTTGACAAAGCCATTCTCTTCCATCTGGGTGATGATGCGGTTTCTTTCACTGTTCAAAATGCTGTATTCGTCAGAAGTGGAAGCATATTGGCCCAGAAGATCATTAATTTCCTCCAGACGAGCGTAAAGACCATTTTGCAGCTCAACCACACCTGCAGCAACATTCTGATCTTTATTGAACCAATCCTGACCTGCGCCAGTTTCAACCTTGATGCCGCTGAAGTCTACGCTGCCTTCTTTAATAACCTTGCCGTTTTCAACCTTAGGATTAGTAACCTTAGTGCTGCCGCTGATGGTAAGCTCCAAATTATTATGGATGCCTGCGCGTACATTTTTACCGCTGGCAATATCCACATAATTGGTAACTGTTTCGCCAGGAGTTACCTCGCCCAAAGCTGTAGAGGTAACGGAACCGTTGCCGCTGGTACCCTTATAGATGTTATATTCGCGGGCGGAGGTAGATACGGTAGTCATACCCTTGCCGGCCTTGAAGTTGACGTGGCGTACACTGTCGATATCGCCGTTGATGCTTACCTGATTTTCCTGCGTCATCGTGTTCTTGGCTTTCGGAGCAGTAGCCAGAGGAACTGCCGTCTTGTTATATGCATCCGCCAGCACGTTGTAGGTCAGCGAGGAGGTGATGCCGTCCAGGTTTGCGCCTGCGTAAATATTTACGTCATTGGTGCTGAGTATCTTACCATTAGTAACGGTAATCTTGTTGCTGCGGTTCAGAGTGTTATCTGTCTTGGCAGAAGCTGCACCCACAGCACCACCCTGGGTATCAGCAGTAGTATCAAAGGTTGCCGTTGTTTCATCCGTTGCTGCGAGGGTGATATCCTGATCAGCCTTCGCCGTCGACAGATTGCTGCCAGTAACATTGATGCTGTTGTTATAGGTGATAACATTCTTGCTTGCTGCGATAGTAACAGGAACAACGCCAGCAGATTTAAGCGTATTACTGTAATTCATCTTGCCGTCGGTATAAGCCAGCGCTTCAATCGAGCCAGCGCTACCGGTACCGCTCAAGTTTGCCTTGTCGATATTCACGCCTGCAGTATATTTCAGCACGTTGTCCATATCATTGACGTTGATACTGCCACCGCCATAACCGCTGCCCTTCAGGTCAACGTCATGGTTCAGCGTGTTGTTGGCAATGTAGGACTGCTTGCCGCTGGTTGTAATATCGCCTGTTACGTTGATGTTGGCATTATGCGTAACATTGTTTTTAATTTCTGTGCCGCTGGCACCGACAACGGCCGCCGTCATGGAGTCCGCCAGAATATCTAGTTTATCCGCATTGTTGGCTGCAACGCTCAGGGAGCCTACACCCTGCCATTTGCCACTCACATTAGCAGTAGTATTGGTCTTAATCTCATTCTGCGACCTTGCGGCAACAGGGTTGAAGCCTACAATACCGCCGCCATAGCCATTGGTATCATTATTTACCGCACTGTAGCCGGAGCTGCTGATGTTTACAGCGTCCAGCCTGTTGTATACATTCTCGTTAACGCCTGCAGCCTTTACGCTGGTCGTCAGGTTCGTCTTGGTATCAGACCAGTTGCTGCCGCTGGCAATATAACCGCCCACTGTTACGCCCAGGGTATCTGCCGAAATAACCGAAGCATTATCAGCCTTGAGCTTCAAAGCGTTTACACTATACTGCTCTTTGCCCACATCAACGCTGACAGTCATATCATTTTCTGCATAAGCAGTGTTGAAGCCTGCAGCGTATTGACCGGAGGCAGTAGCGCCAATTGTTTTAGCGCTTACATTATCTATAGCATATTCTTTATTGTTCTCATCCTTGGCAGTCTGGGTGGTTACGTTTGCCGTAATCTCCACATTATCAGCTGCAAAGCTGCTGCCGTCCGCAACCTTTGCTTCTACCGTACCGCTGGCCTTAGCCTTGGATACTGCCACACCTGCTACCGCTAGCAGGCCGCCGGAATAAGCCTGTGCCTCTGCGCGTACTGCAGGCTTATTGGTTGCGTTCAGGCTTACGCTGTTGCCGAGGAAGCCGGAAGCACCGGTTACATTAACCTTGCTGCTGCCTGCATCTGTAGCGAGTGCAACAATGCCCTGCGCCGCAGCAATGCCAACCATGCCACCGTAGGTTTTTGCGGTGATGCTGTTAGCTTTGACAGAAGCAATGTCAACCTTGCCTATATTAGAATATCCATTACCATACTCTTTGCCGGCAATAAGCTTGCTGCCGCCGATAGTTACAGTGTTATCGCTATTATTCGTTGCATTGCTTACCAGCACACCGCCAGCCACAGCGCCTGCTGTTGCGCCGATAGTGCGAACTGCTGCACTGCTGGTATCCTCTGCCTTAACAGTCAGCGTACCTCTAGAGCTTGCATCACCTTCAGCCTGAACTGTACTATTGTCAATAGTAATAGCATTAGCACCATGCAGACTGTTCTGCGCGTAGGCAGCACTGCCTGCGAAAGAAGCGCCTGCTGCTACCTGGTAAGCCTCGATCTTGGATGTGCCGTCCTGGGCACTACCAAGCGTTACATTCTTGGCGATGAGCTTGCTGTTATTGTTAACGGTTACGCCGGTCTTGCGTTCTACATCCAGCACTGCAACAGAAGCGGCAATGCCATTGCCTGCGATACCTGCTGCCACCTGCGCCGAGGTCAGCTCAGCATCAACAGTGCGCTTAGCGTTGATCTTCGTATCGCCTGTTGTCTGCAGCTTAGAATTGCTAACCTTCGCCTGCACGCCCTCAGCCTTGCTGCTGCCCTTGCTGGCAGTAGTACCAGGTGCAGCATTCAGTTTTTGTCCATTGCTGCCGGTATATTTATCAAAGGTCATACCTGCAGCGTTAGTGCCGGTCTTACCTTCTTCATCAGTAAAAGTACCAACAGTTCCCTGTCCTGCGATTGCAGCATTCGCTTTATCAAGAATATCGTTCGTATTAAAGGTAGCCTTTTTATCACTATCCGTAGTTTCGCTGTCGCCGTACTGGTCTGCAGCTGCTGCGCCAATCGTAGTTACGCTGACATTCGCACTGTAGCCATGTCCGCCGAGCGCAGCGTTTTGTACCACCTGCTTAACGTCCAGCTTTTCGGTTGCTGCCACGTCGATCGCACCGGCAGTAATCTTGCTGCCGCTAATTTCGGTGATCACGCCTGTATCAATTGTGTTCACGCCTACGCCAACGGCAACACCTGCAGCGCCCACTGCATCAGCACCGTTAACAAAGCTTGTTTTCACACTGTTATCAGCCTTCGCTGCAAAGGTACCCTGCGCTTGCAGATTACTGTTATCCTTCACCAGTGTGGAAACAGTGTTATCCAGATTATTTACAGCTACGTTCAGACCGCCTGCAACCATGCTGGCAGCTACGCCAAAGACTGCCGTTGTCACATCAGTCTTGTTGGCAGCGTTAACAGTAATATCACCTGTTTCGGCCTTTATATTGCTGCCGCTCAGCTCGGCAACAGTCTTGCTGTCATCATCCACTACGCCAATGCCTGCACCACCGGCAGCGCTCACGAGCGCGCCGGAAGCTGCGGCAGCAGCGCTGCGCAACGTAATATCATTAACGTGGTCAGCAGTAATAGCCAAACCATTATTTGTGCCTTGAATATTCTTTACTGCAGCAGTAGTTTCTGCGTCCAGCTTAGCAACCGAAACAGTGCCTGCGCCGGCTCCGGCGCCATAAGCGCCGCCGGCTGCGGCAATACCATAGGAGTTGGTAGACATTTTCGCTTTATTCAATGCACTGACGTCAATTTTATTGCCGTTGACAAGCTTCTTCGCACTGCCACCGTCAATCATTGCCGTAACATTTCTGCTGACAACACCTGTATCAGATGCCAGACCGAAGCCTGCACCACCATCAGCGCCACCGCCTACACCCAGCGAACCTACATGGCTTTCGCTCTTGGCAGCATCACTTGCAGCCACGTAAACGTCTGCTTTGCTCTTGTCGCTCAAGCCTGCGTTAATGCTGCTGCCGGTTGCCTTGGCATTAGTTGCGCCCAAAATACGGTTAACAGTAACCGTACCTGCTACGCCCACGCCAACGTCCGCACTGATGGCAACACCGCCGCTGACTGCAACATTCGTCAGCTTGTGCTCCGCATCAGCCGCGATAATAACACCCTTACGGCTGTTATCGCTGACTACATTGTCATTATCCTTATTGCGTTCGTTGACAGCCACGCCTGCATCATTGCCTGCTGCCGTCAGCTCTGCATTATTAACTACGCTTTCGGTAGTACCGCTGATTTCATTATAGGCAACGCCCATGCCAACGCCGGCCTGACCGCCTGCAGCCACACCAAAGGCACCTGCAAAATTTTGCAGGGTATCCTTGCTCTTGGCAATTACGGCCAATGTGCCGTCTGCATTAATCTTGGCACCGTCAATCGCAGCCTTGGTATCGTTCGCCAGCAGGTTTACGCCGATATTACCGGCAATACCTGCAGTTTTGGCAACACCGCCAGCTACGCCGACAGAAAGAATGCTGCTGTCAGATTTAGCTTCAGCTGTGAAGCCCTTAACCTTGTATTCACCCTTGGTAACATTAGTATTGGTATCAGCATCGAGCTGGTTAACCGCAATACCTGCACCAATCGCAACGTCTTTAGCACCAGCAGCAACAACGGCAACGGTAGTAATCTTCCCCTTGCTGTTTGCACCAGCCTGCACAGTCGCTGCATTATTCTTATCCTTATTGATATTAGTATTAACAAGCTCTGTATCGGTATCCTTCTTGATCATAGCAGCAGAGCCTGCGCCGCTGAAGGCCACATTACCGGTAGTAATGGAGGTACCTACGGAAATAGTCGTCAGCGTAGATTCATCTACGGCATTGACGCTAATCTTGCCATCTTCAGTAGTGGTAATATCAGCATTATTGATAGCAGCCTTGTTGGTTTGCTTTTTCTCGCCAGCGCTGCCGGTGATATTGCCGATTTCGTTATAAGCTACGCTGCCGCCAGCCGCAAATTTAGCATTGCTGCCTGCGCTGACGCTTACCGCACCCACTACTGCCAGCTGTTTGCTGTCATCCGAGGACTTCACTGCCACCTTACTCATATTATTGAGCTTCGTACGTCCACCATCAGTTTTCGCATTTTCGCCGTCATATTTGTCAATCACAGCTTCTACATCATTACGACCGCGGTTAACAACAACCACGCCATTCAAAGCATTGGCCGTACCTGCGGTAACTGCTGCGCCGACGCTGTACACGTTACCCTTGTTGGCTGCATCTACAGTAAGAATACTGCTAGCATCATCATTCGCGCCGCTGATTTCGCTGCCATTGACATACGCACCTGTGGTATTGTTCAGGGAATTGTAGGCAACTGCCAAACCTGCGCCCACCTTAGATTTGGAACCGGCAGTAACACCAATCTGTCCTGCAACATTCACTGCCAAAGCGCCGCTTTCGGCCTTTACATCAGTTTTAGGCGTAACAATCTTGCTGTTTTCAACAGCTGCCGTAATATCGTTATTCAGCGACTGCCAGTTAGCACTGCCGCCTACGCCGAAGCTGCCTGCAGTTCCGGCAACACCGGCCGCAAAGCCTGCCAGTACAGTATGGCTTGCCGCATTAACGTTCGTGCCGACCAAATCATCACCGCTGCCTTTGCCGGTAGTCGTAATATTGCTGTCCTTAATCTTAGCATTGTAATCATTGTCAATATCGCTGACAGTTACAGATGCAGCTGCGCTGCCGCCGTCGTTACCGGTGGTAACGCCTACGCTTATCGCGCCTGTAACAATCACATTGCCGCCGCGAGTAATATCAACATTGGTAGGCTTATCGCTGTCGCCGCTTTCATCTGCTGCTTCCTTAACCTGCGCCAGGTAGGCAGAGCCATCAGCATCGAGGCCGCGTTTTTTGAGATACTCAGCCTGCGTATTAGCAGATTCCGCTGTATCATAGGCTGCAACATTCAGGCTTTCGCCGGTCAGTGTTACGCCCTCAACCGTTGCATTGGCATAGTTATCCAATTTATTGTAGGCGGAATTGCCGGAGAAAGCATAAGAGGTCTTGGCACCGCCTGCTACACTCACGTTGGCAGCTACGCCAACCTGCGTCATGTTGGTAGTCGCTTTGACATCAGCAGTAGTAATCTTGTCATAGGTGCCACCTAAAATGGCCGCCTGCACATCATTCTTCAGCGAACCGTAGGACACAGTCGCGCCGCCGACAAAAGCGTTATCGCCACCAATAGAAAGACTGGTGTTCACGCCGCCGGTTATCTGAATATCATTATCAAAAGCTGTATTGGTAATGGAGGTTGCACGCTTATCCTCACCGCTTACATTTTCATTATTAACCTTATTATTCTGCAGCAATGCATAAGCAGTATTATCTGCAATATTTACCGACGCATTGACGGTAGCAGCAATATTAGTGCCGCCATTGCCGCCGGAATTCTTCGCCAGCGCCAGTCCCAGGCCTGCAGCTGCCAGCGAGCCGGATTTTTGCGCATTGTTGATAATCGCAGCAGCGTTTTCAATTTCGCTGTTGCTGATTACCGCCAAGGTCTGCGAATCAATATCATTTACAGCAACAGTACCGCCAAAGGCTGCATTATGGCTATTCGCATTATTGTCCTTAGTCAGCTTCTTCCAGGAGATGCCTGCAGCACCACCGGCAGCCACCATCATAGCAGTGTCCTTGGCAGTTACAGTGATAGTTTTACCGTTAGTAGCATCCTTGGCAATGTTAATCTTAACATTGTCCACAAGTGCACCGGTATCGCCATCCAGCAGATTAATTGCTGCGCTGCCTGCACCGGCAATAGTTACGGAGGACTGCTGCCCGGACGGAGTAGCAGTAGGCTTTTGGTCAGTAGGCAGTACCTTCTGCGCTTCGGTCTGACGGTCCATCAGGCCGTTGATCTTGCCTGCTACCTTATGGTCAAGAGCATGGAGCTTATTTGTAAGAGCATTAGTCTTGTTGCTTACGAAATTACCCAGCTTGTCAAAAATACCAACTTCACCACTGTCATCAGCGGTAGATACGCCGCCGGCAACAGCTACGTTGATAATTTTGCCGCCGGTTTCAGCATTAACCTTAAACGAGCCTGCATTTATAGAGCCTTTTTTAGTGCCAGTTGCCGTAGTTGCAGTCTTGGAGCCGAAGAAATCTGCCTGCTCGTTATAAGTCTTGCCATCATCCGTGCCTTGACGCAGACCGGAAGCATTCTGCACCAGCTGCTGCAGAGTTGCACGTTTTTCTTCAGCAGTATTCGCCAGCTTTTGCGCTTCCTGGCTGCGGTCCGCATTTGCATCCTCGCCCAGTTTATCACCGCTATCGCTGCCGCTTTCGCCCTGCTCAGTTGTAGCCTGCGGAGGAGCAGTATAGCCATTATCACCAATTGCTGCATAGGTATAGCGGTCAAAATTGGTAATCGTTGCTGCCACACCGATGCCTGCAGTTTCGCCCATAGCCACAGCACCGGCTGCGCTATAAACATTAGTATCATTCTTAGCATTGAGGTTGACTGCGCCCGTGCCTGCGTTGATAACTGCTTCGTCATCTACGGAAACAAGGCTGTTGCTTGCACCTTCAAGGTATCCCACCATGCCGCTGACGCCCTTGCTTGCGCCTTTGCCTGCGCCAATCGACAGCTGGATATGGTCAATTTTATTTTCTGTGCCTATATCTATAGAGCCTGCAGTCAGCTTCGCTCCCTGTGCAACCGCAACAAGGCTGTTGGCATCCGCAAGGCCAATGGCAAAGGTTCCGCCAGCTGCGTTTTCACCACCGCCATTAAGGCCGAGCTTACCTGCCAGCGATACATCAAACTGCTTGGACGCAGCCTTCATTGCCAGCTTTAGCGTTCTTGCCGATTAATACGCGCGCATTGTTGCTGATGTCTGTAGCTACTGCGCTGCCTGCCAGCGCAATTGTAGCAGGCTTTTCATTTTCTCCAGGGCCGCTCTTGCCGCCGTTAGCACTGCCTGCCGAGAAATTAAGATAGCTGTTGGGATTAGCAAAGGCTGCAGCCGCACCCACTACATTAATCGGACCTACAGCAATACCCGCTGCTTTATCACCTAAAGCGCTGGTCAAGTCATTGCAAGCTTTAGTGAACTTCTGGAATGTTTCCCCACCGAACAGGTCCATGAAATCTACCTGCTGTTCGCCAGTGGTAGAGAAGCAATTATCCTTAGCATAATTCAAGAAAGCTTTTGCCTTGTTTTCAAGGTCACTTACCGCAGTATTGATTTCAGTATTATCGGTATAGGCATCCCTTACCTTGGCGCAGGCCTCCAAAACCTCCTGCACCATGCGGTTGATACGGTTATATTCAAAGCTGCTGTTGGCCGCAATATTTACCTTGCCACCGGTAAGCGTAACGTTAGTAGCCTTGGCAGGATTCTGTGCTACCTCGCCGCCGGCAACTGTCACGGTTGCAGTGTTATCCAGCTTGCTGTAAAGCACGGATGCATTGACAAGTGCTTTATTACTAGTATCCTTGTCATAGTTATTGCTCTTGCCGGTAATTTGCATCTGGGTATCCTGAATAACGCTTTTGGCAGTAATATCAAGATCATTTTTGGCAGTGAGCGCAACACCTTGCCCAATTTTAACATCAGCAGTATTGCTTTCCACTGCAACGCCCACGCTGACGCCGGTGCTCATGAAATCTGCCAGCTTATCCCAGGGCTTAGGCTCCGTCGGCGTAGAAGGAGTAGATGGTGCGTTAAGCTTATCCTTCAGCTTTTGCGGCGTGTACTTGGCGTTAGCCAACCAGTTTTTAATACCGCCCAAAGCTTTATCCTTAGCTCCGCCTTCGCCGATAAGTGTGTCAAGAGTCTGAGAGCCCTTAATATTGGTAACAAGCTTCTTCATAAATGCCGAAGAGCCCATAGCGTTGTTGGCAATGACAGTATTATCCGTCAAAACATTCTCTGCATTAATAGCCAGGCTTCCCTCTTTACTGCTTACGTTGCCATTAATGTTGACATCTGCCTTGCTGTCATAATCGGTTACGTTGATAGCGGTAGCGACAACAGCCTTTTCACCTGTGCTTACCTCTGCCTTGGTAATCACACTGTTCACAGATTTCGCTTCAATATTAACGTCCTTTTGCAGCTCAGTCATTTTCGCAGTCTTGCCAATGGTAACACTGCTCTTGTTATTACCCGTAGTGATATTCAACGCTACATCACCCAAGTTTGGGTTTTCAGAAACATCCATGGTGGTAGCCTTAGCTTCGCTGTTCACCTTGCTGTCGGCCAAGGCAGTAACAGACGCGCCGCCCTTGGATTGCAGGGTGCCGTCAATATTAACTGCTGCCTCATTATGTGTTTGGCTGTAGGTTACAGCAGCCGCCGGGATGATGTTGGTGCCTGCCACGTTCATAACCTTCAGTAAAGCAGTGCTGGCGCCTGCGCCGGCTTCCACGCTGCTGTTCGCCTTGATATTCAGCGCCGGCTTTACAACCTTGCCATCGCTGCCAACAGTATCACTGCCGGTAGCATTGATTTCAGCACTTTGGCCTACGTTGACCTCGGCCTTGCTGTTCAAAACTGCATAGGATGCATCAAGATTAGCTGTGAGTGCGCCCACAATATTAGAAGTAACGTTGCCGGCATTCAGCACACTGCTTTCTGCGCTAATATAACGGTTCACTGCATCGGCAGTAATATCAACCTGATTTGCTTCAACCTTGCCATCAACATTAACTGTAGCATTAGTAGTAACAATCTGCCCATAAAGATGGGAATTTGTTGCGGTAGAGGGAGTATAATTTTCTTTATATTGGTCGGATTCTTCAACTACAACATTGTTCAACGCCTGCGCGCTCAGCTTGGCATTGCCTGCAGCCTTCACCTCAGCGTCTTGGGCAATGGTAACCTCTGCATTAACGCTTTCCCCAGCAATGTTTTTGAAGTCATCCTTAACACTATAGTTATCATTATAATTGTTATAGGCTGCGAGGACGATATCACCGCTGCCCGTTTTTTTCGCAGTAAGTGCAGTACCAGACAGACCGGATTTAACTTTATTAGTATTAACAATATCCTTAAAATTAACAACTCCAGTACTAATAGACGCACCCGTTGCCGTTGCGCCTGCAGCTACATCACCTATAGCATTTTCACTTACATTTTTGCCTACGCCAATCTTGGCAGCACGCAAATTAACAGCATTAACTGCATTAACCTTGCCTAAAACGCTGATGGTACCGCTGGCATTGATGGGAATCTGGGCAAAGTTTTGATCCGGGATTATGGTATCAAACTGATCTTGCTCAGTAAAATCCTTATATTTTGCAAAGGCATCCGTAGTCGGCGTAGCAACGTAAAGCGCACCGGCATTAATCACACCGGTTTTGCCCACTGCCATACCGTCGGAGCTGAAGAAGAAAAGGTTACCGCCAATCTTTTGGTTCTGAATCGCATTAACGGTGCCGTTGATATCAATGCGTGAATTAACAAAGTTGACCAGATTGGTAGCACTGTTGCTTGTTTCACTCATGCCAAAGTACATATTGGCAATATTATTAGCGTCCAGCTTGAATTCAGCAAACTTGTTGATAGCTACATTACCAACAACATTTTCTGCAAAAATATTGGTAACAGGGCCAGTAGCCAGATTAGTATTAGGAGCATCCGCTCTCGTAATAGTGCTAGCCAGTGCAGCTACAGGCTGCAGCACGAAGCCAATGGCCGTAACAGCGCTGACAATTTTCTGTGCAGCGGAATCTTTCGCAATAGCGCTCAAGCTGAGCCTTTCTGCGCTACGCAAGAACTTACGATTGACCTTCATCTTAGTTTCCCTCCTTATTAATGCCTAGCCGATATGCATAAAAAGCAATAATTTTCTGAATTAATCTTAGAGCATCCTCTGCGAAACAGCAATTAACTAAAGGTTATGACCACCTGCTCGCAGTAAGATATATTCTATTAATTTAATGGAACAAAACATATAGTTAAGCATAAGGTTATACTTAACCTTATACTTTAATTATAAAGCCATCTTCTCTTAACGTCAATAATTTAATAAGTTTTTTTATTATATGAGTGATTAGGCCGTTGATTGGCTAATTAAATCATCTAAAGTTCAATGGTAAATTGATTTTAAGATAATTTATTGTCTCATCATGCATCCTGTGCTATAATTAGAACAATAAAATCAGCCAATGCTAGAAACGGAGGAACAACATGACTGACTGGAACAAGTGGCTTAAAAAGAGAGAGCTTTGTGCGGATAATATTCTCTATGTCTATCGACGAGACCGCAAAACCATCATCCATCGGGAGGATGGCGAGGAATTTGCGCTGTTCGCTCCCGTATATACACTTCTAGCGCTCTTCCCGGAGGATGCCTTTCTGAACATCAACAAGGGAATCGCTGTGAACAAAGCACGAATCGTAGATATCAGCAGCGATGGCGTCTATACCATATCTGACGGGCAAACCTTTCAGGGACGCAAACGCAACCTCAGCGCCCACCGCCAGCTGCGCAAGCAAATGGGTATCAATGCTCTGCCGGACGCACAGCCGCAGGCAGCACCCATGAGCTTTCTGGAAAAATGCACCCTGCTTGATGACATGCCTCTGGCATATTGCATCATCGAGCTTGTTTTTGATGCCAATGGCCATGGTGTAGACTTTGTTTTCCGTTACTGCAATAAGGAAATGGCACACATTGAGGGAGTTCCCGTAGAAGAAATGCTAAACCGTTCTTTCTATGAGGTTTTTCGCAACGGTGACAAAAAATGGCTGGTGACCTATGCTGATGTGGCCCTCAACGGAACAAAACATCTTATCCACGATTACAGTCCGGAGATAGACCAACAGCTCAACATTTACTGCTATCAGCCGGAGCAGGGTTTTTGTGCCTGTATCCTGCAGGTTGCTGATAATATTGATCATGAATAACAAAGGAAGTAAGCAATAATGAACGGACAGGAATATTTACAGCAATTAGAGCAGCGTCTTGCTCACTATTATGATAAGAAGCCTTTGCCGAAGGCTCCGGCATTTGTCCTCGCAGCAGAGCTTAACGCTGCGGACGAAGGCTATTTCATCATACCTAATTTAAAGACCTACAGCGTGCAGCACAACGAATATCTTTATGCGGCACGCTTCGACAAGCAGCTCACTGCAGAAATGGCTGCGCCCTATCTGCAGTTCACCAAGGAAGCTATGGCGACGCTCAAAACCACTACCGAGCACATGAGCAGCATCTATGCCCTGTTGTTTATCTGCGAGCAAGGCATTGAGGAAAAGGCTTTGGCTGACCTGCAGAAGCTCAAGCAGCACAAGGACTACTGCTTCACCCTGAAGGGCTGGTCTGACCTGGCTTTATATATTGTAGATATCCCAGCGCAGAGGCTTTATTGCAACAAAGCAGGCGCTAAGGAAAAGGCGCTCTTTGAGTTTGCCAAAGCTTAATGCTTGTCGCGTCACACTAGACAAGTTATTCCTCCAAGGAAAAAATAAATCGTATACAGCTGTTAAGTATTTGCACATTCTGTACAAAACTTAACAGCTTTTTTGCTTATTTAAGTTTATAAATAATTCTGTGACAATTCGTTGACATTAGAAGCAAATGTGTTATACTATTTCTATGTTGCACACGAGATATAGAGTGCACTAGTAGTTATTATTTTCTAAATTGTTTATTTTGCAATGATGCAAAAGGGAAAGAAAGGATGTTATTTATGAGTGGTTTATTGTTGCTTGTAGGCTCAATGGTTATCTTCTTTGTTGCCTACGTAACCTATGGTTCCTGGCTGTGTAAAAAGTGGGGTGTTGACCCTATCCGTAAAACTCCGGCTGAGAGATTGTGCGATAACGTCGACTATATGCCGACCAGGCCCGCTGTATTGATGGGCCATCACTTCTCCTCCATCGCCGGTGCCGGTCCTATCGTTGGTCCTATCACCGCTGCTGTATTCGGTTGGGTTCCTGTAATGCTGTGGATTTTAATCGGCAGTATCTTCTTCGGCGGCGTGCACGACTTCGGTGCTCTGTACTCCTCCATCCGTTTTGACGGCAAAACCATCGGCCAGATTATTGATGCAACTCTGGGCAAGAGCGGCAAGTTCCTCTTCTCCATTTTCGCATACGTAACTCTGCTGGTTGTTATCGCTGCTTTCGCTAACATCGTAGCAGCTACCTTCGTAGCAAGTCCGCAGGCTGCAACCGCTTCTCTGCTGTTCATCGTGCTGGCTGTTATCTTCGGCTTCTCCGTATATCGCTGCGGCCTGAGCCTCGGCGTAGGCACCGTTATCGGTGTTATCATGCTGGTTGTTGCAATCGCTATCGGCAACATGTATCCGCTGCACCTGAGCAAAAACGTATGGGTTTGCATCCTGATGGTTTACATCTTCGTTGCTTCCATCGCTCCTGTCTGGATTCTGCTGCAGCCGCGTGACTATCTGAACTCCTTCCTGCTGTATGCCTGCATCGCATTCGCTCTGGTTGGTATCGCAATTTATCAGCCTTCCATGCAGCTGCCGGCATTCACCACCTTTGATCCTTCCGGCAAAGGCACCAACCCGATGTTCCCGATGCTGTTCGTAACCGTTGCCTGCGGTGCTATCAGTGGCTTCCACTCCCTGGTATCCTCCGGTACTACCTCCAAACAGCTCGATAGCGAAGGCAATGCTAAGCTCATCGGCTACGGCTCCATGCTGCTTGAAGGCGTTCTGGCTGTAGTTGCAGTTGTTGCTGTTGGCTATGTTGGCGGCGACAAGCTGACCGAGCTGCTGAAAAACGGTGGTCCTGTAAACGTATTTGCTGACGGCGTTGGTACCTTCATGACCAAGCTTGGCTTCTCCTTCGGCGTAGCTAAAGGCTTCGTTGCTCTGACCATCTCCGCTTTCGCTATGACTACTCTGGATACCGCAACCCGTCTGGGCCGCTTCATTTTCCAGGAGCTGTTCACTAAGGTTGATCCGAAAACCGGTGAAGCACAAGGCAATGTTCTCACCAACCCGTTTGTTGCTACTCTGATTACCGTTGTACTGTCCGGTTATATGTCCCTTGGTTCCTACCTCACCATCTGGCCGATCTTCGGTGCTGCTAACCAGCTGTTGGCTGCCCTCTCCCTGTTGGCTGTCGGTGTATGGCTGAAGAGCGTTGGCCGTGATAACCTGATGGTTCTCATCCCGATGGCATTTATGTTCTGTGTAACTTTGGTTGCATTGGCACAAATCATCTTCGCTAACATGGCAACTCATATCATTACCGCTGCATTGGGTTCTGTACTCTTCATCCTGGCAATTGCACTGTTCCTGGAATCAAGAAAGTATCTCTTCGGTGGTGCAAAATAACCAAATATGCTCTAAGCATTAAACACTGAACGTGTTCAATGGCTGTTACGAATTTCGTAATGAAGTACGTAACAGCCATTTTTTTGTTGATATTTTATACTATATATAGTATCATAAAGAAAGAAGGTATATTATGACATCCCTCGAGAAAAAACTCCGCGCTCTTGCCAACGGCAGGGATTTGCCTTGGGACCAGACCAAAGCTCTTTTAGAAAAGTTAGGAGCCGAAGTTAAACCGCCTACTGGTGGTGGCAGTCATTTTAAAATTCGTTATTCAGACAGGCAATCTTTGAGCATCCCAGTCCATAATGGGAAAATCAAAAAAGTCTATGCTCGTATTATTGCAAATTTAATTGATGATATTCAGAAAGGAGAGTGATTTAACATGAAAAAAGATTTAAATTACTACTTATCTTTAAATTATGCTTCTGAAATCAGCATTATTCCCGAAGATGAAGGCGGCGGCTATCTCGCATGCATTCCCCTGCTCCCCGGTTGTATGACTGATGGTGAAACAGTCGAAGAAGCTTATACAAATCTGCAGGATGCTAAACGTGAATGGATTATTGATATGCTCGACCGCGGTTTGCCCATCAACGAGCCAAATATGAAGCCTCGCTTCAGCGGCAGGTTCGTAGTGCGTGTACCTAAAACACTGCACCGCCTGCTGGCCGAAGAATCAGAACGTGAGGGCATCAGCCTGAACCAGTTCGTCAACAACTCACTGGCCTTTGTTGTTGGCCAAAAGCTTGCACACTAAAAAACAGCTCCCCGATACGACCGTATCGGGGAGCTTTAACTTCTATAAGAAAAGCCAGTCTGCCGTAACTACAGTTACAACAGACTGGTTTCATTATATATATAATTTATCAAAAAACTTAGGATCTCTTCTTCAGTTCTTCAAATAACATCGGATTCAGTACGCGGATATAGGTGCCCTTCATGCCTAGGGATTTGGTTTCAATCAGGCCGGCACTTTCAAATTTACGCAGTGCGTTTACGATAACGGAACGGGTAATACCTACGCGGTCAGCAATCTTCGAAGCAACCAGCAGGCCTTCGTTGCCATTCAGCTCGCCCATAATGTTTACAATAGCTTCCAGCTCGGAATATGACAAGGTGGAGAAAGCAACCTGTACGGTAGCCTTCTTGCGGATTTCTTCGGAAACAACTGCTTCACGATCATGCAGAATTTCAACACCCAAAACAGTAGCAGCATATTCAGCCAGCAGCAGGTCATCATCATCGAATTCCGCATCATATTTAGCAACAATCAGGGTACCAAGGCGTTCGCCATTGCCGTAAATAGGTACAACAGTAGTCATCTTACCGTTAAAAATGCATTTTGTATCAGCAACAAAGGAGCAGTTCTGATTCTGATGAGGAATGTTGGCCAGCGTTTCCTTAACGCTCATAATAAAGCCCAGATAATCCTCAGGGAAACGCATATCGTCAAGAACCTGCTCACGCATAATATCGCATTCAAACTCGTGAATCAGCGCATAACCCTTTACGCCACCCTTACGGCCGACAATATAGGTGTTTGCTTCAATAACGTCACGCAACAACTTTGCAATAGCGTTAAACTCAACCTTATCTCCTTTTTGTAAAAGCTTGTTAATCTTTCTGGTCTTTTCCAACAATTTCATGATTTGCCCTCCTAAAAAAAATTATGCTCTTGGATGATTCTTCTTGTAAACATTCGTCACATGTTCATTTGAAACGTGCGTGTAAATCTGCGTTGTTGACAAATTCGCATGTCCTAAAAGCTCCTGTACCGAACGCAAATCGGCACCATGCTCTAAAAGATGCGTTGCGAAGGAATGGCGTATAGTATGCGGGCTGACATTTTTATGGATAGCCAGCATATTTATATATTTCTCTAAAATACGCCTTACACTGCGGTCCGTGAGCCTACCACCACGGTTATTGACGAAAATGAAGTCATGCTCCTGCTGATATTGAAGCATCAGCTGCTGTCGTACATGGTAATATGTGCTTAACGCAGTACAGCAGGTGTGGCCTACCGGCACAACTCTTTCCTTATTACCCTTGCCGAGCAGAAGCACGAAGCGGTTGCTCAGGTCTACTCTTTCCAGAGTAAGCCCTACCAGCTCGGATACACGGCAGCCGGTAGCATAAAGCATCTCCAGCACCGCCTGATCACGAACACCCAATACCTTACTTTTATCGGGCATCGCCAACAGCTCGTTGATTTCAATTTCGTCTAAAAAAGCCGGCAGCTTTTTTTCCAGCTTTGGCGTGCGCACCTTTGTCAGCGGACTATACTCAATAACCGCTTCACGCACAAGGTATTTAAAAAAGGAACGCAGTGCAGATATCCTGCGGGCAATCGTCCTGCGCGCATACTGCTTTTCGTTAAGCTCTGCGAGATAGCCACGCACATCCAAAGGACCTGTCTGCTGCCAGAAAAAATTCTGCTTGTTTCTGCGCAGCATAAACTCCGCAAAGGCAGCCAAATCCTTTTGATAGCTTTCAATCGTATGCTGAGAACAATTTTTTTCAACCTCCAGATAAGTTAAAAACCTTTCCGGATAGTTATTAACTGTAGTGTCCATAATCTAAAAATACCTTCATTTTATTTTATCACACAAAACCGTAAGAATCAAGCTAATATTGCTATTCTTTCTAATTTTCTAACAGCTTTGCAACGCTTGAAAAAAACAGTGCTAAAAAAGCACTGTTTCATCAATGAATCAGCAGTCATACGTTACAGAATTTATCCTATAACATATAAACTGATTTGTCAAGTAATTGAAAATGATTTTACTATTTTGTCAAAATTTGGCTCTGAAATTGTATCTTTAGCTACGATTTCAGCTATAATCATTCTTAATTACTTACAATTATTTACGTGTCAGCTTATAGATAAGCGCATTGCAAATTGCTGCGGCAACGTTGCTGCCACCCTTGCGGCCGCGGGCAACAATATAAGGAATACCGGTCTTCATGATGATTTCCTTGGATTCCACAACGTTTACAAAGCCAACAGGAACGCCGATAACCAGCTCCGGTTTAATTTTGCCTTCCTTAACCAGCTCGTCCAGACGAACCAGCGCAGTCGGTGCGTTGCCTACGGCAATAATTACCGGACCTTCGATGGTGCAGGCCTTTTCCATGCAGGCAGCGGCTCTGGTGGAGCCTGCTTCCTTAGCACGTGCAGCCACGTCAGGATCTGCCATGAAGCAGACAGCCTTAGCTCCCAGCTTGCCCAAGCCCATTTTGTTGATGCCGGTGCAGGCCATGTTGGTATCGGTAACGATGGTAGCACCCTTTTGCAGTGCAGCCAGCGCCTTCTCTACTACGCCGTCAGAGAACAGCATATTGCGGGCATAATCAAAATCAGCGGAGGTATGGATAACACGCTTAACGATATCAATTTTCTCCTCATCAATATGAATTTGGCCTAATTCCTCGCCGATAATTTCCATACTACGTTTTTCAATGTCAGCGGGTAAAACATTTTGTAAATGCATTATTTTACACTACCTTTCTTAACATATGCTGCAAGGCCGAAGCCTTATTTTTCAATGCCTACACGCGCCGGAATACCTCTTTTGAAGGGGTGCTTGCGCATGCAGACTTCAGATACATAATCAGCCAGCTCCACCAGCTCAGGTGCCGGATTACGGCCTGTCATAACAACCTCCAGCTCCTGCGGCTTGTTCTTCAGGAATTCTACTAAAGCAGCCTGGTCAAAAACGCCGGTATTGCAGGCACCGATGATTTCGTCGAAAATCAGCAGATCGATATGCTCGTTGGCGCATTTTTGCTTAACTTTGTCGAAAAGCACCATATGCTCGCGCTTAACCTCTGCCTTTTCCACATCGTTCATCTGGAAGGTGAATTTCTTGGTTTCCTTGCCGCGCATTACCTCAATATTGGGCAGCAGTGCTAAGCTCGCAAGCTCGCCTGTCGGTCTGCTTTTGAGGAACTGCACTATCAGCACATGGTTGCCATGGCCTGCGCAGCGGATTGACAAGCCCATAGCAGCGGTAGTTTTTCCCTTGCCATCGCCACAGTAAATATGAATCAGTCCACCGTCTTTCATTTAGACACCTGCTTCCAAAATCTTGTAAATTTCCTTCATATCCAGGTTCTCACGAATGCTGTCGGCAAGAATATCATATTGCTGACGTTTATATTCTGCAAAGTTGATGGTCTGGATATCCTCCATCTTTTTACCCTTCTTGGCCAGCAGCGCCTCCACAATCTTCACGGCAATGCCATCGCCGTCAAAGACGCCGTGTACATAGGTACCGTAAACATTGAGCTTGCCCTCGGTGTTCTGCGAGCCCTCGGCCATAATTTCACCGTTTTCGTGAATCGGGCTGATAGAGGTCAGTGCCTTCTCCTCAGGGAATTCGGTTACGCCGGAGTGAATCTCATAGCCATAGAGAGGCAAACCGCTCAGTGCGGAGAAGATGCCCTGCACCTGACCGAATTTGCCGGCCATCTGGATGGTACGTTTCTTTTCGATAAAGGTTGTTTCGATGTCCAGCAGGCCCATGCCGGGAGTAACGTTAGCCTTGCCTGTGCCGTCCTCTTCACCGTACGGGTCGGAAATCTGCTTGCCTAGCATCTGGTAACCGCCGCAGACACCGAACACTACGGTACCGCTGTTAGCATGCTTCAAAATAGCAGCCTCCATACCGCTCTGGCGCAGCCATTTCAGGTCGCCGGTGGTATTTTTGGTACCGGGGATAATAATCATATCCGGCTGGCCCAGCTCGCGTACACTTGTTACATAGCGCAGGGATACGCCGGGAATCAGCTCGAATACATTGAAGTCTGTATAGTTAGACATACGCGGAATACGTACAACCGCAATATCAATCAGCTTAACCTCGCTGCGGCCGCTGATACGCTCGGAAAGGCTGTCCTCATCCTCGATATCAACCTTCAGCATCGGCAGCACGCCTACGATAGGCACGCCTGTTTTATCTTCGATCATCTTCAGGCCGGGGCGCAGGATTTCTACGTCACCGCGGAACTTGTTGATGATAACACCCTTAACCATGGCTCTTTCGTCGTCCTCCAGCAGCATCAGCGTGCCGTAGATGGAAGCGAACACACCGCCACGGTCAATATCTGCTACCAGCAGCACAGGAGCCTTGGCCATTTTAGCCATGCCCATGTTGACAAAATCGTCCTTTTTGATGTTGATTTCCGCCGGGCTGCCTGCACCCTCGATGCAGACAATATCGAATTGGGAAGCCAGCGTATCAAACGCCTTCTGTACCTCCGGACGCAGAGTATGCTTCATTGCATAATATTCGCCGGCCTTCATGGTACCGATTGCCTCACCGTTGACAATAACCTGAGAACCGCTGTCGCTGGTAGGCTTCAGCAGAATAGGATTCATCAGTACGCTTGGTTCGATATTGGCAGCCTCTGCCTGCACAACCTGCGCACGTCCCATTTCCGCACCCTCGGCGGTGATAAAGGAATTCAGCGCCATGTTCTGGGATTTGAACGGTGCTACCTTGTAGCCATCCTGATTGAATACACGGCATAAACCTGCTGTTACCAGGCTTTTGCCTGCATTGGACATGGTACCTACTATCATAAGTGCTTTTGCCACTTTAATCACTCTCTTTCATCAAAAAGTCCAGTATGTCACGGTAGCTTTGCAGCCGGATACTGTGACCTGTGGTATTAAGATAGCCTGCAATCACAGGCGTGCAGCCGTCACCGTGCTTGCCTGTTACCGAGCTGGTAACGTGGTCGCCGCAGATGACGAGCTTCAGTGGTTCATGATACTTTGCTGCTATGGTCTGTAAAAACTGGGTATCTATTCTGCTGATAAAATCAGCCTTGCCTTGATAATCATAACGATGCGAAGCCTCGTCACTGCCGTTAAAATGCGCAATAACGAAATCATCCTGCTGCAGCATAGCAAGTGTTGCTTCGGCCTTCGCCATAATATCAGTGTCCACATCGCCGGTTGCATTCGGCGGTGTTATTACATCCATGCCCAAGGCTTTGGCAATGCCGATGACAATCTCCGCCTTGCACACCGCCCCACCGCGCAGTCCGTGCAGACCGCTGAAGGAAGGCAGTCCCTGACGGGCTGAAGGGCCCCAGGGATAGAGGATGTACTGCAGGCCGTTGCGGGCAAAGGGCTGCAGCCGTTTTGCCGCCTCCTGCAAAAAATAGTTAATGGACAGAGATTGGCTACGCAGCTCCTGCAGCAGCTTGCTTACATCCTCGCCTACACTTTCGTGCGGCGGCTGTACTGTGCAATCCAGCACGTTTGCTTCCCTGTTCATCACTAAAAGATTACGGTATTCGGATAAATGAATAAACTCTATATCTTTAAGGATACCGTCACACTGTTTGGCAGCTTGGTGCATCTCCAGCGGCGTAAGCCCCTGCCCGTTAAAGGCAGCAAGACGGCCGGATGCATCAACAGCAGCCAGATTGCAACGCAGCACCATTTCATATTCGGAAATATCACGGTTGTGCGCCAACAGCTCCAGATAAGCACGGTTGTGCGGTATATCCTTTTTATCTACACCCAGAAGCCGCAGAATACAACTGCAGCTTTCGGGAATGATGTCATTTTCACATATGCTGAGGCTCCCAAGTGTCCCGGAAGCAGCCAGCGCATCCATCACAGGATGCACTGCGTGCTCAAAGGGAGTCTGTCCCTGCCATGCAGGAATCGGGGAATCGCCTAAGCCATCAATTAATACTAATAAAGAGCGCATGTTTTTATTGCTTCCTTAAGTGCTTTAATTAGACCGCGGTTCTGCACTCTCGTTTTGACCGCGATACGGTAATAACCTGCCTGCAGATTGTGGTAGTTGGCGCATGAACGTATCAGATAGCCACGCTCATGCAACAGCTCCGGAAGATTTTCCGGCTGCGGCAGATAAAAGAAAATATAGTTGGCCTCCGAGCCGTATACCTTGGCACCCAAAGCCGCTAGCTGGTTACGCAGATAGCTGCGCTCCTGCTCAATCAGCTTAAAGGATTTAGCCAGATATTCGTGCTCCTTTAAAGCAGCCTTGCCTGCCTCCTGCGCCAGAATGGAAACGTTCCAGTCCTGACCGCTCTGATGCAGCGCTGTGTTCAGCTCACTGCTGCCGCTGAGGCAGTAGCCTAAGCGGATGCCAGGCATTGCAAAGGTTTTGGTGAAGGCCTTGAGGATAACCAGCTCAGGATAGGTTGCCAGCAAATCACGCATGCTGAAGGCCTTTTCCTCACTAACAAAATCCATAAAGCATTCATCTATCAAAAGATGGGCTCCTACCAGACGGCATTTGTCGAGAATCTGCACCAGCAGCTCACGGCTCGTCAGCTGGCCGGTAGGATTATTGGGATTACAGATAACAACTAAATCTGTTTCAGGCGTAATCGCATCGACAATATCATTATCAGCAGCAAAATCACGCGCCTCCTGCAGATTATAATAGCTTATTTTGCAGTCTACCGTACGCAGAGCCTTTTCGTAATCGGCAAAGGTAGGTGCCAATAATAGTGCACGTCCGGGCTTCAAGGCCAGCGCCAGACGGAACAGCACATCGGCCGCACCGTTACCGAAAAAAATGTACTCCTGCGGCAGCTGCAGATAGCTTGCGGTCACTTCTGCCAGCTCGCGGCAGAAGGGATCAGGATAGTTGATACAAAGCTTTAAAGCCTGTTGAACGGCCTGCTTTATACCAAGCGGCAGGCCAAGAGGATTGATATTGGCGGAATAATCTACGAAGGGGCGACCATCCTTGGTCAGCTTTTCCGTATAGATATCTCCACCGTGTTCGTATTTATACATCATCTTCTACCTGCTTCATTTCAAAATAAGACTGTTCACCAAAAAAATCAAGGAAAACAGCAACAGGCTGAGAACAGCCGTCATATAAAGTAAATTGTTGGTGGTAACTATATCCTCGGGGCACACCGGGCGGATGTCATCGCCGATGGTTTCCTTGTGGACGAGCTTACCGAAATAAAAATGATCGCCGCCGAGCTGGATGTTCAAGGCACCGGCCGTAACTGATTCCGTCATTGCGGAATTAGGACTGAGATGATGATAGCGGTCGCGCCAGAATGTTTTCCACGCTCTCTTGGCATCAAGATTAAGGAAATAAGATGCCACAATCATTACCAGACCGGTAATACGCGCGGGAATCAGATTGGCCAAATCATCGAGCTTGGCAGCACAGCGTCCAAAATAAAGATACGTGTCATTTTTATAACCGACCATGGAATCCATAGTATTGATGCCTTTATACAAAAAGGCCAGAGGAGCGCCGCCGATAAACATATAGAACATCGGAGCGATGATGCCGTCGGCAGTATTTTCCGCAATGGTTTCTACTGCACCCTTAGTCACCTCTGCAGCATCAAGTTCTTTTGTATCACGCCCAACAATCCAGGAAAGCTTCAGTCTTGCATCCACAAGATCGTTATCCTTCAGGGCAGTGTATACCTTCATGCTTTCGTCACGCAGACATTTTGTAGCAAAGATCTGGTAGCACATAACAGTTTCCAGAGCAAAACGCAGCCAGGGGTTAACCTGTTCCGCCAACGTCAGCACAGCAAACGGCACGGCAAAGGTAAGAACCAGAACGATTATTACCATCAAGGCACCGCCGAGCAGTAATGCTGTCTCGCCGGGAGCAAGCATACGCCGCAGTTTTTTATCCAGAAATCCTATTAAATTGCCAATTAAGCAGATTGGATGCGGCAACCAATGCGGGTCACCGAAAATCAAATCTAAAATAAAACCTGCTACAATTGCGCCTAAGGTCATCATCTAAGCAAACTCCCCTTTTCAGCAGTCTGTCGACTGCTATTTAGCAGCATACGCTGCACATTGTTTTATAAAGCTGCGGGCAAATTCAGGATTGCCCCACAGGTGGATGTGCGGATAACCGGCATAAAGTGTCGGTGTTGTATTCGCGCATTCCCAGCTGCCGCGGCCGGAAGCCTTGGCAGCTATAAAGCTTGCACCGTTGTTGGTGCTGTCGGAGTAATGGAACTCGTGTCCGTTTATCGTACCACCGGCAGGACACAGCAGATTATCCTGCTGCGCCGTCAGATGCACATATCCGAAGCGCGTCAGCTTTTTAGTCATGGCCGATTCGCCCTTCAATGCACCAACCCAGCTGTACAGCTTATCGCCGTCGCGATAATGCTCCAGCAGATACATGAAGCCACCGCATTCCGCAAAACAAGGCATACCGCCGTCGATGGCAGTTTTCAGCTCCTGCAGCAGCGTTTTGTTATCCGCTAATTGCTGTGCGTAAAGCTCGGGATAGCCTCCGCCCAATACAAGGCCGCTGATGTTCTCCGGGAGATGCGCATCAGCTATCGGGCTGAAGGGTACGAGCTCCGCACCAAGCTCAGCTAAGAGGTCAAGTGCGTCCTGATAGTAGAAACAGAAGGCTTTGTCCATAGCGACTGCCACACGCATACGTCCGACGGGTTCAAGGCTTACCTCGTCATATGCAAGCGGTGCGGCTTGAGCCGCTACCTGCAACAGGCCGTCCAAATCGACTGATTTGGCTGCCTGAGCTGCCAGCTTGGCAACTATCTGCTGCAAATCTCCTATTTCCTCGGCTGTAACCAGGCCTAAATGACGGCTTTCAAAGTTACATCCCTGCATCACCGGGAAGTAGCCTAACAGCTTCACCCCGGTTTCGCGTTCAATTACATCCTTATAGAAAAGATAGCTCATCGGATTAACATTGTTCAGAATAGCGCCAACGATGTGGCTGTCGCTGCGGAATTCCTTAAAGCCCTTGATGGTCGCAGCAATGGATAAGGCGGCTCCCTTGCCGTTGACAACCAATACTACCGGAACGTCGCAGGTGCAGGCCAGCTCGTAAGCACTGGCTTCCGTGGTTTTACCCATGCCGTCGTAAAAGCCCATCGCTCCTTCAAAGACAGCTACATCCGCATGACGTGCATTTTTTGCCACCAGATAACGGGTTGTAGCCTGCCCTAGCATGAACAGATCCAGATTGCGGGATTTTGCTCCGATAACACGAGAATGGAACATCGGGTCAATATAATCAGGTCCTGATTTGAAGGCTGCCACAGACAGCCCTTTTTCCATCAGCGCCTTCAGCAGACCGCAAACGATAGTTGTCTTGCCGCTGCCGCTACCGGGAGCACTGATCATAAAACGTGGAACTTTTACTTCAGCCATGTTAATCTTCCTTCTTCAATGCAGTCATTACATATACAGGGTTTTGTGCCATCATCAGGTTGTAGCTGCCCAGATGCTTGCTGCGCGCTACAAACACATTGACGATTTCCAGACTGTAAGCGGGATGCTCCTTGTAATAAGCAGCAACCTCTGCCAGAGTTTCTACCGTAATGGCATTGATTACAACACGGCAGTCACTGTTCTTAGCATAAATTACGTCCAGCATTTCACACAAATCGCCGCCGCTGCCGCCTACGAAAACACAATCGGGAGCAGGCATAGCTTTAATGTTTTCCAAAGCCTCACCGGCAATAACCTCCAGATTGTCAACGCCAAATAAGGCCTTGTTCTTTCCGAGGAGCTCAACGGCAACAGGGTTGCGCTCAAAGGCCCAAACCTTACCTTGGCTGGCAAGCAGAGCCAGCTCAATGGAGCAGGAGCCTGTACCGGCACCGATGTCATAAATAATATCTGTAGCCTTCGGCTGCAGCTTGGACATCGATACGCTGCGTACCTCCTGTTTGGTCATGGGCACCTTGCTGCGCTGGAACAGGTCATCGGCAAGGCCGTGTACGGTAGAAGTAAAACTTTGCGCATCCTCGTTCAAAATCATCATTACGGACAAGGACGGGAAATCCAAGGCACTAATTTCTTCCGCCGTACCGCTGGTGATTTTTTCTTTGGGATACGAAAGGTTTTCACCTACATAGACCTGAACCTGACCAAGACCATGCTCACACAGCTGTGCGCACAGCTTTTGCGGAGAATTTTCTCCGCCGGTCAAGGAAAATACTTTTTTGTTACGGGCAACTGCCGCTACCAGGTTTTGTGTGCGTCCGTGCATGCTGACGATTTTGGCGTCATCCCAGGACAGCTGCAGCTTAGAGGAAAAATACACCAGGCTGCTGATGCCACAGTAGCGAACACATTCACAATCCGGCAGCTTACCGCTGATGGTTTTGGCGAGGCTGAAAAAGCCTACATCACCGGAAACCAGCACCGCCAGCACATCCTTATCAGGCTGTGCCTGCGCTGCAATCTCAGCAATAGCAGCAGTTTTGATTGTATCATATACAGTTTTGCTGCTGTCTGCAAAAGCAGCCAGCATGCGTTTGTCGCCAATCAGGATATTACTTGAAGCAATAGCCTGACGTGCTTCGCCGGTCAGCAAATCGGGGTTACCGGGGCCGATACCGACGATGTTTACGCGCAATTTTTGCGACATAGGAAGCAAGCCTCCTTTTTATTTATATCAATTACCGGCAGCAAAATGCTGCTTAAGGTAATCAACAATCTCACTATAGCCGGCACCGGTTTCCTCCTGTGCACGGCCAATGACTATCAGCTTGGCGCCGGCAGCTGCCGCTGCCTCCACCTTTTCGTCAAAGCCTCCGACAGCACCGGAATCCTTGGTCACCATGAACTTGCTGCCATACTTTTTCAGCATAGCAACATTCAGTTCCTTGCTGAACGGTCCCTGCATACAGATAATATGCGCAGGCTTGTAACCAAGCTTAAGAGCAATCTGCAGGCTGCTTTCCAGCGGCAGGATACGCAGAACGATACGCTCGGCGTAATCATGCACAGCGGTAAAGTCCGGCAGATTCTTGCTTCCGGTAGTCAGGAAGATGCCGCCGTCCAGATGATTCAGAAGCTCAACTGCTTCCGCAAAATCGTGAACGGTAATATAATCGCCGCCCTCGCCCGACGGACGCACCAGGCGCAGATATTCAACCTGCTCGGTGCTGCAGGCCTCCTGCACCGTTGCGGTAACAACGGTAGCATAAGGATGCGTAGCGTCAATAACGCAGGCAGGACGATGCTCCCGAATAAAGGCACGCATAGCTGCAAGGTCCATACGCTCTGCCATGACGGTCATTCCCGGCTGCGGCTCAATCAAAGACGCACCGTAATCCGTAGCAACAGAAACATACAGCTCCACCGGCAGCTTAGCCAGCTCCTTAATCAGGCGGCGTCCCTCACTGGTACCGCCGATAAGCCAGATTACCGGTTTCATGCCAACTTGTAACCACGCGGGGTTACCATACGGCCATTGATTACTTCGGTCTGGGTGTTGCCGATAATAACGGTAGAGAACATATCTACCTGTTTATCGCGCAGCTCTGCCAGAGTAGTCAGTTCAAAGTCCTGACCATCGCGGCCGATGTTGCGTACAATGCCTGCAGGAATAGTACCAGGCTGATTTTTCAGCATGATATCGCAAGCCTTTTGCAGGTAATCATGACGCTTGTGGCTGGAAGGGTTATACAGGCAGATGCAGAAATCGCCTTTGGAAGCGCAGTCAAGACGCTTCTCGATTTTTTCCCACGGAGTCAGCAAATCGCTGAGGGAAATCAGGCAGAAGTCACTGATCAGCGGTGCACCCAATACAGCAGCGCCGGAGCATGCTGCGGTAATGCCGGGAACAACCTCGATTTCAATTTCAGGGTGGTCCTTGGCAACCTGGCACATAATGCCGGCCATGCCGTAAACGCCTGCGTCGCCGCTGGAAATCATAGCAACAGTTTTGCCCTTCAGAGCTTCATCCAGAGCCAGCTTGCAGCGGTCAACCTCTTTACGCATGCCGTTGGAGAGGAATTCCTTCTCCTTGAAATCTTCCTTAATCAGGTTAACGTATACATTGTAGCCTGCAATAACATCGCAGGACTTCAGTGCGTCGTAAGCTCTTTTGGTCATTTGCTCTACGCCGCCGGGGCCAAGGCCCACAACAAATAATTTACCCATTATCTCGTCTCCTTAATCAGTCTTCAATCCGGTTCTGGCAAAATCCAGGACCAGGTTTTCGGCTGCAACAGCCAGAGTTACACCATTCAGACTTGTCTTGCGCAGCAGCAACCTGCCGCCCTTACTGTCTTTTACAGCACTGCGCTCGCATACGTTGCTTACACCAACTACGCTCTGCACAAAGGACGAAGGCGTAAAATCGCCTGCTACGCTGTTCAATTCATCGGCTGAATAGAAATTAGCAGCAAAGTTATATTTTTTGGCAAAGGCCAATAAACCCTGCTCGTCTTTTTTCAAATCTACGCTTGCAATTGCCACAACGGAACGCTTGTCCAGCTGTAGCTTTTCCAGCTCCGGCAGTACCAGAGCTTCAATATTTTCCAGAGGCGTATTGCGGCGGCAGCCGATTCCCAGATGCACAATCTTGGGAAGCAGGCGCACCGTAGTAGCAAACGGCTGCAAATGCTTTTGCAGTGTAACAGCCATGCCGACAGGCAAGCTGCTGTCCTCAACTACCAGCTTGGGCAGCGGACCTGTAAGCTGAAATTCCTTGTCATAATACAGGCCTACCTTTTCATCACCCACCAGTGCTGCGGCAAAATCCTTGGCTGCTGCCAAAGAGCACAGCACCATGCGGTTGCGGGCCGCCCATTCGTCAACAGCAAAAAGACCGTTGACATCTGTCGCCGTGGTCACGCAGGCAGTTGCGCCCAACGCTGCTGCCAGACAACGCGAAAGCTCATTGGCTCCGCCGATATGACCTGCAAGCAGAGGAATTACAAAGCTGCCACGCTCGTCTACCGAAATAACCGCAGGGTCAGTCAGCTTGCTTTTGATAAAGGGCGCAATAGTACGCACCGCAATACCCACAGCGCCGACGTACACCAACGCCTGACATTTGTTGAAAACAGCTGCGCAGGCACCGTTATGGTCCGGCAGCATCGGGGCAATGCCCGTCTGCTCCGCATACTTCGCTACAGTCTGCAGCTCCGTTTCATAACCGATACTATGCAGATATTCGGCAACCTTTTTGCTCAGCTCCGCGCCACGCGCCGAAAAGGAAAATATAGCCGCGCGCATAGCTTATTTAACCTCGGGCTTAACGTCCAGTTTAGTCGGGTCTGCTTCACGGAAGCCGTGAGCGAAGGTCGGGTTGTACAGCTCGCTGCGGTCGTAAGCGTTGCCCAGGAAGCCGCCGACGGTAATCAGCGCAGTTTTGTTGATGCCGTATTTAGCAGCGTTTTCTGCCAAGGTACCAACGGTGCAGCGGATAACCTTTTCATCCGGCCAGGATGCTTTGTAAACAATAGCAGCCGGAGTATCATTTCTGTAACCGCCTCTTACGAGCTCGGTCTGCAGTTTTTCCAGCATACCGCTGCTCAGGAAGATAACCATGGTTGCCTTGTGGGCAGCATAGTCGGCAATCTTCTGATGGCTCGGAACCGGAGTACGGCCTTCCATACGGGTGATAATAACAGATTGGCTTACATTCGGCAGAGTGTATTCAGCTTTCAGGCAAGCAGCAGCAGCGCAGAAGGAGCTTACGCCAGGAACAACCTCGTAGTCAAGGTTGTAGCTGCGCAGCAGGTCAATCTGCTCGCGATGTGCACCATAAACGCTGGGGTCGCCGGTGTGCAGACGTACAACCAGTTGGCCGGCCTGAGCTGCGGGAACCATAGCAGCGATAACCTCTTCCAAGGTCATGGTTGCACTGTTCATAATAGTACATTCCGGTTTGCAGTATTTCAGCAGTTCCGGGTTAACAAGGGAGCCTGCGTAAATAACCAGGTCAGCCTTTTCCAAAAGCTCTTTACCTTTTACAGTAATTAAGTCAGCTGCACCGGGACCAGCACCAATAAAATAGATCATTATTCATCAAACTCCTTTTCTTTAACCAATATTACAGAGAAATAGCTGCTCTTAGGATCTACTTCTTCAAGGTTACGATAGATTTTTTCGCCCGGCAGGCCGCATCTTTCAACCATACCGGAATTTTTGATGAGCTTACGCTCACGCAGCTCGTCAACTACACGGCCGATTTCGCTTGCAGATTTCATCAGCACCTTGTTGCCGGGGCCATCAAGGAACGCTGCGGACTGTTTATAGCTGCCGGGCAGAACAATCAGCGGTTCCGCTCTTTCGCACAGGGAAGTATTCAGCTTAGCTGCAACAGCGCAGATAGAGGTTACGCCTGCAACCAGCTCTGCATCATAGCCATCCTTCAGCACCAGCTTATGAACGTAAATGCAGGTTGCATATACTGTAGGACAGCCGAGGGTAATGAAAACAACGTTTTTGCCTTCGTCAAGCAGCTTTTCAATAGCATCTGCACCCTCGCGGTGTGCCTTGTCCATTGCTGCCATGTCCTTAGTCATAGGCATATAAATAATAAGCTGGGGTTTTGCATCAAGATCTACTACGTGATTAACGATTTCCTTAGCCGTCATTACGTCGGTATCTCCCTTAGGCAATGCAACAACGTCACATTCCTTCAACAGGCGTACAGCCTTCAGGGTCATTAATTCCGGGTCTCCGGGACCGATACCAACACTATAAAGTTTGCCTCTCATTCTCTCATACTCCTTTTTGCTTATGTAGCTGGATTAATTCGTCTGCGTACTTGGTCTTGCCCAAAATGCCATAGACATTGGAAAACATCAAAGCAGCCGTTTTTATTTTGCCATGCACTCTATGCTGCATGTAAAAATCAATTTTTTCCGTAACCTTGTCCATTACAGGCTCAAAAATTTGCTCCCGTTTCAGAACCTTGGTCACCTCATCGGTAGTAAGGCAGCCGTAAATTTCACGTCCTACCTCCACCGAAGCTCCGTGGAACATCGCCTCCAAAGCAAATAGCTCCGTGCGGCAGTCCGCGTACTTGGAATGTGTATTCATTACGCCCTGCGCCACCTTCACAAGCTTACCTGAATGGCCGATAAGCAGCAAGGTTTCAAAGCCGCAGTAAACGGCGTAATCCAAAAGCTCACCCACAAAGTTACTGCAGGTAACATGACCGTCAAGGTCAAGCTTCATTTCATCGCGGGTAAAGTCCTCGCCGTAGTTGCCAAAGAACACCAGCAGATTTTTATTACCGCGTGCCTTCTGCGCTCTGATTTCCACATACATCGTTTCAATCAGCGCCTTTTCACTCATCGGCTCTACAATGCCGCTTGTTCCTAAAACCGACAAACCGCCGATAATACCAAGACGGGGATTGAAGGTTTTCTTGGCAATTTCTACACCTGCGGGAATAGAAATCGTCAGCTTCATGCCACCGTTATAACCAGCAGCCTCCATAGCCTTGCCAACCTCCTGCGTAATCATTCTGCGCGGAGTTGGATTAATCGCCGGTCCGCCTACAGCACACGCCAAACCTGGCTTAGTCACCCTGCCGACGCCTACGCCGCCTTCCAGCTCAATACCGCTGCCGTCAGTCTTTTCGGCTCTGGCATAAACCAACACGCCGTTAGTATCATCAGGATCGTCACCGGAATCCTTGCGGATTGCGCAGCTTACGTACTCCGGTGTCATTTCTACATCCAAGGGCTCAAGGTCAAGCACAATTCCCTTGGGAGTGTCAATGCGCACAGTTTCAACACGCTCGCCCGTCAGCAACATTGTAGCTGCTGCCTTGGATGCGGCCGTTGCACAGCTGCCGGTAGTATAACCACAACGCAAAACCTTTCCTTGTGAAAACTGATATTCTTCCAAAGTGCAGCTCCTTCACAATTAATTTTCCCATCTGATAGGGATTATCAATAATAAAAAAAGACTTCTGCCGAATCCGACAAAAGCCATAAAGACAGAATTAACTAATGACAATTATTCCATGCAATTAGCAAACCCAACTGCCTCCATCACCCGTGGATTCAGAATAAAGCATGGGCTGACTGCTGACTTAGACACAAGGCCTTCACAGCGGCGGGACCGTCAGGAGTTAACCATCTTGTCAATTAAGAATGAATCACCCACACCAATAACCTGTTTTATTATATCATAAATAAATAAAATTTTCAATACTTTGCATAAGAAAAAGCAGATAAGCCGAAGCCTATCTGCTTGAAACTCTTAGAGAACACGGCAAGCGCCGTAATAACGTGCGCCCCAATAGCCGGTGAATGCGGAAGAAACAGTTACGCCGGTGCTGGTGCCTGCATGAATGAAGTTGCCGTCGCCAACATAAATACCAACATGAGAAGCACCCGGTTCATATGTGGTAAAGAAAATCAAATCGCCGGGACGAAGCTGGCTCATGGAAATCTGACGGCCGGAGTAGAACTGGCTGTCAGCCATACGCGGCAGATATACACCTGCTCTTGCGAATGCATACTGGGTAAAGCCGGAGCAGTCAAAACCATAAGGAGTAGTTCCGCCAAATACATATGGAGTACCGATGACACTGTAAGCAGAACGCAGTACGTTGCGTACAACGGAATTGCTACGGTTAGGAGGCATCTCCCTGTTCATCAGCGCTCTATAGGTAGCTGACCCTACAATACCATCAACCTCTAATCCTTTATCAGCTTGGAAGTTTCTAACAGCTCTTTCAGTTTCAGGACCGAAATCGCCGTCTATATTATTAATAGAATAACTTAATTCTACCAATCTCTTTTGAATTGCCACTACTTCCTGTCCATCGTCTCCGCGTTGGAAGGAAGCCAAAGCTGTTACAGCACAGCTTAAACTAAACAAAACTGTCATACAGAAAACTAATACTTTGCGTTTGACCACTGGCACCTACATCCTTTCTTCTTTTCTAAGACATACTTATTATACCACAAAATATCGTTTCTGTAAAATCCTAATTTGTTATAATATTAATGCGCTTATTTTGCTTTATTATCGTTTATTTTGTTACATTTTTGCAGGTGGCGCGCCACTAAATATAGTGGTCTATGCTTGATTTCTTCAAAGATACGCCCAATATATTCACCGAGGATACCTATCCCTACAAGCTGAATTCCTCCAAGAAACAAAACACTGACAGTAGTAGTTGCCCACCCCGGAACGGCATCGTTGGTCACAAATTTCACATAAAAAACATGGCCCAAAAGCAGAATACTGCACATACCGAAAACAATACCGATGTAAAAAGCCCAACGCAAAGGCAGGTTGGAAAAGGCCGTAATGCCATCTAGCGCAAAGTGCAGCATCTTGTGCAGATTGAATTTGGACAGGCCCGCAAAGCGTGGCGGTGCCACAAATTCCACCACAGCAACATGAAAACCGAGTGTATTGACCAGGCCGCGGATAAAGCGCGCACGCTCGCGATACAGCTTGAAGGCATCAACCGCAATTCTGTCCATCAGACGGAAGTCGCTGCCACCGGGAGTAATTTCTACTTTAGATAAGGTGTTGATAATCTTATAGTAGGCTGCAGATGTCAGGTTCTTGAAAAAGCCTGCATCCTCCGTAGCCATGCGCTTAGTCTGCACAATCTCGTTGCCTGCCTCCCAAAGGCGCAGCAGCTCGGGAATCAGCTCAGGCGGATGCTGCAAATCACCATCCATGGTGATAACCGCGTCACCGTCGGCATGATCAAGGCCACAGGTAAGCGCCATTTGGTGACCGTAATTGCGGCTCAAAAGATAGGCCTCCACATGCTCGTCCTGCGCCGCCAGCTCCGCCAGAATCAGCGCGCTGCTATCACGCGAACCGTCGTCAACAAAAATAATATTGTAATCATAGGCTTCCTGCTGCATAACAGCGGTAGCATGCTTGTGAAATTCGTGCAGGTTATCTTCTTCATTAAATACCGGCACTACTAAAGAAACTTTTTTCTTCATTATATTACACCACTTATTCTTCTGCCAAAAAATCTGCTCAAATAAAATCAGACAAAAAAGGCTGCCATCAGGCAGCCGTTTTGCAAGGTATGAGTACTCAATAAGCCGAGTTCTGTTCCGCGAAGCGGTGATGATCATTTATCTAGTCTTACAGTTACCTGCAAGCTCAAGCGACACAACCCGGAAGGCTCAGCGGGCAGCTTCATCCCTCCCCTATTTGGTCTTGCTCCGGATGGGGTTTACCTAGCCGGCCTGTTACCAGACCGCTGGTGCGCTCTTACCGCACCGTTCCACCCTTACCTGCAAATGCAGGCGGTACACATTTCTGTGGCACTATCCCTGAGGTCACCCTCGCCGGACGTTATCCGGCATCCTGCCCTATGGAGCTCGGACTTTCCTCATCTGGCTTAAAGCCAGCCGCGATCATCTTTCGTACTCAACTGTAGATTTTAGCATATTTATTCCGCTTAGTCAATAGCAGCGGCTGCAGTATTATTGTCGCAGGCATAACTTAAATGAAGCTGAAACAAAAACTTCGTCCAACAGCAAACTGCCGGCTGACTCACGTCAGTCGGCAGTCCCATAAACGCTTTATTCAGTTGTCGCAGGTTTAATTATGCTTCCTTATGTTCAGCGATAATTTTTTCTGCCATCTTAGGCGGAACATCTTCGTAATGGTCAAATTTCATTTCAAAGGTTCCCTGACCTTGGGTAATTGCGCGGAGGTCTACGGCATATTCCGAAATCTCTGCATAGGGTACCTGAGCATTAACTACGCTCAAGCCGTCTTCTACGCTCTGCATACCGAGAATGCGACCGCGTTTAGAGTTCAAATCGCCGATAACATCGCCCATCATAGAATCGGCACAGGTTACGTTTAAGCTGTAAATAGGCTCAAGCAACACCGGCTTGCATTGTTCCATGGCCTTCTTGAAGGCGATATTGGAAGCAGTTTTAAATGCCATTTCAGAGGAATCGACAGTATGATACGAACCATCAAGCAGGGTGATACGCATATCTACAACCGGATAGCCTGCAAGGATACCCTTTTCCATAGCTTCACGCATGCCCTTTTCAACAGCAGGGATATATTGGCGAGGTACTGCGCCACCGAAAATCTTATCTACAAACTCAAATCCACCTCCGGGCGGCAGGGGTTCCATTTTAATAACTACGTGACCATACTGGCCATGACCGCCGGACTGCTTCTTGTGCTTGCCTTCTACCTCGGCAGAGCCACGAATAGTTTCGCGATATTCGATAATCGGTGCTTTGAGAATAGCCTCAACACCAAATTTACGCTGCATACGCTCCATGATTATATCAATATGCTGGTCGCCCATACCGCTGATTAAGGTTTCCTTGGTAACAGGGTTCTTGGTAACGATAATCGTCGGGTCTTCATCCATCAGACGATTCAGAGCGGACATAATCTTGTCCTCATCACCCTTTTTCTTCGGGTAAATTGCTCTGGTGTACATCGGCAGTGGGAAGTTAATGGGCGGGAATTCAACCTCAGAGTTCTTGTCGCAGAGGGTGTCACCGGTAGAGGTATATTGCAGCTTGGCAACTACACCGATATCACCGGCCGGAACCTGCTTCATAGGAATCTGAGTCTTACCACGCATTGTGAAGATGTTGGCAATACGCTCTTCTTCTTCACGACGGGAGTTATAAACTACGCTATCTGCTTTAATTGAGCCTGAGAATACACGGAAATAACTTAGACGGCCAACAAAGGGGTCGGAAGTTGTCTTAAATACCAACGCTGCCATCGGAGCATTGGCGTCACGCACTTCTTCTTCGCCGGTTTCTTTATCCATAACGATATAGTCGTTCAAAATTGCCGGATAGGTAAAGTCGATGATTGCGTTCATCAATCGGCCAAGACCAATGTTCTTGTAGGCACTGCCGCAAAGCATAGGATAGATGATAGCCTGACGAATGCCCTTAATCAGACATTTCATAATTTCCTCGTCGCTAATCTCTTCTCCTTCCAAATAACGCATCATGCAATCGTCATCTGCTTCAACCGCAGCCTCTACCATCTTTTCGTGGGCAGCAGCAGCAGCCTCTTTATACTCATCCGGAATCTCTATTTCATCGGAGCCATTACCGTTGGCACGATAGGCCTTCATTTTGTAAAGGTCTATAATACCCTGGAAGCTGTCCTCCTTGCCCAAAGGCAACTGTAACGGCAGTACATGCTTACCGAACTTACCGCGCAGGTTATCCAAAATGCTATCAAAATCAGCGTTCTCACGATCCATCTTGTTGACAAAAATGATACGCGGCAAACCGGCTTCTTCAGCCAGCTTCCAACATTGTTCGGTACCAACCTGTACACCGCTGGTTGCGCAAACCACGATCAACGCACTGTCTACTGCTCTAAAAGCTCCTTTAACCTCGGCAACGAAGTCAGCAAAGCCGGGAGTATCGATGAAGTTAATCTTGGTATCACGCCATTCAACAGGTGCCAAAGTGGCGTTAACGGAGACCTTACGTTTGATTTCCTCGGGTTCATAGTCAGTGGTGGTAGCACCGTCTTCAACCTTGCACATTCTGCTGATTGCTCCGCTGCGATACAGCAGGGCTTCGGTAACGGACGTGGTTCCTGCTCCACCGTGACCCACAATGGCCACATTTCTAATCTTATCTCCTGTGTACTCTTTCATGATAAATCCCCCTTTATCAGGCATTTGTTATGACAAGTATTTCGCTGATATTGCCTATTTATCCTGCTTTTTGTGAAAAATTTCTCATAATTTTTTAAATTCACTTAAAATTGTAACGCATATTACAGTTTTTCGGAGGAAGACGGGGGATAGGCGAAAAAATCCGACGCACCGCTTCTACAGCACGTCGGATTTGCTTTATTCATCCCACAATATTCACTTTACCATCTCTTGCTGCTGCGCCAGTATTCACCGCGAAGCAAGGCCAGCACAGTAAACAGCTCCAAGCGTCCTAAAAGCATAGCCAACGCCAGCGTCAGCTGTCCCATACCGGTAACACCGGCATAGTTACCTGTAGCGCCGATACTGCCAAATGCAGGACCGACACTGGAAATACATGAGGCCACGCCGAAAACGGCCTCATCTACATCCACACCGCTTAAGCAAAGCAGCATAGTCAAAACAGCGATAACCAGAACATAAACGAAAAAGAAACGGCTGACGTTGATAATCGTTTCTGTCGGCAGACGTCTTTTAGCGTAGTAAACATTGAGCAGCATCTGCGGATGCATAGTGCGACGCAGCTCCGCCATAACAGTTTTCAGCAGTACGATAAAACGGCAGACCTTAATACCGCCGGCAGTAGAGCCTGCGCAGCCGCCTGTCAGGAAGGTTACAGCCAAAATCAGCTTAGAGAAAGACGGCCACTGGTCATAGTCCGCCGAAACATAGCCCGTAGTACTGCCAAAGGAAGCCACCTGGAAGAAGGCTTCACGTACGCCGTCTGCCACACTGTAACCATTCACCATAATAATGTTGATGCTGATTAAAACAGTGAAAATAGTCAGCAACACAATGTAGCTTTTGAATTCCAGATCATGCCACAAAACCTTCAGGCCGATTTGCGTAACCTGATAGTATAAGGCGAAGTTACCTGCCGCCAAAATCATAAACAGACCGGTAACAATCTCAATACCCGCACTGTGAAAATGCGCAATGCTGTCATTATAGGTAGAAAAACCGCCGGTAGCAATCGCAGAGCAGGCATGGTTGACAGCATCATAGGTGCTCATGCCCAAAATTGCCAGCATACCGGTAAGAATAATCGTAAACAGCAGATAGATATAGAACAACGCTACTGCAGTTGTACGGATACGCGGCAGAATACGGCTGTTGGAAAAGCCGCTGACCTCCGCGTTAAAAAGATACACAGCACCGCCAGCAATCTGCGGCAGGAGCGCCACGAACAGCACGATGATGCCGATACCGCCAATCCAGTGCGTCAGCGTGCGCCAAAGCAGCAGGCTGCGCGATACTATGTCAAGATTGGCAATTGCTGTTGCGCCGGTAGTGGTCAGTCCGGACATACTTTCAAAGTAAGCAGCGGCGGGATTCAAAATGCCATCAAAGCAATATGGCAACGCACCCAAAGCAGCGGCCAGAAGCCACGAAAAGAATACCGTGCCAATACCCTCGCGCACGGATAAATTACGTGCTCCTCTACCGTCACCATAGTAATCAAAGATTCCGGCCAAAATAACAGCTACCGCTATGGAAAAGATAAAGGTTCTGGAGGTAGCATATTCGCCGTAAACAACAGACATCAAAAGCGGCAACAGCTGAGCAATCGCCAGACCGGCAGAAATTTTTCCCAGGAGATATATTATAACCTTTGCATTCATCTTCTATACCTCCTGCCGTTACCAGTTCTGCTTATCGCGCCAAAAATCCGGGCGCATGATAACCAGCAGCGTAAAAATTTCCAGACGTCCCAAAATCATCGCCCAAATGCTGATGAAACGTGCCCAATCGGAAAGGCAATTATAGGTAGATGTCGGTCCTACAATGCCGAAGGCCGGACCTACACTGCTCATACAGGCAGCAATCAAGCCCATTGATTCCATTATCGGTATCCCCGACAGGGAAATCAGGATAGTCAGCACAATAAACACCAAAATATACAGGAAGAAGAAACGCGTAATATTGCCGACGATAATCGGGTTGATTTCGCGCTCACCCATTCTGATGGAATAAACGATGCGCGGGTGCAGAGTACGCAACAGCTCTGCCCAGCCTGCCTTCAGCAGGATAACCAGACGCGTAATCTTAATGCCGCCTGCGGTTGAACCGCTGCAGCCGCCGATGAACATCAGCATCAGCAGAACGCTGCGGCTGAAGCTGGGCCAGTTGTTATAGTCGTCCGACGCATAGCCCGTCGTACTACCGATAGACACAGCCTGGAAAATACTGTGACGAAGAGCGCCGTTAAAATCCATATAACCGGAAAAATACAGATTGCCACAGATAAGTGCAGCCGCTGTTGTGAGTATCAGCAGATAATATCTGTGTTCGCTGTCCTGACGCACTGACGCCCAGTCACCACGCCAGATTTTATAATACAAAGAAAAGTTCATGCTGGCAATCAGCATAAAAACAATAGCAATAATCTCAACATAAACAGACCTAAAGGAAATCAGGCTATCGTGATAATATGAAAAGCCGCCTGTCGCCATAGTTGCCAACGCCAGGTTCAGCGCCTGAAATATCGGCAAACCTGCAAGCAGCAGCAAGGCAACCTCCACTGCTGTTAAAATAACATAGATTAAGAGAATCATCATGGCAGATTCCTTGATTTTCGGCAAAGTACGTTCAGCCGTACCACCAGGAAGCTCTGCGTTGAACAGATAGCTTGTACCGCTATTCATCTGCGGCATGATGATAATAAACAGCATGATAACGCCGATGCCGCCGGTCCAGTGCGTTAAGCAGCGCCAGACACGGATGCTAGGCGGAAAATCGTTAAAAGAAAGTGCGGTAGTAACACCGGTAGTAGAAAAACCGGAAACACTTTCAAAAACCGCCGCAATCGGATCCGCCGGATTTAAAAACAAATACGGCAGCGCACCCATCAGGCAGACCAGCAGCCAACCGCAGCCTACGACCGCAATAGCTTCACGCACGCGCAGGCGCTGACGCGTTCTTCTGCTGCCAAAGAGGTTAAAAAGCGAGGCGATAGTGCTCGTTGTAATCAGCGTAAATATAAAAATCCATATATGCTCCCTATCTGCAAATAACGCAGCAATCAGCGGTACCAGCAATACACTGGAAAATGCTATTGTCAGCTTGGCTAATAAACGGTTAACAAGCCTTGAATCCATAGTTAAGCGCCCCGGCCTTCAAATAACGGTACTGTAGTCTTGGAAAATTCACTTTTGATAAAGAGAATTACGCGGTCATTAGCATGCAGGACAGTATTACCATTAGGAATATAGGCTTCATTACCACGCACAATGGCACACAGCAAGCATTCCGGCGGCAGGTTCATATCACGCACCGCCACTCCGTCTACATCGCTGTTTTCACCGACAATAATCTCCAGAGCTTCGGCCTGTGCACCCTCCAGCAGGGATACGGATACGATACCACCCTTGCGGACGAAACGCAGCACTTCGCCTGCACTCAAAAGACGCGAAGACAGTACGATGTCTACGCCAACTTTTTCCATCAGCTCGATATATTCGTTACGTGCAACACGCACGATGGTCTTACGTGCGCCCAGATGCTTAGCAAGCTGTGCCAGCAACAGGTTCAGCTTATCATCCTCAGTCAGGCAAATAACAACGTCTGCTTCCGAAACGCCCTCTTCAATCAGAAGGTCGATATCGGTACCGTCACCGCACAAAACCAAACCTCGCTTCAGCTTAGCAGCTAAAAGCTGGCAACGGTCCTTATCCTTTTCGATAACCTTTACCTGAATGCCCTGCTTTTCCAACATGGGAGCCAAAAAGCGACCTGTGCGGCCTGCACCGATGATGAGAACTTTCTCCAGCTTTTCATAAGTATTGGAGAAGGAATTTTCAAACTCACGGATTGCTTCATGCTTGCCTACGAAGTAAACGTTATCGCCCGGAATTACGTAATCATTACCATGAGGAATTATCATCTGATGACGTCTGAAAACCATGGCCATCAGGATATCCTTAGGAATATTCAAATCCTTCAGCGGTATATTAACGATAGGTGAATCCTCCTTCACCTTGGCTTCGAACATACGCACCTTACCGTCAGCAAAATCATCTACGTTCAAGGCAGATGGTGTCATCAGGATATGGTCGATTTCACCTGCGGTAATACGCTCAGGGTTGATTACGAGGTCAATTTTCATATCATCCTTAAGCATTTCCGGCGAATGGATAGCATAATCCACGTTGCGGATACGGGCAACGGTATGCTTAATACCATGATTCTTGGCCATCAGGCAGGTCACCATATTTACTTCATCACTATCTGTGCAGGCGATAAGCACATCGGAAGCACTGATATCAGGATCAGCAAAAGTAGTAGGGCTGCAGGAGTTGCCTTCAATCGCCAGTACGTCCAAAGTATTTTGGATGACGTCCTTGCGCTTGGGGTCAATTTCTACAACTACTACGTCAAACTGATCTTCAGCTAAAAGCTGTGCAATACTAAAGCCAAGCTTGCCTGCACCAGCTATTACAATACGCATTTTAGTTACTCCTTTAATACGGGAAATCCGTTAATCTCTATTACTCAAATACTGCTCTATATTATAACACAAATAGCCTTAAACGTCGACAGATGCAATTTTGACGCTGTTGACAAAGTGTTAATAATATGTAAGATGGCTGTTATCATAGTAAACTGAGCGAGGGATATATCGTGCAAGGAAGAGCAATTTCAGCGAATAAGTGTCCGGAATCATCGAAGTGTTGCATTCTTGCGTGCGCATCCAAGAAGTGAGTACGCAGGAGGATGCTGATTGGCTGTCACACATAGAACTCTGGTAAATTGAGCGAGATGTATATCGTGTAGGGAATAGCAATTTTAGCGAATGAGCATTTGGAACCATAGAAGCAAGGGTACGTAACAAAATGTTACTCTCTGACAAATTTTACCGCAGTTTCGTACTGGTTCCATGCGAAATTTGCGTCGTGCCCTTTGGGCACAGGAAAATTGCTGTTGACTGAAACGATATACTCTCGCGAATAGAGAAAATAAGGTAGAAAGCCTGACACATGCTTGCGCGTCGCTTTGCTCCTTCAAGCATGACTATCTATCCCTCCAAAAATACTCCCTGAAATTCTCTACACCAGTACTTCGTTTAAAAGTTGCCGCTGCCAACTTTACTGCATAATCGTAGATTCTATCCTCAATCGACAAGCTGATTACATCAGCTCGTCGATACGCCTCGCCGCTTACACGTCTATGCGTCGCATAGCTCCTTTAGACGTGGCGGCTGGGCAGCCAGGCCCGCTGCTGGTCATAAGATAGCTGACGGTAAAAGAAAAAAGACATGTCACATGACATGTCT
>ENA-UPWO01000036-UPWO01000036.1-human-gut-metagenome-genome-assembly--contig:-NODE-36-length-80652-cov-19.040310_pt1 | contig 80652 bp, 102 predicted proteins | sample MGYA00250056_ERZ773388 | MGnify/ENA primary metagenome ERZ773388 (study PRJEB29103, sample SAMN06112004) | human gut metagenome | biome: human gut; feature: ankylosing spondylitis patient; material...
ATTTGCGGGGTACGGATCGTTATTTTCATCTCGTTTTCTCCTTGTTGTATCAAAAATACCCTGTCTGACACGGTTTCTGGTCCAGACAGGGCATTTTGATTTTCTTTTCAGTTGCCCGCTTCCACCTTGCTCAGCAGGATGCGGTCATTGTCCAGGGCCTTGCCGGCGTTCTCGCGGAACTTTTCCAGCAGGTCGTCCACGGTCATCTTACTGCGCTCCTCGCCCTTGACATCGAACACGATGTGGCCGCCGTCCATCATCAGGGTGCGGTTGCCCAGCTCGAGGGCCTGATGCATGTTGTGGGTGACCATCAGGCAGGTGATCTTTTTCTCTGCCACGATGCTCTTGGTCAGCTCCAGCACTTTCTCCGCCGTGGCAGGGTCCAGGGCTGCGGTGTGCTCGTCCAGCAGCAGGAGCTTGGGGGTAACGAGGGTGGCCATGAGCAGGGTCAGTGCCTGCCGCTGGCCGCCGGAAAGCAGGCCCACCGGCTGCTTCATCCGGTCCTCAAGGCCCATATTCAGCAGGGCAAGTTTTTCCCGGAACAGCTCCTTATCCTTGCGGGAGATGCGGGAGAAGATCGCGTGGGGGGCGGTTCCTGCCCGGAGATAGGCCAGCGCAAGGTTTTCCTCAATGGTCATATTGGGGGCCGTGCCCTTGAGGGGGTCCTGGAACAGGTGGCCGATGACCTTGCTGCGCTCGTACTCAGGCGCAAAGGTAATGTCCTGCCCGCCCAGCACGATGCTGCCCTCGTCGGCAATGAAACCGCCGGTGATGGCGTTGAACATGGTGGATTTGCCCGCGCCGTTGGAGCCCACGATGGTGGCAAAGTCGCCTGCCTCCATGTGCAGGCTCACACCGTTCAGGGCCACCTTTTCGTTGACGGTGCCGGGGTTAAAGGTCTTGTGCAGGTTGTTCAGTTCCAGCATTTCCATCTCAACGCACCTCCTTCCGGGCATTGTGCTTGCGCTGCTCAAAGGCGAACTTTGCCCGGATGGCAGGCATCGAGATGGCCACAGCCACGATAAGGGCGCTCACCAGTTTCATGGCGGCGGCGGGCACATTGAAGCGCAGGGCCACGGCCACGATAAAGCGGTACAGGCAGCTGCCGAACACCACGCCCAGCACCCGGCGCACCATGGTGCGCTTGCCCACCAGCGTTTCGCCGATGATAAGGGAAGCCAGCGCGATGGTCACCATGCCGGTGCCCACATTAATGTCGCTGCTCTTCTGGTACTGGGCCAGCAGGCCGCCGGAAAGGGCGGTCAGCGCGCCCGAGATGCACAGGCCCACTGTGATGGTGAAGGCCGGGTTGATGCTGGAGGCCCGCACCATGGCGGCATTGTCGCCGGTGGCGCGGATGGAAAGGCCCAGCCGGGTGCCCAGGAAACCCACCATGGCGGCACAGGCGAGTACAATGACTGCCGCCGCGATGACCAGCTTATACCAGCCGCCCGTAAAGGCCAGTGCGGATTTTGCCAGCGAGAATACCGTATCGGTCTTGACCAGGGACATCGTGGACGAGAATCCCATGACCGCCAGATTGATGGTGTACAGACCGGTGTTCACGATGATGCCTGCCATGATGCTCTCAACGCCCAGACGTGTCTGCAAAAAGGCGGTGACAAAGCCCGAACACACACCCGCCGCCATGGCCGCGAACAAAGCCAGAATGGGGTGGCCTGTCAGCGCCACCTGGCAGGCTACGGCACAGCCAAGGGTGAAGCAGCCATCGGTGGACAGGTCGGCAATGTTCAGGATCGAATAGCTCAGAAACAGCGCCAGCGCCACCAGACCGTAAATGCAGCCCAGCTCCAGCGCCGTCTGGATCACGTTGAGCGAAAAGATACTCGCCAGCATGGTTGATGTACTCCTTTTTAGAAATTCTCCTGCGTGGTCACTACCACAATTTCGGTGCAATAGGGCTTGAAGGCTTCCTTGACGGTGTCGAGGTCAAGGCCCAGTGCCTCACAGCTCTCGGTGTTGATGGTGATGATGCCGTTGTCGAAGGTCTGGTAGGGCAGGTCTGCGGGGGTCTTGCCGCCGCAGAGCAGCTCCACCACCATATCGGCGGTGGCCTCGCCCAGCTGGACGTAATCCACGCCGTAGCCCACAAAGGCACCGTTCAAAGCAAAGCTGTCCGCGCCGGTGAAGTGCTGGATCCCTGCCTCCAGGAAGGTCTCATAGATGGACAGCTCGGCGGTCATCACGGTGTTGTCGGTGGGGGTGAACACCGCCTTGACACCGGCGGCCACAAGGGCTTCGGCAGCCATCTGCACCTCGGCGGTGGTGGTGCCGTTCTTTTCAATGTACTTGATGCCCTTGCTGTCGCAGAACGCCTTGGCATCGGCAATGGCCTGGGTGGAAGAATCCTGGCTCAGGTCGTACAGCAGACCGATGGTGTCGATGTCGGGGTTGATGGCAGTGATGAGGTTCATAATGGCCTCGGTGTTCAGAGCATCGGAGGTGCCGGTGATGCCCTCCTCCCCGTCAAACCCGGCGGAAACAGGGTCGGTGACGGCAGAGTAGACCACAGGGATGTCGGTATCTTCCACAGCGGCCAGCATGGTGGCGGCGGTGGGGGTGGCAACGGCCACGATCACGTCCACCCCGTCGGCCACCAGGTCTGCACCGATCTGGTTCAGGTTGGACTGGTCAGCCTGGGCGTTGGCGTAGTAATCGGCATAGTCGAAGGTCACGCCCTTCTCCGCGCCCACCTCATCCAAACGGCTCTCAACAGAGGCCACGATCTGGTTCAGGGAAGCATGATCCACATAGTTGACGATGCCCACCTTAAAGGTCTGGCCTGCTTCAGAAGCGGCGGCAGCGGAACCGGCAGCGCTGGAAGCAGTGCTGGATGCTGCGGCAGAAGAGCCGGAGGAGCCGCAGCCGGTCAGGCCCAGTGCAGATACGACAGCGGCTGCGGCGGTAGCCTTCAGGAAGCTGCGGCGGGAGATCATGTTCATGGTTTTCATAGCGGTTGCTCCTTTCCCGGAGCGGGCGGCCCAAAAATAAATAAAACCCGCTCCACCTGCGGAACGGGTAAAATAAAAACGGCCCCGTCCCTGTGTGTTCATCCACAAGGACAGAGTCGAGAAATTCGAATCTGCGGTGCCACCTTGCTTGCTCCGCTCGTCTTCCCACCATGGAAAACTGCAGGAGCCCCTCAACGGAGAGCCAACACTCCCCTGCCCTGTAACGGAGGCTTCCGTCCCAAGCTACTAAAGGCACTGCCCTGTTCGCCCGGCCCTCGGCGGCCCACGAACTCTGCCCCGCTCTCTGCCCGTTTTCACCATTCGGGCTCACTGTAAGTGCGCTTGCAGGTTCTCTTCCGCCTCATCGGTTTGTTGATTGCATTATACGCTTTATTTTCATAAAGTCAAGAGGGAATTTTTCATTTTTTCGGCCGCAAAGATGAAATGCTTCTTGGATGTTCCGCAGCAGCCCTCCTGCCCGGATCTCCCCGGTGCGGCCCGGGCAGCTCTGCCGGGGCAAAAGAAACCTTCTTCCTGCCATAGGTCATACTTTCTCTCCGCTCCGGGACGCATTTCCACTTTCAGTATCCCCGTTGCTGCGCACAAAGTTCGCAGTTTCTGCCACGGATTCCACACTATTTTTATCCTTTTCCCAAGTTTTGCCCTAAATTCTCTTCAAAGGGCTTGACAGAAAAATGTTTTTTGCGATAAACTAATCCTATGAAATATTTTCGTTGTATCCAACGATGTCAAACATGCAACTCGGAGAGGACACTACCACCATGTCGATGACCCTGAATCCCGTCAACGAAGCCGCTTTTCAGAAAGCTGTACAGTCTCTGGAGACCCTGAACCGGGCCGCCGTGTTCCACCCCACCGGCACCGGCAAAAGCTGTATTGCCTGGAAGGTGGTGGAGGCTCACCCCCAGACCACCTTTTTCTGGCTGGTGGCCGGTGCACAGCGTCTGGCCCTGCGGCAGGCAGAGCTGACACGCTACAACGGCGGCACCCTGCCCGGCAATGTCCGCTTCTGTGATTGCGAAAAGCTGGCCGCCGCCACCCCGGAGCAGTGGGTGCGGCTGGGGGAGCAGAAACCCGGCTGCGTCGTGCTGGACTGCTACCATGAGTTGAGCGCCGTGTGCTGGGCGCAGTCGGTACAGAAGCTGCTGCGGATGTGCCCCCAGGCAAAGGTGCTGGGGCTGGGTGTGCCCAACGGTGCCCCCGTCTGCGCCGCCGCGCAGGAGCTGTTTGCCGACTGCATCGTCTCCCACATGACTGTGGCCGAGGCCATGGCCGCCGGGACCATGCCGGTGCCCTCAGCCTATGCAGCCCTGCTCTGGCCGCAGGAGGAGGAGCTGGCCACCCTGCGCGCCCGGATCAAAAACCTGTGTATGTCCAAGGGCGACACCTCCCTGCGCGTTCAATATGAAGAGCTGAGCTGGTCTCTGCGTCAGGTGGAGAACCTGACCGTTCTGCTGCCCCGCCTGCTCAGCGATACCAGCGGCCATTATCTGGTCCTGTTTGAATCCGCCGCCTATCAGGAAAAGCTGGGCACGGAGCTGGAACAGCTGCTGCGCACTGTGGACCCTGCCGTCCGCTTTTACGCCGCGGATCACGCCTGCTTTGCGGATTCTGCCGCCGTGGAGACTTTCCTCTCCGATACAGCCCCCGGCCCCAAGGTTCTGCTCTGCGTCAACGCGCCGGGAGTCCAGCAGCCGCTGGAGGGGCTGGCCGGGGTCATTCTGGTGCGCCAATCCAGCCTGATGTCCACCTTCAAGCAGATGCTCTGCCGCGCGCTGGTGGCTGCAGGCAGCCGCAGCGTGCCGGTGTTCGACCTTGTGGCGCAGTTTGAGGGGCTGGGCAACGGCCGCACCCTGCAGCGTGACTGCACCGAGGCCATGACCAGGGCCGGCAGCAAAACGCCGGGCTTCCGGCAGGAGCGCCCCATGCAGCAGACCTACCGCCTGTATGGCAAGCTGCGCCGGGAGATGGAGGCCCGCTGGGAGGTGCTGTGTCAGGCTGCCGCCGATGCCGCCGTCAAAGAGGGCACCCTGGAGCTGCCCCGGAGCTATACCATCCACAGCGGCGTGCCCGTGGGCAAGTGGCTCGAGCTCCAGCGGCAGGTACAGGCCGGGCAGCGCCCGGGCCGCCTGACAGTTGAGCAGGCCGCCAAGCTGGAAAAATTGGGCATCCGCTGGAACCACCGGCTGGAAGCTGCCTGGGAAAAGGGCTTTGCCTCCGCACAGAAATACCGCACCGAGCACGGCGATCTGCTGGTGCCGGTGCGCTACCGCGATAAAAATGATTTTGCACTGGGCGAATGGATCGTCTACAACCGCCAGCGCTATCTGGGCGGCAACCTGACCCAGAACCGCATCGAGCGGCTGGAAGCCATCGGCATGGTATGGAGCACCTCTAACGACCTGTGGGAGCAGAACTATGCCGCCGCCACCCAGTATTATCTGGAGCACGGTGATCTGGAAGTGCCCATCAAGTACGAAACGCCCTCCGGCTTCGGTCTGGGGGTCTGGCTGGGGGCCCAGCGCGCCGCTCACAAGGCAGGCGAGCTGCCTCAGGAACAGGTGGAGCGGCTGGACGCTCTGGGCATGGACTGGACCAACCGCAACGACCGCAAGTGGATGTCCCTGTACGATGTTGCCGCCGCCTACTACCATGAGCACGGCAGCCTGAACGTCCCCTCGGAGTATGTCACGCCGGACGGAGTGCTGCTGGGCAAGTGGGTGGCGCGCCAGCGCTATGCCTACCTGAACCCGGACCGCTCCAGCGCCCGGGTCACCCCTGAGCGCAAGGCCCTGCTGGACAAGCTGGGCATGGTGTGGGAAAAGTACGACCCCTGGCAGGAGCGCTATGATCTGGCTCTGGCCTACAAGACAGAGCACGGCGATCTGGAGATTCCCTCTGTCTACAAGACCGCCGACGGCGTTTGGCTGGGCAGCTGGGTCAACCGCCAGCGGCAGGCCCTGAACTCCGGCAGCAGCGCCCTGAGCAGTGAGCGCCGCAAGCTGCTGCGCACCCTGTTCAAGGGCGAGCGCCGCCCCAGTGATCCCGCTGCTGACCACGGCACCGTGCGCGAGGCCAACTGGGAGCGGAACTTCCGCAGTGCCGCCCGTTACGCCCGCAAGTACAAACATCTGCTGGTCCCTGCCAGCTATGTGGACAGCGATGGTGTCCGGCTGGGCGTGTGGATCTCCAACCTGCGTGCAGCCCGCAAGAACCGCCCGGATTCCTATCAGGTCACGCCCGCCCACATCAAAAAGCTGAACAGCATCGGCATGGTGTGGGATGCCCGGGATGCCAAGTGGGGAACCGCCTATCAGCAGGCCAAAGCCTACTACAAGGCCCACGGCAACCTCCACGCCGCCGCCAACTACAAATCCGACGAAACCGGCTTCTGCCTGGGCGACTGGCTCCGCCGGATGCGGGAGTGGGATGCCACCCACGACCCCAAGCTCACCCCTGAGCGCCGCGCAATGCTGGATAAGATCGGGATGGAGTGGAGCGAATAAGAGAAAAAAGCCACCGGTTTTTGCCGGTGGCTTTTCTGATACAGATTACAGCTGATCCAGCTCCTGCTGCAGCTGGGCCAGCGCATTGCGGATGGGCAGATGCTGGGGGCAGGCCGCCTCGCACTTGCCGCAGCGGACGCAGTGGCTGGCCTTTTCGGCATCGGGGAAGCGGGCTTCCCACTGGTGCTTAATGGCCTCGGGCTGGCCGAACATCCCCAGCTTGTTCCAGATGCTGAAGTTGTCCGGGATGTCCACCCCCATAGGGCAGGGCATACAGTACCGGCAGCCGGTGCAGCCGATCTTGATGCGGCTGTGCAGGAAGGCGGCGGTCTGCTCTACCGCGGCGGTCTCGGCAGCGGTCAGCGGCTCAAAGCGGGCAAAGGTGGCCAGGTTATCCGTGAGCTGATCCTCGGCGCTCATGCCCGAGAGGATCACATGGACGTTCCGGTGGCTGCCCACCCAGCGCAGGGCCCAGGAGGCATCCGAGGCCTCGGGCCGCAGGGCCCTGAGGGGCGCTTCGGCCTCCGGGGGCAGGTTTGCCAGCGTACCGCCCTTGATGGGCTCCATGATGATGAGGGGGATGTTCAGCTCCTCGGTCAGCTGATAGCCGCGGTCACCCGAGATCTCCTCGGCACGGTCATCGGTGTCCAGATAGTTATACTGCAGCTGGCAGAAATCCCAGGGCTGATCCCGCAGGATGTGCTCAAGGCCCGCCGCGTTGTCGTGGCAGGAGAAGCCGAAGCTGCGGATGCGGCCCATCTTTTTCTGTTCCCACAGCCAGTCCACGATGCCCATTTCCTTGGCCCGGTCGTACCGGGCGGCGTGCAGGGAGTGCAGCAGGTAGAAGTCGATGTACTCCACGCCCAGCCGCCGGAGCTGCTCTTCAAAGATATGCTGGGCCTCCTCCAGGCTCCCGCACTGCCACAGCGGCATCTTGGTGGCCAGATAAAAGCTCTCCCGGGGCCACTTTGCAATGACCCTGCCCACAAAGGGCTCGCTCTGGCCGCCGTGGTAGGGGTAGGCGGTGTCAAAATAGTTCACGCCCGCATCCCGCGCGGCGTTCAGCAGCGCTTCGGCCCGGGGCTCGTCAATGGCTCCCTCCGGTGTGGTGGGGAACCGCATACAGCCATAGCCCAGCAGGGAGGTGCGGATGCTCTCCCCTGCGCCGTTCTGCTTTTTCCATGTTCTGTATTCCATCTCTTTTGTGCAGCTGGCTGCCGTTTCCAGCCGCTCCTCCTTTTGTCCCCAGTATACCGGAAAAATCCCGCGCTGACAAGAAAGATGTTCCGCTTCTTGTTCTGCCGCCGGAAATATGGTATACTTATAATCCAAATTTTATCATGTTATCAACTAAATCAGATAGCGCTAAGGAGTATCATGGAACCTTTCAACACCCCTTTGAAGATCAGGGAGATTTCCCTGCCCCACCGGGCAGTGTTCGGCCCCATGGCGGGCTTTACCGATGCCCCGGCCCGGCGGCTGATGGCCCAGCACGGAGCCGGTTTTACCGTCAGTGAGATGGTGTCCAGCCGGGCGCTGGTATACGGCGACCACAAAACCGTCAGCCTGCTCAAGGCCGAACCCAACGGTGCCCCCTACGGCGTGCAGATCTTTGGCGAGGTGCCCGAGATCATGGGGCAGGCCGCTGCCGCCGTGGAGCAGTACGCGTTCGATTTTCTGGACATCAACATGGGCTGTCCTGCCCCCAAGATCGTCTCGGGCGGGGCGGGCAGCAAGCTGATGCTTGACCCCGACCGCTGCGGCCGTATTGTGGAGGAAGTGGTCAAAAACACCTCCCGTCCCGTCACCGTGAAAATGCGCAAGGGCTGGGATGCGGAGCACGTCACGGCCGTGGAATGCGCCAAAGCCTGTGAGCAGGCGGGCGCGGTGCTCATCGCCGTCCACGCCCGCACCCGGGAGCAGATGTACACCCCGGGCATCGACCCGTCCATCATTGCGTCGGTGAAGGATGCCGTCCACGTTCCCGTGCTGGGCAACGGCGATATCCGCACCGCCGAGGATGCTGTGCGGATGGTGGAGGAGACCGGCTGCGACGGCGTGATGATCGCCCGGGCTGCTCTGGGCGATCCATGGCTTTTTGAGCGGGTGAACGCCGCGCTGGAGGGCCTGCCCGCCCCCAAGGAGCCGAACCTGCAGGCCCGGATGAACGCCCTGCGCCGGCAGGTGGAGGAGATGGTGGAGCAGAAGGGCGAGTTCGTTGCCATGCCCCAGGCCCGGGCCCAGACCATGCACTACATGAAGGGCCTGAAGGGGGCCGCCAGCCTGCGGCGCTACTGCTGTGAGCTGAGCCGCCTTTCTGACCTCGATACCCTCATCGACGCGGTGTTCGAGCAGCAGCGCAGGGCCGCGCAGGACCCCGATGACACCCGCGAGGTGCCGTTCCCGTAAGCGGGAAATTTCCGATACTGAAAAGAGGACTGACGCATGACTGCATTTCATTCTTCGCCCCGGATGCTGGGGCAGAAGCAGGATAAGTTCTGGCTCACCGTGGGGCTCTGCGCCCTGACAGCCGCCCTCATCTTCCTACCGTTCTATCTGCTGGACGGCGGCTTTTTCCACTATGCAGGCGATTTCAACAGCCAGCAGATCAGCTTTTACCGCTACATGAACGGCTTTCTCAAGGGGGCAGGCTACCCCGCCGGATACGGAGGCGTGAAGAATACCTTTTCCTGGGCAACTGACCTGGGCAGCGGAACCATGAACGCCTATTCGTTCTACCTGTACGGCTCCCCCTTCTTCTGGTTTTCCCTGCTCTTCCCGCAGAACTGGCTCCCCTACCTCATGGTGCCGCTGCTGGTGCTCAAGTTCGCGGTGGCGGGCGGCGGCGCGTATCTGTATCTGCGCCGCTACGTCAAAGACCCGAACTTTGCGGTGCTGGGTGCGGCCCTCTACGCCTTTTCGGGCTGGGGGCTGTACAACATCTTCTTCAACCACTTCATCGATGTGCTGGCCCTCTTCCCCTGGATGCTCTGGGCACTGGATGAGACCATCTACGAGCACCGCCACGGATGGTTCGCCTTCTGGGTGGCGGTGAACCTGCTCAACAACTACTTTTTCTTTGTGGGGCAGGTGCTCTTCCTTGTCATCTACTTCGTCTGCAAGCTCTCCGCCGGGGAGTTCCGGCTCACGCGCCGCCTCTTCGGTCAGCTGGCCTTTGAGAGCCTGCTGGGCGTGGCACTGGGCTTTGTGGTGCTCTGGCCCACTGTCCTCAGTGTGCTGCAGAACCCGCGCACCATCGATCTTTCCTCCGGCTGGGGCTTTCTGACCTACTCCAAGCCCCAGCAGTATCTGGCCATCCTGCTGAGCTGGGTGCTGCCCCCGGATTCCCCCTATATGACCTCCATCTGGTCCGAGGGCATCATCAAATGGACCAGCATGACAGCCTATCTGCCCCTGTGCAGTCTGGCCGGTGTGGTGGCCTACTGGCGTGCCCGGCAGGGCGACAGCAAAAAGCGGATCATTGCCGTCTGCATGGTATTTGCGCTGGTGCCCATCCTGAACAGCGCGTTCTATGCCCTCAATTCCAGCTACTATGCCCGGTGGTTCTATATGCCGGTGCTCATCCTTGCGGCCATGACGGTGAGCGCGTGGGAGGACCCCAGTCTCGACCTCGCCCGCCCCGCCCGGAGCATTGCCTTTGTGATGATCTCCACGCTGGCCTTTGCACTGGTGCCCGTGCAGGATGCCGCCACCAAGGAGTGGAGCCTGGGCGTGCTGCAGAATCCGGGCCAGTACTGCGCCGTGCTTGCCTTTGGTCTGGGCGGTCTGGCCGTCTACCATTGCATCTGCAGGCGCTGGCAGCAGCGCAGGGTCTTTGCCCGCCGCCTGCTGGCCGGTGTGCTGGCATTCAGCTGCCTGTTCGGCATCGTCCACATCGGCATTGGCAAGTTCGGCCAGTGGAACACCGACAGTGACCTTGTGGAGCAGTATATCAACGCGCTGGCCCTGAAGGAGGATCTGCCCGAGGGGGACTGGCGTATTGACACCTACAAGACCCACGACAATCTGGGCCTGTGGCTGGACAAGAGCTGCCTGCAGTATTTCGGCAGCACCGCCGCTCCCAGCATCCTCAGCTTCTACCCGGCACTGGGGGTCAAGCGGGATGTGCGCAGTCAGCCCGAGCTCTCCAACTATGCTCTGCGCGGTCTGCTCAGCGTCAGATACCTGCTGACCACGCTCGCACATCAGGAGCAGTTCCACGCCGAAGCCGATGAGGGCTGGACGTATTACGACACCCTGGACGGCTATGTTCTCTACGAGAACCAGAACTACGTTCCCATGGGCTTCACCTACGATTACTATCTCACCGAGACCCAGTACGAGGACACCGTGACCCCCACTCGCTCCAACCTGCTCATGCGGGCACTGGTGCTCACTGAGGAGGATGCGGTGGCCTACGGGCAGTACCTCACGCCCCTGCCCACGGCAGAGCTCAACGACCTGACCTACACCCGCTACACTCAGGACTGCGCCGACCGCCGGGCCTCTGCCTGCACCGCCTTTGAGATGACCAGCGCAGGCTTCCACGCTGAAGCCACGCTGGACAGGGCCAATCTGATGTTCTTCTCCGTGCCCTACGATGACGGCTTCACGGCCTATGTGGATGGGCAGGAGACCGAGATCCTGCAGGTGGACGAGGGCCTGATGGCCGTCCTCTGCCCCGCCGGAACGGTCACCATCGACTTTGTCTATCAGCCGGACGGCATCCGCCTGAGCCGGACTGTCACCCTTGCCGCCCTGCCCGTGTTCCTGCTCTACGCCGGGTACTTTGCCTGGGACGAAAAGAAAAAACGGAAGCATTAAAAAAGCCGCCGCTCCAGGAAGCGACAGCTCAAAGAAAAGCTCAACTGAAAGAAGGTATCCTATGGGCCCCTGGTATTACGAGGTCGTCAGCTTTGACGGCGATTATGTCAACCTGCGCCGCACCGACATTGAGAGCGACGAGCTGAATCCCGTTGCGCTGGCCCTGCTGCCGCCCGAGATCGAGGTGGGCAGCAAGGTCAAGTGCGAGTATTTTCAGTATGAGGTGATCGGCTGAACCTCTCCGTCATCCCTGCGGGATGCCACCTTTTCTATTAGGGAAACTGGTGCGAAGCACCTGAGAGGTTCGCCAGCACCGCTGCCAGCAGCATTCCGATGGGTGCGCTGATCCAGCTGGACATCCAGAAGCCTGCAAAACCAATGCGGGGTACAAGAATCACACAGGCCAGCAGGTTCAGGGCAATCTGCCCCAGGTTGGAGGCCAGATACAGCCCCATCTTCTGGGCACCGCGCAGGCGGGCCTCGAACAGATGCTTCTGTGCCACAAACAGACAGGTCACCGATTCAAAGGCCAGCATGGTGCAGCCATAGCTGGCTGCTGCCGGGTCGGTGGTAAAGAGCCGGAGCAGCGGCCCCCGCAGACCGATGCAGACCGCCACCACCCCAAGCGAATACACCAACAAGATCCGCCGCCCTTCCCGCAGGCCCTCTTTTACACGGCCCGGCTGGAGGGCGGCTGTGTTTTGCGCAATAAAGAACACTGTGGACTGCACAAAGCCGAACACCGGCATCATCAACAGGCTGGACAGCTTGCCTGCGCAGGAGAAACCCGCAATGGCTTCCACACCCAGACCGCCCAGCAGCCCCTGCTTGACCGTGGTGATGATGGTGCCGCTGGCCTGCTGAATACTGTTGGGGGCTGACAGCCGGAAAATATCCCTGGCATAGCGCGCCTTGAGCATCCGGAGCGAGAAGGCCGCATCCATCTGGGTGCGGCGCAGAAATGCCACCATGTAGACCGCGCCCGCCACCTGCGCCGCCGCTGTGGCAGCCGCTGCACCGGCTACCCCGAAGGGCCCCACCAGAACAAGGTCAAGCACAATGTTCATCGCACTGGTAGCCACAATGACCTTGAGCGGCGTTTTGGAATCGCCGCAGCCCATGACACACTCCTTGCTCAGATCGTAGGGCATCAGAAATGGCAGCCCCATCAGATAGATGCGCCCGTAGAGCACAGCGGTATCCAGGATCTCCGCAGGCGTATTGATCAGCTGCAGCAGGGCCGGCAGGGTCACAAAGCCCACTGCCGTGGTCAACAGGGCGATGACCTCATCCACGAACAGCAGGTTGTACAGCAGCTCTGTCATCTCATGTTTTGTGGCAGTGGGCTTGCCCGCCGCCACCAGCAGACCGCCGCCCAGCTCCATGCCGCCGGAGATGAACAGGAAGATCATCAGCACCGTGGAAGCGTTGGACACTGCCGCCAGCGCATCGGCATCCAGCCGCAGGCCGATGATCATGGTATCGGCCACGGCGTAAAACTGTGTTGCCACCATGCTCAGGATAATGGGCAGCGCGTACCGCAGCAGCGCAGGCCGCACCGCCCCGGTCAGCAGAGAATTTTCTTCGTTCACACAAACACCCTCTTTTCACAAAAAGAAAACCCGCATGGAACCTGTCGCTCAGGCCCTCTGCGGGTTCTTTTTCAGTTGCGCCAGCAGGAGTCGAACCTACGATGGGGGAGTCAAAGTCCCCTGCCTTACCGCTTGGCGATGGCGCACCGGTAAGAATCAGTATAGTAGAATTTCTTTCATTTGTCAAGCAAAAGCGTTTTGCCGTGTCTGTGCAAAGTGTTTTGCCACATTTTTACCATGTCTTTACAGTGTCCTTGTCATCATGCGATTCGCTTGCTCATTTTCCGATTTATTTTCCCAAAAAGTATTGACACCACCCTCATAGCATGATAAGATATCATCGATTTTGAGAGACAAAGCGTGTCAGAGTCTTTTCAAAGCAAATTACCTGGGACCGCCCATCGGGGCTAAGGCCATACGGACAGCCGGGTCCACTGCCGACCGGCGGCGCAAGCTGCCATTATTGATTGAGTTGAAAGCTCAAATTTTATAAGTTGGTTCCTTTACAGCCATGAAATTGCGCAGAACGTGCGCAGACTTGTGAAACGGTCAATAAGAGTAGTAAAAGTGTAATTGCTATATAGACTCTCGTCATCCCGTCTTTTTGAACCATGCGGAGGTTTTCCCCAGTGTCACCGGGGGGCTTTGTCTGCATGTTCGGAACGCTTTTTCAAGCGCAGGTCTGCACCATTGTGGTGGACCTGCGCTTTTTTGCTGCGCCGGAACCAGGGACGGAGGAGAAAAGATGAGTGAGAACCGTACACGGTTCCGGCTGGATCAGCGCCGCGCGCCCATTTACGAGGCGCTGGAGCAGTTCCGGCAGATGCGTGTGGTACCTTTTGATGTGCCCGGCCACAAGCGAGGCCGCGGCAACCCTGAGCTGACGGCCTTTCTGGGCCAGCAGTGCGTGGGTGTGGACGTGAACAGCATGAAGCCGCTGGATAATCTCTGCCACCCGGTATCGGTCATCCGGGAGGCCGAGGAGCTGGCCGCCGATGCCTTTGGCGCAGCCCATGCCTTTTTAATGGTGGGCGGCACCACCAGCTCTGTGCAGAGCATGGTGCTGACGGCCTGCAAGCGGGGCGATGAGATCATCCTGCCCCGCAACGTGCACCGCAGTGTGCTGAACGCGCTGGTGCTCTGCGGCGCGGTCCCGGTCTATGTGAATCCCGAGGTGGACAAGCGGCTGGGCATCTCGCTGGGCATGAAGCGGGAGCAGGTGGCCAAGGCCATCAAGGAGCACCCCAACGCCGTGGCCGTTCTGGTGAACAACCCCACCTACTACGGCATCTGTTCCGACCTGCGCGCCATCGTGAAGATGGCCCACGAGGCCGGGATGCTCTGCCTGGCTGACGAGGCCCACGGCACCCACTTCTACTTTGGCAACGGCCTGCCCGTTTCCGCTATGGCAGCGGGGGCCGATATGGCCTCGGTCTCCATGCACAAGAGCGGCGGCAGCCTGACCCAGAGCAGTCTGCTGCTCATCGGGCCCAATGTGCATCAGGGCTATGTGCGGCAGATCATCAACCTGACCCAGACCACCTCCGGCAGCTACCTGCTGATGTCCAGTCTGGACATCTCCCGCCGCAACCTTGCCCTGCGGGGGCGGCAGGTGTTCCATCAGGTGGCAGATATGGCCGAGTATGCCCGGGAGGAGATCAACGCCGTGGGCGGCTACTACGCCTTTGGCAAGGAGCTGTGCAACGGCAACTCTGTCTTTGACTTTGACACCACCAAGCTCAGCGTCCACACGCTGGACATCGGCCTTGCCGGCATCGAAGTCTACGACATCCTGCGGGACGAGTACGACATCCAGATCGAGTTCGGCGATATCGGCAACATCCTGGCCTACCTCTCCATCGGCGACCGCCCCCAGGAGATCGAGCGGCTGGTCAGCGCTCTGGCCGAGATCAAGCGCCGCTACCACACCGACGGCACCGGCCTGCTGAGCCAGGAATACATCGACCCCGTGGTGGCTGCCAGCCCGCAGGAGGCCTTCTATGCCCCCAAAAAGAGCCTGCCCCTGCGGGAGACCGAGGGCATGGTGTGCAGCGAGTTCGTCATGTGCTATCCCCCGGGCATCCCCATCCTTGCACCCGGCGAGCGCATCACCAAGGAGATTTTGAACTACATCGAGTACGCCAAGGCCAAGGGCTGCAGCATGACCGGCCCGGAGGACCCCGAAATTTTGCACCTGAATGTTCTGGCATAAGGAGGGAAAGAGATGGAATTTTGGTTTTCAGAGTTTCACACCCCGGATGTGAAGCACAGCATTCGTGTAAACAAGCAGCTCTACTCCAAGCAGAGCGATTATCAGCGCATTGATATCTTTGAGACCCCGGAGTTCGGCCGGGTGCTCACGCTGGACGGCAACGTGATGCTGACCGAGCGCGACGAGTTCATCTACGATGAAATGATCGTCCATGTGCCCATGGCGGTGCACAAGGAGGCCAAGGATATTCTGGTCATCGGCGCCGGAGACGGCGGCGTGGTGCGGGAGCTGACCCGCTACGACCGCGTGGAGCGCATCGACCTTGTGGAGATGGACCCACAGGTGGTGGAGGCTTGCCGCGCCTATCTGCCCGGCAATGCCTGCCGTATGGATGACCGCCGGGTGCATATCTATTTTGAGAATGCCCTGAAGTATATCCGCCGCTGCGAGGAGGAGTACGACCTCATCATCGTGGACTCCTCCGACCCCTTCGGCCCCTCTGAGGGTCTGTTCACCCGCGAGTTCTACGGCAGCTGCTTCAACGCCCTGAAAGAGGACGGCATCATGGTCAACCAGCAGGGCAGTCCCTTCTACGCCGAAGATGCCAGTGCCATGCAGCGCAGCCACAAGCGCATTGCATCCACCTTCCCCATCAGCCGGGTGTATCAGGCACATATCCCTACCTTTGCGGCGGGCTACTGGCTGTTCGGCTTTGCAAGCAAAAAATACCATCCCATTGATGATCTGGACGCAGAAGCGTGGAAGGCGCTGAATATGCGCACCCGCTACTATACCACCAAACTGCATATCGGAGCATTTTACCTGCCGGCTTTTCTGGAGGAGATGCTGCGGGAAGTGGAGGAACACTGATGCACCCCAACGTTGAGACCTTTATCGGCTGCGACAGCAGCTACCGCGCCGCCAGCATCGTGCTGTACGGTGCGCCTTACGATTCCACCACCAGCTACCGCCCCGGAGCACGGTTCGGCCCGGCGGCCATCCGGCACGAGAGCTACGGTCTGGAGACTTACAGCCCCTACCAGAACGCCGACCTGACCGATTTTGACGTGTTCGACAGCGGCGATCTGGAGCTGTGCTTTGGCTCCAGCGAGCTGGCACTGGCCGATATCGAGGCCCGGGCAGAGGAAATCCTGAAGGACGGCAAGTTCCCGCTGCTGCTGGGCGGTGAGCATCTGGTCACACTGGGTGCCGTGCGTGCTGCGGTGAAGAAATACCCGGATCTGCATATCGTGCACTTCGACGCCCACGCCGACCTGCGGGACGACTATCTGGGCGCGAAGCTCAGCCACGCTTGTGTGCTGCGCCGCTGCCACGAGCTGGTAGGGGATGGCCGCATCCATCAGTTCTGCATCCGCAGCGGCGACCGGGCAGAGTTTGAGTTTGCTGCCCAGCACACCGAGATGCACAAGTTTGATTTTACCGGCCTTGCCGAACTGACCGCACAGCTGTGCGAGAGCAAGGTGCCGGTGTACCTGACCATCGATCTGGACTGTCTTGACCCCTCCTGCTTCCCGGGCACCGGTACCCCGGAGGCTGGCGGCGTAAGCTTTTTGCAGCTGCTGGATGCTATCCGCACTGTGACCAAGGCCAACATCATCGGCGCAGACCTGAACGAGCTGGCCCCCACGCTGGACACCACCGGCGTTTCCACCGCCACCGCCTGCAAGGTGCTGCGCGAGACCCTGATCGCGCTGGACAAGGGCTGGCCGGGCTTTCAGGTATAAATACGAACCTACCATTTTACAGATAAAGGAGTAACCGACATGAGCAAAGTTCTGATCATCGGCTGCGGCGGCGTGGCCTCTGTTGCCATCCATAAGTGCTGCCAGGTGCCCGAGGTGTTCACCGAGATCTGCATCGCCAGCCGTACCAAGGCAAAGTGCGATAAACTGGCTGCTGAGCTGGCTCCCACCACTACTACCAAGATCACCACCGCACAGGTGGACGCAGACAAGGTGGAGGAGGTCATCGCCCTCATCAAGGCCTACCAGCCCGACCTCGTGATGAACATCGCCCTGCCTTATCAGGATCTGACCATCATGGATGCCTGCCTTGCCTGCGGCGTCAACTACATGGACACTGCCAACTATGAGCCCGAGAACACCGACGATCCGGAGTGGCGCGCCATCTACGAGAAGCGCTGCAAGGAGGCCGGCTTCTCTGCCTACTTTGATTACAGCTGGCAGTGGGCCTACGCCAAAAAGTTTGAGGAAGCCGGTCTGACCGCCCTGCTGGGCAGCGGCTTCGACCCGGGTGTGACCCAGGCTTACTGTGCCTACGCCAAAAAGCACGAGTTTGATACCATTGACACCATCGATATTCTGGACTGCAACGGCGGCGACCACGGCTATGCCTTTGCCACCAACTTTAACCCTGAAATCAATCTGCGCGAGGTGTCTGCCCCCGGCAGCTACTGGGAGAACGGCCACTGGGTGGAGATCCCGGCTATGAGCATCAAGCGGGAGTACAACTTCGATCAGGTGGGCGACAAGGATATGTACCTGCTGCACCACGAGGAGATCGAGTCTCTGGCAAAGAACATCCCGGAGGCAAAGCGCATCCGCTTCTTCATGACCTTTGGCCAGAGCTATCTGGACCACATGCGCTGTCTGGAGGACGTGGGCATGCTGTCCACCACCCCCGTCAACTTCAACGGACAGGAGATCGTGCCCATCCAGTTCCTCAAGGCTCTGCTGCCGGACCCCGCCAGCCTTGGCCCCCGCACTAAGGGCAAGACCAACATCGGCTGCATCTTTACCGGCAAAAAGGACGGTAAGGATAAGACCTACTACATCTACAACGTCTGTGACCATCAGGAGTGCTACAAAGAAGTGGGCAGTCAGGCCATCAGTTACACCACCGGCGTGCCGGCTATGTGTGGTGCCCTGATGCTGCTCACCGGCAAGTGGACCACCAAGGGCGTGCACACCGTAGAAGAGTTTGATCCCGATCCGTATCTGGATGCACTGGATAAGTACGGCCTGCCCCGCTCCGAGAGCCATAACCCGGCTCTGGTGGACTGATGCGGGTGCGCGACAGCCGCCCGCCCTTTGCGGGGCTGGCAAACCTGTCCGAGGCGCAGCTGCACCGCCTGCCCACCCCCTGCTATCTGCTGGACGAAGCCCAACTGTGCCGCAACGGTGAGATCCTGCTGGGCGTGCAGCAGCGCACCGGCTGCCGCATCCTGCTGGCGCAGAAGGCTTTTTCCAACTTCAATGTCTACCCGGTGCTGGCACCCTATCTGGCAGGTACCGAGGCCAGCGGCCTGTACGAGAGCCGCTTGGGCAGGGAAGAACTGCCGGAGAAGGAGAACCATGTGTTCTGCGCCGCCTACCGGGCTGATGAGTTTGAGGAATTGCTGCAATACGCCGACCACATCGTGTTCAACTCGCCCAGCCAGCTGGCAAAGTTCGGCCCGGCGGCAAAGGCAGCGGGCAAAAGCATCGGTCTGCGCATCAACCCGGAGTGCTCCACGCAGGAGGGTCATGAAATTTACGACCCCTGCGCACCCGGCAGCCGTCTGGGCACCACCCGTGCTCAGTGGGACGCCGCAGTGGCAGCGCACCCGGAGCTGCCCGCCCTGCTGGACGGTCTGCACTTCCACACCCTGTGCGAGCAGGACGCCGATGCGCTGGCGGTAACGCTGGCCGCAGTGGAGAAAAAGTTTGCAGACCTGCTGCCCAGAATGAAATGGCTCAACTTCGGCGGGGGGCACCATATCACCCGCCCGGGCTATGCCCTTGCTACGCTGGAAAACTGCATCCTCTCGGTGCGGCAGAAGTACGGCGTACAGGTGTATTTGGAGCCCGGCGAGGCTTGGGCGCTGAACGCAGGCTATCTGGTCACTACCGTGCTGGACACCCTGCGCAACGGGGATACCAGTCTTGCCATTCTGGATATGTCCGCAGCCTGCCACACCCCGGATGTCATCGAGATGCCCTACCGCCCGCCGCTGCTGGACGCCGGTGAGGCGGGGGAGAAAGCGCACACTGTCCGCTTGGGCGGCCCCACCTGCCTTGCGGGGGATATCATCGGGGATTACAGCTTTGACGCCCCCCTTGCCGAGGGCGATAAGCTCATCTTCGGCGATATGGCCATCTACACCACCTGCAAGAACAACACCTTCAACGGCATGCCCCTGCCGCCTATCTGGCTGCTGGGCGCAGACGGCAATTGCCGGGAGCTGGTGCACTTTGGCTATCAGGACTTCAAAATGCGCTTGGGCGCACAGTAAAATAAAAAGCGTTTGTCACGGCCTGCGGGCTGCGACAAACGCTTTTTTCATGAAAGGGGACGTAAGGTGAACGGCAGATAAAACAAAAAAGCACCACACGTTTCCGTGTAGTGCTTTCATTCTGGTGGAGATTACCGGGCCGATTCTGATCACGGTGACCCTCTTGCAGTCCATGCACGGCACTCTCCTGGGTGAGCTAAACCCTCACTCGTTTGGCAGCAACAAAAAAACACCACACGTTTCCGTGTGGTGCTTTGGTTCTGGTGGAGCATGACGCACGGTGTACGAACTTTTCAACGACACCATCCGCGATGTCCGCCAGCTCTATAATCTCTGGTTTTTCACATGAATCCGTGAAATTAAACGCCAGTGTGATTTTGTCATCATACAGGTACACGGCATTCACGAATGTCTTTACCAGCCGTTTCCGGCTATCTACGTCATCCATATCTAGCCCGCGCATGGATTCAAGGAAGAACAGGATGCGATCTTCTGTGAGGTCGAAAGATTCTTCTGACAGCTTAATTTCGGCCAGCGTCCGGGTGAGGGCTGCTTTCTGGTTTTCCAGATCATCCAGCCGGGATTTTGTAGATGCGCTGAAAATACCCGCCTCCATCGCCCGGATCAAATTATCAATAGAACTTTCCACGCTGGACAGTTGCGCCTTTATCGAGGCGGACTGATCCAGCTTTTTCTTTTCCTCCAGATAGTAGGTGTAGGCCTTGTGTGCGATGAACTCCAAAAACTCCTGATCGAACAGCACCCGGCGAATCTGTTGTAATACGACTTTCTCTATCCAGTCCTGCCGAACCGCTTTCTTAGAGCAGTTCCGTTCCCGCTTTTTCCCGGCGCAGATGTAATAGTTGTACGTTGCGCCCGTTCGGGATGTACCGCATTCGCCCACCATCTTAGAGCCGCAGTGCCCGCAGAACAGCTTATCAGTCAGCAGATACGTTGCCCGGTTCCATGTGTTCACCGGGGATCGGTGATTGATTTCCAGCATCTCCTGCACCTTGTCAAATGTTTCACGGCTGACCAGCGCGGGGATTCCGCCCTCTACGCGCACCTCATCTTTGAACAGGTATACACCCGCATACCGTTCATTCTTGAGGATCGTCCAGAGGGAATTTTTAGTAAACGGCTTGCCTCGGACGGTGCGCAGCCCTTTCTCGTTCAGCAGCCGTACAATATCCATGCCGGTGTAGCCCTCTGCATATTTTTCAAAAATCAGCTGCACCGTGGGCGCGGTATCCGGGTCGATGACATACTTTTTCGTTTTAGGGTCAATCGCGTATCCTAGCGAACAGTGCCCGCCGATGGCTTGACACTTCTCCGCGCTGGCACGGATACCCCGGCGGATGTTCTGGGCAAGCTGCAAGCTGTAATACTCTGCCATGCCCTCCAGAACGCTTTCCAGAATGACACCCTCCGGGCTGTCTGGAACGGCCTCGGCGATGTACTCCACCCGGACATCATTCTTTTTGCAGCGATACTTATTGAATGTGATTTCCTCACGGTTTCGCCCGAAACGGTCTACCTTCCAAACAATGATGACCGAAAACTCATGCTTTGCCGTATCGGACAGCATCTGCTGGAAAGCCTCGCGGTTGTCGTTCTTACCCGTTTTAGCCCGGTCAACATACTCTTTGACGATGGTGTATCCCTTGGCTTTTGCGTACACCTGAGCCGCGCTTATCTGGCCCTCTATGCTCTGTTCTGTTTGCGAATGGGATGAGTACCGGGCGTAGACAACTGCCCGGATTTCGTTCTCTTTTTTCATACCATCACCCGCCCGCCAGTGTGCGGGCTTTTTTATTGCCGCAGATAATCGCCCACGTTATCCCGGAACTTGCCCAGCTTTAGCCGAATCAGGTCAGGTGCGTTGAACGCCAGCAGCATGAAGATGCCGGGAAGAATGGCGGCGTGTAACTCCGTATCCAGAATGCTTGCCACAATCATACCGTAGAGGGCCAGTCCAATGACGCAATGAATCAGCCCGGCCCTGATCCTGCCAACGTAGAAGTAATGCAGACCGATTCCGCCGCACAGCAGCAATTTGACCGCTTTATCTCTCGACTTGTCGCTTGTGCTGGTTGTATAGTTTGCCATGTTACCGTCCTCCGTTTTTTCCAAAATCTAAGTATACCAGATTGCCGATCCTTTTACGCACCCGCCTGTGTGTTTGTGGCTACCTGATACTTTCCATCCGTAAGCATGAACTCCAAAAAAGATAGTGCTTTTTGCTGATCGTCTGCATCGAGTGAGTCATACAGACTCAGGATTTTCGGTTGTGCCGTGTAGGGTTCTCGTATGGGTTTCTTTTCGTCCGTCAACTCCAGCAGATAGTCAGCAGACACATTAAAATGCGCAGATATTCGCGCCACAATATCGCCGCGTGGCGCATTCCCGTTTTTCTTCCATGCGGACACTGTTGCCCGTGTTACATTCCAGAGATCAGCGGCATACTGGGATGCGGGTTCGATGCCATCCGATTTACAGCAGTCCACATACCGATCATAAAACGACATAACTGCCTCCGTTCAGTCAAACTATTTTTGCTGAAACTCTTGACAGTCAAATTATTTTTGCTATAATAGCGTTGTCAGTCAAAATAATTTGACTATAAGAAACTAGGCCCTAGGGAACAGTCATCCCGTGAGCTTGTTTTCAGCGTATGTAATTGTGATTGGACACCTCGATTATAACGCAAAAGTCAAATAAATTCAACTGATATATAAACTTTTTTGACTGAGATAGGAGGTGGTCATTGGATGCTTGAAGCATGGACAGGCGAAGTTAAAGCGCGATGTCATGTCGCGCAGATCAAGATGAAGGAACTGGCGGATGAATGCGGCTATAACCCCGCATATCTGTCCGAGGTCATCAATGGTAGGACAGGCCCCAGAGATGGAACGCGGGATCGCATTTTCGCGGCTCTGGATCGTCTGGAGGAAAAAGTCAGAGAGGAAGAAGCAAACCATGAAAATCATTCCGAAGCTGATCCCCCCGGCAGAAGTTAATCTGCTGGCCGCTACCGTTTTGCAGTCTGCAAAGGCATTCTATGCTGACCCTCAGAACGAGGCCCGGTATCAAGCGTGGAAAGCCGAACGTGAAAGAAAAGGAGTAAATCACTATGGAGATTAAGATTCTCATTGAGGCCCCCGAACTGGCCGCTGCCGTGAACAATCTGGCTACCGCCGTTTCTAACTTTGGCGAGATCAAGGTTCAGCCTGTCATCAACGCCGCCGATGCCACTGACAAGGCAGTGAAGCAGACCCGCCGCCGTAAGAGCGACAAGTCCGCCGCTGAGGAAGTTCCCGCACAGGTCGAGGCTCCCGGCGTACAGACCCCCGATGCCCCGGCTACGGCCCCCGTTGAGCCGCCGCACACTGTTCCCGGCCCTGCACTCGTTCCACCGCTTACCCCTGCATCTGAGGCCCCTGTTGCTCCCGTAGCGCAGCAGCCCGTGGCTCCTATCCCTGCCCCGGTTGCACAGGCTCCCGTAGTCCAGCGGCCCGTTGTGCCCGCTCCGGCTCCCGTGGCAAACCCTATCCCGGCTGTTCAGCAGTCGGTGACTGCCGCACCTGTCACATCCGTTTCGCAGACTGTCCCCCCTGTTACTACGGGTTCCCCTGTTACTGAGCAGCCCCAGCCCCGCCAGTACACCATGCAGGACATCGCCAAGGTCGGCGCAGCACTGTTGGACAAGGGCATGATGCCGCAGCTGTCCGCGATCCTGAACGAAATGGGCGTTATGGCAATTCCTCAGCTGCGTCCTGAGCAGTATCCCGTGGTCGCTGAAAAGCTCATCGCTCTGGGCGGTAAGTTCGACTAAGGGAGGCGGGTGGATATGCCTACACCGAGTAAACACGCTCTCTGCTCCAGCAGTTCAGCCCATCGCTGGCTGAATTGCACCGCCGCTCCGCGTTTTGAGTTGAATTTCCCCAGCAGCACCAGCAGTTTTGCCGAGGAAGGCACACTGGCTCACGAATTTTGTGAACTGTATGCCCGGTACAAGTTTGGGCAGTTGGATAAGAAGAAATTCAACAATGCCCTCAAAAAGTTGCAGGGCAAGCCCTACTACGCTGACGAGATGCTCCACTGTGCTGAGTTCTACGCGGATCACCTCATGGAAAAGGCGAACGGCTATTCTGTGATGCCGTACACGGCAAGCGAGGTACACGTTGACTTTTCTGTATTTGTGCCGGATGGTTTCGGCACTTGTGATAATGTGATGATTGGTGATGATATCATCGACATCACCGATTACAAGCACGGAAAGGGCGTTCCTGTTTCTCCTGTGGAAAATCCGCAGATGAAGCTGTACGCCATCGGTGCGGTGGAAAAGTATAAAGCGATGTACGGTGACACGATCAAGCGTGTTCGCATGACCATCGTTCAGCCCCGTATCACTGAGGATGTTCACCCCTATGAAGCGACTGTCGAGGCTCTGTATGAATGGGGCCGGAAAATCGTACAGCCCGCAGCACAGGCCGCTTTTACGGGCAACGGTGCGCAGTTCAATCCCGGCGATTGGTGCCGATTCTGCCGTGGCAAGGCCCAGTGTCGCGCCCGTGCTGAGCAGAACACCGCGCTGGCTGAATTTAAGGATTGTGTTCCGGTTGGTCAGATTCCGGCTGGTGAATGCACTGATCCGGCTGGCCGCAAGATGCTGGGTCTGCCGCCCATCCTGTCCGATGATGAAATCGGTGATCTGCTGACCGTGGGCGAAAACCTCATCCACTGGTACGGCTCCATCAAGGACTATGCGCTGGATCGGCTGATGCAGGGTCATCCCATCAAGGGCTATAAGTGTGTTGCTGGTCGCAGTGTCCGTTCTTTTGCTGACACGGATACCGCCATCAAAACGCTGCTGGACAGCGGCATTGACCGCGCTCTGATCTACGACTATAAGCCGAAAAGCCTCTCCGAATTGGAAAAGGTCATCGGCAAGAAGCACTTTGGCGAACTGCTGGAGGATCAGATCGTGAGGCCGATGGGTGCGCCTACACTGGCGAAAGAAAGCGATAAGCGGCCCGCATACAGTTCGGCCGAAGCAGACTTTGCGGGTGTAAAGCATGAAGATTGATGCCCTGTCGTTTTCATGCGTTGACTGGTTCCACGGCATCAACTTTTCGTATTGTGGTGATTTTGCAAAGGTGATTCATACCGTTACGCAAGATAAGTATACGAAGTTGATTCGCCTGATGTTCAAGAACGCATGGGATAACAGGCAGGCGATCTCTTGTCTTGATCTCTGGTTCCCGGATGAGCAAGTCCGCACAAAGGAGCGGTGGAAAGAGGCCGAGCGCATCTATGAACACTGCTACCGGGATACCGATAATCTGCACGGTGTCGAAAAGGCCATTGCAAATGCTCAAAACGATGACCTTTACCGCGACATCCAGAAAACCAAGAAAACGTATGAGCGGATCGTAAAACGCCGCTCAATTTACAATGATTTCCGAAAGGAATTTCCAGATTACTACTTTTTAGGAGGTTAGTTAGTATGTTCCAGAATGATCCTTGTAAGGTTCTGACCGATGAGATCCGCTTGTCATACGTCCACATCAATGATGCGTATGCCAGCCCCTCTACCCCCGGCGCAACGCCTAAGTTCAGCGTGTCGCTGCTGATCCCCAAGACCAATACCGCGCTGGTGGAGCAGATCAAGGCGGCTATCCGCGCCGCAGCTCAGACCGCTGCATCTTCCCAGTGGGGCGGTTTCTGCCTGCCGGAAACTGCGCTGTTCTCCGTCTTGCATGACGGTGACGGCGTGAACCAGTCCGGCAAGCCCTACGGCCCGGAGGCTAAGGGCTGCTACGTTCTGGGCGCATCCAGCGCACAGCAGCCGCAGGTCATCCGCTGGCTGTTCGCCAATGGCACATGGAGCAAGGTTCCCGCCCAGCCGCAGGAGATTTACAGTGGTATGTATGGTCAGGTGACTATCCGCTTCTTTGGCACGAACAAGGGCGGTAACAAGATGTGCTGTGGCCTGAACAACGTCCTCAAGACCCGCGATGGTGAGGTTCTGGCTGGCCGTGCATCCGCTGAGGATGATTTCGCTGGTATCGAGGCTCCCCCGGCAAATGTCGCCGGACAGGTTACTATGGGCGCAGCGGCTACACTGGGCATGGCTCCTGTTGCTGCTCCGGCTCCCGTTGCCGCCCCTGTGGCGCAGCCTCAGCCCGTTGCCCAGCCTGCCGTGCAGGGTTACACTCCCTATCCGCAGGCGGCAAACGTCAACCCCATTACTGGCGAGCCGATCCAGTAAAGCAGCGGGAGGCAATCAATGCACCATCTTTCTATCGACCTCGAAACATTCTCCAGCGTTCCTATCAACAAGGCTGGGGCGTGGCGATACATTGATTCCCCCGATTTTGAGATTCTGCTATTTGCATACTCCGTGGATGGCGGACAGGTGCAGTGCGTTGATATGGCCAGCGGGGAGCAGCCTCCCCCTTGGCTTATCAGCGCATTGTTTGACCCGGACTATATCAAACACGCATATAACGCGGCGTTTGAGTTCGGGTGCTTGTCTAAGGTCTACGGTCAGCAGATTCCCGCCCAATGGCGTGATACCATGCTGCACGGTCTGTACTGTGGTTATACCGCCGGTCTGGGCATCACAGGTGCGGCGTTAGGCTTGCCAGAGGACAAGCGCAAGCTGGCAACGGGCAAAGCCCTTATCCGATATTTCTGTATACCCTGTAAGCCCACTAAGGCCAATGGTGGGCGCACCAGAAACTATTACTACCACGATCCTGATAAGTGGGCACTGTTCAAGGATTACAACTTGCAGGACGTTGTAACGGAGATGGAGATCGAACGCCGCCTGTCTAATGTGCCTGTGCCTGACGCGGTACAGAAACAGTGGGAAACTGATCTGCGCATCAATCAGCGCGGCGTGGCGGTTGATATGCAACTCGTTGAGGGCGCATTGAACATCGCCCAGACCGTGCATGACCGCTTTGTTGCAGAGGCGCAGAGCATTTCCGGCTTGAGCAACCCGAATAGCGTTGCACAGCTGACCGCATGGCTCAATGAACAGGATGACGGCATCGGCGTGGACAATCTGCGCAAGGATACCGTGAATACCCTGCTATCCCGTGAGGGTAACAGCGCATCCGTGGCCCGTATGCTGGAAATCCGGCAGGAGCTGGGCAAGACATCCACGAAGAAGTATAACGCGCTGGAGATGTGCGTTTGCTCTGATGGGCGTGTCCGGGGCCTGTTGCAGTTCTACGGCGCGAACCGTACCGGGCGATGGGCTGGCCGTCTGGTTCAGGTGCAGAATCTCCCCCGTACATACATCTCGCTACTCGATCCCGCGCGAAATCTGGTCAAGCAGCGGTCAGCGGATGGTCTGGGCATGATTTTCGGGAGCGTTCCCGATACGCTGTCGCAGCTGATCCGCACGGCGTTCATAGCTACACCGGGGAACGTGCTGATTGACGCAGACTTTTCTGCAATCGAGGCGCGTGTCATCTCTTGGCTGGCTGGCGAGGAATGGCGGCTTGATGTTTTCCGTACTCACGGAAAAATCTATGAAGCGTCTGCATCCCAGATGTTCAATGTGCCTATCGAGCGCATCAAAAAGGGAAACCCGGAGTATGCGCTCCGCGCAAAAGGAAAGGTGGCAGAACTGGCCCTCGGTTACAACGGCGGGCCGAATGCCCTTATCAACATGGGTGCTTTGAAAATGGGCCTGCATGAAGAAGAACTGCCCGATATTGTCACCCGCTGGCGGTCTGCAAACAAGAAGATCGCCCAGCTGTGGTACAAGATTGACGATGCTGTGATGCACGTTGTTTCTGCTGGCGGTGCAAGAACGGTCAACGGTGTTACCTTTGCCCGTGAATATGACCCGCTGCAAAACGTATCCCTGCTGACTATTCAGCTCCCGTCCACCCGGAAACTGTACTACGTTAATCCGCAAGTGGGTGTGAACCGGTTCGGCTCTGCGTCCATCAACTACATGGGGCAGAACCAGATGACGAAGAAATGGCAGCGGGTGGAAACCTATGGCGGAAAGCTGACGGAAAACATCGTGCAAGCCATTGCCCGTGATGCTCTGGCCCTTGCCATTGAACATCTGGAGGCGGCGGGGCTGCCCGTTATTTTCCACATCCACGATGAGTGCGTGATCGACTGCCCCGCATTCGGTACGCCGGATGAGATGCTGGATCATGTCACCCATCTTATGACGCAGCCTATCCCGTGGGCGCAGGGCTTGCCCCTCAACGCCGATGGCTGGGTAGGTACGTTCTTCAAAAAGGACTAACGCATGGATATTTTTGAGGTAAGTATTCTCAAAATCTCCCGTGTGCAACACGGAAAGCGCGGTGTGTTCGTGGATGCTGTCACGAATACATACGGGGTAACGACCGCAGAAACCCTGTATTTCTCTAACCGTATCTGGCCCCGGATTCAAGCGCGGATGATGTTCTTGGAATCGGAAAGGGACGGCGCGGATTACGGCAGCTATGTCGAGCATCTGCCCGATGATGAGTATTACCGCCGCTTTGAGCATGACATCCGCAAATTTACGGATGAGGAGCTGGTGGCCGAGATAAACAGACGAGTAAATGAAACCTCTATGTTTTCTGCTGGTCACATTGAATTTGAAACAAAAGCGGTCTACAAAAAGACAAGGAGAAAGTAACGATGGCTAAAACTCAGTACGTTATCTACGAACACGGCTACAAAGTTGCGTTTTCCGGCTTTGCCTATGTTGAGGCAGACAGCGAAGAAGAAGCAAAAGAAAAGTTCGATGACGGCGATCACGTCTATAAGGAAGTCACCATGGATTCCGTTGAAGAAGTCGATGAAATGCCCATTGACCTGACCTAATGGGAGGATCGCATGGAAAACTATCTCGACTTTGTACAGCACAAGTCCGAAAGGGCTGTGCATACGGACAGCATCACGGTATCCGTAGATGACCTGAATCCGAATCTGTACAGCTTTCAGCGGGATATTGTTCGCTGGGCACTTGCCAAAGGCCGCGCCGCTATCTTTGCGGATTGCGGTCTGGGCAAGACCCTGATGCAGCTGGAGTTTGCGCACCGTGCCTGCGAGGATCGCGGCGGGATGGCCCTGATTGTGGCCCCTCTTGCCGTTGCCCCGCAAACGCTCATGGAGGGCAAGCGGTTCGGCATCCCTGTTACGATCTGCGAGAATGCGGATCAGCTGCAACCCGGCATCAATATCACCAACTACGAGAAGCTGGACAAGTTCAAGGGGCAGCGGTTCTCCGCCGTGGTGCTGGATGAATCATCCATTCTGAAATCGTTTACAGGCAAGGTGCGGAACCAGATCATTGATATGTTCTGCGATACCCCGTTCCGGCTGGCGTGTACGGCTACACCTGCGCCGAACGACTTCATGGAGCTGGGAAATCATGCAGAGTTCCTCGGCATCATGTCCTATTCGGAGATGCTGTCCATGTTCTTTGTACATGACGGCGGGCAGACCTCTAAATGGAGGCTGAAAGGCCACGCTGAGGACGTTTTCTGGCAGTGGTTAGGTAGCTGGGCTGTCGTGATGAACAGCCCCTCAGACCTCGGATATAACCTGTCTGGTTACAATCTGCCGCCGCTGAACATCCATGAGATCATCGTGGACGGTGATGAGCCTATCACTGAGAGCATGACCCTGACCCAGCGCAGACAGGCCCGCAAGGACACACTGGAGGCCCGGTGCGCCGCTGCCGCCCAGTTGGTCAACGATGACCCGGCGGATCAGTGGCTTGTATGGTGCGACCTGAATGCAGAAAGCGATATGCTGCACCAGTACATCCCGGATTCCGTAGAGGTCAAGGGCAGCGATTCCGGGCTGTTGAAGTCCAATCGCATGGTGGGCTTTTCGATGGGCTTTAACCGGGTAATGGTGACTAAGCCCAGCATCGCCGGATTCGGCATGAACTGGCAACTGTGTCACAAGATGATCTTCACCGGGCTGTCGGATAGCTACGAGCAGTATTATCAAGCTGTACGCCGCTGCTGGCGTTTCGGGCAGCAGAACCCGGTGGATGTCTACATCATTATCAGTGCCAAAGAGGGCGCGGTAAAGGCGAATATCGAGCGCAAACAAGCTGACTGTGATAAGATGCGCACCGCGATGGGCGAACAGACCCGCGAGATCGTCAAAAAGGAGCTGCAAAGCACTTGCCGCCTGACCACGCCCTACGAACCGCAGACAGCTATGCAGCTGCCCGCATGGGAGGAATTTAACCATGAATGTGCTTAACCAGCTTATCGACAAGCAGCAACGGTGGGCACTGTATCAGGGTGATTGCGTGGAAACGTTGCGCGGTATCCCGGATAACAGCATCCACTACTCCATTTTTTCCCCGCCTTTTGCCAGCCTGTACACCTACTCCAACTCTGACCGGGATATGGGCAACAGCAGCGATGGCGGCGAGTTCCAGCAGCATTTCGGCTATCTTATCGCGGAGCTGTACCGTACCATCATGCCGGGGCGACTGGTATCCATCCACTGCATGAATCTGCCCGCTATGAAATCCCGTGATGGCTTTATCGGCATCAAGGATTTTCGTGGTGACATCATCCGGGAGATGACCGAGTACGGATTCATCTTTCATTCGGAGGTGTGCATCTGGAAAAACCCCGTCACCGAGATGCAGCGCACGAAAGCACTGGGGCTGCTACACAAGCAGATCCGCAAAGATTCGGCGATGTCGCGGCAGGGCTTGCCCGATTATGTGGTGACGTTCCGCAAGCCCGGCGAGAACCCAGAACCTATTCCGCATGACCATGAATCTTTCCCGGTTGACGTGTGGCAGAAGTACGCATCCCCGGTCTGGATGGATGTGCGGCAGTCCAACACCTTGCAGCGCAAGAGTGCCCGCGATGAAAAGGACGAAAAGCACATCTGCCCGTTGCAGCTGGACGTGATCGAGCGTTGCATCGACCTGTGGACAAACCCCGGCGACATCGTGCTTGACCCGTTCGCGGGCATCGGCTCTGTACCTTATCAGGCTGTTTTGATGGGGCGGCGCGGTCTGGGCATCGAACTGAAAGACAGCTACTTTGCACAGGCTACCAAGAATCTGGAAAGTGCAGAGAGTACCGCAGATACCGAGGGCGTGGATACCCGTGTGAGGCTCCGTTGCCCGAACTGCGGCGTGAAAGTCACTGACGGCAAAATTTGCCCCATCTGTGGCATTGACCTGATGGCCAAGGAGGAATAATTATGGTTTTGTTTTGCTTTATCTTCTATACCCTTGTTACCGTTCTGTTCCTGATCCTGTGCATCGGTGAGCATAAGGCGGATGCAAAGGTGGTATACGCCGCCATCGCCGTAGCCGCTGCCGCTGCCCAGTTTTCTATTGGCATTCGATAAAGGAGGACTTCATTATGTGCAATACCGATATGTTGACCCGTGCCCGGCAGCTTGTCGTTGATTACTTCAACAAGCACGTTGATGTGACGGACGGCAAGCAGATCACCCTTGATGATGTGTTCGTGGTGTGGTTCTCTAAGACGCTCCAGAACTGGAAAGCTCTGGTTTCTACTACGGTTTCGGATGGTATGTACTATGAGATTACCCATAACGGTGATAAGGGTGAAACCTATCTGGATGCTTATAAGAAGTGGGATAACAGGTGTATCCCGGACTAAGGAGGGGCTACCATGCTGGAATTTGAAAAGGACATCTGGCGCAGCCAGAATGACACGCCGCCCGTTGCCACCAAGATCGGAACTCCTGCGCTGCTTGAACAGCTGGGCGAGGAATGCGCGGAACTGGGAAAAGCCGCTTTGAAAGAAGCCCGGCGGCTGCGCGGGGAGAATCCTACACCCGTTACAGAGGCAGAGGCCCGCGCAAATCTGGCGGAAGAAGCAGCGGATGTTCTGAATTGCCTCGTTGAGCTTTCCCGCATCTATTTCGATGTTGACCAGTACGGTGTTATCCGTGAGCGCAAAGTCAAACGCTGGCATGAGCGTCTGGCGGATTTCTTCAAAAAGAAAGAGGGCAAGAACAAATGAACCAGATCATTAGTTTCGATAAAGAGTACGCTTTCCTGAGCAACTTCTACCCCTGCACGGTGAACGCCTACAAGAGCGCAGAGGCCGCATATCAGGCTCAGAAGTGCGAGAACCCCGCAGACCGGGAGCAGTTCACTACGCTGGATGCTGGCCCTGCCAAGCGGCGGGGGCGCATGGTCAAGGTGCGTCCGGGCTGGGATGAGATGCGCGTGGACGTGATGCGGGATGTCGTTCACTCCAAGTTTAGCAGCCACCCGGAGCTGGCTTTGCAGCTGATCGCCACGGGTGATGCGGAGCTGATCGAGGGCAACTACTGGCATGATAACTTTTTCGGTGATTGTGTCTGTCCTGTGTGCGCCAAGACCCCCCCGGCCTGAACTGGCTGGGCAAAATCCTGATGGATGAGCGCGAGGCCCTGAAAAACGCCAAAACCTAAGCAGTAAGGGAGGATTTACCCATGAAAGCGCATTATGATGGGCTGACGTGTCGGCAGAAAAAGATCATCACGGATGTCGCGGTCAGGACAGCTACACGGCTGGCGGATCAACAGAAAGAGGCCATCGCCATTCGTTCCCAGTACCTCGTATTTGTTGCGATGCTGGAATGCGGGCTGTCGCCCAAGACCGTGAACCGTGTCGCCGCGATGCTCAGTCTGGTAAAGGACAAGTACGCCCATTATCAAGAGGACGATCTGGCGGACTATGTGTTCTACCAGCACTTGCAGGATCACGGTGTACACGTCAAAAAGACCGCAGAAGTCGATTTTTCCCCGTTGCAGCCCAGCAAAGGCAAAGGTTCCAGTGCCCCGAAAGCCCCTAAAAAGCAAACGGAGGAACAGAAGAAATGAACCCCAAGAACCCTTTATCCAATGCGTCCGGGTATCCCGATCCCACGGCCTACTACGGTATGCAGCCTGTCGTGCAGCAGGAGGCCAAGCAGATGCAGGCCATCTCCAGCTTGATCCACTGCATCAAAACCATGACCGATTTCGCCGGATTCGAGGTAGTGGGTCGGATTGCCCTGCGTGATAAGGCTACGGGCAAAATCTTCAAATAAGCCGTTACCCGCCAGTAGGCGGGAGGGTTAAGGTGCAATATGGATAGACAAATCACAATTTCTGTCGGCGCAAGTCGGCGGGATACCCAATGGAAACAGCAACTCCTGAGCGTGTCGGAACTGTACCAGCGGTTACAGCAGCCGATGCGCACAAATGAATCATTCGCGGCCTATTGCGCCATGTCCAAGGCTCAACAGTCTGACCTAAAAGATGTGGGCGGCTTTGTCGGCGGTGCGCTCATCGGTGGGCGGCGCAAGGCCAGCGCGGTGCAGTTCAGGGATGTCGTTACGCTGGATTTCGATAATATCCCCGGATGGAAAACGGATGACATCATCGCGGCGTGTGACAAGATGATGGTCAGCTACTGTGTATACAGTACCCGCAAGCACTGCGCAAACAAACCCCGGCTGCGCGTGGTGATCCCTCTGGATCGCAGTGTCAGCCCCGATGAGTACGAGCCTATCGCGCGGCGGCTGGCAAGCTATATCGGCATCCAGTACGCAGACCCGACTACTTTCCAGCCGGAACGTCTGATGTACTGGCCCAGTTGCAGCGCGGATGCTGAGTATGTGTATCATACTGGACTGGCTACCAGCCCGCTGGCATCGGCGGATATGGTGCTGGGTACATACGCAGACTGGAAAGCGATTTCCAGCTGGCCGCAAGTACCGGGCGCGGCTCCCAATCTGCAAGTGCTGGCAACGAAACAGGGTGATCCCGAAAGTAAAAAGGGCATCGTGGGCGCATTCTGCCGGACGTATGACATTTACAGTGCCATGTCCACATTTCTGCCGGGCATCTATGATCCGGTGGACGGTGACGGAGTGCGGTTCACCTACACGGGGGGCAGCACTGCGGGCGGCGCGGTGGTCTACGATAATGGCAAGTTCCTGTACAGCCATCACGCAACTGACCCGTGCAGCAGCAAGTTGGTGAACGCATTCGATTTGGTACGCTTGCACAAGTTTGGCGATCAGGACGATAACGCCGCTGAGGATACCCCGGTAAACCGTCTGCCCTCTTATACCGCGATGACCCAGCTGGCCCACGCGGATAAGGCGGTGGCGGACAGGCTGGCGGTTGAAGCCTATGATGCGGCTGCAAAGGACTTTGTGACCGTGCAGCCCCCGGAGGGCATTGTTGTCAATCTCCCGGCGCAGGGCACGTTAGGCCCCGCGCAGCCCACAGATGCCGAGCTGGAGGCAGCGGATAAGACGTGGCTCACGAAACTGGCCCGCAAGGACTCCGGCATGGTCAAGTCTACCATCGACAACGTACTCATCATTCTGGAAAATGACATCCGATTCAAGGGTCGCTTTGCTCTGAATAGCTTTTCCGGGCGCGGCGAGGTGCTGGCGGCTCTGCCGTGGAACGCTGACCGCAAGCGGCGGATGTGGAGCGATACGGATTCCAATGGTATGTACTGGACGCTGGAAAAGCTCTACCAGATCACGGGACGCGCCGCCATTGATGCCGCGCTTGACATCCACGCCGCTACCCACGCATTCAATGAGGTTCAGCAGTATCTTGACCCGCTGGAATGGGATGGAGTGCCCCGGCTGGATACGCTGCTGGTGGATTATCTGGGCGCAGAGGATAGCCCGTATACCGCCGCTGTCACCCGCAAGATGTTCACGGCAGCGGTGGCCCGGTGTTATGAGCCTGGAACTAAGTTCGACAATATGCTCATCCTGTGTGGTGCGCAGGGTCTGGGCAAGTCCACGCTGCTGGATAAGATGTCGCACGGCTGGTTCAATGACAGCATCCGCACCTTTGAGGGCAAGGATGCCTCTGAACTGCTACCGGGTGTCTGGCTGGTGGAAGTAGCCGAACTGGATGCGTTCCGCCTGTCGGATGTTTCCCGCGTCAAGCAGTTCCTCAGCCTGCGGGCTGACCGTTACCGCGCCGCGTATGGCCGGAATGTGCAGGAGCTGCCCCGGCGGTGCGTGTTCTTCGGAACGTGCAACGAAACTACCTTTCTCCGGGATACCACGGGAAACCGCCGTTTCTGGCCCGTCAACGTGGGATGCCACGATACCGAGAAAAAGGTATGGTCTGACCTCACAGATGATGTGATTGCACAGGTCTGGGCAGAAGCAAAGATGCGCTGGAAGTGCGGCGAAAGCCTGTATCTGTCCGGCGAAATTGAGTTTACAGCCCGTGCCGTGCAGGAGGCGCACCGTGAAACCTCTCCGAAAGAGGGCCTGATCCGGGATTTCCTTGCAAAAGAAGTGCCGGATGACTGGGCAAAACGTGATCTCTCCCGGCGCAGGGATTTCTGGGCTGGCGGTGACAGGGGAAGCTACACGATGATTAAGCGCGATAGAATCTGTGCGCTGGAGGTCTGGTGCGAGCTGTTCAACGGAGCCGCCAAGGACATCAAACCGGGGGATGTTCGGGAGATCAACGCCGTGTTGAGCAATCTCCCGGAATGGCAGAAAAACCCAAGAACTCAGCGGTTTGGCCCGTATGGTGTGCAGCGCGGATTCAATGCTCTGGACGTGTAACATTGATGTAACAAAACCTGTAACATTGAAACATTCGTGTTAAAAACCGATGTAACGTGTAACATTGATGTAACATAGCAGTGTTACACGATTTTTTATTGAATCACCGTCAAATTTTGTTATTGTAACATTGTAACATTATTTTTATAAACATTATAAAAAATAGGAATTAGGGATAATAGGCATTACCTAATACGCCTAATTTAATATAGTTATATACGCGTGGGCGCGTGTGTTACAAGGGCCTGACGGTGACAGATGGGAGGCCAAGAAGTGCAGAACCAAAAAGCAAAAGGCGGCGTGGTCAAGTTGGAAAGCTCTATCGAGCGGCAGTTGAAGCGGACTGTCGAGGGGCTGGAGGACAAGATCATGTGCCTGAAGTTTGAAAGCCCCGGCATGAGCGGTGTACCAGATCGGGTCATCCTGTTACCCGGCGGGCATACCGTGTTCGTGGAACTCAAGCAGCCGGGCAAGCATGAGCGGGCAAGGCAGGAGTATGTGCAGCAGAAAATCCGGGATGCCGGGTTTACCGTGTTCTCTGGAGTAGACAGCCCGGAGAAGATCAGACGGGTAGCCGAGTATTGCCGTTACCTCATGGATCAGGATTTCTTCAAGACGATGGAGGACAGCCCCGATGACGTGTAAGACGTTCACCCCGCATCCGTATCAGCAGTATTGCATTAACCGCATCGTGGAATCCCCCACGGTGGGCCTGTTCCTCGATATGGGGCTGGGCAAGACCGCTATAACCCTCATGGCTATCCGCTGCCTAAAGTTCGACTGCTGGGCCGTGAACCGCGTTCTGGTGGTGGCCCCGAAGAAGGTAGCAGAAGCCACATGGCAGAATGAAGCTGCAACGTGGGAACAGACCCAAGGGCTGCGGGTGGTCGAGGTGCTGGGCGCGGAGGCTCATCGGCGGCGGGTGTTGGCTACACAGGCAGATGTCTACGTCATCAACCGAGAAAACATTCCGTGGCTGGTGCAGGAGTGCGGGCGGGCATGGCCGTTTGATATGGTCGTTCTGGACGAGAGCAGCAGCTTCAAAAATCCCCGTTCCCATCGGTTCCGCGCCTTAAAGACTGTCCGGCCTAAGATTCACCGCCTTGTCGAGCTGACGGGCACACCAACATCCAACGGTCTGATGGATTTGTGGGCGCAGATTTACCTGTTGGACGGTGGGCAGCGTCTGGGCCGCACGATTACTGCATACCGGGAGATATATTTCACCCCGGACAAGCGGAGCCGGACACAGATTTTTTCGTATCGGCCCAAGGAGGGCGCACAGGAGGACATCTATCGGCAGCTGTCCGATATTTGTATCAGCATGAAAGCCGCTGATTACCTGTCATTGCCTGACTGTATCACCGATAACATTCCCGTGGTGCTGGATAAGGCCGCAAAACAGGCGTATGACAGGCTGGAACGGGATGCCCTGTTGGAAGTCGAGGACGGCGTGATTACCGCCGGGAGTGCTGGCGTTCTGACGGGCAAGCTGTTGCAGCTGTGCAACGGGGCCGTCTACGATGAGAACGGAGATGTGCAGATCGTCCATGGCTGCAAGATTGCGGCCTTTCTGGAAGTCGTGGAGCAGCTGGGCGGGCAACACGCGCTTGTGTTCTACGGGTTCAAGCACGATGCAGACCGTTTACAGGCCGCGCTAAAGTCCAGCGGGCTGCGGGTGCGCGTCTACGGCGGCGCAGAGGACGCGCAGGCGTGGAATGCTGGCGAGGTCGATATTTTACTTGCTCATCCGGCAAGCTGTGCCTACGGGCTTAATTTGCAGGCAGGCGGGCATCATGTCATCTGGTTCAGCCTGACGTGGGCACTGGAGCAGTACCAGCAGGCCAATAAGCGGCTGCATCGGCAGGGGCAGACGGAGCCGTGTATCATTCACAATCTGATTGTTCAGGGCGGCGTGGATGAAGATGTCATCCGGGCACTGGATCGAAAAGAGGACGCGCAGGATAGCTTGTTGTCCGCGCTAAAGGTCAAGGTCAAGAGCGCAAGGGAGGCGGTACAATGACCATCAAAGAGTTATCGCAGCTGTTTTGGCTGAATCGTGAAATTGCGGACTTGCAAAGGCGGGCTGCTGACATCGAGGAACGGACTGGATCACCGTCAAGCCCTGACCTGTCCGGGATGCCCAAAGGCGGCGGCACGGGCGCGGGCAAGGTGGAGGCGGGGGCTATCGAATGCGCTGACCTGTATGCCCAGATTGTCGAGATGCAGCACAAGTGCGAGCATGAGCGCGAGCGGCTGACGCAGTACATCAATGACATCCCAGACAGCTTTATCCGGCAGATTTTCCGCTGCAAGTTTCTGGACTGCATGACGTGGGAGGCAGTGGCCGGGCAACTCCCCGGTGTGTACACGGGCAGCGGTGTGCGCAAGAAAGTGACCCGCTATCTGGACGAAAACCCGGAAAAGTCCGAAAGTTGACCATTTTTGTCCAAAAGTTCCCAACATTCCCACGCATACCTGTGTTATAATTAAACTGCGATTCAGCGTAGAGCATGGGGCTGCGCTGAATGTGTACATGGGATTCTTTGCTCATGGGATGAATCACTCCTTTCGGGAAAACCGCTACCTTTGACCGGGCAGCGGTTTTTCTGTTGTTGAGGTACTATGTCTGAAAGCTATCGGCAAACGCGCAACTACGAAAACCTGAACCGCTGCATCTATCCCGGTGTCGGTGAGTTTGGCATACCAGAGCTTGAGCCTGTCCACTGTGATGCAGAAACGTGGATAGGCATTAACTATGCCAAGGGCTGCGATGTAGAGGACAGACCCGCGCACAGTGTCCACTTTTTCATTGACGATTACCAGTTTAACCGTCTGTGGACTGCGCCGGATGTCTATTTACCGATGCTGTCCGGGTTCCGTTGCGTTGCAACCCCGGACTTTTCCATGTACACGGATTTCCCCAAAGCCATCCAGATATACAATCACTACCGCAAACACTGGCTAGGCCGTTACTGGCAGGATCACGGCATTACCGTCATCCCAACTATTGCATGGAGTACGCTGGACAGCTATGAGTGGTGTTTTGATGGTGAGCCTGTCGGCGGCGATGTCATTGTGTCATCTGTCGGTACGCAGGCAGACCCGGAATGCGCGGAATTGTTCATGTCCGGCTATCTGGAGATGGAAAGACGTTTGGAGCCTAGCAAGGTCATCTTTTATGGCGATGTGCCGGATGCCCTGAAATGGCGGTCAAACGTGTGCCCGGTTCCCGCATTCCAGCATGAGCTGAAAAAGCGGATAGCCGCAAAACAGAAAGCGGCGAAAGAAAAAGTTTGACGATGCAAAGGGAGGACGCTATAATGGGCGGTAGAGGGAGCAAAAGTCAGATGTCCGGCGGTGTTTCTGTCGGTGCAGCTGGCGGTGGTGGAGGGCTGAACGGCCCCGCTGCACAGTTTCAGGTGCAGACCAATCCGCCCAATATTGTGCCCACGGCACAGCAGGCGGCGCAGCTGAATAGTTCTGTATTCGCTGACACGGATACCCAGACCTATCACCAGCTGTTCAACGGCAAGCAGTATTTCCAGAATCAGAATTTGAATATTGACCAGCAGATTGCCACGATCAACTATCTGGCGGATCAGCCGGAGCCGGGCAGCTTGTATTCGCCCTCTCAGAATATGAACTGGAACATGGCAAACGGTCAGAAGTTGACCGCAAACCAGCAGTATATGCAGCAGCACATGATGGCGGCGATGCACAATCTGGGCTATAACCTGAATCTGACCCGGTACGATCATCCCCAGTTCGTCAACGGGCTGTTGCAGCAGGCTGGCGTTAAGAACGCGGACTATACCAAGCTCTCCCCGGCGGCACTGAAAAAGGCACTGACGGGTATGTCCTACGGTGAGAACAAGTTCCTGTCCACGTCTTACAACGACTTCAAGAATGCCCCGGCAAGCAGTCAGTCGGTGTTCAATACTCGTGCCGTTAAGATCAGCTATCAGGCTAAGGCCAATGTTCAGGCTATGATGCCCGGCAACGGCCCCGGCGGTTCGTTGGGTGAGGTCGTTCTTGCTCCCAGTGGTGGCAGCAAGAACATGAAGATCGTTGATGTTCGCTATACTGGTAACTCTGCACGTCAGCAGGGTTCCCGTAATATGAACTTGCCCCAGATCGAGATTGTGGTCGAGGTCAGCAAGCAGTAAACAAAGGAGGTATTCTCATGGCAAAAGCAAAGGCAAATGGCCCTCATGGTGTGGATCGTTGGACTTCCAACGGCTACGGCATTTCTGTCGGCCCTCTCCCGGACAGCGTGAAAAAGGCTGTTGCGGAGATCAACGCGCAGCAGTCGGGCGGCGCAAAGAAGTCCACCCCGGCAAAGAAGAAAAAGTAATGGAGGTTTAAGGCTATGGGCGGTAGAGGCAGCAAGTATTCCGCAAGCGCACAGAGTCCGCAGCCCGCTACTGCTACACAGGCCGCGCCTCAGTCGGCAGCGGGTGGCGGTGCTGGCATGGGCAATGGACAGCTCATCCAGAATCAGGTTCCCGATGCAAACAACACCCCGGCTATTCCTGATGTCACTGGCACTCTGGCAAATATGACAGACGATCAGCTGGCAGCACTGATGAACCAGTCCAAAACCATTGATATGCCGAACCACTTGAACGATGCCGTAGATGCAACGCAGAAGTTTGTCTATGCGTCTGGTGCGAATGGTATGCCTACGGTTCTGGACGATACCCAGTTCAGCCAGTTTATGAAAGCCAATAACATCCCGCAGTCGGATGTGATGGCTCGTTCCGTTGGTAGTGCGGATTACACCATCAACAATGTCCATGTTCGCCTGTCCCCGGATCAGATCACCCAGATGATGAAGTACAGCCAGTTGAACTATGTCGGCGGTAAACACGGTGGCAATGTGTACGGCTCTGGCACATACTTTGACAAGAACGGCGGTAGAAATACGGGATACGCGAACGGAGCAACGGCCATCGCGGTTCTCAACCCGAAAACTGCGCACGTCATCTCCAAGAACACGCTGCAAAATCAGATCCCGGCATGGGCTACTAAGCATCCGAAATTCGTAGCGGCGGTAGGTCGCCGGGTAACTAGCGACAATATCAGCATCTATGCGCTGGCGATGGGCTATAACGTGATTCGGTCTGACTATAATGACTACCATAACGTCATTGACCGTTCTGCCCTTGTCTACCGTCAGAGCAACGCATAAGGAGGCCGATTATGGCAAAAGAGTATAAAGAGGTCGCTCTTACCAAAGAGGGCGCACAGGCTCTCGTAAAGGCTATGAGCGAGGCTAACGCTAAGGTCGCAGGCGGCGGCAAGGCTACCGCGAAAAAGGCCATGGCAAAGCCCAAGAAGTAAAACCCAATAGCGCACTAGCACTCGACACTGTGATGTGTCGGGTGCTTTTTTATTTCCCCAGAAAGCGAGGTGCAGAACGTGGGAGAAAAAGCAAAGCGCAATACCACGGGCCTCCGAAATCTGGCGGATTTACCCCCGGATGTGCGCCGTGAGATTCAATCCAGAGGCGGTAAAGCATCCGCCGCAAAGCGCAAAGAAGCTAAGATGGTTCGGGAGGCCCTGCTGGAACTGCTCACAAAGCCGAGCCGATCCACCAAGGGAAAGGGCAACGCTTGTAAAACGTCCTATGACCTGAAATCGCTGGAGGACGCACTGAACGACAGCAACAATACCACTGTCATGGTGCAGATTCTGGTGCCGTACATCCAGAAAGCGAAAGAGGGCGATGTCGGCGTTCTGCGGCTGCTGCTGGATATTCTGGGGCAGACGAACGGCGAGGGCGGTTCGCCTGATTCCGCCGGGGCAGTGGATGGCTCTATCAAGATTCATCTGATGCGCGGTGACAAGCCCGCCGATGAAAGCGGTGGTGCGGATGCCTGACATCTACATTGAGGACGTTTTGACCCCGAACTATGACGGTATTCTGCTTGACGTGCTGGATCACCGACACAACCGCTACATTTTCAAAGGCGGGCGTGGTTCCCTCAAATCATCTTTCTGTGGTACGGTCATCCCGCTTGTGATGATTGAACCGGGAAACGAAAACGTGAATGCGCTGGTACTCCGAAAGCAGCAGAACACGCTGCGCGATTCGGTGTACAACCAGATCGTTTCCGGCATTGACCGTCTGGGCCTGTCGGATGAGTTTCAGGCGTTCGTTTCTCCGTTGAAAATCGTGCGCAAGGCTACCGGGCAAGAAATCCTGTTTCGTGGTCTGGATGACCCCCTAAAGGTCAAATCCATCAAGCCCAGTAAAGGCTATATCGGCATTACATGGTTTGAGGAATGCGATACGTTCTCCGGCATGAAGGAAATCCGATCCGTGCAGCAGTCCGCCCTGCGTGGCGGCTCCCGGTTCTGGACGTTCCTATCTTTTAACCCCCCGGAAACGCGATCCAACTTTATGAATCAGGCCGTGCTTAACCCCGGCCCGGATACCCTTGTTCATTCGTCTACCTATCTGGAGGTGATGTCGTATCACCCGGACTGGCTGGGCGATTTTTTCATTTCTGAGGCCGAGGCCCTGAAAGAGAGCAATCCGACAGCATACGCCAACGAGTATCTGGGCGAGGCAACAGGTACGGGCGGCGAGGTGTTCACCAACATCGAACTGCGGGAGATTACGGATGAGGAAATCGAGAATTTCAGTTACACCTATCAGGGGCTGGACTTTGGCTGGTTTCCTGATCCGGCGCACTGGAGCAAGGTCTGCTACAACCCTGCCCAGTTGACCCTGTACATTTTCGATGAGCTGCGTGTCCGCAAAACCCCTAACCGGGAACTGTGGGAAAGGCTACAAACCGAAAAGGGCGTGACCTATTCCGATCTTATCACGGCGGATAGTGCAGAGCCTAAGAGCATCGGCGATTTTAAGAGCTACGGCGCGAGTATGCGGCCCACGATCAAAGGCCCCGATTCCGTCCGCTACTCTATGAAATGGCTGCAATCGCTGAAAAAGATTGTCATTGACCCTGTGCGATGCCCGGAATCAGCGAAAGAGTTCTCCGAGTACGAGTATGAGCGCAATTCCGATGATGAGATTATCAGCGGCTACCCGGATGCCAATAACCATGCGATTGATAGTGTGCGGTATGCCCTCAACAACGTGTGGAAACGGCGCGGCAACTAAGGGAGGAAAGTCATGTTTTCCCGTATTTTACAGATGATAAGGCAGGTGATTCACCGCATGATCCCATACAAGAGCATCGAACAGGCTACCAGCATCGAAACGCCGCTTTCTACCGAGATGGCGCAGGCACTGGATGACTGGTATGACCTGTATCGCAATATGGCTCCGTGGCGCAAGGGCAAGGATGGCGCGGATGTGAAATCCCTGAACCTTGCATCTCAGATTTGCAGCACTTTGGCCCGCCAGATTGTGCTGGAAATGAAGTGGAACATCACGGGCGGCGAGGCTGACGAAAACGGCGAGGCCCCTGAAAATGAACGCTCCAAGTACCTGAAAGCTGAGTTTGAAAAGCTGATCGACATTCTGCGCGAGAAGCTGGAAATCGGTCTGGCGGCGGGCGGTATGACCATTAAACCCTATCCGGGGCAGGACGGCCATATCTACTTTGATTTTACCGCAGACTGGAGCCTGTACCCGATCTCTTTCGGCGATAACAGCGATCTCACGGACGTTATTTTCCGCGATGTGCTGACCGAGGGCAAGACCTATTACACCCGGCTGGAGCGTCATGTGCGGGATGGTGATTCTGTCACCGTCACCCAGCAGGCGTATAGGTCTACCCTGCGTGATTACATCGGCACGGAAGTTCCCCTGTCCAGCGTTCCGCGCTGGGCCAGTCTGGAGCCTACCGCAGAGATCAAACAGGCAGACGGCCAGCTTTTTGGCTGGTATAAGGTCGCTGCTGCAAACTGCATTGATGTAGATTCCCCGATGGGCGTTTCTGCATTTGCACGGGCTATTGATGCCATCCATGATGCGGATGTCCAGTATTCCCGTCTGCTGTGGGAGTATGAGGGCGGCGAGCTGGCGATTGACGTTGACCCGATGGCCCTGAAAGAAGATCCCGCAACAAAGGAACTGGGCCTCCCTCAGCTGAACAGGCGGCTGTTCCGTGGCGTGGACGCGGGCGGCGAGGGCGGCAATTATAACGTGTTCGCTCCTGCGTTCCGTGATGTGGCCCTGATTAACGGTCTGAACCAGATTCTCCGTCATGTGGAGGACTTGTGCGGGCTGTCCAGAGGCTCTATTTCTGATCCCCAAGTGGATGCGCGTACTGCTACCGAGCTGAAAATCGCAAAGCAGCAGACATACTCCACCATCGCGGATAATCAGCGGGCACTTGAAGCCTGTCTGCGCGATGTTATCCGGGCGATGGATAAGTACGCCACCCTGTACAATCTGGCCCCGGCTGGTGATTACGAGGTTTCGTTTGACTGGGATGATTCCATCCTGACAGACAGTGACCAGCAGCTCCAGCAGCGGCTGTTACTGGCTACTAATGGCATGATGGGGCGTTCCGAGATGCGCCAGTGGTTCTTTGGTGAAACCAAGGCGCAGGCAGATGCGGCCCTGCAAACTATCCGGGATGAGCAGCTGGCAGACCAGATGAACAATTTACAGGCCGTTCTGCCGAACATCGCCAGCGGCGGCAACGAAACCCAGTAAACGGCGTTAATTCGGAAAGGGTAATTTCTCATGCAAACCACTGAAAAGCTGGAAAAGGCCCTCTCTGTGGTTATGGCGCAGTTTGATGAGGTCAACGCATTTTTTATTGCAAAAATCGCCGCCCAGATTCAAAAAATCGGGCAGATGAGCCAGTCCAGCATTAACCAGCTTACCATTATGATGGAGATGTCGCAAGATGTCACCGCCATTAAAAAGAAGCTGCAAACGGCTACGGGGCTGGCCTCTGCTCAGATGGCTAAAGTCTATCAAGCGGCAATGGATGATGTGTATACAGACCCCCGTTTCGCCGCTGCTCTGGAATCTCAGCCCCTGAGCGATGCCGCGCAGAACCAGCTACGGCATTATGTCCGGGCTGTGTCTATGCAGACCGCTGGCGATCTGCAAAACTACTCCAACACTACCGCCGTATCCGATGCCTATAAAAAGGCTGTGGATAAGGCGGTTCTGGCCGCGTCCTCCGGGCTGACCGATTACAATTCGGCGATGCGCCGGACGGTGCAAGAGCTGGGCTATAACGGCTTACAGGTACAGTACGCCAGCGGCTACCATAGGCGGCTTGATACGGCTGTACGTCAAAACATCATAGATGCGACAAACCAGATCGCAAAGAACGGGGCGCAGATTATCGGCGATGATCTGGGATTTAATGCCCGTGAAATATCAGCACACGCGCACAGTGCGCCGGATCACGAACCGGTGCAGGGGCGCGTTTTTTTAATCGCTGAGTTTGAAAAGATGCAATCCGGCCAGCCCTTTGTTGATGTCGAGGGGCACGTTTACACCGCATTCCGCCGTCCAATTAGTGAATGGAACTGTATGCACTTTCCTGTGCCGTTTGACACCCGCTATTCTGTTCGCCGCTATACGGATGAACAGCTGGCGGCGTGGAAAGCGGCGAACGATGCGGGCGTGGAGATCGGCGGCAAGCATTACACGATCTACCAAGCTACACAGCTGATGAGGCGGATCGAAACGGAATCGCGCCGATGGAAGGATGCCGCGAATGCGTGTCGCCTGACAGGTGACATGGCGGGGCGGCGGGAGTGCCAAAAGCACATCAACGCACTGGGGCAGACCTATTCTGAAATCGTGCAAAAATCCGGCTTGCCCTCACAGCGGCAGAGAATGGCCGTAGAGGGCTTTAAGGCTGTCAAAGTAAAGTGAGGTTCACACAATGGAAAACGCTGAAATCCGGGCATCTCTGGCGGCTGTGGATGACCGCCACTTTGCCATTGTCGAAAAGGATCAGGTGATGGTCTACGACAACAGCAAATTTTACCCTACGCCCATCCCGGTACACGATGAGAAATGGGCATACAAGCCTGAGCGCACCTGTAAGAACTGCGCCCATGCTCACCAACTCGCGCCGCATGAGTATGCGTGTGATGCTGGCGATTACGACATTGATACCCTGTCGTGTTTCCAGCCGCGAGATGAATAACGATGTCCGGGGCCTTTGGCTCCTGATATAAATTTGTCGGCATTGCAGACGATTAAATGCGATGGCGTTCCGTGCGCTGACTGGCAGCGCGTTTACAAATCAAATGCAGAACGTGAAAGGCACAACATGGAATTTCTCAAGAATCTGTTTGCGAACGGCCCTCTGACCTATGACCAGCTTGCAGAGGCGGTCAGCAAGGCAGGCATGAATGTTGTTGACCTGTCCAGCGGCGCGTATGTTGCCAAGGACAAGTTTGACAATCGCGTGAACACTCTGACCCAGCAGATCACCGATCTGAACGGCCAGCTGTCGCAGCGTGATACTGACCTGAACGGTCTGAATGAGCAGCTTACCGCCGCCAAGAATGACGCGGCAAAGATGGCAGATGTTCAGACCCAGCTGACGGCATTGCAGGGCAAGTACACCAAGGATACCGAGGACTACCAGAAGAAGTTGACCGCTCAGGCATACGACTTTGCTCTCCGTGAGGCATCCTCCGGGCTGCATTTCTCGTCTAACAGCGCAAAGCGGGCATTTCTGGAGGACGCAAACGCAAAGGGCCTCAAGCTGGACGGCGGCAAGCTGCTGGGATGGGATGATTATGTCACCGCATACCGCACTGCTGATCCCGGCGCATTCAAGACCGAGGCCCCCGCAGATGAAGGCGGTAATGGTGGACAAGGCGGCAATCCCCCTGCTATCGTGCTGCCTGCTGGCTCTGGTAAGACCGCTGGCGCAGAGGGCGGCAAGAGCCTGTTTAACTTCAATTTCGCCGGGGTGCGGCCCAATCCCGCCGAAAAATAATCCGGGCCAAATAACGATCCATAGGAGGTAAAAATCTATGGCACTGCTCAACTACGCAACCCAGTATCAGTCCGCTCTGGAGCAGGCTTATCCTTACAGCCTGTTCTTCGGCGATCTGTACGCCACCCCCAACAATGGCCGCTTCCGCTTTGTGGATGCTAAGACCATTGCCATCCCCCATCTGTCTACCACTGGCCGTGTGGATTCTGACCGCGATACCATCGCCACCGCCACCCGGAACTATGACAACAGCTGGGAGAACAAGACCCTGACCCATCATCGTAAGTGGTCTACTCTGGTGCATCCGCGCGACATTGATGAAACCAATCAGGCCGCGTCCATCACCAACATCACTCAGGTGTTCAACGAGGAGCAGAAGTTCCCGGAGATGGATGCCTACACCATCAGCACCCTGTATTCCGAGTGGGGCAAGCTGAGCCATACCGCAGATGCAACCGTCCTGTCTGTGGCTAATGTGCTGTCTGTCTTTGATGACATGATGATGAACATGGACAATGCCCGCGTTCCCGCTGCTGGCCGTGTCCTGTACGTCACCAACGAGGTCAAGAAGATGCTGAAGAACGCCGAGCAGGTGCAGCGTTACATTGATGTCGGCAAGAAGAACGCAGACATTGACCGCACTGTTTCCCGTATTGATGAGGTCAAGATTATCGGCGTTCCCTCTACCCTGATGAAGTCCAAGTACACCTTCGACAAGGGCTATAAGGTCGCTGCTGATGCTGACCAGATCAATATGCTGCTGGTGCATCCGAGTGCTGTCATCACCCCTGTTTCCTACTCCTTCGCCACTCTGGATGCCCCCTCTGCTGTGACTGAGGGCAAGTACATCTACTTCGAGGAAAGCGATGAGGACGTGTTCATCCTGAACAACAAGTCCGATGCTCTCCAGTTCAACGTCACCGCCCACGCCTGATCTGAGCTGGCCGCAAACACTAAGAGGTAATGCCAATGGTAAGTTATCTGACGTATGAGCGATATAAACAGCTGGGCGGCACACTGGACGATGCAGCGTTTACGCTGGCAGAGTTCAAAGCCCGGAAAAGGGTGGACTACCTGACTGCATCGCGTGTGCAGAAGATGGCGAACGTGCCGGAGGCCGTTACCCTTTGTGTTTTTGCGCTCATCGGGCTGGAAACGTCCATCGGTGCAGAATCGCAAATCAGCTCTCCGCTGGTTACGTCCTACAACACCGATGGATATTCGGAAAGCTACGGCAACATTCCCACCATCGCGGAAAGCGATGCCATTATGAACAAAACGGTGCGTACATATCTGACCGATGAACGGGACGATAAAGGCACACCGCTTTTGTACAGGGGGGTGTACGGCTGATGCGTGGATGCACAGAGGTCATTACCCTGCTGAATGCACAGGTAGACCCGGATACCGGGTATGACGTTTACACGCCTACCAAAATAACGGGTGTATCGTGGTACAGCACGGCAGCGGCTACTGTCACCACGTCCGGGCTGCTTGCTGCGGATCAGTACACAGTAAGGATACCCGTTGATGCTGATTTTTCCGGGAAAGGCTATGTCAATCCGATTGCGTACAAAACGGCAGACCCCGCTAAAAGTTTCACTATTCAGCGTGGAGATGTGATTGTACGCGGCACGATTGACACGCCATCCCGGATTACAGCGGCAGACCTTTCCCGGCTGATCGGCAGCGATGGTTCGTATATCGCATTTACGCCGCCTGATCCGACAGCTACCACGGTGGACGCTATCACGCCCGCCAGTGTCCAGCAGACGTGCCCAGACGTGTTCACGGTGTTATCTATCACGGATAACCGTAAAGCCCCCCATGCGCAGCATTGGAAGGTGATCGGAAAGTGAGTTACACCGTCATCAACGCCCGTTTTAACTTCGGGCGATCTGTCACTGACCTGTTGAGAGCCAGAAACCTTGAAAAGGGCGGCAAGGTGCAGCAGGCCATTGATAATTCCGTTATTGCGTGGAATATGCAATATGTTCCGTGGAAAACGGGAACGCTTGCAAAAAGTCCGTATCGTGCGTACACCCCCGGTAAAGTCGTATACGAGGGGCCGTATGCACGATACCTCTATTATGGTGAGGTCATGGGGCCGAACATCCCCGTGTTCGATGACGACAGCGGAGAGCCTACACGATTCTTTTCGCCGCCGGGTATGCCGAAACACCTCACGGGCCGCAAGCTGAAATACGACACCAGCACAAACCCCCTCGCGGGTTCGTTCTGGAACGAGCGCATGAAAGCGGATCACATGAATGATATTTTAACGGAGGCGAAACGGTATGCCGGAATTAAATAGCACTGAACAGCTGCGTTTGTGGTTTCGGAAATGCCCCGCCATTCAAAACAAAAATCGTTTTCGGGTCAACTTTCTTTCGGAAAGCCCTACGGAGTATGCGATCTATTCCGTACCGTCCGAAATCAGAACGCATGAGAACATCATCGGCGAAATCGTTCTGGATGATATTCAGGTGCAGAATTTCATTTTTGCATCGAAAGAATCTTTCGGCCCTGACATTCAGCAGAGCCTTGCAAATCTGGGCTTTTATGATGAGGTCATGGCGTGGATTTATCAGCAGAACACGGTTCAAAATTTCCCGAATATTCGGGAGGGCCGGGTAAAATCCATCGTTCCTACGCTGACTGCATATCCCGTTGAAGTTGGCAGCGGGGCTGCTAAATATCAAATCCAGCTAAAAATGACTTATAGGAGGAAATAAGAATGGCTAATAAGATCGAGCGCAAATATCTTGCGCACTTCCTTGATGCCTCTTTCGGTACTGGCGGTGCCACCCCGAACTACGTCCGTCTGGGTACGGATCTGGAGGAATACAACCTCGATCTGAACCCTGACATCGAAGTGTCTAAGAACATCATCGGTGACGGCACTATCAAGCACAACGGCTACGAGCCTCAGTCCGATGTGGATACTTTCTACGCTGTCACTGGTGACCCGCTGTTTGAAGCTCTCAGCGACATCGCCAATGAACGCAAGACTGGCGATGACTGCAAGACTACCGCTGTTGATGTTCTGCTGAATGACAAGGGTGTTGTCACTTGGGCATACCGTGAGGATGTCATGGTGGTTCCCACCAGCATGGGCGGCGATACCAGCGGCGTTCAGATTCCGTTCAGCGTCTACTACTGCGGTAATCGTACCAAGGGTACTTTCGATGTGACCAAGAAAACCTTTACCGCAAACACCGTGTCCAGCGTTAAGGTGTAATCACCGTTTTATGCTGGGGGCGTGGCCTGAAAAGGCTGCGCCCCATTTTTATTTGTAAAGGAGATTCACTATGTCTGATGAAATCAAGACCACCGATACTATGGAAATCGTTGTCGATGACGGTATGCGGGATGTCCGCATCCGCAATCTGAAAGGTGAGCAGATCGGCCTGTTCAAGTTCCGGCCCACTGACATGGGCATTATTGACCGCTATAACAAGCTGGTCAAAGACTTTGATGCTATCACCGAGCCGCTGGCAGATGTCAGTATCAAGGCTGATGGCACGGCGGAAAACGAACTGGACGCCAGCAAGCTGAACGAGGCGGAGCAGCGTCTGTATGCCGCCTGCGATGAGATGTTCGGCGGTAACATGAGCGAGGCATTCTTTGGTAAGATGCACCCGTTTTCCCCTGTCAATGGCGTGTTTTTCTGTGAAACCGCGATCTCTCAGGTCGGTAAGTTTATCGGCCAGCAGTTTGGTCAGGAACTGAAGAAGATCAACACCCGCGTGGAACGCTACACGAAGAAGTACGCGGGCAAGGGCCGTGCATGATCGGACAACTCCCGGAAAGTCTTTCTGTATCCGGCGTTGAGTACGGCATACGGACGGACTTTCGGGATGTCCTTTCCATTTTAGAGGCATTTAATGACCCGGAACTGGAAAACAGCGAGCGTGTGTACGTTTGCCTGTTTATCCTGTTCCGGGATTTTGATGTAATCCCCCCGGAACACTATGAAGAAGCGTTTAAGAGGGCCTTGTGGTTTATTGACTGCGGGGCTGATCCTGACCAGAAAACGCCAAAGACCAAGCCCCGGACGATGGACTGGGAACAGGATGAAAACATTCTGTTCCCGGCAGTCAATCGGGTAGCTGGCCGGGAAGTTCGCGCTCTGCCGTACCTCCATTGGTGGACGTTTTACGGATACTTTATGGAGATTCAGGAGGGCGTTTTTTCTCACGTTCTCAGCCTCCGCCAGAAAAAGGCATCTGGTAAGAAGCTGGAAAAGTGGGAGCGGGATTTCTGGAATGCGAATAAGGACATCTGCGAGCTGAAAACGAAACTCACGGCAGAAGAACAGGCCGCAAAAGATCGCCTTAATGCTCTACTCGGTTAAAAGGTGGTGAAGCAATGGCCGAACATTCTGATGGTTCTATCGTAATTGATACTGAACTGGATCAATCCGGGTTTGAGGCGGGTAGCAAGGAACTGTTGCAAGCCATTCAATCCCTAACTTCTGAGATCAAGCAGCTTAATACGCAATTCGGCTCTGCATTTGCCAACACAAGCAAGGCGGCAGATGATTCCAGTAGCCGGGTTCAGCAGCTGGAGGCTCAGGTAACACAGTTGCAGTCGCAAGTGGACGGCCTGAACACTGCACTGGAAAATATGGAAAATCAGATGAACAGCGCGGAGGATAATAACCTTTCCGGGGCATTTGATACGACTGCTGCCAAGCAGTCCGTGTCTGATCTCCAGAAAGACCTCGATTCTTTGACATCTGACCTTTCCAAACTGGAATCCTCAGCAGATAAGGCCATGGGCGTAACAACTACGCCTTTGGAACGCTTTAACGAGCTGGCGGATTCCATGCAGCAGCGAATTGACGATCTTTCGGATAAGCTGGAGGAACTTGCGGATTCTCAGGTTCCAACGGATGACTATGCGTGGACTACGCAGGAAATCCAGAAAGCCGAAACCGAACTGGACAAGTTGATGGCAAAGCAGGATAAGATGGATGCCACCGGGGTAAAGCATTCCTCTAAGGCATACCAGAATCTCCAGTACGACATTGACCAGACCAAGCGCAAGATCGAAGATTTGAAAGCTACACAGCAGATCCTCACCGACAACGGGGAGGACTTTGTTTCGGGCGCGGATACCGAACAGTATGCCCAGTATTCCGCCCAGCTGGAAGATGTACAGGCAAAGTACGATGACCTCTGCGCCACGGTTGATAAGTTCTTTGCCAAAAATACCTCTGTTTTCTCTGCACTGGGAAAGATGATTGGCTCTGCCTTTATTGCGGCAAAGGATACCGCTGTTGCCTGTATCCAGCGCATTGCGGGCGAGGTCAAAGACCTTGCGGGCAAGAGCGTTTCGTTGCTCGCCGATCAGGTGAAAAAGGTGGCTGCGTCTTTTGTCGGGTTGAACAAGGGTTCTAAGTCGGCGAATGCAGGCTTTGGAACCAGCCTGAAAACTATCCTCAAGTACACATTCGGCATTCGTTCCCTGTTTGTGCTTGTAAATAAGTTACGGGCAGCACTTGTATCTGGGTTCGGCAATCTGGCGCAGTATTCCAGTTCTACCAACAAGGCTATTTCGTCTATCACGTCTGCCCTTACACAACTGAAAAACAGTTTGGCATCGGCATTTGACCCGATCTTACAGGCTGCTGCCCCGGCTCTCACCTACCTTATTAGTAAGCTGGTCGAAGCCATCTCTTACATCGGTATGTTCACGGCAGCACTATCTGGGCAGAAAGTCTATAAAAAGGCAACATCCATCCAAGAGGACTACGCCAAGTCGTTGGACAAGACCTCTAAATCCGCAAAGGATGCAAAGCGGCAGCTTGCCAGCTTTGATGAACTGAATGTGCTGTCCGATAAATCCACGAAAAAGGATGATGGGTCTGTTGACCCGTCCCAGATGTTTGAAGAAGTTCCCATTGATACCAGTGTGACCGACTTTGTGGAACGTCTGAAAAAGGCTTTTGCCGATGGTGATTTCACCGAACTGGGCAAGATCATCGGTGAAAAGATCAATGATGCTTTCCAGAGCATCAAGGACTTCATTGACTGGGATAACGTGGGCGGTACGATCACAAAATGGGTAAATGCGCTCTGCGATACCATCAATTCGATGGTGGATACCATCGACTGGGATTTGATCGGCAGCACGTTTGCATCCGGCGTGAATACCATCGTCAACACGATGCACCTGTTGCTGACTGGCATCGACTGGGAGAACATCGGCAAGGCTATTGCAACGGGCCTTAATGCCGCCATCCGGGATATTGACTGGGCGAAACTCGGTCAGACCCTTGGTGAGTATTTCGAGGCAAAGTTGGATGTGCTACACGGTGTTATTACCAACTTCAACTGGCGCGGCCTCGGTGCAGCAATCGGTACTGCCCTTACGAATACCTTTGCAGCAATCGACTGGGGCAAGGCTGGTGAAACCCTGTCCTCCTACGTTAAGGGGCTGCTGGACACGTTTAGTTCTGCCGTTGAGAAGTTCGACTGGCGGGCTTTTGGCGATGACATCCGAAAGTTTCTCGCGGGCATCGACTGGGGCGGCGTTGTCAGCAGCGCGGTAGAGGCCATCGGCGCGGCTTTGGGCGGCATTAGTGCTACGATCATCGGCTTTATCAAGAAGCCGTGGGCAGATGTCGTTAAATGGTGGAAGGATACAGCCTACGAGGATGGGCAGTTTACCATTCAGGGGCTGTTTGAGGGCATCCAGAAAGCCCTTTCCAGCATCGGTACATGGATCAAGAAAAACATTTTTGATCCCTTTATCAACGGATTCAAGGCCGCTTTTGGCATTCATTCTCCGTCTACCGTTATGGCAGAGATGGGCGGCTATATCATGGAAGGTCTGAAAAACGGCATCACGGGCGGTATTACCGCTGTCGTGAACGCGATAAAAGACCTCCCCGGTAAAATCGTAAATAAGCTGAAATCCGTGAACTGGATTCAGCAGGGTAAGGACATCATCGGCAACATCTACAACGGATTTGTTGCACTGAAAGATAAACTTCCCAATGCGATTAAGACCATTGGCGACAATGTGGTAACGAAGCTGAAAGGCATCAGCTGGCTGGCGGCTGGTAAGGCGGTTATTGGATTCATCTATAACGGCTTTATCGCTCTCCAGAGCAAGTTGCCGGACGCTCTGAAAACCATTGGAAACAATGCTGTAACTAAGTTAAAGGGCATCGACTGGCTGGCAGCTGGTAAGGCCGTTATTGGATTCATCTATAACGGATTTGTTGCTCTCCAAACTAAGATTCCCGCCGCGCTGAAAACTATCGGCGATTCGGCTAAGAAGAAGTTTACGGACATCGACTGGCTGGGCGTTGGTAAGAACGTCATCCTCGGTATCTACAACGGTATCCAGAACACGCTGAAACGGCTGTCTGAGGCTGCTGGTAAGGCATCCAACTGGCTGATTAACGCATTCAAGGATGCGCTGGGTATCCATTCCCCGTCTACCGAGGGCGCAGAACTGGGCTATTGGTTTGATGCTGGTGTGGCGCAAGGTATTGTCAACAATTCCGGGGTGGCTGAGGATGCGGCTGGTGACTTAGGTTTGGCGGTCTACACAGGTGCGGATGACGCATTGGACGGTAAGGGCACACTGCTCGGCGAGGGCTTTGTGGATGAAACTGTCGATGCACTGAAAAACAACATGAACCGCATCTCGGATGCACTTTCCAGCGGTGACGGTCTGACCAACATTAAGGGCATCATTGACGCGGTGCAGTCTGGTGACTGGGCTACCGTTGCGAAAAATGTTGCGCTGGGTCTGTTTAACAGCATGGATAAGAATTTCCGTACCAACGTCACCGGGTTTGTCGCTGATTCTCTGGAGGCTCTGAACAAGGGCTACGAGGAACAGGGATATGTCGGCATGGCAAAGGCTGCGTGGAACATCATCTCTGGACTGAAAGATAACCTGTCCACCTCCGGCAATACCAATATTCTGGTAGATGCTGGCAAGGGCATGGCGAACAGCATCACAGACGGTGTGAACGGCGGTCTGCCCGATCTCTGGTCGCTGATCTCCAGCATTCCCGGAAAGATTCTGGAACTGCTGTCGGGCGGCTTTGGGCAGCTGAAACAGTGGGGCGGTCAGTTTATTGAATGGCTCACGAACCTGTTCAAGGGCGGCTCTGGTAGCATCCAGACCAACACGGGTAATATGCTCCAGAACATCGGTAACACGTTCAAGAATTTCTTTAACGGAACTTCTCAGAACGGCGGCTCTTTCATTCAGAATCTGGGGAACACGCTCAAGAATGGGCTGGGCAATATCCAGAATAATTCCTCTGGGTTACTGAACGGCATCAAGAATTTGTTTAGCAACGGATTCAACAACATCGCATCTAATGCAGGAAATCTCTGGAACTCTGTCAAGGGATTTTTCAGCAATGGATTGTCCGGCGTGGCATCTAATGCGGGGTCGATGCTCTCCAACATCGGATCGGTGTTCAGCAACGGATTCTCTAACATAGCATCCGGCGCATCCGGTCTGTTCTCTAAACTCGGATCGCTATTCAGCGGCGGGCTGTCTGGCATCGCATCTACTGTCGGCGGCGGACTGTCCAGCATTGCCGGGTCTGTGGGTTCTACCATCGGCGGCATTGCCTCCACCGTAGGCGGCGGGCTGTCTGGTCTGGTAACATCCATCGGCGCGGGCATTGGTTCTATCGGTGCAACGGTCAGCGGCGGTCTGGGTGCGCTGGCATCCGGCGCAGCTGGTGTGGCTGGCACAATCGGAACAACACTCTCCGGCGCGGTAGCTACGGCGGGTACTGCTCTCGGCGGTCTGGGTACTACGCTGGCCGGACTTGCCACGGCGGGCGGGCCTGTCGGCCTTGCAATCGCTGGTGTGGGCGCATTAGGCGTAGGTCTAGTGACTGCCTATAACAAGTGTGACTGGTTTCGGAATGGGGTAAACAATGCGTTTAATGCTGTCAAGAACACGGTCACGAATGTCTGCAAGGGCATCGGTAACGCTGTCAGCGGAATCTGGGATGGCGCAAAAAAAGTGGTTTCCGGCGCGGTCAATGTCGGCAAGAACATCGTAACGGGCATCGGTACTGGCATTAAAAATGTCGCATCCGGCCTATGGAATGGCGTGAAAAAAGTCGGCTCCGGCATCGTGAACGGCTTTAAGTCGTTCTTTGGCATCCACTCTCCCTCTCGCCTGATGCGGGATGAGATCGGCGAAATGCTGCCTCCCGGCATCGAAAACGGCATCGTTGCGGCTACTCCTGATCTTATCAAAGGCACACAGCAGCAGATGGAGAAGGTGGTTGATGCAGCGCAGTCCACGTTGGCGCAGGCTGACACTAGCACCATCGGCTCCGAAACGCCTACTCTGGATTACACCGGGAATGTTGTTTCGGACAAGTTGGATGGTATGCTGTCCGATTTCTCTAGCAAGATCGAGGACAGTTTTACTACCCTGATTGACCGTCTGAACAGTATCGCAGACCGGGTGGCATTTGTCACTCCGCAGGCTGGAACTGGCACGGTTATGCCGTATGATGTCGCCGCGAAAGCGACAAACGGCGGCACGGCTACACTGGGCGATACCATCGCATCGTCCAACGAGGAACTGGGTTCTGTCGTGATCCAGTCCGTTACCAACGCCACCTCCGCGATTGTTAATGCAATCCAGAAGTATAGCGGGACTACCGTAAATCTGGATGCAAACGGCATCACGGATATGGTGATTAAGGAAATCAACCGCAGAACTCGTGCGCAGGGCAGTTCCCCGCTGATCGGGTAAGAAAGGAGGGCGTAAAGCTATGGCGGTTCCTATGTTTGTCGTGAACGGTCACGATTATGCAAAGCTGATTACTGAGCTGAAACCCTCCCGGAACGATGTCGATTCTGACGGTAGCGGACGCAATCTGCTGGACGGTCTGATGTACCGTTCGCGGCTTGCGACAAAGCGCAAGTGGTCGGTCACGTTTGGTCGTCTGGACGCTAAGACCATGATGCAGCTGGAGAATGATATGTACGGTGGTAAGGACTACATCTCTATCACCCTGCTGGATGCCCGTGTCAATCGCGGCGTTATCAGCAGCTATTATTTCTCCACCATCAATGAGGGTGTGCAGCGCAGCATCAATGGCGAAACGTACTACGATGGCGTGACGTTTGACATCATCGAGAGGTGACGGGATGAGAGGTAGATCGAACCTCTGGGCGAAACTGGCGGCGCGTGGCCGCTTTCGTACAGAAGCAAAGCTCGTTTCGGGCGGCAAGGATTATACCACCATCTCCGCCCCGATAATCGTGCGAAAGTTGATGGCGCAGCCGATGGCGGTAGGTAGCTGCATCGCGGCTACACTGTCCGTGTCGGTGCTGACCCCGGATCGAATCGAAAGCCCGGTCAAGATCATGGCCCGGATCACTGACGATGAGGCATACAGCGAATGGGCCAGCTTTGGCACGTTTTTCATCAATCAGCGTGATGATTCCCAGCACAATGGTCTGGTAACGCTGGATTGCTATGACGCTATGCTCATGGCAAATACTCCGTATCTGACCAGCGCGGATGATGCGTTGGTGTGGCCCCGGCCTATGATTGATGTTGTAGAGGACATCGCCGCCCGATTAGAGGTCGGAATTGACCCCCGCACAAAGATCAATACCGGGGCGGATTACATGATTCCGAAACCGTCTGCGGACAAAACAATGCAATCTTTACTGGTTGATATTGCGATCTGTCACGGCGGCAACTGGATCATAACCGAGGACAATTTGCTCCGGCTTATCCCTCTGACATCGGCAGCGGATGAAACATACCGCCTGATTGACGAGGATTTCAACGTCATCAAGGCAGCAGACGGTAGCACCATCGTTTACAAAGACGGCGGGGCTACCGTTGTTTCTGTCGATGATTCCGGCGGCGAAACCCCGGAAAGCCCTATCGTGGCATCCTATCACATCACGGATGAACACGGTAACTCGATCATCACCCCGCAGGGCTATTATCTGGCATGGTCTAACGGCGAGGTTGTACCCGCCGATGGTGTGCTGAATGTGCCCGTGGTCTGCGGCGGTCTTACAACTGGTACATCTGTCACCCTGTCTGGTATCTCTGCTACGGCGGGCAATAACACGCTGGGAGCTGGTAACAACTCCGGGTATGTGCTGGATATTTCTTCTGACTGTCTAACACAGAACATCGTAAATGACCTGTATGAGCGGCTGAAAGGCATCACATACAGCCCGTTCACAGCATCCAAGACGATCTTTGACCCGGCGGCAGAGCTGGGTGATAGGGTCATCATCGGCGATGCCGTGCGAAGTGTTCTGTGCGTTGAAACGCTCACCTTTGATATAGATTTCCGCGCCGATCTCAACGCCCCGAACAGCGAGGAGTTGAGCGTGGAATATCCGTACAAGAAGGAATACCAGAAGTTGCAGCAGTCGCTGGCATCCCTCGACAAGTCTGTGAACAAGTCGATTGATGACCTGACCGATAAGGTCAACAGCGGCAGCGGTGAAACCGGCACTCTGGCAGCGCAGTTAGAGGCTGAGATCATCCGGGCTGGACAGGCAGAGCTTGCGCTGTCGGATCAGGTCAAGGCGGAAAAGGATCGAGCCGAGAAAGCCGAAAAGCAGATTCTGGAGGACGTGGCTGCTGGCTACACCACAAAGAGCGAGCTGTCGGATGCACAGACTGTGGTAGATCAGAAGTTTACCGATGTGCATACCGAAATTGAAGGGATCAAATCGAAGCTGGACATCATGGGGCCTTATAAAATGGTCGGTGGACGGCTCTGTTTTGTAACAAAGAAAAAAGTCTGACGGCTAAGAGGAAAGGACGGTGATGCCTATGATTGTCTAAATCATTCCGCAAAAATCTTTAATAGGAGGTTTTTATGGCAGATAAACGAATCCAAGATTTTGCAACGCTGGCAGAGGCTGCGGACGATGACCTGATTCTGGTATCGTCCAGTGGTGAAACCTATAACATCAAGGTTTCCACCCTGAAAGCCGCTGTGTCTGCTGCATTGAAGTCTACTCTGGACAGTCTTTCTACGGGAAAGGCGGACAAAAGCACCGTTAATATTCTGGATCAGAATTTCAAGAACTTTGTCAAGGACACCAACACCGCGCTGGCTGGTAAGGCAAGCACGGATTCCGTGTCCACCCTTAATACTACGGTGGAAGGGCTGAAAACATCCAAGGCCAATGCGTCCACCGTAAATGCCCTGAACGGCACTGTAGAAGGGCTGAAAACGTCTAAGGCCGACACATCTACCGTCACCAAGTTACAGCAGAGCATTGACGGTCTGGGCCTTGTTATCAAGGACGGCAAGCTCTGCATCAAGATCAAGAAGGAGGTTTCCTAATGGCTACTAAGAAAAATGCTGCTGCGGTTCAGGCCGCTACCGAGGACGAAGCCATGACCACGGCAGAAGCCAGCACTCAGGCGGATGAGGTCGCAGAACCTATTCTGCTGGATACCACATTCAAGAATACCATGAACCAGACCAATGCACTGCTGGCTGCTATCGCGGGTCAGAACTACCCGATCACCAGCTGGAAAGCCGTGCAGAACATCGTCCGGTTGGGCCTTGCTCCTAGCGTGTTCTCTGTGGGCGATCTGTTCAAGGTCAGCAAGGGTTCCGAAACCCTGACCTTTGAGGTCGCTGGTTTCGATAGTGAAACGCTGGTGGACAAGACCAAGAAGCACAGTATGCAGCTCCATCTGCTGAACGTCTACAAGCAGATGCAGGTCGATAACACCGAAGCTCTGTATTATACCAAGGATGGTCTGGCCGCTGGCATTTACCACTTCACCCTGCTGGCGGGCTACGATACTACTTACGGCGGCGGTTCTACGTTCCAGTTCCAGCTGACCAAGCCTGTTCCCGCTGGCGGTATCCTGATGTTCCCGTGGGGCTGGAATACGCAGGCCAGCACGACCAAGATCAGCAGCTACACCAAGGTAACGGACACGGATGCAATCGAAACTGTGCCCGTTTCTCTGGGCGCGGGCGGTACTGATCTGGGCACGGCAGACGGCAAGGCCGAAAACATGAACCATACACACCGCATCCGCTATGGTTCTAACAACTGGAGCGAATCTGCAATCCGGCAGTGGCTCAACTCTGATGGCGCGGCTGGTACGTTCTGGGTTCCTAAGACCATCTTTGACCGTCCTCCCACATGGAATAGCTCTATGGCGGGCTGGATGAACGGCATGGATGCTGACTTCCTCGAAGTCATCGCCCCGGTCAAGCTGACCACCGCCCGGAACAACGTCAACGAGAGCGGCGGCAGCGATGTGACCATCGACAAGTTCTATTTTCCCTCCCGCCCGAACCTGTACATGGGCAAGGAAAACAACATTGACGAAGGCCCCGAATGGCAGCGGTATTCCGCTTACAGCGACAAGGATACCGCCAATACTGGCGCGGATTCTGCCCGCGTCAAGCGGCTGAACGGCAATCCGCAGTGGTATTGGATCAGAACGCCGGACACCGGCAACGCGGGCATTGTGCGCTATGTCTACTCTGACGGTTCTCTGAGCAGCAGCAGTGCGACCAACGGCTATGGCGGCGTGGCCCCGGCTTGTACCATCGCTTAATCTTACCAATCCGCGCCGATAGGCGCGGACATTCAGTTAATCTAAAGTAAAGGATGAATCTATTATGGCAGTAGTCGCAGGAAAACGTAAAGACGGAGAACTGAAATTCCTCACCAACAGCGCACAGCTGGCCAAGTACACGATGGATATTTGTGGCAACGAAAAATGTTTTCCGAAAAGATACCGCTGGTGTTTTATCGGAAAAATCGTTGATGCTGCGATTGAAGTCTTTGTGGTGGCGTTCAGGGCGAACAAAGTCTACGTTGAACCCGGCGACATGGATGCTGCTATGCGGCGTTTCAATCTCCAGTCCGAATCCATTGAAGCCTCCTACCAGCTTGAAGCACTGGCGAATCTGGCGTATATGATGTTCGGGCTGGAAGAAAGCCGCATTGAGTTTTGGACTACACTCATCAATGAGAGCCGCAACAAGCTGAGAAGCTGGCGAAAGTCCGATAAAGAACGATTCATCGACCCTTATAAAACAAATAACGGGGTAACGGCTATGATGCAGCCTCCGCCGAACACCGGCAACGCGAACAATGTGCGCAATGTCAACTCTGACGGTTCTCTGAACAACAACAATGCGAACAACGGCAATGGCGGCGTGGCCCCGGATTGTGAGTAATGCGAGAAAGTAGTAAGTTGTGCCTATTCTGAAAAGGCCCTCCGAACCGAGTGCGCTCACACAAGGAGCCGTTATCCCAGCCGATAAAGGCGAAAACAGAACGCCGATGCTGTCAGCTTTAAGAGCTGGTACAGCTATACACGGCGGATTTTTTATGTATGGACGTAAAAACCAAAGTTTGCAGTTTTGAATCACTCTATAAGGCAATGATGATCTGCAAGTCAAACGTGCTGTGGAAAGACAGCGTAGCGGGATGGGTCAGTAATGGCTTGTCCAACTGCCTGAAACTGCACGAGGACTTGTTGACGGGCAAGTACAAAATCAGCGCGTACAGCCGTTTCGTGATCTACGAGCCGAAACGCCGCGATGTCACCAGCACCCGGTTCAAAGATCGGGTTTTCCAGCGCAGCTTGTGCGACAACTATCTGACGGCAGAGGTATCCCGTTCCTTTATATGGGATAACGCCGCCTGTATGAACGACAAGGGCACACAGTTTGCACGGAAAAGGCTGAAATGTCACCTGCAACGCTACTGGCGTAAGTACGGGCTAAACGGCTACACGCTGAAAATGGACTTGCACAATTTCTTCGGCAGCACACCGCATTCCGTGGTGAAAGCCGCCATCGCAAAGCGCGTATCCGATCCGTGGGCATATAACGAGGTTTGCCGGATCATAGACAGTTTTGACCACGGGCCTGATCCTACGGTGGGCATGGGGCTGGGTAGTCAGGTAACACAGCTAAGTCAACTAGCTGTACTGGATGACCTAGACCACTTCATCAAGGAGCAGCTTCACATCAAGTTCTATGTGCGGTACATGGATGATCTCATCCTATTGCACCCGGATAAGGCGTACTTGCGATACTGCTGGATGGAGATTGAAAAGCGGCTGCAAGCTCTTGGGCTTACGTTGAATACCCGCAAAACTCAGATAGCACCCATCAAACAGCCCATCCGTTTTCTGGGCTTCTCGTTCCGCCTGACCAAGACAGGCAAGGTAGTACAAAAGCTACTGCCGGAAAAGGTCAGCCGAGAACGCCGCAAGCTGCGAAAACTGGTCGGACTGGCACGGGCGGGCATTATGACGCGGGAACACGTTGATGACTGTTTCCAAAGCTGGAAAGCCCACGCCGAGCAGGGCGATTGCTACCATCTGATTTGCGAGATGACCGTTTACTACTTTAAGTTATGGGAGGAAAACAGCTATGGCATTCCAGTATGTTCCGCTGGCAAAGCAGGCAATCGAGCTGCGTAACACCGCCGCCGATGCTCAGGCCAAAGCCGCCACGAACGAGGCGAATCTGTATTTCGCCGCGATGATGGCGGGTATTGATCTGCCCGAAGATGAGGCTGAAACTGGCCCCGAAAACGGTGTGGAGGTGAATAACAATGTCTGATATTGAACACAGCAAGGACTTTGACAAGATCAAGAGATGGTACGACAACGGCCTGTGGAAGGTCAAGCACGTTCGTGCTGCTGTCGGTAAGAAGATCACCGCCGATGAGTTCAAGGAGATCACGGGCGAGGACTACTAAGCCCCGCGCCATGCTGAAAGGAGGTGCATAGTATGGCAATTATTGACTTTGCACGGGATGACCCGCGCATGATTACTGCCAATTTTGGACTGGCCGAGTTCCAGTGTCCGCCTACCTGTGGCTGCAATGCCCAGCTGATTGATGATGACCTCATCAAGCGGCTCCAGACCATCCGCGATAAACTGGGCGGCAAGATCAAGATTACCAGCGGATACCGCTGTATCAAGCACAATAAACGTGTTGGCGGCGGCAAAGCCAGCAAACATCTGTATGGCGTTGCCGCTGACTGGCGGATGCTGGATCGTAGCATCAACCCGGTAGCACTGGGCATCGTAGCTACACGATATTTCGGAGCCGTGGGCATCTACTGGTATGGGGATTCCGCCTTTGTTCATACCGATACCCGCAAGGGCAAGGCAACATGGCTCTGTACCGCTAAGGACAAATACGTTTATACGAGTTACCGTTCTTTCATTCTGCCCACGATCAAAAAGGGCTGCACGGGTGATGTCAACAAATCTGCAACTCAGATGCTCCAGCGGCTGCTGGGCATCCCTGTGGATGGTAACTTTGGTATCGGTACGGAAAACGCCCTGCGGAAAGCTCAGGCGGCGCATGGGCTGACCGTGGATGGAATTTGTGGCCCCGCCAGCTGGAAAGCGATTTCCAGGGCGGATAAGTACCTGTAAGGAGGGTATGATGGAGGAGAACTTTTACAAGACCAAAGCGATTCTGTGCGCTTTGGTCGGGGCCGTTACGGGGTATCTGGGCGATCTGGCTATCCCGTTTTATCTGCTGGTGTTGTGCAATATCATCGACTATGCAACGGGTGTCACCGCTGCACCGTACCGCTCTATCCGGCGCAGTAGCTACCGCTCCTTTCTGGGCATTCTCAAAAAGGTTATGCAGTGGCTGCTGGTGCTGGTGGGCTGGATCATGGATCAGCTGATTACTTATCTTTCTTCCGGCGTGGGCTGGAACCTGAACGGCAGCGTGGTCGTGGCCTGCGTGGTCTGCGTATGGCTGATGTGCAACGAGATCATCAGCATCATCGAAAATCTGTCTGACATCGGCGTGAAAATCCCGCCGTTCCTCATCCCGCTGGTCGATTTCGTCAAGCGCACCGCTGAGGAAAAGGGAGATTCCGCCGCTGGTAACTCTAAGGAGGGTTAATTATGGATTGGACTACTTTCTTTAAGGATGTTTGTCTGGCCTTTGTGCCTGTCGTGGGTCTGTTTGCGTGTACCGCGCTGCACAGCATCGCGGATTATTTCGTTGGCAAAACCAACGATACCACCACCCAGAAGTATATCCGCGAGATCGAGGAGGCCATCATCAAAGCAGTTCGGACGGTGGCGCAGACCTACACGAAGAAGCTGAAAGCGCAGAACGCATTCGGCGAGGCGGAGGAAAAAATCGCAAACCGCAAAGCTATCGAGGTGGCCCGTGCATCCCTGTCCTCTGGAGCGGTCAGTTACATTTCCAAGACCTACGGCGATGTTGACACGTTCCTGTCTAACGGCATCGAATCCACCCTGAACGCCATCAAGGACGCAAAGAAGAACTGAGCATCTGCCCCCGGTGAGCCTAACCAGCCCGCCGGGGGCTTTTTCTGTGTAACAAATGATGTAACATCCCTGTAACATGAAACGCCCTTGTTACTTTCGGCCGAAACGTGAAACATGAGTGTTTCGGGATGTGTTACACAGAAAAATGCAGCAGCGGTGCGCTTATACGGATTTTGTAACATTGTAACACCCTTTTTATAAAAGATTAAAAAATTAGGTTTTAGGCGATATGTGATCTACCTAATACGCCTAATTTGATATGTCTATACGCGCGCGGGCGCGAGGTTACAAAAGGCGGCGTAAAAGAAAAAAAGTCAAAATAATTTGACTGAAACTGTTGACAAGTCAAATTGATTTAGCTATAATGGCAGCGTAGTCAAAATAATTTAGCTGAAAGGAAGATGACCCATGCTGTTCTACCGCCTCATGTGCTTGTGGATGCCGGAATACCATGCCCGGTGTCTGGCGCAGTTCCCGGACACAATGCTGTTTCTGGTTCTGCTGTTCCTGTCGCTGTGTGCGCTGTATTATTACAGCCCGTTTCAGCGCACCTGTCCGCTGGATCAGTTGCTGAACGATGTCAACCGCTGGCTGAATAAGGTGTTTCTGGAATGATGCCGCCGTACAAGAACAGCGAGTATTACACCGATTGGACGGCTTACAAGGCCATTCAAAATATAGAAAGGAAGTCTACTATGCTTATTGCTCCCGTAAAGAATCCCCTCCCCGGTCAGGTGTATGAAACCACCTCGACCAACGGCAACACATTTACCGTGCTGGTGCTGGCAGCATCTCAGGATGATACCGTCAGCACTACCCGCGTCTACGACCAGCCCCGGCTCATTAACAGCCAGAACATCCGGGTGAACAATCGAATGATGTACGTTGACCCGTCCAAGATGGGCTTTGCCCAGAACGCAAACCTGACGGGCCTTATTGGTACGCTGCCGCCGGAAGATATGATTAAGGTTCGCCGCGCTATGGTGTCCATCTACAATCTGGGCACGGCTGCGGCAGATGTTCCCGCTATCCCGGATGCCCCGGCTCCTGTCGTGGAAAAGCCCGTGGATAAGGTGGAAAACATCGACAAGACGCGCATCAACGCTCTGGAAAAGGAACTGGCCGAAACCAAGGCGCAGGCAGAACAGTACAAGCAGGAAAGCGATGAATATGCGGAAAAGATTGAATTTGCGAACGCTGACCGTGATCTGGCTAAGGACTTTCTGAAAGACGCGCAGGATCAGGTTGAAAACTTGAAAAAGGAAATCGCGGCCATCACTGCCGAATCCGCTACCTATTCTAAGCTGCTCCATGAGCTGCTGGACAAGCTCATGCAGAAATAATAATATTTGGAGGTTTTACCATGACAAACGAAAGCATTCAGAATCTTCATCCCGGAGATCGGTTCGATTTCAAGGGGCTGGAGTGGGTAGTTCTCGACCCGGATATTGAGGGCGGAGTCCTCGCTATCACAGCAGAGCAGTTTTACAGGAGTGAGGCGTTCAGCGATAAGTGCTTTGCAGGCTGCAACGACTGGCGCAAGAGTACCCTGCGGAACAAGTTGCGCAAAGACTTGTTGCCCCATCTGGGCAGTGACAATCTGATCTATCACACAGTCGATCTGGTAGCCGATAACGGCGATAAGCTGTATGGCGTAGTCGATGAGCAGATTTTCCTGTTGACCTGTGACGAGTATCGCAAGTACCGCGATGTGATTCCCCAGTACGATCACTGGATGTGGACGTGTACTCCGTGGGTCACGACTAACACCGGCAGCGCGGGCTATGTGCGCTGTGTCAACTCTGACGGTTCTCTGAGCACCAACAATGCGTACGACGGCAATGGCGGCGTGGCCCCGGCTTGCATTTTCAATCCCCAGAATCTCAAATTGCGCCGACAGGCGCAGTTCGTGGAATCGCCTACACAGGACGAGTGAACGGAGGATCAGCGCATGAGAGATACATTTTGGAAAGTAATTGTCACCGTGGCCCTGATCGTGGTTCTGACCTTTGGCGCGGGTCTGTTCATTGTGCAGGGCGTGAAAAATACTGCCATTTCCTACGAGGAACAGGTAGCCGCTGCTCAGTCTGATATTCAGGTGCAGGAGAAACGCCGCTCAGACCTCATCCCGAATCTGGTTGAAACGGTCAAGGCATACGACAAGCACGAATACGATACTCTTATGGCCGTTATCGCGGCGCGTGGCAGCAGTTCCGATGCCGCTGTGTCCGAGATTACTACCCAGATTGCAGCCGTGGCAGAGGCTTACCCGGAGCTGCAATCCGCTGACAACTACCGGGAGCTGATGAACGAGCTGGCCGTCACCGAAAACCTGATTGCGAATTACCGCTCCGATTATAACCGCACTGTCAAGAGTTATCGGCAGTACGTCCGCCGTTTTCCCAATAGCACGTTTTTGAGCCTGACCGGGTATGAGGTACAAAGCTATGCGCTCTTATCGTTCAACGTATCGGAGGATGCTCCGTCTGTCGGAAACCTCTTTGGAGATTAACGGAATCGAGATCACGTTCCGGGAGATTCTGGCAAGTGCTGTTATCGTGCTGGCGATGCTAATTCTGGGCACGGTCATTTCTGGCAGCATCAAGCAGAGGGCAATGGAGCGCAAGCAGGAGTATACCACCGCGATTGATATTTCTTCTGAGGATCGGTTTGCCTACGGGCTGCGGACGGATGTCGGACGGGCTTTCTGCTACGGCACATTGTCCGCCGTGGACACGGTATCAGAGGATCGGATCGGCGGGCCGTATATGTACATTTACTGCGAGGAGCAGCACTATAATATGCACACCCGCACAGTAGTGCATACCGATGGCAAGGGTCACACCTATACTACTACGGAAATCTATTATTCGTGGGATTATGCGGGTTCTGACACATGGCATTCTAAGACCGTGCATTTTCTGGGCAAGGATTTTGACTACGGGCAAATAGATATGCCCAGTAGCGAGTATCTGACCACAAAATACAAGGGTAGCAGCGTTCGATTTGAATACTATATCCGGCCTGTGGAGTACACGGGCACGATGTATGCCACACTCACCGGGCACACGATTCAGGATGCCGCGTTCCACGATGGCACTGACATTGACCAGACGCGAGAACTCCTGATGTCCGGCGCAGATGGCTGGGTGGTCATCTTTTGGATAGTCTGGATCATCCTCACAGTGGCGGCTGTGTTCGGCTTCTGTACGCTTGAAAACGACTGGCTGAAATAAGTATACAGCCCGCAAAGGTATCCGCTTTTGCGGGCTTATTTTGAAAGGGGTTTTACCTATGGCTGTAAAAATCATCAAGGGCGATCTGCTCAACTGTGGGGCAGACATCATCTGCCACCAGACTAACTTTTTCGGCATGATGGGCGGCGGCGTGGCCGCGTCCATCTGGAACAAGTTGCTGGATCAGCAGGACAGGAAGGAATACTGCTCCCTGTGCCGCGATATGCGCGGCGGATTGCTAGGCAGTGTCCAGATGCTCACTCATCATGGCAAGCCGTATGTGGCGAACCTGTTCTCCCAGATGGCAGAGCCGGACAAGTTCGACAGCCTGACCGATTATCGCAAGCTGCGCCGTTGTCTGCACGAGGTCAAGATGTTCGCAAAGCGGCGCGGCTACACGGTGGCGATGCCCGGATTTCTCGGCTGCGGCATTGCTGGTGGTAACTGGGATGAGGTGTATAAGATCATTCTGGAAACCTTTGAAAAGTACCCGCTGGACGTGTTTATTGTGTTCCTACCCGGTATCACCATCCCCGGTGAGTACACGGTGGAGCTGTGGAAGGAACGCTGTGACCCGGTTCTGCACGAGTATCAGAGCCGCGTCAGTTTTGTCACGGGTCTGCCCAGTCTGGATGAGGCAACGGCTTATGTGCAGCGGTACATCGCCGAAAACAATGACGGTGTAAACCTGTTCAAGATCGTGGATTCCAAGAACCAGCAAATCAAGACGTTTTACCGGGATGGCAATGGAAAGGTGGTACAGGGATGACGTTTTGCGGAATCCCGTCAATCCGTCCATACTGGAATGGAGGAAAAAAATTCGATGAAAAAAGTAATGATTTCTCAGCCGATGAACGGCAAAACGGACAAAGAGATACTGGCCGTCCGAAATCAGGCCATCAACACACTTACTCAGATGGGCTATCAGTTCGTCAATAGCTTGTTTGAGGATGATGGCAAGGAAGAATACTGGTTTACCCCGGATGCCCTTAAAAAACGCGGCATTGAGAACATCCCGCTGTGCTACCTTGCCCGCTCTTTGGAAGTTATGGCACAGTGCCATGCTGTCTACTTCTGCAAGGGCTGGGATCAGGCTCGTGGATGCCGTTTGGAACATGATGCTGCTGTCGCCTACGGCATGGAAGTCCTCTACGAGGACGGCGCAGCGCGGGAGGTACAAGGATGAAACAGAAAACCCTATACACTTGCGAGGTCTGTCACACGGACTATAATGACCCGGACAAGGCTACCGAATGCGAGGGTAGCCATTCTTTACCGGAATCCGTTGCATCCTGTAAATTTCTCCCTTACTGTGAATATCCTGAGCGCGTACAAATCAAATTCAAGAACGGGAAACGGATCGAGTATAAAAAGGTTTCGGGGGTGCTGTAATGATGAACGCTGAGTTTCGGGGGGTGCTGTAATGATGAACGCTGACCTGATTAGCCGCTCTGATCTTATGCGGCGGCTGGAGCGTAAAAAGTGCGGCGTTCACGATAAGACCTACACAGACGGATTCAACGATGCGATTCTCCGGGTACGGTCAATGGTGAACGGCGCGGCAGCGTGTCCGACCACCGACTGGAAATCAGTCTTGACTGATGGATTGCCACCCCTGCCGAGATGTGAACATACCCTATCCAATCGGCTGCTGCTCACGATTTGGTATAGATCCGTTATCGGTAGCTGGGAGTCCATTGTTGACTTTGGTTATTACAGTTCTGTATCGGGCTGGCTATGCGCAACTAAGGAAAGTATGACATCCGATTTACGCGTGAGCCATTGGACGGATGCTCCAGAACCCGCAAAGGAGATGGCATTTATATGATAGACGCTTTACCGTCTGAACTGACAGATACCGCCATCAAAACGCTGCTGATATGGCATTCTGTCAAGAAAGAGGGCTATCCGCCCGTGTATGACGTGTCCCAGAAATGCGAGGCATCCGATCTGCTATTGCTTACCATTCAGGAGTTTGACTATTTCAAGGGCTGCGTGGATAGCTTTATCGGTTTGGGATCGTATCACCGGGATGTGCGTGATCTGGCCCGTAGAAAGTACCCTGTAACGGGCTGGATTGATGACCGGGGCAATGAGATCAAAGCCCGCGTTACCCATTGGGCGGTAGCCCCTAAGCCCAGAAAGGAGAACAGCCATGCGCAGAGCAATCGCAATAGACTTTGACGGTACTATCTGTACCAACGCATACCCGAACATCGGAGAACCGAAATGGGCACTCATCAACGAAGCCCTCAAGCAGCAGAAAGCAGGTGCAGGGCTGATCCTCTGGACGTGTCGGGAGGGCGTTTACCTGTCTGCCGCAGTTGCGGCGTGTGAGAGTTGGGGGCTACACTTTGACGCGGTGAACCAGAGCCTCCCGGACTGGATCAAGGCATGGGGCACAAACCCGCGCAAGGTTGCCGCCAGCGAATACTGGGATGACCGGGCTATCAGCATCATTGGTGATACCGTTAAATGGTTTTATGATGCACCCGTTGTTACCCGGTGCGGTCAGTGCAAGTACAGCGCAGAGGCATCCGCGCAGACCAAGCGATACGGTCATCCGGGAACGATGTTGTGTGAGAATCGGTTCAGCCCCTGCAATCATCGGTATGTCAATGTGCTTGACTTTTGCAGTTATGCAGAGAGAAAGGAAAAAGAAGAAGATGGCAAGTCTGAATGAGAAAGTGCGGCAACACGCCGCCGTGTGTAACGAACTGAATGCACTGTTTGCCCGCAAGAATGCGGACTATGGCGATGCGTTCCATACGTCCTTTTTGGATGAGGGCTTGGCGATGGCCCGTATCCGGCTGGGCGATAAGCTGGCCCGGTTCAAGAATCTTTCCCGTTCCAACGCGCAGATGGTCAGTGATGAGAGTATCCGGGATACTCTGATTGACCTTGCAAACTATGCCATTATGACGGTGATGGAACTGGACAACGCAAAGCAGGAGGATGCAAACCATGAAGGTCATTAACGCAGATGTGGAGTTTATCACGCCTATCAATGGGGCTGTAATTTTGCAGCGGCTGGAGCAGTGCGGACGTGTCTGCTACAAGTCGGAGGACAAGATCACCGATACCAGCGCAGAGGCATTTGTCCGGGGCATCATCCGCCGGGGGCATGAGGCGGTGTTGGAGCATTGCTCTTTCACGGTCAAGTTTATCTGTGATCGCGGTGTATCGCATGAGATCGTCCGGCATCGGATGGCATCGTTCTGTCAGGAATCCACCCGCTACTGCAATTACAGCAAGGACAAGTTTGATGGTGAGCTGACGTTCATCAAGCCGTGCTTCTGGGACGAACATTCCGATCAGATGCGTGATTGGCGGTCTGCTATGACCCTCGCCGAGAATCACTATCTGGGGCTGCTGGCGATGGGAGCAACGCCGCAGGAGGCACGCGCCGTGCTGCCGAACAGTCTGAAAACCGAACTGGTGATGACCGCGAATATCCGCGAGTGGCGGCACTTCCTGAATCTCCGCTGTGACCCGGCGGCGCATCCGCAGATGCGGGAGGTTGCGTTGCTCCTGCTGGACAAGCTACACGATGCAGTGCCCGTGTGCTTTGATGATCTCTGGGAGAAGTGGTATCGGATGCGCATTCCCGGTGATCCTGCATTCCGGGATAAGGAGGGCTGACCGATGGCCGCTACCTTTAAGCTGCTGCCTTGCCCGTTCTGCGGCGGTCAAGCGCGTGTTCGGGCCGAACAGAAGAACCGTACCTATTACATCGGATGCGCCAAATGCGGCGCGAGAAGCCGCGCTGTGGGCCGTAGGCCGTGGCATGATACCGTTTACATCGCGCAGGGCACGGCTGCAAAACTTTGGAATGAACGAGTGGAAGGAGAATCTGACAATGACGAAAGAACCTGAATATCATGTCGGATGCGGCCTGTTCGGTATCTACGCAGGCACTTTGATGAAGCCCAAAAAAGACGGCATGATTATGTGGCGCAAGAAGTCGGATGTCACCGAAGAAGCAATCCATGCAGTTATGCAGTATTTCAAGCAGACAATGGATGGGCACGATAAAACCGCTGCCAGCGCGTCCTACGAGTTCGCAGACGGGCGCACGTTGACAGTCAACTTTACGATTACCCAGCCGGATAATAAGGATGGTGATTAACATGGTAGGAATTGCAATTTTCCTGTTCATTGTGCTGTTGGTGCTTTTCGTGTTTGCTCTGTGTTCGGAGTTCAAGCAGGCAGAGCAAGAGGATGAACGGATGGCCGCAGAATTTACCGCTAGGAGGAACCACCATGAACACTAAAACTGTTATTGGAATCTCCGCTGGGCTGCTGGGGTCTGCCCTGATCCTGTTCGGCATCGCTGCACGGATGGCAGATGCCCGTATTGATGATCTGACCGCAGAGCGTGACATCTATGCGAGCCGGGCCGCAAATGAGGCTAATAGAGCAGCCGATATGGAGTACAACTACTCAGCCATGAAGCTGGCCTATGATAAGCTGAAAGCCACGCACGAGGCACTTTCTGACGGGCTGACGGCATCCTATGCGGGTGACTTCCTCTGCACGTCCTATGATCTGAATTGTGACGTGTGCCAGACCACCAACATCACATACAGCGGGGAGGCCCCGATACCCGGCTACACGGTTGCTGCTGACCTGTCCACATTCCCCATCGGCACATGGCTGTACATCGAGGGGCTGGGCATCCGCCGGGTGACGGACACAGGCGGCGGCGTGGGCAAGAATCAGCTGGATGTGCTGGTAGCCGGGAACCACGATGACGCTAAGGCATGGCAGGGCTATGGGATGCACCGTGTCTGGATTTTGGAGGGCGTGGAATGAATAAATCAGATTTTCACGTTGGACAGACTATCTACATCGGCTCCAGAGTAGGGCCGGGCATGACCGCGTATCTGGGTCTTGCAACAATTACATCTATCGGTAGAAAATGGGTCAGCTTTAAGTACCTTCCCGGTGGATTTCAAAAGAATCGATTCGACATTGAATCCGGGCTTGTAGATAACGGCGCGTATTCTCCCGACAAGGTTGCGGTCTTAGACCCCGCTGAATATTATGATCTGGTGGATGCGCGGCGATTACGCTATGCGATTGCTGTGAACATGAGGGCATTTGAGAATTGCACGACTACACAACTCAAAGAGATCGCACAAATTGCGAATATCCCAGTCAAATTCTGTGAGCGTAAATACAAAGCCAAAGAAAACGCTTGACTTTTTGTGTGGTCAATAATAATATAGTTGTACACACAATATCGGAAAGGTGGATTTGTCATGGCTGAGAAAATGGGCCGTCCGCTTTCGGAAAATCCCAAGACCACCCGGCTGGAAATCAGGGTAACACCTGACGAAAAGCAGGAAATCATGGAACTGGCTAGAGCGTCCGGCCACAGTCTGCGCGAGTTGTTGCAGATCGGCATTGAAGCCGTGCGGCGGGAAAACGAGCCGGATTGCGAGTATCATTAACGGAAACGGCTTGTTTTAACGAATGAAAGCCCTCAGAGTTTGGAACATTACCAGCTCTGGGGGCTTTTTATTTTTGTGTGGACAAAAAATATTTTGAAAAACTATTGACTTTTTGTGTGGACAAGAATATACTTATTGTGCGGACAAAAAGTAGAACAAGCCGCAGAAAGAAAGGATGACCACTATGAAACCTACAATCGAAATTCTCAGCACCCTGACCGATGACCAGTACACCACGTTCCGCATGATGCGCACCCGCTGCTACTGCTGGAACCCCGATGCCGAGAAGATCACCTTTGAATCCGACATCGGCGAACAGACCATGACCTTTGACACATGGGAAGATGCCCGGAGATTCGCAGAAAGCCACGACAAGAATCAGTACATCCGTAAATCCGATGTCGTGTCTATGCTGAACGAGCGTCTGGACAGCATTAAAATGGGCATGGACTATGCGAGGGATCGGATGGATCACGAAGTATTCAGCCTCTACCATCGCCAGTATACCGAGGTCAAGTCCATCCTGAGTGATCTGGACGATCTGGAGCAGCACGAGTTCTAACCGATGCAAACCTGCCTGACGATGACCCGGCGGCACGGGTCGAAACACTCCCCCTAGCAGGGAGTGTCGCGGGAGCCAATACCGCAGAACACGGAGGTATGAAATATGCAGACCAGCACATTTAATCGCATTTACAAGACCGCGCAGCAGGTCAATCTTGAGAGCAACGATTGGTTTAACTACGCAGGTTTCTTCTGGGTGAACTTATCTGACAGGCAGCTCCAGAAGATGCAGCAGTTACTCAAAGCGCAGGGCTGCAAAACCGTGGAGAAGAACGGCGAGGAATGGTTCTCGCTGAACAGCGGTATCCTGATTAAGACGCACTGAACAACGGAGGGTTTTACCATGAAAAGAGTTACATTCACTTACGATTCTAAGGACATGAAGCACGGTATCAGTGGCGAGATCGGCAAGGCTTGCGCGTCCATCTTGCTGGACGATGACCGAGCAGAGGAAACCCGCGCTGCATTCAATGAGAATCGCAAAGCCGCAGCCGCTTACATCATGCGTGAGCGGGCAATCGGATTCTGCTGGAGCTGCGAGCATCTGCGTGGGCGTGGGTTTATCGAGGGCAGCATCAAGAGCGTACAGGTTGAGGACATCTAACAGGGAGGGTAAGACTATGAGCATCGCAACTATTATTCTCGATCAGCTGGGCGGGCCGGGATTTATTATGATGACCGGGGCCAAGAACTTTGTTTCGGACGGTAACACGCTCCGCATGACCCTGCCGCGTAACGCAAGCGGCGCGAACCGTTTGTATATCACCCTCACCCCGATGGATGATTACACGATGCGGTTCTTCAAGCACACCAATGGCCGGATCACCCGCACGGGCCGCTGGATTGATGACAAGGATACCGATGTTGAGGTGGTCAATGGCGTGTTCTGCGACACGTTGCAGGAGAACTTCACCCGTGTTACCGGGCTGGCAACTCATCTTTGATAGGAGGACAAGACTATGAGTAACATCGAGATTCTGGAGAAGGGCGTTGAGTATACGGTGCTACACAGAACCGTTGACACACCGCAGCCGTACATCGTGGCGTGGAAGTTCCACCCGCAGACGATGGACTGGGAGCAGGGGCACTATTTCGAGGATCGGGAATCTGCATTCAAGTGGTTCGCGGAGAACGATCTTTGCAACTGCATCCACTGTGACAAGCAAGGATGCCCGCACCGGGAGGCGTACCGCCGACTGCCCCGGTATCTCGGCGGGCTGGGCCTCTGCCCCAGATTGGAGGGCTGAACGATGAAGCCGATTACCGTTACTATCGCAGTCAACGGAAACACCGTCAAGACTGCTACGTTCGTCAATGTGAACTTCTACAATGAGTTCAAGCGGATTCGGGAAGCCCCGGAACCGCTGCTGGCTGTCAGGTCTGCACTTTGCAAGGAGATGGATTACACTGGAGGCCTGAAGCCTTACTCCAAATCCTTGGCAGCGGAGATGTGGCACATTGCCCATGCTCACGCACTCCAGCAGTTACAGGATGAACTACTGGAAAAAGAAATGGCTGATATTTTGAATCAGCCCGATTGAAAGGAGCGTTTACAATGGCAATCGTTGAGAATGAGAAGGACTTGATGATAGGATGGATGATAATTCGCACGGTATTCAACTCTCCCAATATCCCGGACTACCCCGGCAAGGCGGATGCCCTGATCCGCTTGAAGCGGGCTATGCGGAAGTTTATGCGCGAACAGCCGCCGTGTCGGGAGTGGATCGTCAAGGACTATTACGATGGATCGTGCATCCAGCTGGAGCAGTTACCGGATGAGCTGGACAGCTACACCGAGGACGAAGTGCAGGAGTGGTTCATGTGGAATCGGTATATGACTGCCATGCCCAGCCAGTACGATTGCACTGGGCAGAAGTTCACGAACTGGTTCAAGCTGACCCGGCGGCGTGGTCACTGGTTCGCATATCATTCAATCGGCATAGATGTGTGATAGGAGGTGCGCGCGTGGAAAAGCTACATTTTAAGGTTGAATCCCCGGCAAACTTTGTCAAGCTGGCCTGTACGATTCTCTTTGAGAGGAAAGAAGAACTGCTGGATGATTACGGTTCCACTTGGCATGATGTGTTTGATGGGGAGGCTGGGAATCAACATTTTCAGCGGTTCATGGAAGAACTATTCCCGGATGGATGTACTATCGGGGAAAGAGAGCTGAACCAACTGACAGATAAAGCGATTCAATTCCTGAAAACGGATGCCTTTTGCCTTGATATAAAGGCGGGGCATGACAAATCGCGATCTGCTTTTTGGGTATACTTCATTCCAGAGCATAAAGTTTATCCCTGCCAGTTTGCTCAGCACGAAGAAACGGTTATTGATATACTGGTAGACTTTTTCGGGGTAAATGTGCAGAAGTACAGTATAGAAGCCCTGCAAAGATTTATACTGGGTGCATTTCAAATTCAGTCCACTAATACGTCTGTGCGTTCCATTGCCGCCGATGCTGAGTTTGTTCGGCGGACGGTATATTACAGGGCAGACGGATTGCGCAAAGCCGGGAAATAAGCATAGCAAAAGGCCCGTAGGCGTTTAACCTACGGGCCTTTCTACTGTCATCACGAAACACATCTTGATGAGCCGCACATTGAGTTCGTATGTGCGCGTTATGGTGGAGATTACCGGGATCGAACCGGTGACCTCTTGCATGCCATGCAAGCGCTCTCCCAGCTGAGCTAAACCCCCAGATGTTTGTCCCCGTGCCTGACGACGTGTGTAATTATACCAGCCGCAGAAGCACTTGTCAACAGTTTTTTGCAAATTTTTTGCAGCAAAGATCCCCGCAGGGCGTGTGCCCGGCGGGGATCGAAAAAGCGGGGAAGCGCTCTTTTTGAAAAAACTACGCCTTAGCGTGCCTGACGGTCGAAGATCTGCGGGGCCACGCGGCACAGCAGCACAGCGGCCACCATGGTGAGCAGGGTCTCGGGCAGCATATAGCTGCCGTTGTAGGTCAGGCTGTAAGTCCATGCGGCCAGACCATCGCTCAGGTTGCCCCACACCAGCACACCGGACAAAAAGCTGCACATAAAGCGCAGGAAACCGGCGGCAAAGGTGCCTACGGCCACACCCACGGTGCGGTTCTTGAAGGGGCGGGCGAACAACTCGGCCAGACCCAGTGCCATAAAGGCCAGCACATAGTCCAGCAGCACCTCACCGAGGAAGTAGAGGAAGGTGGAAGCGGGAGGAGGGTAGAAGCCCATGATCATTTGCAGGCAGGAGTTCACGAAACCAGTGAACAGCCCCCACTTTGCGCCGTGGCGGAAGGACACCAGCACAAAGGGCAGCATACTCAGCAGGGTAATGCTGCCGCCATTGGGCATGGTGAAGAACTTGATGTTGGAAAGCACCGTGCCAATAGCGATCATCAGGGCGCATTCCACCAGAATACGGGTCTTGGAATAGGTTTTGGACATGATGAAAAGATTCCTCTCTCATAATAGTACACAAAAACAAAATGCGTCTGCTGGCAGCAGACGCATGGAGGTTTGTTGAACGTACCGGACGGTTCCGCAAACTCCCTACGCCGGCATTGCCCGGATCAGGTAAAGGGTACTCCGCGCTATGCGGATCTCAGCCTTATGGCGCCCCTGTTTTTATGTCCGCCCACAGTATACGCGCCGTGGGACAAAAAGTCAAGTCCGCAGACATAATCCGCCCCGGCGGCGCGTATGTTATACCATTGCAAAGCTGGAACGCAGGGAGGCGGGATATGAAAGCCGATCCGGAACAGCGTGCCGTGCAGCTGGGGGAGTACATTGCCGCCCACAACGCCACGGTGCGTGCAGCGGCGGCTGCGTTCGGGTGCAGCAAGTCCACCGTGCACAAGGACGTTGCCGTGCGGCTGCGCAGCATCAGCCCGGCGCTGTACGGGCAGGTGCGCGCCGTGCTGGCCCGCAACAAGGCCGAGCGCCACCTGCGGGGCGGGGCTGCCACCCGGCGCAGATACAGCCGCCGCTGAAGCCCAAAAAAGACCGCTGCACTGCGCAGCGGTCTTTTTTGCTGAGAGGGTTTTCAAGCGGCTGCTTTCATCCCCCGGTGTGAAACTGCTGTAATGCGCCTTTTTCCAGCCGGCTTACCTGTGCCTGACTGATGCCGATCTCCTGCGCCACCTCCATCTGGGTCTTACCGCGCAGATATCGCAGCTCCATGATGCGCTTTTCCCGGGGCGAAAGGGCGGCTACCGTATCGCGGAACTGCAACCCGCTGATCCAGCTCTCCTCGCTGTCCGGGTCCCGCACCTGGTCGATCACATACATGGCATCGCCGCCATCGGTGTACACCGGCTCGTCAAGGCTGAGCGGCTCCACCACCGACTCCAGCGCGGCGGTCACCTCGCGCCGGGCAAGCCCCGCTGCGGCGGCGATCTCGTCCATGGTGGGCTCGCGTCCCAGCTGCTTTTCCAGCGTTTCCCGCGCCTGCATGGCGCGGTAGGCGGTGTCCCGCAGGGTGCGGCTTACCCGCAGGGCGTTGTTGTCCCGCAGAAACCGCCGGATCTCCCCGATGATCATAGGCACGCCGTAGGTAGAAAACCGCACCGGCTGCGCGGGGTCAAAGTTGTCGATGGCCTTGATCAGCCCGATGCACCCCACCTGAAACAGATCGTCCAGATTTTCGCCCCGCTGGGCAAACCGCTGCACTACGCTGAGCACCAGCCGCAGGTTGCCCTCCACCATCCGCGTCCGGGCAGCTTTGTCCCCGGCGTGGGCAAGGGTGAGCAGCTGCCGCTTTTCCGCCTCGGTCAGTACAGGCAGCTGCCCTGTGTTCACACCGCATAGCTCCACCTTGTTGTACATCCAAACGCCCCCGGTCTTTTAGCTTTACCGGAAGTATGGCTCTGCGCGCCGGGCGCTATGCGTGGAAAAAATTGAGCGCCCCTCCGCAAAAGAGAAGCGCATTATAGACAAAGCTGTAATTTTATGGTATGCTGTGATTGGCGGCGCAAGCCGCCCATCAGGCGCTGTGCCCACAAACGCAGGCGGCTAGCTCCTTACCGGTACCTGAGTGCCGGGTTAGAGCGATTTTTTCTTTGAAATCTCGTTTCTCCCCGGACGCTTAAGGGCGGGAAGGGGGGATGCGTCATGACGTTTGAACAGGTCGTATTGCTGCTCACGCTGCTTGGCGGAGCAATCTACATCACCTTTCAGATCACATGGACTGTATCGCACAGTGATGATAAAAAGAAAAAATGACCGCCTTCATGATTCCCCAATCCTGAACGGTCATTTTTCTTTTGATCTAGTATGGTAAGGAGTTAGCCGTTTGCAGGGCCAGCGCCTCTTGTACTTTTATTATACACGTTCCCACGCGGAATGTCAAGCGCTGCGCCCGCTGCTACTCGCTTTCAAGGCGGGCTTTCAGGGTGCGGATGATGCGCTTTTCCAGCCGGGAGATGTAACTCTGGCTGATGCCAAGGGCATCGGCGGCTTCCTTCTGGGTGCGCTCCACGCCGTCGGTAAGGCCGAAACGCAGTTCCATGATCTGCCGCTCCCGTGCCGAGAGTGCCGCTACGGCGCTGCGCAGCACCGCGCGCTCGGCGTCCTGCTCCAGCTGCTGGCTTACCGCGTTGGCATCGCTGCCAAGAATGTCCGAGAGCAGCAGCTCGTTGCCGTCGCCGTCCACGTTCAAAGGCTCGTCGATGCTGGCCTCCTGCCGGCGGTTGGAGCTTTTGCGCAGGTACATCAGGATCTCGTTGCCGATGCAGCGGCTGGCGTAGGTGGCCAGCTTGATGCTGCGGGCAGGGGTGAAGGTGTTTACCGCCTTGATCAGCCCAATGGTGCCAATGCTTACCAAGTCCTCGGCGGGCACACCGCTGTTTTCGTACTTTTTGGCCAGATACACCACTAGCCGCAGGTTGTGGGTGATAAGCTCCTCGCGGGCGGCAGCGTCCCCGGCAGCCATGCGGTCAAGCAGGGCTTTTTCCTGCTCGGGGGTAAGGGGCGGGGGCAGGCTTGGCCCGCCCGCCAGATAATGCACCGCGCCGCAGTAGCGCAAACGCCCCCACAGCCGCTGCCAGACCTTGCGAAAAAACTGCAACATGGATATCCCTCCTGTGCACCTTCTATTATATGTATTATAAAGGAACTCCCTCAGTCAAAGCCTTGCGGCTTTGCCAACTCTCCCAAGGGGAGAGCTGGCGTGGGAGCGCCTGAGAGGGCGGAAAACTCCTACACCCCAACCTCCTCCGCCACGTCGTCCCCCAACAGCAGCGTCCATGCGCCGGTGGGGGCGTCCGGGGCGCAAAAGGCCGCCAGCAGGCCGGGCACGCGGCGCTGCCCACGGCACAGCGCGGCGGGCACGGCGGGCAGCAGGCAATGGCCGGTAACGGCGGCGCAGGGTACAAACTGCACCCTCAGCCCCGGAGGCGGGGCAGTGCCGGCGGCAAACCAGCTGTCTAAGTAGGCGCGCAGCGGTGCGGGCAGCCGGCTGCGCAACGGCGGGTACTGCACCAGCACCACCCGCCGCCCGGCAAGGGGGTCTTGCAGGGTAAAGCCGGTGTCGTGGTAGGCCTGTACCGGCACTGTTGCCCCCGCAATTTGCAGCACAGCGGCAAAGCAGCCCCGCTGCGGGCGGCCAAACACCGCCAGCAGCCCGCGCAACAGTCCGTACACCCCGGCGCAGCAGAGCAAAAGCTGCCCCGGGCGCACCGGTAAAAGCACGCTCAGGTTGTTGGCCTGTACCCCGGGCAGCACCACCGCGCCGCACAGCAGGCCGTTCAGCGCCGCATACCATCCGCACAGCCGGGCAAAGCTGCGCACCCCGGCCACGCCGTAGCACACCGCCACCACCCCGCAGCAGCTGGCGATTTTATATAGTACCGCCAGCGGGGCGGGCCACGGCGGGGCCAGCAGGACAAGGGTGCTGACCGCAGCCGCCGCGCTGCCCGCGCACAGCCGCAGCCCGGTGCAGCTGCGCCCGCATAAAAGCCCCGCGCCCAGCAGCAGCGCGGCGGCTGCGGCAAAGTTTACCAGCAGCAATTCGTCCACAAAAACAACTGTTTTCATTGCAAAGCACCGCCTTATGGTTCTGGTAGTCTATTTTTCACAAATTTGCGAAAAAACTTGTCACACCAGAAAAACCCGCATGAACAGTGCAGTTTTGCTACAAAAGCCGGGACGATGTTTCACAGTTTTTACACTTTTTTCAAAAAAGTACTTGAACATTTCTGGAAAGTGTGGTATATTATTGCCATCCTAATAAGGATTGAGCCGGAAACACCGGTTCGAAAATATTTTTTCTATTTTTGAAGGGAGTAATTCATTATGATGATGCCTGCAAATTTCTCTGCTGTGTCTGAGAACGAGATGACCTACGTTATGGGCGGTAGCGTTGCTGACTACCTGGCACCCGCTATGGGCGCTGCTCAGTGGCAGAACTTCCACAAGAACCTGATTACCATCGTTGGTAACAAGTACGTTCAGGGCTTCCTGGACAACACCGTTGGTGCTATGTTCAGCGGCACCTGGACCCCCGGCGACGGCCTGACCGGCTTCGGCGGCCAGTTCAGCACCATTTGGAAGAAGAACTACACCGATAATGTGACCGGTGAGTCCACTGGCGCTCAGAAGTTCGGCTACGGCGCTCTGGGCGTTGTGAACAGCGCTCTGAACGTTGTTGGCAACCTGGCTGCTATCTACAACCTGGGCTTCGGCACCGCTAAGAACATCGTCAACGATACCAAGTTCAACTTTGTCTAAGTTTGACTCTTTGACAATGCTTGCGTGACTGTACCCCTAGGGGTGCAGGGAACATACTAGCATAATAACACCCCCGTAGGCTTATGCCTGCGGGGGTGTTTTTTTACCCCTTCAGTCTCGCTGCGCTCGCCAGCTCCCCCAAGGGGGCGCCTTTTGGCAATGCCGGAAAGTTTGCCGCTACCGCTGAAGCCGTCCCCTTGGACAGACTCTCCCCGGTCGGGGAGAGATGTCGCGTTAGCGACAGAGTGGGGAGCGGGTGGCTGCGAACGAAGTGAGCAGACGGAAGGGGTGCACTCCGGGAAGTCGCCAACTGGAAAAACGAGACTGAGAGGGTTTTCCCACGTTCACACTTCTTTTACCAGTCTGTTACTTTCCGTTTTATGCGGTTTGTGGTATACTATGGTCAACATGGGTCACCATGGCTACATTGAAACAGACAGGATGTGAAATCCTCTTATGAAAGATGGCTTTTTAAAGGCAGCTGCCTTTTCGCCCGCGCTGCGGGT